>Ga0194055_10002638_pt1 | contig 14130 bp, 7 predicted proteins | sample SepL449m_MetaG_FD_155482 | JGI IMG/M metagenome (GOLD analysis project Ga0194055, IMG submission 155482) | Anoxic zone freshwater microbial communities from boreal shield lake in IISD Experimental Lakes Area, Ontario, Canada - Sep2016-L442-9m | ecosystem: Environmental > Aquatic > Freshwater >... | reverse complement strand
GAGTTTGACCTTCTTGGCCGAGTCTTCCTTGGTCTTGGAAATGACGGGTTCGGCACGAAACCCTTCCGGCAATCCAACGACGATTAATTGCGCTTCGTCCGCGCAGTCGAACGTCCGATCGATGGAAACCTCGATCTCGATAGGCTTGTCGATACTCCCTATAAAAACATCGTTCGCGACGGTACCGCGTACGGTCGGTTGCTCCTGTTCGAGTTCCAGTCGATAACGAGCCGTTGCACCGAAGTTCCCATGCAAGTCGCGCACGGCGATGCGATAGACGCCCGGTTCCTTCATCGTATTGACGATTGTCGGATCGCGGATTTCCCCTGAATCTCCTTGCTGGGCGATTCTCTTGTTATCGCTGCTGAGGATCTCCAGCACACCATCCAGGGACGAACCAAACTCGAGGGACCTCAATCGAACTTTCCAATGTCCCGCTTGAGTCGTTTCGATTTGAAATACATCCTCATCGTTGGGCGTTTCGATCGCGCCGTACCATGCTCCTGATCCGTTGATCAGTGTGGGTTGCTCGCGCGAAGAAGGTTCAGCCACGGCCACGGCATGATCCAACAAAAGCCCATCGGCTTCGTCGACAATGCCATCGCGAACATGCAATCGATAGAAAAAACGATCTCCGCCTGCGTAGCCAATCGTACTATCCGGAGTCTCTGGGAATGCAAACACGCGAACGATGATCACTACCTCTTTCGGACAACGGATTGGAAGTCGAGGATCGAGACCATACGTATCCAGGTTTTGGCCTAGGACATTGCCACGCGCATCGAGGACTTGCAGACAAGCATCCATGGGCGATCGCAAACTGCGCTGGGCGTCGATGGACACGGTGATCGGTTGACCTGGATCACGTGCGATGGCGTAATGATCGGCGTCCCCGGATTTGGCGAGGGAACCATTGACGATGAGTTCCGCCGAAGGAAGCCGCTGCGGTTGGCGATAATCGTCGTTCGGCTCCACTTCCAAAACCTCCGATCGATCGCTGACCACCCAGCGCAGAAGGGGTGACGCGGAGGTGGCGTTGGCAAAACGAACACGATGGACTCCCAAGCGCGCTTCGGGCGCGATGCGGGCAAGAACCTTTCCGCTGGTCTCCGTCGCGGTCCAAATCACCTCGGGGGAGTCACTCCAAATAGAAATAGGCCATGCTTCGAACTTGCCAGGCAATTCAATCGAAACTTCGGTTCCGCGAGTACCCCCACTGGGAAGCAACCGCATGCCGTCCAGCTTTTGTGCATGGACTGGCTGGCTGTCCATGAGGCAATGCAACGCAATCATCGAGGCGATTGCCATCCAAGCTCGGCGACACAAAGGCAACCGCATTACATCAATTCCCGAATGGGAGTTGAATCGCTGACCAAATGCGTGGGGCGGCCTGCGGGTGTGTAATAAATCCTGTCCGGATCGATTCCCATTTTGTGGTAGACAGTCGACACAAAATTCTCCGGGGATAGGATCCGTTCAACCGCGGAATGTCCTTGGCGATCGGTCGCTCCGACGACTTGGCCCCCCGGAGTACCACCACCTGCAAAGAGGATCGACATGGCATTGGCCCAATGGTCTCGTCCTGGTTTGGATTGGCCGGCCAGGGTGCTGATCTTCGGAGTTCGCCCGAATTCCCCGAGCGCGATGACCATCGTGTTCTTGAGCATGCCGCGTGCGTCGAGGTCATTGATCAGTGCGGCAACGGTTTGATCCCAGGAGGGCAGCCGAGTCTTCAAGGCCCCAAACAAGTCCGAATGATGGTCCCATCCACCGTCATGAAGCGTTACAAAAGGAACACCTGCTTCGACCAATCGCCGAGCCAGCAACGCCCGTTGACCGAAGCTGTTTCGACCGTAGGCATCGCGCATGGTATCGGTTTCGGAATCGATATCGAACGCCTTTTGAGCTTCGGGGGTCGTGATCAGTTCGAATCCTTGATGATAGAACTCATCGACGGCGATGATAGGATCGGCGGTTGAAGGATCGGTGTATCGTGGCAATCGATCCACGAGATGCCGCAGATCGCGTCTGGATTGAAAGCGATCATCGCTGACGCCATTGGGCAATTCGACATCGCGAACTCGAAAGTTCTTATTGTTCGGATCGTTGCCGACCACGAATGGCGCGTACTTGGCTCCCAAAAAATTGGGGCCACCCGAGCGCGTCATGCTCGGCATCGAAAAATAGCCTGGCAGTCCGTGTGGTGCGGATCGTTCCTTGGCCGCAACGGACCCCATGCTGGGGTGAAAACTAACAAACGCGCCGCAACCCACCGGAATACGGGGAGGAGCGCCGGTCATCATGTAGTGATTGCCCGCACCGTGGTTGCCTTGATTATGACAGACCGACCGGACGATCGCGTATTTGTGCGCGATACTGGCTAATTGGGGTAGATGCTCACAAATTTGAATGCCCGGGACGCTGGTCGATATCGGTTGAAACTCTCCGCGAATCTCGACGGGGGCATCAGGCTTGGGATCGAAGGTCTCGAAGTGGGTTGGTCCGCCATCCATCCAAATCAAGATGCAGTTGGATGGCGTGGAGCCATTGGGTTGAGCGGCGCAGAGTTGCCGCAGATGCAGCAGTTGCGATAGGCTACCCCCTGCCAAGCCCGCGATTCCCAATTGCAACCAATTTCTTCGGAGCATGGTTTAATCCTTGTGCGAAAATTCTGGAGAGTTGAGCATGGACCACAAAATATCTTCGACCAGTTTGCGTCGATCGGTTCCAGGTTTCTCGAATTCGGCCACCAATTCGCGACTTTCTTCGGCACTTGGAAAACGAGAAAACGCTGCCAGGTAAAGTTCTTCGAGGATCGCGGCGGGAGAGGCGTCACTCTTTGCCAGTGTGGCACAGCGTCCGCTATCGTCGCCGATCTTCGAGGAGATGGCCGGTGCATTCATCAAGTGCAGCGCTTGCACGACGGTGGATTCCGGTTGGCGTTCACAGGGAGGATCTTGGTTTGCATCGGGACGTCCGAAGGCGTCGAGGATTTCCGATTCGGTACGAAAGGTCCAAAGCTGTGTCGCGCGCGTACCGATCGGCATACCGCTGAAGCGATGGTCGACTCCAGTCACATCGACAATGGCATCGGCTAGTACCTCGGCCCGCAGACGTTGTCGGTAGTACCTCGAGTCATTCCGGTGGTCACCGCGATTGGTGGCATTGGGCTCGGAAGAGAGGGCGTATGTATGCGAACGAAGGATCGTACGCAGCAACTCCTTTTGATCGAATCGAACAGCTCGAAAATGAGCTGCTAATTTCTGGAGTAATTCGGGGTTGCTGGGTGGATTCGTGGCCCGCATGTCGTCGACTGGGTCGACGATACCGACGCCAAATAGTTCCGCCCAAATGCGATTCACTGCGACCTGCGCAAAGGTGGGATGTTCCGGGTTCACCATCCAATCGACGAGCGCCTGTCGAGGATCTTGGTTGGGATCGATCTCCAACGGTTGCCCGCGCAGTGGTGTTGGGGAAAGAGTTTTTCCCGTCAACGGATGTTTGACGGAACCACTCGACTGGACCAAGATCACTTCTTCCCCCCCGGAGATGGGTGGCGAGAGTCCAACTCCCTTGTGGCCGACTCTGGCAAAGAAGGCAGCCAGCGCATAGAAATCCTTTTGGCCGTAGACTTCGAATGGATGCTGGTGGCATTTCGCACATTCCATTCGGACGCCGAGAAACAACTGACTGGCCATCGTCACGATCTCCTCGGGCTCACGTCGATCGCGAAACAGAGTGACTGCGCCGTTCTTCCATGTGCTCCCTCGCGCCGTCAATAGTTCGCGCACGAATTGATCGTATGGCATGTTGCTTCGAAACGCGCTGCGGATCCAATCGTCCAAGCTGATGACGGCTTTGATGCCGACGCGATAGGGATTGGGGCGAAGCAAATCAGCCCATCGGTTGGCCCTGTTGTCTGCGTACTCGGGACGTTCGAGAAGCTGATCGATCAGCTTCTCACGCTTGCTAGGATCGGTGTCGCTCAGATAGTTTCTAGCTTCTTCGGGCGTTGGAAGCCGGCCGATGACATCGATGTAAACGCGGCGTAGGAAACGATCTTCGCTGGCAGGTTGGCTAGGAAGAATGTTGAGGTGTCGCAATCGCTCGTAAACAGCGTCATCGATGAAGTTGTTGCGAGGGAGCGCGGCATAGGATTCGGGGGGGATCGGATCGGGCCGAGGGATAGCGGAGCTCCATGTGGCGATGTTTCCCATGAAGCGAGCCATGATGGTCGCTTCACCAGGAAGCGAGCCTGCCGTGATGCGGCCATCGGTATGGACTCGCAGCACGGCGGGTTCATTGGATTGAAACGCGCTGATGCTGGTTACATCGCGTGTGGTTCCATTGGAATAATGTGCGGTTACGGTTAACGGAAGTTGTTCTTCGGGCGCGAGAGGGCGCGGTGCGGGAGCAATGGATAATTGAACCAGCGTTGGATCCGAATCGGTCGTACGAACAAATCCATCGCCGATCCATTGCATCAAGATCTTATAGTCGTGACTATCCAGCTCAAATCGCTTGCCACCCCCATGCGGCAATTGTCCCGTTGCCTTTTGCAAGAACAAACTATCTGCAGGGGATGCTGGAGCAATCCGTCGTCCACGACCATCCGTGACGATCGAACGGAAGTCCATATCGGCATCGAAGCCGAGAAGGGACAAAGCGAATCCGTTCTGCCCGCGCGACTTGCCATGGCATGGTCCCGAGTTGCAACCGCGCGCCGTGAGAATGGGCTGCACATCCAGTTCGAACTTGATCGGTGCAGGCTCAGTTGCCATAACCGAGCCATCAGCGAGCACGACCCCTAGCATGACGAGAAAGCTACCGATGCAGCGCGTCCACACCCCAGACATGGTTACGGAGCAACGGAGTTGCATGATTCGCGGTATCGACGGAACCAACATGGTGCAGTCACGGTTGCGGGGGAGGGAAGGATGAACGGCAGGCAACGCAGGGAGGTGGGGCCACTCGTCGCATCGCGGACGCAGAACGAGTGGTGAGTGAGTTACACGGAGGTTGGTTGGGAAAACACTCCGGCGAATCCTAGGATAATCGATCCTGGATCCATCAGGGAACCGGGATTCGCCACGGGGACCCCTAAAATCTGCGAAAACAGGGTCGGTTTTGAGCTTGCGATGCCATGCTTTCTCCGAAGTCGGAGGCTTGCTAGTCAACAATGCATGCTTCACCATAGACGGCGATGGCTTCTAGCTTCCAGATCGCGTAGCCTATTTCGGTTCCTTTAGAAACAAACCATTGCGCCGGAGTACTAGCGATGATTGAGACATTCAACATTTTTTTCCGGTCTCGGTGGCTTGGCAGGCGAGTCTTTGTGAGACGATGTCCGAAAGTAATCGTCCTCTGCCTGTTCTTTATCTGCACGCAATCGGGATCGGTTCATGCCCAATCGAGTTATTGGGAGCCGTATCTGGGCAAACGTGCTCCGGTTCAAGTGAGCACGCCTGTGTTTGGACCATGGGCAAAGAAGTATCCATTTGATCCCGACAAGTATGGGAAGATCCGCGGGTTTTCCCCTTCGTCATCCAGCAAATCAAGCTTGATAGTTCTCTATACAACAACTCTCTCCAAAGAGATGATGCTCGCGGTCCGAAAAATCGAGGCGATCCTCGAGAAGGAGCATGAAACCAAAAGCGGTAGCGAATCAACGGTCGATGCGTACATCCATTTCCTTGATTCCAAAGGTGCGCAGCAAGGTGGATACACCGTCGAAGAGGTGTCCGATCGCATCGAACGCATTCAAGAGATTGCCGTTGAAAACGATCTATCGCATGTGTCGATCGGCATTGCCGCCAACGCATCCCCCGAACGCGTTGGTTTGAATAGCGAAGTCGATGGCGTTCTGGTGTTTGTGTCCCCTGGGACGGACGATAGAACTTCAGGCAAAGTCGTGTGGTATCAAACCTTGAACAGCCATACGCTCAATGATTCCTCGATCGAGGAATGGGCGAAACAGTTGCAGGAAGCAATCCAACGGACAACGAAATCCCCGTAAGTCGCGAATCTCTTAGGGGATTTCGCGGCAGTGGGACTTCCGTGTCCGTCGTTGAATCGAGAACTAGTTCTTGTCGAACTTGTAGATCGATTCGCCTCGAGCGCTATCGATCATGAAGTAGACTTCGCCGTTCGCGTCTTCTCCAAAAGCAAGGACCGGCATTCCACCTGCGACGACTTCTTCGTTGCGAACCGCCTCGGCAACACCATCCTTGACCGTGAGTGCCCAGATACCTCCTGATACATAATCAGCATAGAGATATTTGCCTTTCAGATCAGGCAGGCGATCGGAGTTGTAAACGCGACCGCCGGTTATCGATTTTCCGACGGTATGATCGTACGCCCAGACAGGATCGATGGTCTTTCGGGAATGAGGTGCGGGAGTCCTATTGCCGAAGGCATAGCTTCCCTCGCGTACACTCCAACCATAGTTGCCACCCTTTTCGATAATGTTGATCTCTTCCCACAGGTCTTGGCCGACGTCGGCGCACCAGAGTTTGCCAGTTTTCTTGTCAAAGCCGATACGCCATGGATTTCGGAGACCATGGGCAAAGATCTCGGGTTTCGCACCTTCGGTTTTCGCGAAGGGGTTATCAGCCGGTATTCCATAGGCTTTGCCTGGGCTCTTCGAGTCGACATCGATCCGAAGAATCGAACCGAGCCATTGGGAGAGGTTCTGGCCATTGGCGAGCGGATCGTTGCGGGCACCACCGTCTCCGGTGGCGATGTAGAGGTATCCGTCCGGTCCAAACTCGATCGGTCCTCCGTTGTGATTTTGGAACGGCTGTGGAATTTCGAGGAGGACTTCTTCGGATTTGGGATCGGCTTTGGTCGGATCTTTTGCATCGATACGGAATCGCGAGATGACCGTTTCATGCGTTTTTGGACGGGTGTAATTAACGAAGAACTGACCATTCTCCTTAAACTTGGGATGGAACGCTAATCCCAACAGGCCTTGTTCATTCCCACCGGGTGCGTTCCATCGGCTGACACGATCTTCGATATCGAGAAAGCGTTTTGCCAATTCCACATTCGAATCGTTTTCGATGGTGTAGACGACTCCACCTTGATCAAGGACAAAGAGTCGCTTGCCATCTCCTTTGGCGTAGGTGAGTTCGAGAATGCGTAAAGGACGGTTAACGGAGCCATCTTCGTCTACGGCTTGCCATCCTTCCCACTTGAGTTTGGGGAATGCAAGGGTCGGACGGAGGGCCAATTTGCCGTCGACGGGAGGATCGATCGAGCCATCTTCCTTGAGTTCACGGATCTTGATGTTGCGGAATGAAATCGCATTGCCATGGTCTTGCAGGGAAACGTAGCCTTCACCGGCGGCGCCAAAGCCTGGGTACTGCGCAAATTTGCTTTTGGAAACGAGATCCTTCCACCGATCGTCACCCAATCGGAATTGGTAGTAGGAGACGCCGTTCATGGAAACTTCACAGCCGCGCGGCGAGATACGTAAAAAGAGTTGGTTCCACTCTCCGGGAGGACGTGTCGCATCGGGGGTTTCCGTTTCACCAGCCCAGCGAGCGGGATTCGGCTTGAACATTTGATAGAGCCAACCCGACTTTTGAGGATCATGGCCGTCGATGTTGTCTTGGATCTGGACTTCGGGACCACTTTGCCAGGGAGCTGCATTGTCTTCCGTCACATGAAACATCAAGCCGCTGTTGCCACCTTGGGAGATGTTGTAATCGAGCGCCAATTCAAAGTATTTGTATTTGCGATCCGTGATGATATCGCCAGCGCCACTTCCTTCACGGACCAATGCGCCATCGACGACTTTCCAGCCGTCGGAGATCTTGTCCTTTTTGTAGTTTCTCCACCCGGTCGTGGTTTTGCCATCGAACAACAGTTTCCAACCACTGATCGTTTCGGCGCGCGTCAGGGAATTGGGTGGATTCTCGGCCTTTGCCATCAAGCCCGAGAACAAGGACAAACTCACTGCGAGGCAGGTTGCGATGCTAAGTCGAAGGGTGAGTAGTTTCATAGTTAGGATTGGAATCGCGGAGGAGGAAGGAAAGAGGGAAGGGTTGGCGAAAAAGGTTCCGAGTCCATGCGTTTGCTAATTCCAAGTGCCATACGAGCTAGCTTCTTTGGAAGGACACGCATTCTAATTGGAAGTGGCTAGAGGTGGGCCATCCTACAATGGTTCTCGCTTCACTTCGATACTTTATCAACGATTTTTCATGTTGCTCGACGGGTGCGTGCGGCGAGGGAACTCTACGAGCGGATTAATGGATGGCGCTATGGGTCGCTGCGATGATCCATCAGGTGGGGCGCAGCCGAGAAAAGTGAGCCTGAGACGCTGGTTTTGATGTTGCGCTATTCGAGTGTCTCGGAGTTTCAATCCAAGATTTTCCTGGGTTTTTCGTGCTCGTACTCCGCGCTAGCAGTACTCGTACTCGTAGTCGAAGATACCGCATCGAGTACGAGTACCATTTCATTGAGTACGAGCACGAGTACGCGAGAATGTCAAATATCAACACAGCGCAACTTCAAAAGGCGCTAGCCGAGTTTTTTCGACGTGCAAAAATCGGCTAGCGCCTCAGGCTCATGGAAACGAAAATCGACTTTTGTCGGCTGTGTCGGGTTCTGGTTAGAGATCTTTTTCCCGCAATCGATACATTTCGCGCGCTACCGATTCTCGCTGGGACGCATCGCAGGATTCGTGCAATCGTTCTGCGTAGTAGCGTGCAGAATCGATCAGTCCGTGTTCGTCCGCAACATGCATTGCCAATTCCAGGGCGCGATTGCGAACCGCAAGATCAGGAGGAGGAGATCGATACAAGGCTGCTTTGCGGAACGCAGAGAGCGCGTCCAAGGGGCGATCCAATGTCTGCAAACACATTCCCAATTGCAAACTGGCTCGAGCGCGAAGAGAGGGTTCTTGGGCGGCTTCGCTGAGTTTGCTCAAGGCTTCGTCGTGGCGTCCAAGTTGCCGCAATGCCACAGCCCACGTGATGAGGATTTCCTTTTGGTCGGGCCGGCGGTGATAGCGATCGTTGCAGACGCGAATACGCTCGTTGGCCAAATTGATATCGGCTTGTTCGAGTGCGTACCTAGTCTCTTCAGAAGGTTGCTGCGCGTGACGACGTCGCGCTTCATCGACATGCTGACCAGCCAAGTGCAATACCAAGTCCTCACGCATCAAGACGATCGGTTCGCACTCCGGACAATACTGAAAGCCTGCATCGAGTGCGCGCTTGGCATCGCTCCAACGTTCTTGCTGAAGATAGATTTGTCCCAGTTCTACGTACGGTTCCGGATTCGCGGGTGAATGGCGGATGGCCTGTTCGAGCTCCTGGAACCTCTGCAATGGGATGGCAGGTGCTTTGGCTTTAGGCTCCGGATTGGCCGCACTGGAATTCCGAACCAACAATCCATCCGTATCGGAATACTTCGACAACAGCTTGGAACCCGCCTGAGAAGGGGTTTCTTTTCCAGAGGATGGGGAGAACGGATTGGTCGAGGACGGTTCGTTGGGATCCATGCACTCAGTATACACATTCCCAACGGGCAAGAAAAACAGCCCGTATGGCAGTTCGCCTCCATGGCGATGAGAGAGGCTGCCACACGGGCTGTAATGAATCAAACACGACGTAAGTCGCCGCTCACACCGAGCAAGGTTCCGATTCAAGTTCGGGATTGCTTGCTCGCGAGGGGGATTCGCATCGGTGATCGAGCCCAGATCAAACGACCAATTCGGTGTCTTGCCCTGGAACAGGAATCCAGTACTTACCGTTTTCATCTGGCTTGAGAGGGGCTTCGTCGTCGAAGGAGTTGATGGCATCGAAATTGGCCAACGCAACCTTGCTATTGAGGCACTCCTCCCACTTGAGATTTTTGCCGGTATAGGTGGCCATTCGACCCATGATCGATGTCATGGTGCTGAGCGCGCCGTAGTCCCCTTCGTTCGGGATTTCACCCTTGCGAATTTGAGCAAAGAGGTCGACGTGTTCTTGCGCCCAACCATCTTCCCCCTTGGGTGCTTGCCAGACGACTTCGTTGTTCTTGTTGTAGATCTTCCCACCGCTGATATCGCACCAACCGTTGGTGCCATGCGCGAATTCGCTGACCGAGCTCCAGCAACCGGGAATATGCCGGCACTGACTCAACAGCTTGGTACCATTGGGATAGGTGAACTCGACGAAATGGTGATCGAAAATCTGGCCGCTGTCTTCGCCGATGCGAACTTGGCGACCCCCTTGGCCTTGAGCGGTGGCGGGAGGTCCATCCATCAACCAATTGATCACGTCGAGATTGTGAATGTGCTGTTCTGTGATGTGATCGCCGGACAGCCAATTGAAGTAGTACCAATTATTGAGTTGGTACTCGGTTTCGGTTTGCCCAGGTTGGCGGTTGCGGGTCCAAACCCCATCGCCGTTCCAGTAGGCGCGGGTCAAGATGATATCGCCGATCGCCCCTTCCTTGAGCATCTTGATGGTGGCTTTGTAGTTCGATTGATGGTGACGTTGGAGTCCGACGGCGACGGCGAGATTCTTTTCCTTCGCGATCTTGTTGGCTTCCAAAACGCGACGAACACCAGGCGCATCGGATGCGACGGGCTTTTCCATGAAGACGTGCTTGCCCGCTTTGACCGCTGTTTCGAAATGAAGGGGGCGAAACCCCGGCGGAGATGTCAGGATCACGAGGTCGACATCCGAGTCGATAACTTGCTTGTAGGCATCGACGCCGATAAATGTTTTGGCATCGACGTTGTCCTTATGCTTGTTTTTCAATTCCTTGAGTGCGTTCTCGGCGCGGTAGTTGAACGGATCGCCAACGGCCGTCAGCTTGACGCGATTGGAACCGCTGTTGGTATCTAACGCTTGGCCGGCAGCACCGGTCCCTCGACCACCGCAACCGATCAAACCCAGTTTGATGGTATCGCTACCCGCCACAAACGCAGAGCGCGCGATCGGTAGATTGGCAGCCACGGCACCACCAGCTACCAAGGTCGTGGTCGATTTCAAAAATCCACGCCGCGATTCATGATGGTTGATCGAAAATTCTTTCTTGGGATCGTCTGAATGAGGCATCGAAGCAAGGACTCCAAAGAGGCAAGTTAAATAAGGATGTTGATTGGGTTTACGGACCGAGGGATGCAAAACTCGCAAGCCGTTGCGAGGAGAAAAACAAGTGTTTCACGCAGGACCTGTTTGGCAGGGGATACCAAACTTAGGAGAAGAAAAGTCAGTTCGAATAGGACCAACGTGAAACACCGGCGGGCTTAGCGGTGGAGATGAGACTGGAAATCCAAGCTCCCGAAACCCACGGCTAAGGGGTCACATAATCGCAACCTGACCTGAATATACCAAGCCACGTGCGGATATCAATGGAGTTGCGCCATTTGCAAGGGAACTCTCCACTGCCTTTGCATTAGCCCGGCTGATCAAGCAACAGTTCGCTGCGTCGGCTAGGGGCAGAGGGGAGTCCAGAGGGCATCCAGATCAACGGGTGAAAAACTTTCGGTGGCGAAGATCACCCTGCGTCGGCAAGACCACGAATCAGCAGTTCGATCACAATTTCCCTAGGCTTTTCGTACTCGTACTCAATGAAATGGTACTCGTACTCGATGCCTTATCTTCGAGTACGAGTACCGCTAACGCTGAGTACGAGTACGAGAAAAGCCAAAATCAGAATAGCGCAATCTCAGAGCTAACGCTGCAAATTAGGAAGGGAGCGATTCCCGTTTGTTGACGCTGCCGGTTGGGATTTCCGCATCGCGGACAATGCACATGGAACGACGAGAGCGATTGGTAACGCGAACGTTAATTTCGGGCCAGCTGGCGTTCGTGGACGTAGCGGATCAGTTGATCGACCGTATCTACGTCCAAGATTTCGTCGTCGATTCGAATTCCGAAGCGTTTTTCGAATTCAAACGTCATCTCAGCCATGGCGACCGAATCGATACCGATGATGGCGAGGGAATCCGTCAGCTCGGGAGGAGCCGCGCAGACCTTGGAAAGGTACTCGACGACTTTCCGTTGCGTTTCCTCGTAGCTTTCCATGCGCCTTGTCGCTTTTCGTAGTCAACGGCCTCGGAAATCGCACGCGCCAGTGCGTGCCTTCATTGTATTTTGCTCGCATCGGCATCCGATTTGGAATTCCGTATCGAGCATTTGGTTGCGTAAGCTTAGCGGATCTCAGCCTTTTCCGTAGATCCGAGCGAAGCTGGCCGCGCATTTTTTTCCCCGCTCCGACTTGGGCCCGCTTTCTCCAACGCCGTCAAAACATCCGATTCCGCTAAAACATCCTGCAAGACGATCGGGTTCTTGGTTTCACCGGGAGGATAAAAAGCCATCACCGGAATCGAAATGCTGTTGAGCTCATGGAGCTTGGCCCACAAGTCCGGGGGATGGCGGGTCAAATCCGCGATCAACGGGACAACATCATTTTCCTTCACCATCTTTTGGACCTTCCGTGTGTGGACAGCGACGGCCAAATTGTATTTGCAATTTTGACACCAATCGGCGGTGAAGTCCACCATGACGGTTTTCCCTTCGCTCGCAAGCTGCTGCAAGCGTTGCTCGGAAAACGGTTCCCAAGGAAGTTCATAAGGTGAAGTACCAAGCATATAAAACGATCCAAGGGTCCCTGCAAAAGCTGCGGCGGCACCCAACGACCAGCCTCTCAGCTTTTCGCTGGGGGACGCCCACACCGGAACACGGCCAATGAGCCAACATGCAAACCAGACGAAGATAAGGGACGCCAACATGGGGATGCGCTCAATGGACGGAAAGCCGGCGACGAAGGCTACGACGCTGAGGAGCAACGGGAAGGCCAGGAACTCCTTGAATGTCTCCATCCATGGACCAGGCTTGGGAATGAATTTTAGCGCGCTCGGAAATGCGGCGATGGCCAAATAGGGACTGGCCATACCAAGACCCACTCCTAAAAAAATCAATATCACCACCCATGCGGGTTGCGTCAGAGAGACAGCCAAGGCGCTCCCTAAGAATGGGCCGCTGCAAGGGGTAGCCAGCAACGTTGTGATGACCCCTTTGGCAAACGCGCCGGTGACTCCTTGTCGAGTGGACAGCTCAGTGCTCTTGGCTCCCGTAGCAAAGCCGGGGATCGGGAATTCCCAGACACCTAAAAAACTGAGTGCTAGCGCGAACATGAACGATGTGATCAAAATTTGAAAGGTAGTGTTTCCGAATTGCGATCCCCATCCCAGGGTTTGGTTGGTGAAGCTTCGGACTGCGATGCTCGTGAAACCGAATGCCAATACGAAGCCGATCATGCCGGCCGCATACACCAACGTTAAGAGAGATGCCTTCCTGCGATCGCCGTGTGCTTCATTGACGAAGCCCAGTATTTTCAGTCCGATCACTGGCAACACGCAGGGCATGACGTTCAAGATCAGTCCCGCCAACATGGCCAAGCAGAACTTCACAAAGATCTCTTTCGGTTCCATGGTCAGCGAGTACTTGGCTGCATCGATCCACGTCCTGCGCAGAGGATGCTTGGCTACGGATTGATAATCGGTGGCTTTGATCAAAGCGGGCGCCTGCTTGTTGTCGGATTGGCTTCGCGAGACTTCGTAGTTGACCGAGAAGGAAAGGCCACGAGGACGATCGCAAGCGCCGTTCGTACAGCCCTGATAACCGATGAGACCCTCCAGCGGCGTTTCTCCTTCGTTGGCTGTATCAGGGACGTTGATTGGGACGCGAAACGTCACCGGCCCCTCATAAAACTCGACGGTTCCTGCAACACCCATGTCTTTGCGAACGATCTTTTTGTCCGCTTTGGGTTCTTCCGCTTTGGTTCCTGCCTTTTGGGTCAGCACCAACAAGGTTCGATTCTCGGTGACGTCATCCTGCGGGTCGAGCTTGTAAATGTGGTACTCAGGATCGGGGGTCGCCTCGAGGACCAGTTCCAAGGACTCGCCCGGTTTCACAACGCGCTTGTTCAATCGAATCTTCCACTCGACGGCGCTGTCTCGCTCGTGAAACTCACCCAGTTTCCCCACTTCCGCAGCAGGTTCGATAAAGCCGGAAAAGGTCGCTTCGGCCTTTGCATCCCGGATGGGAATGCAATTCTTCTCGCAGACTTGTCCTTGCAGCACGATCGAAAGTGGCCCAGGTGCCTTATCCATTGGTCCAGTGA
>Ga0194055_10002637_pt1 | contig 14132 bp, 11 predicted proteins | sample SepL449m_MetaG_FD_155482 | JGI IMG/M metagenome (GOLD analysis project Ga0194055, IMG submission 155482) | Anoxic zone freshwater microbial communities from boreal shield lake in IISD Experimental Lakes Area, Ontario, Canada - Sep2016-L442-9m | ecosystem: Environmental > Aquatic > Freshwater >... | reverse complement strand
TTGCTCAGCGGCATCGGATTGGTTGGCTTTGGTGTTGCCCATTAGGCAAAGATAGACCCTCGTGCTGAAGAAAATCCTCATTGCTAACCGTGGCGAGATCGCCGTTCGAGTTATTCGAACCGCTCGCGAAATGGGCATCGCCACCGTTGCCGTGTATTCCGAACTCGACCGCAACGCGCTACACGTGCGACTCGCCGACGAGGCATACGCGCTTGGCGGACAAACTGCAGCCGAGAGCTACTTGAACACGGAAGCCATTCTTGATGCCATTCGTAAGAGCGGCGCAGACGGAGTTCACCCTGGATACGGATTCTTTTCGGAAAACGCAGACTTCGCTCGCGCCATTACCGAAATGGGAGTTGCTTTCATCGGTCCTCCACCAGAAGCCATCGTGGAAATGGGCGACAAGGTTTCTTCGCGCAAAGCAGCGTTGCGTGGCGGTGCACCAATTGTTCCTGGCACCACCGAGTTCGTTACTACCGCAAAAGAAATTCAAGACTTCGGAAATGATTTTGGTTGGCCACTAGCAATTAAGGCTGCATTCGGTGGCGGCGGACGCGGCATGAAAGTGGTGCAGTCTGCAGATCAAGTGCAGGAAGCAATGGACTCCGCACAACGCGAGTCGAAAGCATTCTTTGGTCGCGACGAAATTTATGTTGAGCGCTACCTCACCTGGCCGCGCCACATTGAAGTACAACTAGTTGGCGACAAGCACGGCAACGTGGTGTGGGTTTCCACCCGCGACTGCTCGGCACAGCGTCGACACCAAAAACTGATTGAAGAAGCCCCAGCTCCAGGACTACCTGACGGTGTTGAAGAAGCAATGGGCGAAGCAGCCGTGAAGGCCGCCAAAGCTGTTGGCTACTACAACGCTGGAACTGTTGAATTCATTTTCCAGGACAACGACTTCTTCTTCCTTGAAATGAATACACGTTTGCAAGTTGAACACCCGGTTACGGAAGTAATTACGGGAATCGACTTGGTGGAATGGCAAATTCGTGTTGCCAGTGGCGAGAAGTTGCCAATGACGCAGAAACAAGTTGCTGCGCGTCGCAACGGACACGGCATTGAAGTTCGCATTAACGCAGAAAACCCAACTGCCGGAAAATTCCTTCCATCGCCTGGAACGATTACCAAGCTGACAACGCCCGATGGTTTCGGCACACGTTTCGACGGTGGATACGAAGCTGGCGACACCGTGAGCCAGTACTACGACAACTTGGTCGGCAAATTAATTGTGTGGGGCAAAGACCGCGACACCGCGATTGCTCGCACCATCCGCGCACTTGAGGAAATGGTGATTGAAGGCGTGCACACCACCATTCCTGCAGACCTCGCAATACTTCGTCACCCTGACTTTGCGGCTGTTACACACAGCACGAAGTGGGTGGAAGAAACACTTGATCTATCGGGCATGGTGAGCACCACAGGCGGCACCGCAACAAACGATGAAGGTCTTGTAGAACGCGCCACCACCATCGAAGTGAATGGCAAGCGCTTCGACGTGAAAATGTGGGTGCCAGAGTTTGCAAGTGGCCCTGTGAAAAAAGCCAACAAGCCAACTCGTGGTTCGGGTGGCTCGAGCGGTTCTGCAAATAGTGGTGACGTTGCTGCGCCAATGCAGGGCACCATCGTGAAAGTTTCCGTTGAAGTTGGCCAGGAAGTTGCGGTCGGCGATTCGGTAGTCGTGCTTGAAGCAATGAAGATGGAAAACCAGATCACTGCTGAAAAGGCAGGAAAAGTCACCAAAGTCAACGTAAAAGTTGGCGACAAGGTGGGTTCTGGCGACATCCTCGTCGTAATTGAATAAGCGCTAATCCAGCCGCGCGACTAGTTTGTGTGCGTGACAAGCGTGCCAGAGAACGAAGAAATTGCCCCAACGCCAGAGGCTGCAGCAAGCGGACTCGCAGCCGAGCGCACTCGTCGCATTAACCGTATTGACGCCATGCGCGCAGCCGGCGTTAACCCGTACCCGTACCGCTTCGATCGCACACACACCCTCGGCGAAATTCGCGAACAGCATGGCCACCTTGAAGCGGGCAATGAAACCGACACACGTGTCACCGTGGCCGGCCGAATTCTGTTGAAGCGCGACCAGGGCAAACTTATTTTCTGCACCATTCGCGATCGCGCCGCAGACATTCAGTTGTTTATTTCGAAGTCAGTTGTTGGCGACACCGAGTTTGATGAAATTAACGAACTCGACCTTGGCGACTGGGTTGGAGTAACCGGTTTGGTGATGACCACGCGCAAAGGCGAACTGTCCATCAAGGTAGAGAGTGCACAGTTGTTGTCGAAAGCAGTTCGACCATTGCCTGATAAATGGCATGGACTGACCGACGTAGACACGCGTTACCGCCAGCGCTACGCCGACCTGATCATTAACGAAGAAGCGCGTCGCACGTTCGAAATTCGTCACGCCACCATTGCCAGCTTTCGCAAGACACTGCACGACAACAAGTTCATTGAAGTGGAAACACCAGTTCTACACATGGAAGCAGGCGGCGCTCACGCTCGCCCATTCCTTACGCACCACAACACGCTCGACATGCAGTTGTTCTTGCGCATTGCTCTTGAACTGCACTTGAAGCGCCTCATTGTTGGCGGCATGGAACGCGTGTTTGAAATTGGTCGCGTGTTCCGCAACGAAGGAATTTCTACGCGCCACAACCCAGAGTTCACCATGATGGAGAGCTACCAAGCATTTGGTGACTACACCGAAGTAATGGCACTGACCGAAGAACTAATTACTAATGCTTCACGTGACGCGCGCGGAACCACCACTGTGGTCATTCAAGGCAATGAATTCGATTTGGCGCAACCATGGCGCAAAGCCCGCATGATCGACCTGGCAAGCGATGCAACTGGCGTAACACTGCACCCGTCAATGGACGTTGCAGCAGTGCGCGACGTTGCCGCCAAGCACAAGATTAAATGTGAAAAGCATTGGGGTTCTGGCCGCATTATTGAAGAGATATTCGCCGAGTTGTGTGAAAAAGACTTGATCAACCCAACATTTGTTACACATCACCCTGTTGAAATTTCTCCGCTTGCTCGCCAAGACCGCGACGATCCGCACCTCACCGAGCGTTTCGAGTTGTTTATTGGTGGTCGCGAAATTGCGAACGGTTACAGCGAGTTGAACGACCCAATTGAACAGCGCAAGCGCTTTGAAGACGAACAGTTGGCGAAAGAAGCCGGTGACAATGAAGCGGGCAGTTTGGACGAGGACTACCTACGCGCTCTCGAATTCGGTATGCCACCAACCGCGGGCCTTGGCATTGGCATTGACCGCCTGGTCATGTTGCTGAGCGACGCGGGCTCCATTAAAGACGTGATCTTGTTCCCTACCCTTCGACCAGAGGCGAAATAACCATGAGTTCAACACAGGCATGGGGCGTAGGCATTGCAACAGTTGCGGCTGATGGCACCACACTCGACACCTACTTCCGTCACCTCGGGTTAGGCGAAGCAGTTCCTGCAGGAACGCCAACCGAATCGCAAACCCACACCGACCCACGTCGCGGAGTTTCACTTGTTCCTGTTTCATTAGTTATTGACACCACCGCAGCACCAACGAGTGCCAGCGACGTGTATTTGCGTTTGCACTTGTTGTCGCACCGACACGTGAAGCCGCGCACGGTGAATTTGGATGGCGCCTTTGGCTTGCTTGCCAACGTTGCTTGGACTTCCATCGGTCCAGTTGCATTGGATGCTCTTGAAGACGTGCGGTACAACCAACTAAAGCAAGGTCTGCAACTGGTAGTGAACGGCGTTGACAAGTTTCCGCGCATGACCGACTACGTCGTGCCAAGTGGTGTGCGTATTGCAGATGCAAGCCGTGTTCGCCTTGGCGCTCACCTTGCAAGTGGCACCACCGTGATGCACGAAGGTTTCTGCAACTTCAATGCGGGAACACTTGGCGCTTCGATGGTGGAAGGCAGAATTTCTGCTGGCGTTGTTGTTGGCGATGGTTCCGACATTGGTGGCGGTGCATCAATTATGGGCACGCTTTCTGGTGGTGGAAAAGAAATGGTCACCGTTGGCGAGAAATGCTTGTTAGGCGCCAACAGCGGACTCGGTATTTCGCTTGGCAACAATTGTGTGATTGAAGCCGGTCTGTATGTCACCGCTGGAACGCAAGTGAAACTGCCAGACGGCGCAACCGTGAAGGCACGCGAACTCTCTGGCGCAAACGACATTCTCTTCCGTCGCAACAGCCTGACGGGTGCTGTTGAAGTGGTGCAGCGCACCGGCAGCTGGGGCGGGCTCAACGCCGCATTGCACAAGAACTAGCAATAGTCTGTCGCCATGATGTTTGATGATTTCCGCAAATTAGTGATTGCGCGCCGCACGCAATTGATGATGGACCTCGAGCGCGAGGTGGACATGGACTTGATTAACAAGTTGTGCGATGTTGCCGCATGGGCGCCAAATCATCAACTGACTTGGCCGTGGGTGTTCGGTGTGTTTACCGGCAATGCACGTGGCGCACTTGGCGATGCCACTGCAGAAGCAATGCAACGCCATGGCGACACCGAAATGAAGGTGACGAAGACGCGAACCAAATATTTGCGCGCACCAGTGATTGTTGTCGTTGGCACATTGCAAGGTGAATCTGAATTACAAACTGAAGAAAACCGCGACGCGGTTTCAGCGGGCATTCAGAACATGTTGCTTGGCGCCACCGCAATGGGCCTTGGCAGCTTTTGGTCCAGTTGCCCGAAGGGTGCAAATGACGATGTGGCCAAGCATTGTGGTTGGCCTGAAGGCACGCACATCACGGCCATGTTGTACTTGGGTTGGCCGAACCGCGATATTCCCGACCGCGAACGCCCAGCGCCCGCAATTACCTACTTCAATTAATAGGGAGCTATTTGCTGGGCCATTAGGGGAAACAGCCCAGCAAATGCAAGCCCATCTATTGAATTGCTTGAACTGAACCAATCACTGCATATACGCAACCTGAAGCAGTTGCGTCCGTATATGTGACTTTGAAATTACTTCCACTTGCAACAATTTTCGCTTTCGAAGTGACGTCTGTGCCAAGGCACAAGTTCTTTAGTTTGATTTCGGATTTCTTTGCACCACTGATCGTCCAGACAACACCCGATTGTCCACTTGTAACACGGCTTGCCTTGTACTTCGTCGAAATTTTCTTCGTAACTGCAAGCAAGCCACCTTTACGTGAATCAAAGTTGCCGAAAGCAAGAAGTGAATCGCCGTTCGCAATATCCAGACGATCTGGGTCGGCTGCAAAGAAACTCAACTCGCTCAGCGACGACCATGAAGCACCATCGTTGGTTGAGGTTCGTACTTGCATGCCTACTTTTCGTCCGCCTGCTGCCGTGGTGTCAATAGGAAGTATCTGCTCAATCACACCTGAACGATTGCGATACGTCTCTGGGTTCGTCTGGATATCCGTTGATAGTGAAATTGTTTTGCCCGCATCGGTCGTCCAGGTAGTTCCATCTGTTGAAGTCATGCCACAAACGAATCGCGTAAAAGGCGGGCTTGTCTGTGAGCCAGAGTCGTGAGCGTAGGCAATGTACCCAGAGGCAACCTTTACGATTTGAGGGTCTCCGAGATGCGCAGCTGCAGTGCCAGCGCTGCTCTTGCACGTTGATGACGATGGAGATGAACTTCCAACTGACGTGAAATCCTTGCCGTTTGACGAAGTGAAATGAGTGAGTTGCTCACTACCCGGCTGGTGGTACCAACCCCACGCTTCGTACGCACCGTTCATTGCATTCACACTTACTGGCGACTGCACCGTCATTCGAACCCCAGATTCAAGTGTCCAGGTTTTCCCATTGTCAGTTGACAAAAACGAGTGAACCAAATTGTCATATCCGGATATTCCAGCTTGCTGTTCATTGCCATTGAGGAAAAACATTCGAATTGAACCATCTGCCATTTGCACGAGTGAAGGGTCAGAAATGTTTCCAATACCAGATTGTTGTGAAACTTGTGTTGACAACAATCCATAAGTCAATGGCACGAGTGCCGCAGTGCCAGAAACTTTTGTGGCGCCAGTTGCAGGTGATGCTGTGCCAGCTGCATTTCCAAGCGGTGGCGGAGAGGTCGGATTCAGAGGATTACCCTGCGGGTCGCATGTTGCAGTTGCAACCGGCGCGCACTGCGGAACCGTTTTGGCCATCGCAATTGAGCTGCTACCTACGATGAACCCTAGGACTGCCATTGCTCCAATTGCCCGGTGAAAAGATTTCATATGTCCTCCGAAGAATGAGTGATTTCCCAATGACAGCGAGGCTAGTTAATAATAGAGTGCATTACAAATGAATCCCGCCCCATCCCGCACTGACTCCCCTGTAATCCGTCGATCCTCGCCAAAGCAGGCTGCCCAAAACTCTGCGTTGATCTTGAAGGCGCTTGAGCGCGAGGCGATTGTGGTCGGATTAGATCAGATTTCTGTACGTGCGGTAGCCAAGCGAGCAGGCCTCACGACGGGTGCCATTTATGGACGCTACGAAAATGTGGATGAAATGCTGGTTGCCCTGTGGACCGAGTCCGTTTCACTTCCTTTCGGCAACGCATTCATTCAATCAATCGCTGCATTTACCGACCGCTCAACTTCATCCTTCCCACGCGACATCGCTGGACTCCTCAATCAACCGACTTCGATCATGCGCCTTGGCGCAGAGTTCATCGTGATTGCACAACGAAACGAAGTTGTTGGCGAAGTTGTTAAACCAATGGTCTCTAGTTGGTTGCACGACGCTGGCCTGAACATCAATAATTCAGAAATAGACCGAGCAGTAGTTGCGATCGCCGCGTCAATGTTGGTTGGTGCCTCCTTGCGATCATTTATTAAGGGAAAGAACGAATACCTCGGAGCTGTTGCTGCAGGTATTCATACCGCGTACTTATCAGCGGTTCCTCAGCAAAAAACTCAATACAGTCACAATCCAACTCCAATTCGATCTGCAACTGGCAACCAGCTACGTGATGCGTTGATTGACGCAACTGCGGACGTAATGAGCAAAACCGGATTCAATGGAGCAACTATTTCGAGGATCGCACGTCGGTCTTCAATAACTTCTGGTTCGTTATATAACTACTACGGCGACAAAGAAGCACTGATGAACGACGCGGTGTATGAGTTAATGCGTGCGACACAGAATCAAAATCTTGAAGCAAAACGTACGGCATCGCAACTGCACCAAGAAAACTTTGGTCTTACTGACAGTTTCAATTTCGGACTGATACCTGACCGAGTCACTTGGCTACGGTTCCGCCAGGAATGCATCATTGCTACTCGGCACCACAAGACAACTCATCGCACCATGAACAAGGTATTGAACGAAATTGAAACTCAAATGCTTGAAGCGTTCTCGAACATTGATCCAGTAATAGTGAAATTAGTAAACGTTGGCGAGCAAGCCATTGGCTATGGATACTGCTCCCTTATGACGTTCACGGATCTCTTTCCAACTTGCAACTTTGACGCGATCATGATCCAGATAGCAAAACAAAACGGACTCTAAACGCTCTTTTTGAAGCTAACTCCAGTTGCTGATGGCAACAACAGGAACTTCGTAACACCACGCGTAGCGAGTGAGCCCAATGCTTGGGTCTCCTTCCCAGTCGTATTTCGCGGCCATCACATCACCGTAAGCACGACGCTCATCGGCGTCAGTTACCAACATCGCAGTTCCACTTCGAACATTGCCCTCGACATGCACTTCAACTGATGCATTGGCCAGAAGGTTTTCACGCCAATCGGAATGTTCGGTTCCTGAAACCAAAATGAGCGTGTCGCCCACTACCCCAAACCACAGTTCGGTCTTTCGTGGCTCACCGCTTTTGCGTCCAACGGTGACAATGTCGCAGCATTCAACTTCAGTAAATGGTGCAAGCCAAGACACGAACGAAATCAGCCTGGGCGGTACACGCCAAAAACGTCGCGCAATGCGTCGCTTACTTCACCAAGCGTTGCACTGGCCCGCAAGGCCTCTTTCATTGGATGCAACACGTTGCCCGTGCCCTTTGCAACTTCGCGCAAGGCTTCGAGTTTTGCTGCAACCAACGCCATGTCGCGGTTTGCCTTGTACTTGGTGAGGCGATCCACCTGACCTTGTTCCAAACCAGGAATTGGCGGTGTAATTTTTGGCTCTGGTTCGTTGTCGACCGTGAACTTGTTGACGCCAACCAACACGCGAGTCTGATCGTCGATCGATTTCGTGTAGCTGTATGCGGCTTCTTCAATTTCATCCATTTGGAAGCCGACTTCAATTGCCTGCACTGCCCCACCCATTTCGTCGATGCGCGCAATGTATTCGTATGCAAGACGCTCAACTTCATTCGTCAGCGATTCGACAAAGTACGAACCAGCAAGTGGGTCTGGAGTGTCGGTTACTCCGCTTTCATAACCAATGATTTGCTGCGTGCGCAATGCAATGCGCGCGGCTTCTTCAGTTGGCAGGCTGAGCGCTTCGTCGTAACCATTGGTGTGCAAACTTTGCGTTCCACCCAACACGGCAGCCATGCTTTGTATGGCCACGCGAACCACGTTGTTCAGCGGCTGCTGTGCGGTAAGTGTTGAACCACCAGTTTGCGTATGGAAGCGCATCAGTTTGCTTGCTTCCTTCTTGGCGCCAAAACGCTTCGTCATGATGTCGTGCCACATACGGCGACTGGCACGGAACTTCGCAACTTCTTCGAAGAAGTTGTTATGACCGTTCCAGAAGAAGCTGAGTCGTGGACCAATATCGTCTACATCGAGACCAGCATCAATTGCTGCCTGCACGTATGCAATGGCGTTCGACAACGTGAATGCGAGCTCTTGAACTGCAGTGCTTCCCGCTTCGCGAATGTGATAACCAGAAATGGAAATGGTGTTCCACTTTGGAACGTTCTTTGAGCAATATTCAAAAATATTGGTGATAATGCGCATCGAAGGCTTCGGCGGATACACGTATGTACCTCGCGCGATGTATTCCTTCAAGAGGTCGTTCTGAATGGTGCCGCTAATTGCCGTGCTTGGCACGCCACGCTCTTCTGCAACCAACTCGTACATCAACAGCAAAATTGCAGCCGTTGAGTTGATAGTCATCGATGTGGTCACTTTGTCGAGCGGCAAGTCGGCAAGTAACGTGCGCATGTCATCGAGAGAGTCAATAGCAACGCCAACTTTTCCAACTTCACCAGCCGAACGTGCGTGGTCGCTGTCGTAACCCATTTGTGTTGGCAAGTCGAATGCGCAACTGAGTCCTGTTTGGCCAGCTTCGAGCAAAAACTTAAATCGCTGGTTGGTATCTGCTGCACTGCCGAAGCCTGCATATTGACGCATGGTCCACAGGCGGTCGCGGTGCATCGTTGGGTAAATGCCGCGGGTGTATGGCTGCTGGCCAGGAGCGCCTAATGCAATTGTCGGGTCAAATGACCCAAGCGTTTCCGCGGTGTACAACGGGTTAATGGTGATGCCGGAGTCGGTCTGGCGCTCAGAAGGGGTTTCAGCCATGGGTCTAGGTTACGAGATTGAGCCCAAATTGTCGCATGGCTAGCCTTGCCATATGACCGCAACCGAGAACAGCACCCGCATGATTGACGGAGTCGAATTGAAGCCGCGCGAAGTGGCAGCAATTGGTCGACCAAAGTACGACTCCATTGACGACGAGCGCCGTGCACGCAAAATTGGGCTTGCCGCTTCGCTTCGCGTGTTTGGTCGCCTTGGTTACGGCGAAGGCGTTGCCGGACACATCACCGCACGCGACCCAGAATTTACTGACTGCTTTTGGGTGAACCCGTTTGGCAAAAGTTTCCGCCACATGAAAACGAGTGACCTCATATTGGTGAATCACGATGGCGAAGTGGTGTACGGAACGCAGCCTGTGAATCGCGCGGCATTTGTATTGCACGCAGCAATTCACAAAGCACGACCAGACGTAATTGGTGCAGCACATGCGCACTCCACATACGGCAAGGCATGGTCATCGCTTGGTCGCAAACTAGACCCGATTACACAAGACGCATGCATTTTCTACGAAGACCACACCGTCATTGCAGAACAAGGTGGCAAAGTGGTGTTCGAAGTTGCAGCTGGCGAAGAATTCGCATCACTGTTCCCAACAGGCAAAGCAGCCATTCACCAAAACCACGGCTTGTTTACCGTTGGCACCACGGTTGAAGCAGCAGCTTTTTGGTTCATCACCATGGACCGCAGTTGCCAAGCACAGTTACTTGCAGAAGCAGCGGGAACACCAAAGCTCATTGATCATGATTCGGCGATGTACACCCAGCAGCTCACTGGTTTTGCCGAAGCAGGCTGGTTCCAGTTTCAACCGCTGTTCCAAGAAATTTGCGCGTCAGACCCTGAACTGTTCGATTGAGCAGTAACGCTTCTCCTCTCGCGCAGAAATCGCTGAGCACTCGCGTTGGCGGTTTGCCGCCCGAGTTGTTCTTCATTTGCTCGGCTAGCGCGCAATACATTGGCGCCGTCATTGCATTCCGATTGTTTGACCGCGTAGCACCAGAAAGCGTTGCGTGGCTACGCGTCATTGCTGCGTCACTGATTCTGATTATTTTTTCTGCTCCACGACTGATTCGCCAGGGAAAGTGGTCGCGTAGCGAATTAGTTTCTGCAGCGGCGTTTGGAATTTCTGTTGCGCTCATGAACCTGACGTTTTACTTGGCCATCGCTCGTTTGGATTTAGGAAAAGGCGTAGCCATCGAATTCATCGGGCCAATTTGCGTTGCCGCTTTTCAAACTAAGTCGCGCCGCAATGCGCTTGCTTTAGCATTGGCGACAATCGGCGTTGTGGTGCTGTCGGGATTCGAACTGGGCAATGAACCTCTTGGCTTGCTATTTATCTTTCTTGCCTCCGCATGCTGGGGTTCCTACATTGTGATCGGCTCAAAAGTCGCCCAGCTGAATCGTGGCGTGTCGGGCTTGGGCGTTGGGCTTGCAATTGGAGCAGTGGTTATTGCCCCATTTGGTGCCCCCCACAGCGGACCGGCTTGGCACTCTCCTTCCATTCTTTTTGCCTGTGTGTTGGTGGGTTTATTTTCGAACGCACTTGGATATGGAATTGAACAATCGATCATGCGCAAAATTCCTGTGCGCAGATTTTCTGTGCTGCTTGCATTACTTCCTGTCACCGCCGTCGTGTTCGGATTTTTATTTCTCAGTCAGACACCAACTCTGATTGATTTGCTCGGCATGTCTCTGGTGCTGATTGGCGTGGTGGTGCAACAACGCGATGTGCTGCCAGCAGCCAGCGAAACCGCGTAAATAGCGCTCACGAGTGACCTCACCCTGTCGATACCCATCGGTAGACTGAACAGAAGCCATTGAGGAGATTTCTCACTATGCGCATCCCCCACAAAATTTCTGCAGTTCTTTGCGTACTCGTCAGCAGCACGATGCTGTTGTCGACGCTTGTCGCCCCTGTGCATGCCGAAGAAGGCCAGCTACCTATTGCTATTCAAATTGAAGGCCGTGGGTACGGACACGGACGTGGCCTCAGCCAGTACGGCGCGTATGGATACGCGGCGGTATTCGGCTGGTCGTGGGATGCAATTCTCAACTTTTATTACGGCGGCGCCACCGGTAACACGCTTGGAGCTCTTCCCGACCCGGGCCAAGAAGTGACAACGTGGCTGAGTGCATTGAACAACGCACAGACTGCAGTTATTTCCGACGGCAATAATGCGGTGTTTGTGCAAGACCCAACGCCGGGTCGCACTTGGGGTTCGCTCGTTGCACGTGAAGTCGCGAACCGCGTATATCGCGTGTGGGGAACTCAAGAACGCCGATGTTCAACTGCGGCCGCCGACCCAGGTTCGGAAGGATTCACACTGATCGGCGATGTACAAAATGTTGCATCGTTTACGACCACTGTTGGCGCAGACCCAGCAGCCGTGCCGACACAACTCATAGGATTATGCGAACCGCGAGTTGGATCAACAAAATTTAAGATTCGTTACTACCGTGGCGAAGTTCGTGCAGTAAATAACTCGCGCGGAGAAAACCGCACCATAAACGCAACATCAATGGAAAATTATTTGCGCGGCGTAGTACCCCGTGAATCTCCTGCTGAATGGGGTGCGGCCGCTGGTGGCGCAGGTATCAATGCATTACGTGCACAAGCAGTTGCAGCGCGCTCGTACGCGGCAACTGAAAACCGATATGTAGGTCTTGCTCGTACTTGCGATACGCAGGACTGTCAGGTGTATGGCGGTGCGCTGCTACGTGAATCGATTACCGCAAACCCCACCGCTCTCGAAAACGCATACACCGATCAGGCAGTCGCCGAAACTTCTGGTGTGGTGGTGTTGACGCCGAAGGGCGTTCCCGCCCGCACCGAATTCACTTCCAGCAACGGCGGACGCACTGCAGGCGGAACTTTCCCAGCCCAAGTTGACCCAGGCGATTTAGCAAGCGACCCAATCAATCCACTCCTCGTCTGGACGCGCGTATTTTCTGCCGCTGTTGTGCAAGCCAAGTACCCGTCAGTTGGCACGCTGACTTCAGTAGTGACTAACCACGATGGCCTCGGTGGTGACTGGAATGGTTATGCCAGCTCCGTCACCATTAACGGAACTGCTGGCAGCGTGACCGTAACCGGGTGGGCATTTAAGACCACGTTCGATATTCCTGCACCGTGGTTTGAAACAACAACCGTTGTCGGTGCTCAATTCGACGCCGCACCAGTTGGTTCATTTCTCTTCATCGGTGATTCAGTTGGTGAAAGCATCAAAGCCGAATTTGGCGCAGTAGTTACTCCTTCGTATCCAACAATGAATTACCAGGCATTAACGAACCGCTGCATGGTTGGACCAAGCTGTGTTGCTGCAGCAATTGGGCTTCCCGATGCACCTGCAATTATCAATTCCCTCACTCCTGATCAATACCCAAATATTGCCATTGTCGAACTTGGATACAACGACGACCCAAACACTTTGCAGTCCGATGTTGACCAGGTGGTGAATGCGTTGAATGCACGCGGTGTTCAACGCGTGGTGTTTATCAATTTGTCAACGCGCAGCGCAGCGCGCAACTATGCGTTATCGAATGCTGTGCTGATAAACGCTGCAAATAGCTACCCCAACGTGTCGGTGCTGGACTGGAATTCCGCAAGCATTAGCCCATCGCAAAGCAGATGGTTCAAAGACGACGTACACCTCACCAACACAGGCCGTGCACAATTCGCGCTCTTCATTCGCAATCAGCTTGATGCGTTGCGCGCAAACGGCACAATCGCTAGTGGCAGCGCAACAATCGTTCCACTTGGAGTTCCAATGGCTGTTGGCGACCGCGGTGACAACGTGAAGATGCTGCAAACGCAATTGAACACGTACTTGAATTTGCCAAAGAAAAAGCAGATGAAAGTAGATGGAGTGTTTGGCAAGGGCACTGCTGCATGGGTTTCGCAAGTGGAAACAAACAACGGTCTACCGGTTGACGGAATTGCTGACAGCGCAGTACTTGCGGTGTTGAGTATTGATCCAGCAACCATCACATTGAAACTCGGCATGAAGCACGCAACGGTAGCCACGGCGCAAACCGCGCTCGCCCGTGTATTGAAGGTGAAAGTTAAAGCCGATGGAGTGTTTGGTTCAGGAACGCTGCGCCTCGTGAAGCGCTTCCAGAAAACCGTTGGCATTAAGCAATCAGGCGTAATTAATCACGAAACCTGGATGGCGTTGCTTAGCGCTTCATCCCAGAAGTAAACCGCGCTTCCCACGCTGCAGTACTGACCATTTCTGGGTACATGGCGCGATATTCGCGCTTTAGGCGCCCATACGACAAGGCAATAGCGGTAATTGATTTCGCAACCTGAACGAGCAACGTAAAGAATCGCTTCGCGTCGCGTTCCACTACATAGCCATCGGCAATGCGATCGTGGCGATACAGAATGCGATTACGCAGCGTGGCAACACCCACTGCACGAGCATCAATTGGTCCTACCCCGTATCCGCGCAAGCGAAGCGGGCGCGGAATGATGTATCCGCCCACCGACACAATGGCAAACAGAAATCCGAACGCACGCAGTGCCTTATGTCGTCGTTTGCGTGGTTTAATTGCTGCAAGTTCTGGGGTTAGAGGCGCTGGCTTTTCCTCTGCGCACTTGCGCAACTCATCGTGCAATGCCGAGTGATCAATCTTC
>Ga0194055_10002636_pt1 | contig 14134 bp, 11 predicted proteins | sample SepL449m_MetaG_FD_155482 | JGI IMG/M metagenome (GOLD analysis project Ga0194055, IMG submission 155482) | Anoxic zone freshwater microbial communities from boreal shield lake in IISD Experimental Lakes Area, Ontario, Canada - Sep2016-L442-9m | ecosystem: Environmental > Aquatic > Freshwater >... | reverse complement strand
CGACGCCGCCGTCACGGGAGTGGTCGGACTGGTGTTGGTGGTGCTGACCGCCGATTGCGCTCCGGTGGTGATCGCCGACGATGCTGCGGTCGGGGTGGTGCACGTGGGCTGGCGCGGCCTGGCGGGTGGGGTCGTGGCCCGGGCGGTCGCGGCGCTGCGGGCGATCGGCTCGGGTCCGGTGCGCGCGGCGGTGGGACCGTGCATCCGCGCCCCGCACTACGAGTTCGGTCCCTCGGACCTGGCGGTGCTGGTCGACCGGTTAGGCCCGTCGGTCGCAGGCCGCACGGGGTCCGGCGCTCCGGCCCTCGACGTGGTCGCCGGGCTCCGGGTGGCGTTGGCCGAGTGTGGGGTCGACGACCTCGACGACGTGGGGGTCTGCACCGCTGCCGACCCGGACTACTTCTCGTACCGACGCGACGGACGCACGGGCCGACAGGGGCTCGTCGCCTGGATCGACCGGTGACCGCGCCCTCGGGCGTCGGGCGGGCGTGGGACACGGCGCTCGCCCGGGTCGAGGCGGCGGCCCGGCGGGTGGGTCGGGATCCGGCCTCGGTGCGGATCATCGCCGCCACCAAGACGGTGCCGGTCGACCGGATCCGAGAGGTGCTGGCGGCAGGGTGCACCGACCTCGGCGAGAACCGTGCCCAGGAGCTCCTCGCCAAGGCCCCTGAGCTCGCCGACGCCGCGCCCCTCTGGCACTTCATCGGCTCCCTGCAGCGGAACAAGGTCAAAGCGCTGGCGCCGTGGGTGCGGTGCTGGCACACCCTCGATCGCGAGTCGCTGGTCGCGGACCTGGCGGGACGGGCACCCGGGGCCCGGGTCCTGGTGGAGGTGAACCTGGCGGCGGAGCCGCAGAAGGGGGGATGCCCCCCGGAGGCGCTCGGGCCACTGGTGGCCTCGGCGCGCCGGGCAGGGCTCGACGTCGTCGGGCTGATGACGGTTCCGCCGCGCGGGGTCGACCCCCGGCCCTGGTTCGCCGAGCTCGTGGCCCGGGCCGAGGCGCTCGGCCTCCCCGAGCGCTCGATGGGCATGAGCGAGGACTTCGAGGTGGCGGTGGAGGAGGGCGCGACCATCGTCCGGCTCGGCCGCACCCTGTTCGGCGACCGGGACTGAACCGGGTCTGGTGTGCCACGACCGTCCGGGGGCCCGGCGGTAGCCTGTGGAAATGGCATCGTTCATGCGCCGTGCGATGGTCTACCTGGGGCTCCAGGACGACGACGAGTACTACCCGGAGTACACCGACGACGGGTACGCCGAGGAGGGTTCCCGGAGGGAGCCGGCCCCGGCGGTCCGGGGCTTCGAGCGTCCGGACCGCGGTGCCGACGTCCGCACCGGCGACATCCGTGTGGTCCAGTCGGCCCCGGAGCCCTACGGCAAGGAGCCGACCGTCCGGACCATCCCGCGCGACGAGCCGACCGTCCAGCCTTCGGCGGTGACCGTGTCGCCCGGGATCATGCGCAACGCCACCTCGGCGCGGGTCCACGTCGTCGAGCCGCACAGCTTCAACAACGCCCAGGAGATCGGTGACCGCCTCAAGGTCAACCAGCCGGTGATCGTCAACCTCCAGGGCGTGCCGCGCGATCTCCAGCGCCGGTTGATCGACTTCGCCAGCGGCCTCGCCTACGGGGTCGGTGGCTCGATGTCGCGCGTCGCCGACCAGGTCTTCTTGCTCACGCCGTCCAACGTGGAGGTGTCGGAGGAGGAGAAGGAGCGGCTCTCCGCTCGCGGCCTCTACCAGGACTGATCCAGGTGTCGGAGATCATCTGCACGCTCATCACGATCTTCGTGGTCGTCCTGTTCTTCCGAGCCGTCCTTTCGTGGTTCCCGGTCCGTCCGGGGTCCGGGCTCGCCCAGGTGAACCGGGTCCTGGTGGACCTCACGGAGTGGGCTCTGGCCCCGGTGCGCCGGATCGTCCCCCAGGTCGGGATGATCGACATCTCCTTCATGGTGCTGGTCTTCGGGCTCCTGATCCTGCGCGGCGTGATCTGCTGATCCCCTGAACCGGGGCCGTTCGGGTCCGGGCAGCACCGGTTCTCGGCCCGGATGGGCACAGCATCCCGGGGTACGCGCCTTGCTGCGGGGGCCTCGGTAGCATGTCCCACTATGGACGTGACCCCCCAGGAACTGCGCGAGGTCGAGATCAGGGAAGCCTTCCGGGGCTACCACCGCGACGACGTCGACGAGCTGCTCGAGCGTGCTGCGGCGACGATCGAGCACCTCGAACACCAGATCCGCATTCTCCAGGACCGCCTCGCCTCGAGCGCGGCGCGCCCGGCGCCCGAACCGGCTCCGCTCCCCGCAGCGGCTCCGGCGCCCGCCGCGCTGCCGGCCGTGGCCGCCGCGGCCACGGGTGGTCCGAACGCCGACGTGATCCAGCGCACGCTCATCCTGGCCCAGCGTGCCGCCGACGAGGCGCTCTCCGAGGCCCAGGCGCGTGCCCACCACCTCACCACCGAAGCCGAGTCCCGGGCCCACGCCATGGTCACGGAAGCCGAGACCACGGCCCGGCGCATCGCCGAGACCGAGCGGCGGCGGATCGAGGCCGAGATCTCGCAGCTGGGGACCACCCGCGACGCGCTCACCGCCGATGTCGATGCCCTGGTCCGCTTCGCCACCGACTACCGCGCCCGGATCCGGCGTGCGATCGAGTCCGAGCTCCAGCACCTGGCCGAGACCAGCGGGGAGTCGATCACGGCCCCCGTCCGCCCGGTGCTGCGGACCGAGGGGATCGAGTTCGCCGAGGAGGCTGAACTCGTGGCCCCGGCCGCCCCCGTGGCCATTCCGGCGCCCGCACCGGCGCCGCCGGTCTGGTCCGACCCGGTCGCCCTGCCCGAATCCACTGCGTCGGTGGCCGCCGTGGGAGCCTTCGACGACGACTTCACCACTGGGGCGTCCGACGACGGTGGCTGGACCGAGGCGCCTGCGCCTGCGCCTGCGCCAGTGGCCGAGGCTGCCGGGTGGGGCGAGCCCGCGCCCGAGCCGCCGGCCTGGGCTGAGCCGACCCCGGCCCGTGGAGCGCAACTCGACGACGACGCGTTCTTCGCCTCGTTGCGAGACGCGGTCCGCGACGACGAGCCTCTGGGTGCCGGTGGCGAGTTCTTCGACGACCAAGACTCCGACGACGACGACGGTGGCCGCGGTCTGTTCCGGCGGCGTCGCTGATCGTTCCTGCGCTCGGAGGTCGAGGCCCGCTGGGGGCCGTGGCCTTCGGTGCGTCGGCGGTCCGGTTCAGGCCGGGGCGGCGACGTCGAGGGTGATCCCGACCGGCTGACCGTCGAGGGCCACGGTGACCGGCGCGTCGCCCGCACCCACGACGGTCCAGGCCGTCGCCAGGACCTCCCCGGCGATCCAGTCGCCGTGCACTCCCGCCGCGTCCGCCACGGCGCCGTCGGCGTGCACGGTCACCCGCACCCGGTCGGTGAGAGCGAGATCGCGTTCCTTGCGCAGGTCGTTGAGGGCCCGCACGAGCTCGCGGGCCAGGCCTTCGCGGCGAAGATCGTCGTCGAGGGTGATGTCGAGCGCCACGGCGATGGCCCCGTCCTGGACCACGGCGAGTTCCTCGTGGGCCACGGCGCGAACCTCGACGTCGGTCGGACCGATCTCGATCACCTCGCCGTCGAGTTCGATCCGGTACACCCCGTCGGTCTCGAAGGCCCGCCGCACCGCGGCTCCGTCGGCGGCCAGGAGGATCTCGCGGACTCGGGGCATGGCGGGTCCGAGCCGGGGGCCGAGGGCGCGGAAGTTGGGGACCACCGCCACGTCGAGCAGGCCCTCGAGGTCGTGGACGGGCTCGATGACCTTGACGTTGAGTTCCTCGGCGATCTCACGGACGATCTCGGCAGACCAGGTGGCACCGGGGACCAGCACGAAGGCCTTGGCGAGAGGCTGACGGACTTTGAGCTTGGCCTCGGTGCGGGCTGCTCGCCCGAGGGTGACGACGTCGCGCGCTACGACCATGTGGGCTTCGAGGACCGCGTCGATGGCGGATTCGTCGACCACGGGCCAGTCGGCGAGGTGTACGGAGTCGCTGCCGGGCACGAGATTGCGGTGGATCTCGTCGGCGACGAACGGGCAGAAGGGTGCCAGGAGCAGGGCGGTGGTGGTGAGGACCTCGTGGAGGGTCGCGTGGGCCGCCGGATCCGCGGCCTTCCAGAACCGCGCTCGCGACCGCCGGACGTACCAGTTGGAGGTGTCGTCGACGAGTCGTTCGAGTGCCTGGGCCCCACGGAGCGCGTCGAAGCCGTCGAGCGCCTCCGTGACCTCCCGCACGGTGGAGTGCACCCGCGACCGGATCCACCGGTCGAGGACGTGGGTCGATGGTCCGGCCGCCGCCGAGGCAGGGGTCCAACCGTCGAGGGTCGCGTAGGTGACGAGGAACGAGTAGGTGTTCCAGAGGGTCAGGAGGAACCGACGGGTGGACTCGTCGATGCCGTCGACGAACACGCGCCGGGGGACCCACGGTGACCCGGCCGAGAAGAAATACCAGCGAAGCGCGTCGGCGCCCTGACGGTCGAGGACCGACCAGGGGTCGATGACGTTGCCCTTCGACTTCGACATCTTCTGGCCGTCCTGGTCGACCACGTGGGAGAGGCACACGACGTTGCGGTAGGGCGAGCGCCCGAACACCAGGGTGTTCACCGCAAGGAGGGAGTAGAACCAGCCGCGCGTCTGGTCGATGGCCTCGCAGATGAAGTCGGCCGGGAACCGGTCGCCGAGGGTGCCGTCGCCACTGAAGGGGTGGTGGAACTGCGCGAACGGCATGGACCCCGAGTCGAACCAGGCGTCGAGGACCGGCTCCACCCGGTGGGCGTCACCGCCGCAGTCGGGACAGTGCACGACGACGTCGTCGACGTAGGGGCGATGGAGGTCGAGGCCCGACAGCTCGCGGCCGGCGAGCGCAGCGAGCTCGTCGACCGACCCCACGCAGGTGTCGCGCCCGCAGCCGCCGCAGCGCCAGACCGGGATCGGTGTGCCCCAGAAGCGGTCGCGCGACAGCGCCCAGTCGACGTTGTGCTCCAGCCAGTCACCGAAGCGTCCGTGCTTGATGTGCTCGGGGTGCCAGCCGATCGCCTCGTTCTCGCGGATCAGTTCGGCGCGGGGGCGGGCGGTCCGGGCGAACCAGGTCGGCTTGGCCCAGTAGAGGAGGGCCGTGCCGCAGCGCCAGCAGTGGGGGTAGGAGTGGGTGTACGCCTCGACCACCTCGAGGCGTCCGGATGCTCGGAGCGCGGCGATGAGGTCGGGGTCGGCGTCTTTGACGAAGGTCCCGGCGTACGGCGCCGGCATCGCGTCGGTGAACGCGCCGTCGGGTCCGACGGGATTGATCGCTCCGATCCCCTCGCGGGCCGCGACCTCGCGGTCGACTTCACCGAACGCGGGGGCCAGGTGCACGATGCCGGAGCCGTCGTCGGCGGTGACGAACGGGTCGGCCACGATCCGGAAGGCGTTGGCCGGCGGATCGAGGAGGTCGAAGGGTCGCTCGTACCCGAGCCCGACGAGGTCGGCCACGAGCACCGGTCCGACCACCTCGGCGTCGGGCCCGTAGATCGCCCCGACCCGGCTGGCCGCGCACACCACGTCACGACCGGGGCGACGAACCCGCACGTAGTTGAGGTCGGGCCCCACCGCCACGGCGGTGTTCGCCGGGAGCGTCCAGGGAGTCGTGGTCCAGACCAGGAGGTCGAATTCGGCGTCGACCACGGGGAAGCGGACGTAGACCGATTCTTCGGTGACGTCCCGGTAGGCCCCGGGCTGGCCGAGTTCATGGCTGGAGAGTGCAGTTCCGCAGCGCCCGCAGTAGGGGACGACCTTGAAGCCCTCCTCGATGTCGCCGTTGCGCCACATCTCGGAGAACGCCCACCACACGCTCTCGACGAAGTCGTTCGACATCGTCGAGTAGGCGTCGGTGATGTCGAGCCACATGCCGATGCGAGTGGTGAGGGATTCGAAGTCGCCGACGTAACGCTGGACCGACTCTCGACACCGGCGGTTGAACGCCTCGATCCCGAAGGCCTCGATCTGCTGCTTGCCCGAGAAGCCCAGCTCCTTCTCGACCTCGACCTCGACCGGGAGACCATGGCAGTCCCAACCGCCCTTGCGGGCGACGTAGCGCCCCCGCATCGTGTGGAACCGCGGGTAGAGGTCCTTGAAGAGGCGCGCCCACACGTGGTGGATCCCGGGCCGGCCGTTGGCCGTGGGTGGGCCCTCGTAGAACACCCACGGCTCGGCACCCTCGCGCCGACGGAGGCTCTCGGCGAAGGTGTCGTCGGCCGCCCACCGGGCGAGCACGGAGGTCTCGAGTGCGGGAAGGTCGAGGGTGCGATCGACGGGGTCGAAGGCCATCGTGCGTAGCGTACCGGGACCCCGATTCCTGACTGGGAGCGTAGGTGGACCGATTTGGCGTTGCCCTGCACGTGCGACCGCGTCTCGGCCCACGCCGGTCACGGGCCGACGCGGTGGCCGCGAGGAGCCGCACGGTTCCTCGCCGCCGTCCGACGGGAATCCCGCCCTGCTGGCCGCGCTGCGGGCCGGCGCGGTGTTGGGCCCGGTCGCCGGGGCCGAGGCTCACCCGGACCCGCGAGCCCGGCCGCTACGCTCAGCCCCTTTCCGGGCCGGGTCAGCGGCCCTGGAAGCCGGTCGGGTCCACCGAACCCCGGACCCGCCGACCCGGCACCCGCGATCGTGACGCAGGAAGGTGGACCGATGGCACCGGCCAAGAAGGCATCCGTGAAGAAGGCCTCGGCCAAGAAGGCTGCGCCCGCCAAGAAGGCTGCGCCCGCCAAGAAGGCTGCGCCCGCCAAGAAGGCTGCGCCCGCCAAGAAGGCTGCGCCCGCCAAGAAGGCTGCGCCCGCCAAGAAGGCTGCGCCGCCGGTCGTCGAGAAGCCGGCGCCGAAAAAGTCAACGGTCACGTGTCCGCTCTCGAACTTCGAGGTCAAGCCCTCGGCGCCGGGCCTCTCGCCGCGGACCAAGGACCGGCTGAAGGAGAAGCTCCTCGAGGAGAAGGCTCGGCTCGTCCACCAGGCCGACGAGCTCGTCGCCGAAGCCGAAGAGCTCGCCCGTGGGCGCGAGCACGGTGACACCCAGTTCGACGAGGAGTCGGGCGACGGCGACACGATCTCCGTCGAGCGTGAGCGCGACCTCCTGTTGTCGGCGCAGGCCCGCCACGTCGTCGACGAGATCGACGCCGCTCTGGAGCGGTTGGTGCAAGGCTCCTACGGCGTGTGCTCCTACGCCGGGAGGAAGATTCCGATCGAGCGGCTCGAGGCGATCCCGTGGGCCGACGTCTGCGTCGATTGCAAGGCGCGTGCCGAACGACGTCGCTGACGCCGACGTCCGGCGTTCCTTCCGGGCCGGGCTCGGAGTAGCCTCGATCGTCTTGGCAGTTGTCGTGGTCGACCAGATCACGAAGTGGTGGGCCGTGGAGCATCTGGCGCGTGCGCCGATCTCGTTGATCGGGACCACGGTCGAGCTGCACCTGACTCGCAACGCCGGTGGCGCCTTCAGCCTGCTCAGCGGCTTCACCCCGTTCCTCGCCGTGGCCGCGATCGCCCTCGCGGTGCTCCTGGTCGGCGCGGTCCGCCGGACGTCGGACCGCTGGATGCTGGTGGGCCTGGCGTTGTTGCTGGGCGGCGCGCTGGGAAACCTGATCGACCGGCTGGTGCGCAGCCCGGGCGTGATGAGGGGCGAGGTGGTCGACTTCATCGCGGTGTGGCGCTGGCCGGTCTTCAACGTGGCCGACTCCTGTGTGACGATCGGCGCGATCGTGTTGGTGATCGCGACGTTCCGCTCACCCCGTCGACCGGCGGTCGCCCCATGAGCGGACCCGTGGAGATGACCGTGCCGGACGCGCTGGCGGGGGAGCGGGTCGACCGGGCGGTGTCAATGCTCACCGGGTGGAGTCGCGCCGAGGTCCAGTCGCTGGCGAGCCAGGGAGAGATCAGCGTCGACGGGCGCGTGGTGGCCAAGAGCCACCGCCTGAGCGCTGGCGAGGTGGTGGTCGTCGCCTCGGGGCCGGTCGCGGCGGAACTGCCCGGGCCGGAGGACGTCGACGTGCCCGTCGTGTTCGAGGACGACCATCTGCTCGTCATCGACAAGCCCGCCGGCCTCGTCGTCCACCCCGGTGCCGGGAATCACCACGGCACGCTGGTCCACGGTCTCCTCGCGCGCGATCCGGCGATCGCGGGAGTCGGAGACCCGGAACGCCCCGGGATCGTCCACCGGCTCGACCGTGAGACCAGTGGTCTGATGGTGGTGGCCCGGACCCAGGAGGTATACGAGTCGTTGGTCGGCGCGCTGGCCCGTCACGACGTCGAACGTGAGTACGTCGCCCTGGTGTGGGGCCATCCGAAGAATGCCCGTGGCGTCGTGGATGCCCCGATCGGCCGGTCGACCACCCGGCGGACGCGCATGGCGGTGCGCCGGGAGGGCAAGGACGCCCGCACGCTCTACGAGGTGGTCGAGTGGTTCGTGGATCCGGAGTCCGCCCTCGTGGAATGCCAGCTCGAGACCGGGCGGACGCACCAGATCCGGGTGCACCTTGCGGCGATCGGCCACCCGGTCGTGGGCGACGCCACCTACGGGGGGCGGCGACGCCCGATCGACCTGGCCCGGCCGTTCCTCCACGCCCGTCGTCTCGCCTTCGCCCACCCGGTGACCGGTGCGCCGTGCAGCTTCTCGTCCCCGCTCCCCGCGGAGCTCGAGGCGGTGCTGGCGAACCTGCGGGGCACGCCTGCGCCCGACGTGACCGAAGCGCCGGACGCGTCGGACGCTTCGGACGCGCGCTGAGCGCCCCGGGCCTCAGGGTCCGGGATGGCCGATGCGGGTCCGCCGCACGAGATCGGCGAGCGTGTACCCCTCGAGGTAACGACGAGTCTCCTCGGAGACCCCGACCCAGACCTCCTGGAGGATGCAGTGCCCCTCGCAGTGGTCGTGGGCCTCCATCAGGGTGGAGAGGGGACCGTCGACGGCCGCGACGATCTCGGCGAGTTGGATCGCCTCGGGGGGTCGGGCCAGGACGTATCCACCGCCCACCCCGCGCTTGGACCGGACGAGCCCGGCGCCCTTGACGGCCAGGAGGATCTGCTCGAGGTACGGCTGGGGGAGGCCCGTCCGCTCGGCGATCTCCTTCACCGAGGTCGGGTGGTCCGACTCGTGCAACGCGAGTGACAGGAGTGCACGCGCGGCGTAGTCGCCCCGGGTGGAGACCTTCACCGGTGCTGGGCGGGTCGGGGAGTCATACCCCTCATCGTCGCAGGTCGGGCGCCGCGGCGGCGCCGGTAGCCTCGCCGGGTGGTCGAGGTTCCGGTCCGGGCGGAGTACGGCGGGGCCTGCGTGGCGTCGATCGTCCCGGCCCTGTTGCGCCGGGAGCACCCGGCCTGGATGCCCGAGCCAGTCCGTGACGCGCGGGTCGTGGTCCTCCTCGTGCTCGACGGCCTCGGGTGGGACTCCGTGCGTGACCACGCCGACCGGATGCCGGTCCTGACGGGGATGGCCGGCGGACCCGTCACCACCGTCGTTCCCTCGACCACGGCGGCCGCCCTCACGTCGATCACCACCGGTCTGGCCCCCGCGGCCCACGGGGTCGTGGGGTACCGGGTGGCCATCGACGACGACGTCCTTGACGTCCTGGCCTTCCGGCTCGCCCGGGGCAAGCGCCCGCCGGACCCCTTCACGGTGCAACGCCATGCTCCGTTCCTGGGCCGGGAAGTGCCGGCGGTGTCGGGATCGACGTACCGCGGGTCGGGCTTCACCCAGGTGCACCTGCGCGACACCCGCTACGTGGGCTACCGGACGGAGTCGACGCTGATCGAGCACCTTCGGCGGCTGTCGCGGGGAGACGACCGCTTCGTCTACGCATACTCGCCGGGTGTCGACGAGGTCGCGCACGCGTTCGGCCTCCACGACGGGTACTACGCGGCGGAGCTCGCCGCGGCCGACCGGCTCGTCGGGGAGGTCTTGGCGGTCCTGCCGGGCGACGCGGCCCTGCTCGTGACCGCCGACCACGGACAGTCCCACGTCGGGGCGGAGGGATGGCGGCACCTCGGGGAGGTCGGCACCCTCGCGGTCCGTCAGTCCGGGGACGGCCGGTTCCGCTCTCTCCACGCCGCACGCGGTGGTGCCGGTGATCTGCTCGACGCGGCCCGGACTTCGTTCGGTGACCTCGCGTGGGTCTTCTCCCGCGAGGAACTCCTCGACGGCGGGTGGCTCGGCCCCGACGTCGCCCCGTCGGCGCGTCGGCGCGTCGGCGACGTCGTGCTCGCGGCTCACGACGGAATCGGCTTCGCCGACCCCGCTCTGCCCCGGGAGACGCAACTGGTGTCGGCCCACGGGTCGCTGACGCGGGCCGAGATGCTGGTGCCGTGCCTTGCGGCGCGCGGTCGGGGCTGAAGAACTCCTCGCATCGGGTGTGCGCCGTCGGGTAGGTTTGCGAATCACACCCGTGTGATTTGTCCACAGGTTTGTCCACAGGCCAGATCAGCGGCCAGGGCACACCTTTTCGAGCACACCCTTCAGACCCGATCGACCTCCCGGGGGGCGGATCCGTTCCGTGAGCAGCTCCTTCGTGCACCTGCATCTGCACACGGAGTACTCGATGCTCGACGGCGCGGCGCGCATCAAAGACGTCGTGGCCAAGGCCGCCGCCGACGGCCAGCCCGCGATGGGGATCACCGACCACGGCAACATGTACGGGGTCCTGGACTTCTACGCGGCGGCGCGCGAGGCCGACATCAAGCCGGTCCTGGGCATGGAGGCCTACTTCGTCGACACGAGTCGCTTCGAGCGGCCCAAGCGCTCCGAGCACGAGATCTACCACCTCACGCTGCTCGCGCTGAACGGCGACGGGTACCGCAACCTCATCAAGGTCTCGTCGTCGGCGTACCTCGACGGCTTCTTCTACAAGCCCCGGGCCGACTTCGAGCTGCTGGAGCGGCACCACGAGGGCCTGGTCGCCACGTCGGGCTGCCTGGGCAGTGCCGTGTGCCAGCGCCTGCTGCGCGACGACTACGACGGCGCTCGCCAGACGGCCGCCCGGTTCCAAGAGGTCATGGGCCGGGACAACTTCTTCATCGAGATGCAGGACCACGGCCTCCCGGAGCAGCACCGCGTCAACGTCGACCTGCTCCGGATCGCCCGCGACCTCGGCGCCCCGCTGTTGGCCACCAACGACTCCCACTACACCCACCGCGGCGACGCCGAGTCGCACGCCGCGTTGCTCTGCGTGCAGACCGGCGCCACCCTCGACGACCCGAACCGGTTCAAGTTCGACGCCGAGGAGTTCTACGTCAAGACGGCCTCCGAGATGCGTCACCTGTTCCGCGATTACGAGGAGGCATGCGACAACACCCTCTGGATCGCCGAGCGCGCCGACGTCGAGATCGAGTTCGACAACGCGGTGCTCCCGTCGTTCCCGACCCCCGACGGCCATGACGAAGACTCCTACCTGCGTGAATTGGTCTTCGAGGGCATGCGGGAGCGCTACGGGGCCATGCCCGAAGCATCCGTCGTGGAGCGGATCGAGTTCGAACTCGGCGTCGTCAAGACGATGGGCTTCTCGGCCTACTTCCTCGTGGTCTGGGACCTGGTGCGCTACGCCAGAGAACGGGGGATCCGGGTCGGCCCGGGACGGGGCAGCGCCGCCGGCTCGTGTGTGGCCTACTGCCTCAGCATCGTCGACATCGACCCGATCCGCTACGACCTCCTCTTCGAGCGGTTCCTCAACCCGGGCCGCAAGCAGATGCCCGACGTCGACATGGACTTCGACTCGCGCTACCGGGGGGAGATGATCAAGTACGCCGCGCAGCGCTACGGCAACGACCGGGTCGCCCAGATCATCACCTTCTCCACCATCAAAGCCCGTGCGGCCGTCCGTGACGCCGCCCGCGTGCTCGGGTACCCCTACGTGGTCGGCGACAAGATCGCGAAGCTGATGCCGCCGCTCATCATGGGCCGTGACACCCCGCTCCGGGCTTGCCTCGAAGAGGTCAAGGGTCACGAAGACGGCTTCAAGATGGCGACGGAGTTACGTGACCTCTACGGCCAGGACCCCGACGCCAAGCGAGTCATCGACGTCGCCCGGGGCCTCGAGGGGCTGCGGCGTCAGGACGGCATTCACGCCGCGGCGGTGGTGATCTCGCGCGACCCGCTCACCGACTACCTCCCCATCCAGCGCAAGCCCGAACCTGGGGGCAACCTCGCCGACGCACCGATGGTCACCCAGTACGAGATGCACGGCGTCGAGGAACTCGGGCTCCTCAAGATGGACTTCCTCGGCCTGCGCAACCTCGACGTCATCGAGATCACCCGCGATCTCGTCGAACGTCGCACGGGGGTGCGCCCCGAGGTCGATGCCGTGCCGCTCGACGACCCGAAGACCTTCGACCTGCTCCGCAAGGGCGACACCGTCGGGGTGTTCCAACTCGAAGGCGGGCCGGTCCGGGCGCTGCTGCGGTCGTTGCAGCCCTCCGCCTTCGAGGACATCGCGGCGCTCGTGGCGCTCTACCGCCCGGGCCCGATGGCCCAGAACTGGCACAACGAGTACGCGGACCGCAAGAACGGTCGTCGGCCGGTGGTCTACCCGCACCCCGACCTTGAGGAGGTGCTGGCCCCCACCTACGGGCTGATGATCTACCAGGAGCAGCTGATGCGCGTCGCGCAGCGGTTGGCCGGGTACTCGCTTGAGGAGGCCGACAACCTCCGCAAGGCCACAGGCAAGAAGATCCGTGAGCTCATCGTCAAGGAACGTTCGAAGTTCGTCGACGGCTGCGTCGTCCAGGGGTACGAGCGCGCGTTCGGTGAGCAGATCTTCGACACCATCGAGCCGTTCGCCGACTACTCGTTCAACAAGTCGCACTCGGTGGGCTACGGCTACCTCGCCTACCAGACGGCCTACCTCAAGGCGAACTACCCGTTCGAGTACCTCGCGGCGCTCCTCACGAGCGTGAAGTCCAACAAGGACCAGACCGCGATCTTCCTGGCAGAGTGCCGCCAGATGGGGATGGAGGTGTTGGTCCCCGACGTCAACGGCTCCTATTCCGACTTCACGGTCGACGATCTCCCCGACGGTCCAGTCATCCGGTTCGGGATGTCGGCGGTGCGCAACGTGGGGGAAGGAGTCGTCGCCCTGATCGTGGCGGCCCGCGACGCGGGCGGCCCGTTCGCCGACTTCTATGACTTCTGCGAGCGTGTCGATCCGGCTGCGCTGAACAAGCGCACGATCGAGGCGCTGGTCAAGGCGGGAGGGTTCGACGCCCTCGGTCACCCGCGTCAGGGCCTGCTCGAGGCATTCGAGAGCATCGTCGACCAGACCGTCGCGCGCCGACGTGAGCGCGATGCCGGGATCATGAGCCTGTTCGGCGAAGGCGGCGACGACCCGGTCGCCGGGGATTTCCTCCGGACCGCCATCGCCGACCGGGAGTTTCCGAAGTCGGTGCGTCTGGCCTTTGAGAAAGAGATGCTCGGCCTCTACGTGTCCGACCATCCGCTCATGGGTGCCCAGGCCGCCCTCCGACGCCACACCGACGTCTCGGTCTCGGAGCTCCGGGAGGGCCGTGAGGGCGAGATGCGCACGGTGGGCGGCATCGTCACCGTCTTGAACCGGAAGTACACGAAACGGGGCGATCTCATGGCCACCTTCACCCTCGAGGATCTCACCGCGGGGGTCGAGGTCATGGTCTTTCCGAAGACGATGGCCGAGCACGGGCACGCGCTCGAAGACGACGCCGTGGTCGTGGTGCGCGGCCGCCTCGACCAGCGCGACGACGTGGCGAAGCTGATCGCCATGGAGGTGTCCCGGCCCGAGTTGGTGCTCGATGGCGCGCCGCCGGTCCGCCTGCGGATCCGCTCCGGCGGGCTGAGCCCGACGCGGGCGGCCGCGTTGAAGCGGATCGTCGCCGAGCACCCGGGCGACAGCGAGGTCTTCGTGCACCTGGAGGGTTCCGACACCACGACCATCCTGCGGCTCGGAGACGACTTCCGGATCGACGCGAGTGGTGGTCTGTTCGCCGAGCTCCGGGTCGTGTTCGGCCCCGACTGCATCGCCTGAGCCCGGGCGCCCGCTCCCGGTGGGGTGGGTCGGAGCGGGTGGGGTGGGCTGCGACCCCTTCCAGCGTGCCAGACTGCTGCGATGCAGATCGGGGTA
>Ga0194055_10002634_pt1 | contig 14135 bp, 12 predicted proteins | sample SepL449m_MetaG_FD_155482 | JGI IMG/M metagenome (GOLD analysis project Ga0194055, IMG submission 155482) | Anoxic zone freshwater microbial communities from boreal shield lake in IISD Experimental Lakes Area, Ontario, Canada - Sep2016-L442-9m | ecosystem: Environmental > Aquatic > Freshwater >... | reverse complement strand
GCGCACCCACAATCCGTGGAGCGACGTCGATCCTCCGCGCGCACGCTGAGCTAGATGCCGACGCTCCCTGAGGTCGAGGCGCGCCTTGCCGGGCTCGAGACGACCGCGAGTCTCGCCTGGTGGGAGATGGCCTGCGATTCGTCCGAGGCAACGTCGGCAGCCGCCGAGGCGGCCAGCGCGGCGATGGAGCATATGCTGGCCGACCCGGAGGTCGCGGCTGCGGCTGTGCCCGTGGCAGAGACCGCACTCGAGCAACGCCGCGCTGAGGTCTTGCGTCTGATGACCGCTGGGCGTCAGCGCCCCGCCGACCTCATCGATCGCGTCGTCGCCCTCGAGACCGAGCTGATGGGCATGCATTCCACCTATCGCGCCACCCACGACGGGAGCGAGCTCGATGCGGCCGCCGTCGATCGCGTCCTGATGGAGAGCACCGACCTCGCCGAGCGCGAACAGGTCTGGCGCAGTGCTCGTGGCGTCGGCGCCGCCGTCGACACATCGCTGCGCGAGCTGGTCCGTCTGCGTAATGAGGGCGCTCGCGCGTTGGGGCACCGCGACCACTACGCGATGACGCTGGCCAACGACGAACTCGATGAGCAGCGGCTCTACGGGCTGTTTGATGCGTTGCATCTCGCGCTCGAGCCCGCCTGGACGGCTGAGCGCGAGTTGATTGCGACGGAGCGCCGTGCGGCGCTCGGGTTGTCTCCAGACGCACCCCTGATGCCGTGGCACCTCGTTGATGTCTTCGGTCAGGATCCGCCGAGCGTGGGGGAGGACCCACTCGAGGCAGTGATCGGTGAGGTCGACGCGTTGGGGAGTGCCGCGCGCTACTTCGCCGACCTTGGTGCCGATGTCGACGGCGTAATCGCCCGCTCGGATGTCTTGCCGCGGCCCGGCAAAGATCAGCACGCCTTCATGATGCACGTCGATCGAGCCGGCGATGTGCGCGTCCTGATGAACCTCGCACCGACGGTGCGGTGGCTCGAGACGACGTTGCACGAGCTCGGCCACGCGATCTACGAGCTCGAGCTCGCGGCCGATCTGCCCTGGCTCCTGCGCTCGCCGGCGCATATCTTGACGACCGAGGCGATCGCGATGCTGCACGGCCGTCGTGGTCGTGACCCCGAGTTTCTCGAGCGCTACGCGGGCGTCGATCCAGCGATCGCGCGACATCCAGCGAACGCCGCGACACTACGCAGAGGCCTGCTGATCCTGGCCGCCTGGGTGCAGGTGATGACGCGCTTTGAGCGCGCGCTCTACGCCGACCCCAACGGCGACCTCGATCGTGTCTGGTGGGACCTCGTCGAGCAGTACCAGGGCATCCCGCGTCCAGCCGAGCCGGTCCCCGGTGCGTGGGCCTCGAAGATTCACCTCGCCGTTGCACCCGTCTACTACCACAACTATTTGCTCGGAGAGATCCTCGCCTCACAGCTGCAGGAATGGACGCAGCGCGTCGCGGGTGCGTCCTCGCCGGCGGCCGCGGCAGCCGTGGTCGGGCCGCTGATCGCCGAGCACGTGCTGGCGCCAGGCGCATCGGTGCGGTGGGATCAGCTGGTCGAGCAGGCTACGGGTGCGCCGCTTGGTATCGATGCCTTCGTGCGCGACACGACGCACTGACGTTCGATTCCCGCGTCCTAGCTGGCTGAAGCGGCCAGCAACTTCTCGAGCCGACCGAAGAACATCTCCCAGCCCGAGGCAGCGCGCACATATTCGTCGCGCGCGAGGTTGCCACCGCCCTGGGTAAACGTCATCGTCGTGCCTTCGTCAGTCGGCGCGAGGTCGACCGTAACGATCTCTTCGCCGGGTTCGTCAGCAGTCCGCAACGTCGAGACGAGTCGGGTTGGCTCGACCACTTCCTGGTAGACCCCATGGAAGTGAATATGAAGATGAGGCACGTCAGGGTTCGACGTCTCGCTCGTCCAGATACCACCGACCGTGGGATCGATCGTCGCGGTGCCCGTAAACCCGGGCGGTGCGAATCAGCGCACGAGTTGTGTGGCGTCCGTCCAGGCGGCGAAGACGGCAGCTGGCGGGGCAGTGAACGTGCGGGTGATGGTGATGCCCGGTTCCATCGTCCTAGCCTAGAGCTCGAGCAGCATCCGCGCATTGCCGAGCGTGTTCGGCTTGACGTATTCGAGGTCGAGGAACTCGGCGATACCGCGGTCGTACGAGCGGCGCATCTCCTCGTAGACCTCGGGCGTGACGGGAGTGCCCTCGATTTCGCGAAAGCCGTAGCGAGCGAAGAACGAGGTCTCAAAGGTGAGCACGAAGATGCGCTCGATGCCCATCTCGCGTGCGTGTTCGATCAGGCGGGCGACCACGAGTCCACCGATGCCATTGCGCTTCTGCGATTGGTCAACGGCAACCGTTCGGATCTCGCCGAGGTCCTCCCAGAGAATGTGCAGTGCGCCGCAGCCAACGATTGCCTCGCCCTCGACGGCAACCCAAAATTCCTGCACGCCCTCATAGAGCGTGACGGTCTCTTTTTCGAGCAGCACGCGACCTGCGTACTGGTCGACGAGCGCGCGGATACCACGAACATCGCGCGTGGTCGCGCGGCGGACTTCGATCGCTCCGGGCATAGGTGGAGGATACCGACGCGGCTGCGGCCGAGGGTCAGATGTCACCAAGGGGTCAGACCCTTATGTGACATTGCCGAGAGAGCGGCTGCCTAGATAAACATGCGTGTGCGGTCATGTCACATAAGGGTCTGACCCCTTTGTGACATCTGAACCCATTCGCGGACACGCAACACGCGCCGCCGCCCCGGGCGGTAGGATCGTTCTCCGTGTCCGCTGAGTTTGTCCACCTCCACTGTCACTCCGAGTACTCGATTCTCGATGGTGCCTGCCGCATCAAGGACCTTGTCAATCGGGCGGTAGAGCTGGAGATGCCCGCCGTGACGGTAACCGACCACGGCTCGATGGCCGGGGCTGTGGATCTCTATCGGACCGCCAAGAAATCCGGGATCAAGGCGATTGTTGGCTGTGAGATCTACCTCGTCGAGGATCGCCGCGCAAAGGAGCCGCCGGGTCGCCGTGACTGGGCGCACCTCACGCTCTTGGCCGAGGACCTCGAGGGGTACCACAACCTCGTCAAGCTCGTGACGCTCGGCTATCTCGAGGGATACCACTACAAACCGCGCGTCGACCTCGACCTGCTGGCCCAGCATTCGAAGGGCCTGATTGCGCTCAGCGGCTGCCTGGCGAGCCGCGTCAACCAGGCGATCATGCGCGACGATGAGGTCGCTGCGCGGGCGGAACTGGACCTGATGGTGCAGATCTTCGACAAGGACCACGTCTACGTTGAGATCCAAGACGCGGGTCTCGAGGAGCATCACAAGGTCAATCCCGTCTTGCTCAAGTTGGCAGACGAAATGGGACTGCCAACCGTGGGCACGGGCGACGTGCACTACCTGCGTGCCGAAGACGCCGATCCGCACGAGGTACTGCTGTGTGTCCAGACGGGTGATGTGCTCGCCAACGACAAGCGCTTCAAGTTTCCCAACAAGGAGTTCTTCCTCAAGACGCCTGACGAGATGAAGCGCGTCTTCGAGCCGTACGGTCGAGACCTCCTGTCGCCGACGCTCGAGATTGCCGAGCGCTGCAACCTCGAGCTCGAGCTCGGTGCAATTCGGCTGCCGAAGTACGACGTGCCGAACGACGAGGACGCCTTCGTCTACCTGACACGCCTCTGCGAGGCCGGGCTGATCGAGCGCTACCCAGCCGCCGATGACAGCCTGCGCCAGCGCCTGAACTTCGAACTCCAGACGATCCGCGAGATGGGCTTCGCCGATTACTTCCTTGTCACGTGGGACTTCGTCAGCTTTGCCAAGCGCGAAGGCATTGGGGTCGGGCCGGGTCGTGGTTCGGCCGCCGGTTCACTGGTCGCCTACTGCCTCGAGATTACCGACGTCGATCCGATCCGCTACGACCTGCTGTTCGAACGCTTCCTCAACCCAGGCCGCAAGTCGATGCCAGACATCGATATCGATTTCTCCGTCCATGGTCGTGAGCGAGTGATGCAGTACGTCGTCGAGAAGTACGGGCGCGACCGTGTGGCACAGATCATCACGTTCGGCAAGCTCGCCGCCAAGCAGGCGACGCGCGACACCGGGCGCGTACTGGGTCTGCCCTACGGCGTCGTTGACCGCATCGCCAAGGGTATCCCCGACGGAGTCAAGGTTGGCTTCGACGAGAGTCTTGCTCCGGGCCAAGAATTGCGCGCGATGTACGACGATCCGACGCCGATTGGGCGCTCCGATGATGGGCGCGAGATCACCGCCAAGCAGTTGATCGACATGGCGCGCCCGCTCGAAGGACTGGTGCGACAAGACTCGATCCATGCGGCCGCGGTCGTGATTGGCGATCGCCCGCTGATGGAGTACCTGCCGTTGCAGCGCAAGGGCGTCGATTCCGAAGTTGTCACGCAGTACGCGATGGGTGACGTCGAGGCGCTCGGACTCCTCAAGATGGACTTCCTTGGCCTGCGTAACCTCGACGTAATCGATGAGGCCGTGCGCGTGATCGAGCAGTCGAGTGGGACGAAGATCGATATCGCCAATCTCCCGCTCGACGACGAGCCGACGTACGCGATGCTCCGCAAGGGCGACGCGACGGGTGTCTTCCAGTTCGAGAGCACCGGCATGCGCGACGCCTTGCGTCAAGTCAAGCCAACGGTCTTCGAGGATCTGATCGCACTGGTGGCGCTCTACCGCCCGGGTCCGATGGCGAATATTCCGACGTATGCGCGGCGCAACAACGGGCAGGAGGCGATCACCTACACCGATCCCCGGCTCGAACCGATCCTCGCCTCGACTAAGGGCGTCTACATCTACCAAGAGCAATCGATGCTGATTGCGAAGGAGTTGGCCGGCTTTACCCCAGCCGACGCGGACGATCTGCGCAAGGCGATCGGCAAGAAGGACGCCGAGTTGATGGGCAAGCTGAAGGAGCCGTTCATGCTCGGCTGCGAGGCGAACGGCGTCGATCGCAAGGTCGCCGAGGACCTCTGGGTCGAGAACGAGCGCAGCGCTGAGTACTCCTTTAACAAGGCTCACGCTGCCTGCTACGCCCTGATCTCGTACCGCACGGCCTACCTCAAGGCCAACTATCCCGCTGAGTACATGGCGGCGCTGATCTCATCGGTCATGGACACCAAGGACAAGGTGCCGTTCTACGTCGCCGAATGCGATTCGATGGGTCTTGAGGTACTGCCGCCCGATGTCAACTCGTCGCAACGCGATTTCGCGGTCGTCGAGGGCAAGATTCGCTTCGGGTTGAGTGCCGTCAAGAACGTGGGCGAGAACGCGGTACGCGCGATCATCGAGGCGCGCGAGACGGACGGGCGCTTCATCTCGATTTGGGACGTCGCGGAGCGTGTCGATGCCCAGCACGTGTCGAGTCGTGTCTTGGAGAGCCTGATTCGTGCCGGCGCGCTCGATTCGACGGGCGATCCACGCCGCGGCATGCTGCTCGTGCTCGATCAGGCCGTCCAGTCGGGGCGCAAGGCGCAGGCCGATCGACACGCGGGCCAGACGAACCTCTTTGAGGGTCTGACGGACGCCTCCGTGGGTGGTGGCGGTGGCGGCTCGCACCCACCGGTGCCGGCCGGCGAGTTCGAGAAGAAGGAACTCTTGGCCGGCGAGCGCGAAACACTCGGTCTGTTCGTCTCGAGTCATCCACTGTCCGACATTGCCGATCAGTTGCGCCGCAAGGTCGATGTGCCGATCCGCGAACTCGAGAATCGCAAGGAGGGGGAGACCGTCACGATCGGCGGTCTGGTTTCCTCCGTGCGTCAGACGATGACGAAGAAGGGCGATCCGATGGCCTTCGTTCAGCTCGAGGACACCACGGGTGTGGTCGAGGTTGTCGTTTTTTCGAAGGCGTTTACGGCCGCCCGGCCTCTGCTCGAGCAGGATCGCATCGTGATCGTCAAGGGCCGTGTCGATCAGCGTGGTGGGGGCGAGACGAAACTGGTCGCGTTCGAGGTGATGGAGTTCGATGCCGTCGCGATTATCGGCATCGTGCGCATCGAGGTCGATGCGCGCAATGCGCCCGCCGACGCGATCGAGCGCCTGCGTCGCATCTGCGAGGAGTACCACGGCGACCACCCCGTGGTCGTCGATTTGCAGACCTCCTCGGGCAATCGACGCCTCCGGCTCGGCCCGGGCTTCCGCGTGCGACCAGATCAGGCGTTGTTCGCCGAGATCAGCGCTTCGGTTGGCACTGTCACGATCGCATAGGACTCCCTCGAGACGTGGGTACGTCCGCCCTCGCGACTACCGTGAGGGACGTGGCAACCTCGTCTGCACTCGCGCTGGAACTGGATCTGGAGCCCTTCGCGGGCCCGTTTGATCTGTTGCTCGCGCTCGTGCTGCGCGACGTGGTCGACCTTGGTGAGGTACCGGTTGCCGACGTCTGCCTGCGCTATTTGGCCAAGATTGAAGAGGAGGGCGAGCTTGATCTCGAGAGCGCCAGCGAATTCCTCGTGTTGGTTGCCGCGCTGCTCGAACTGAAGATCCGCCTCTTGTTGACGCCCGACGAAGTCGACGACATGCCGGATGCCCAAGAGGCCGCCGAGGAACTCGCGGCGAGACTCGCAGAATACGCTCGGGCACAGGCGGCCGCTGCCTGGCTGGCCGAACGCCTCGGCGAGGTTGGGTTGCGGGTGTTCCGCTCGGGTCCACCGGCGCTGCGCCCGCCGCGTCCACAGCTCGACGATGCCGGCACGGGCGATCCCACCGCGCTCGCCGCTGCGCTCCGACTCGTGATGACTCGCACGGATGAGGTCTCCGAGCCGATCCATGTCTTGCGTCGGCGCATTCCGCTCAGTCGCCTGCTCGACCACGTGCGACGGGCAGTCCGCGAGACGGGCAGCTGCACCTTCGAAGACGCCGTCAAGGGTCTCAATCGCACGGAGCAGGCCGCAGCGTTCTGGGCCGTGCTCGATCTGATTCGCGGGGGCGAGGTGACGGCCGAGCAGGATGCGCCGTTCGCACCCATTCGGATGCGTGCGACAGGGCGCCAGACCGTGTCGATCGGCGTCGCTGCGTGAGCGCGAACGCGCGCATCGTTGAGGCTCTGCTCTTCGTCTCGTCCGAGCCGCTCGACGAGCGTGCGTTGGCTCAGGCGGCCGGTCTGTCGGAGCCCGATATTGAAGAGGCGCTGACCCACGTTGGTCAGCGGCATGCGCAGGGCAACTCAGGTGTCGTGCTCGAGCGAGTCGCTGGCGGTTGGGCACTACGAGCAGCCGATGACACCGCGATGGCGTGTGCCCGCCTGCTCGACCAGCTCTCGCAGCGCCCACTCTCGCGGGCCGCACTCGAGACGCTCGCCGTCGTGGCCTATGCCGGGCCCGTCAGTCGACCCGAGATTGCCCGCATTCGTGGTGTCGCGGCAGATAACCCGGTCCAGAGCCTGCTCGAACGCGGCCTGATCGAAGAGGCTGGACGCTCCGATCGGCCTGGCAATCCGCTGCTCTATCGCACCACCACGCGCTTCGATCGCGTCTTCGGTCTCGAGGAGGGGCGCCACTCACTGCCGCTGCTCGACGAGCTCGGTGACGACCTGCCAGATGCCGCTCAGGTGCGCGATCGACTGCAGGCGATGGCGGCCACACAGGGCATCGCGATCGACGAGCCCGCCGCCGCCGACCACCCAGCCTGAGTACGGTGTCGCTGTGAGCGACGACACGACACCCACCGTACGACTCAACCGATTCCTCGCGCAGAGTGGCATTGCCTCGCGCCGCGGTGCCGACACCTTGATCGCCGAAGGCCGCGTGCGTGTGGACGGTGTGGTCGCCAAGCCGGGCACCCAGGTCGGTCCAAACGCCGTCGTGACGGTCAATGGTGTGGCGGTCGAAGAAGAGCGCCACGTCTATCTGATGATGAACAAGCCTGAGGGCTTTGTGACGACGCTGAGCGACGAGAAGGGCCGTCCGACCGTGATGGATCTCGTCGATGTCACGGAACGCGTCGTGCCCGTGGGGCGTCTCGATGCTGCCACGAGTGGCCTCCTGCTCTTGATGAATGACGGTGCGCTGGCCAACGGGCTGGCTCATCCAACGCACGGTGTACCGAAGACGTACCGCGTGGTGGTGCGCGGGCTTCCGGGCCCGACGGCCGTGCGGCGTCTCGAGCGTGGCGTCGAACTCGATGATGGCAAGACCCAACCAGCCGTCGTCAAGGTGATCGGCACGCGGTCGGGTGGAGCCGAGCTCGAGATCACGATCAAAGAGGGGCGAAATCGTCAGGTTCGCCGCATGTGTGCTGAGGTTGGCTATCCCGTGCACGAACTCGAACGCATCGCCTACGGACCGCTGCGACTCAGTCGTCTGCAGGTTGGATCGTGTCGCGCACTGCGTCCCGATGAGGTTGAGGCGCTGCGCGAGGCTGTTGCTGGGGGCTGAGATCGCGAAGCATCGTATACTTCGCGACCGTGAGTGCTAACGCCCCCGCAACTGGTGCGCCTGAACTGATCGTTGTCATGCGCGCGTCCGCGACGCCTGAAGAGGTGGCGCACGTCGTCGCTTTGATTGAAGAGGCCGGCGCTGGCGTCCACGTTGATGCTGGTGGCGACTTTACGGTGATTGGCGCGATCGGCGATCGTGCGATCGTGGCGGGCCTGCCGCTCGAGGCTGTTGACGGTGTCGAGAAGGTCGTGCCGCTGCGCAAGGAGTACAAGCGCGTCTCGCGCGAGTTCCGTTCGCGCGACACGATTGTGACCGTTGGTGGCAGCCCGATTGGTGGCGGGAACTTCGCGATGTTGGCTGGTCCGTGCTCGATCGAGTCCTACGAGCAGACGCTCGCCTCGGCCCAGGCCGTCAAGGCCGCCGGTGGCGTGGTGCTGCGCGGTGGCGCCTACAAGCCGCGCACCTCGCCCTACGCCTTCCAGGGCCTCGGCCTTGAAGGTCTCCGCATCCTGCGCGCCGTCGGCGACGAGGTTGGCCTGCCCGTCACCACCGAGTTGATGGATGCCCGCGACTTGGCCGACGTGGTTGAGCACGTCGACATGATTTGGATCGGCGCCCGCAACATGCAGAACTTCAACCTGCTCAGCGAGGTCGGCCGCGCGCCGCGCCCGGTGATGCTCAAGCGCGGCATGTCCGCCACGGTTGAAGAGCTCTTGATGGCCGCCGAGTACGTTGCCAAAGAAGGCAACGACAACATCATTCTCTGCGAGCGCGGTATCCGAACGTTCGAGCGCTCGACCCGCTTTACGCTCGACGTCGGTGCGATTCCCGTGCTCAAGGCCGAGACGCACCTGCCGATCATCGTTGATCCGTCGCATGCCGCTGGCAAGCGTTCGCTCGTGATGCCCCTCGCGATGGCTGCTGTTGCGGCCGGCGCTGATGGCCTGATCGTGGAGACGCACCCGACGCCGGAGCACGCCCTGTCCGATGCGGCCCAGCAGATTCCCTCGGCGGAGTTCGGCGCGTTCGTAGCCGACATCGAGCGCCTGCTCGCTGTCACCGGCCGGACGCCCAGTCGGTAGGTCGGCCATGCAGGTCGCGATCGCCGGCCTCGGTCTGATGGGTGGCAGCCTTGGTCTCGCCCTGCGCGAGCATGCCGGCGCCCACGTTATCGGGTTCGATTCGGATCCTGCTGAGGCAGCTGTGGCGCTTGAGCGTGGCTGTGTCGACCGCATTGCCGACTCGTTGGAGGAGGCCTGTGTCGGTGCCGAGCTCGTGGTCGTCGCGACGCCCGTTTCGGCGATCGCAGGTGTCGTTGAGGCCGTGATTGCGATCACGGACGAGACCGTCACGATCACCGATATCGGCTCGACCAAGGGGCAGGTCGTTGCCTCCGTACCTGCCGCTGGACGGGTGCGCTTTATTGGCGGCCACCCGATCTGTGGCTCTGAGGCGCACGGCGCAGCACACGCGCGGGCCGAATTGTTTACGGGTGCGACGTACTTCTTGACGCCGTCGGTTGAGTCGGATCCCGAGCGGCTTGCCTCGTTGCACGCTTTGGTGACCTCGATCGGTGCGCGCCCCGTCGTGATCGACGCGGCTGCTCACGATCGCATCGTGGCGCTGACCAGCCACTTTCCGCATGTGCTCGCGAACGTCCTCGCCGTCCAGGTTGCCGATGCCGATGTGGATGGACACAGCCCGCTGCACTCGGCCGGTGGTTCCTTTCGCGACATGACTCGCGTAGCGGGTGCCAACCCGGCAATCTGGGTCGACATCTTTCTTGATAACCGTGAGGCTGTCTTGGCTGCCGTCGAAGACGCACAGGCCCGCCTCGGTGTCGTGGCGGAGGCCTTGCGCTCGTCCGACACTGCCTTTCTGGAGGAGTGGATTGGTACGGCGGGTGAGGCTCGGCGTGCAGCGCTGGCACAGGCCCATCGTGCCGCGCCCGATGATCTCCACGAGCTGATGGTGTCGGTCCCCGATCGTCCTGGCTCGATCTCTGAGATCGTGCAGACACTCTCGGCCGGTGGCATCAACATTGAAGAATTCGCGCTCAGCCACATCTCGCCCGAGCGCGGTGGCGAACTGCGCATCGTGATCGCCGGTGAGGCTGCTGCCGAGCGTGCTGTCGCACTCCTGACCGAGACGGGCTGCATGGCCACGCGCGATGCGATCAGTGGCTCCGTAGGAGGTGCTGAGTGAGCACTCCGTGGAAGGTCGCGGGCACGGGTCCGCTCGTTGGCGAGTTTGTCGTCAACGGCGACAAATCGGTCAGCCATCGTGCGCTGTTGATTGGCGCACTCTGCGATGGTCCTGTGGAGGTCGAGGGTTGGGGTGATTCGGCCGATACGCGCGCGACGCTCGAGGCAGTACGCGCGCTGGGTGTCACGGTCGATGACCATGGCGCCGGTCGGCTGACCGTGCATGGCGTTGGTCTGACGGGCCTGAAGGCGCCGGTCGGAGCGATCGATGTGCAGAACGCCGGCACGCTGATGCGCCTCCTCAGCGGCATTCTGGCGATGCAGCCACGCGGGGTCTTCACCCTCGACGGTGATGCCTCAATTCGCACACGACCGATGGAGCGCGTTGCCACACCGCTGCGTGCGATGGGTGCCAGCATCGAGACGACAGCTGGGTGCCCGCCCGTCGTGGTGCAGGGTGGCCAAAAGCTCGTCGGAATGGAACACGTGATGGAGGTCTCCTCCGCGCAGGTCAAGTCGGCCTTGCTTTTGGCGGGTCTCCGAGCGGATGGCCCGACCACGGTCATCGAAGAGACGGCGACGCGCGACCACACCGAGCGCATGTTGCGCGCGGCTGGCGCGACCGTCCACACGACGGGGGGTCGCGTGGTGATCAACCCCGTTGAGCGGCTTCAGCTCGACAAGATCGAAGTGCCGGGCGATATCTCGTCGGCTGCGTTCCTGATCGTTGCGGCCACAATCATCCCCGAGTCGCGAATCTTTCTCCGCAGCATTGGTATCGGCGCTGGGCGCACGGGCGTGTTGGAGGTACTCGAGCGCATGGGTGCTCGCGTCGCGCTCTTCAATCGCCGCACGACGGATGCCGGCGAGCCCGTGGCAGACCTCGAGGTCGCTCACGCAGAGCTCTCCGCAACGAGTATTCGCCCCGAAGAGATTCCCAGTCTGGTCGATGAGCTGCCGATCCTCGCGCTTGCCGGGTGTGTTGCGCATGGCCGTACCCGCGTCCGGGGTGCCGGCGAGCTGCGCGTCAAGGAATCCGACCGCCTGCAGAGCGTGCGCGATGCACTCTGGAGCGTCGGTGGACACATCGAGGTCAAGGACGACGGTTGGTTTATTCGCGGTGTGCCCGTGCGCTTGCGGGGCGGGACCGTCGAGTCGCACGGCGACCACCGCATTGCGATGTTGGGCGCGATTGCCGGTCTCTATTCGGAACAGGGCGTCACGATTCTCGATCCCGAAGCCATCAACGTCTCGTTTCCGGGCTTCCGTCCCTTGATCGAGGCTGCGATGGCGGTGCGACGACCATGATCATCACGATTGATGGCCCCGCAGGGGCAGGCAAATCGACCGTCTCGAAGGCGTTGGCAACCCGCCTGGACTACCGCTACCTCGACACCGGTGCGATGTACCGGGCGGTCACGCTCGTCGCGCTCGAAACCGGCGCAGACCCGATCTTCGTGGCGCAGCACGAGGAGTGGACGTCGCGCCTCAACGATCCCGAACTGCGCTCCGATGCGGTTGACGCTGCGGTTTCGAGTGTTTCGCGCCTGCCTGAGGTGCGCGAGGCACTGCGGGGCGAGCAGCGAACCTTTCTTGCCCAAGGCAATGCGGTTGCCGAGGGGCGCGATATTGGCTCCGTGGTGTGGCCGCAGGCCGAGCTGAAGGTCTGGCTCGACGCCTCGCCCGAGGAGCGCCAACGTCGTCGAGCAGCCGAGCGTGGAGCAGAGGCTGGTGTGGTTGCACTCGAGCGCGATCGGCAAGATGCTGCGCAGATGCTGGTGCCAGACGACAGCGTGCTGGTCGAGACCGACGGTCTCACGATCACTGACGTGATCGAGCGCATCGTGTCCCTCGTCGAGGAGCAGGCATGAGCGAGCACGAGATGCGGTGGGACGGCTACAAGGTGATGACACCTGAGCGCTCGTGGAACGTCTGCTGGTTCCTCGTTCGTCGACCATTGACGTTCTTCTCAAAGATGCGCGTCTGGGGCCGTGAGCGGGTGCCGTTGACCGGTCCGGTCGTGCTCGCGTCGAACCACCAATCGTTCTACGACATCTTCGTGCTCGGCTCCGCGATGCGTCGCCCAATCTTCTACATGGCGAAGGCCGAGTTGTTCGAGAACCCCGTCGTTGACCGGATCATCACGCACACCGGCGCGTTTCCTGTCCGGCGTGGCGAGGTCGACCGTGGCGCCCTCGAATCCTCGAAAGAGGTGCTGGCGCGCGGTGATGTGCTCGGCATCTTTATCGATGGCACTCGTCATCACACGGATGCCGTTGGCGAGGTTCGGGCAGGCGCCGCAATGATCGCCGCTCAGGCTGGCGCGCCGGTTGTGCCGGTCTACATCCACGGCACCGACAAGGTTGTCGATGCTCCTCGCACGCCCGTCAGCGTCACCTTCGGCCGGCCGATCATGATCTCCGGCCGGGGCAGCAAGGCGTACCGTGCGGGAGCAGAACAGATTGGCGCAGAGTTGCGGCGCCTCCAGGCATTTGCCGAGAGCGCGGAACGCGCCGGGCGACCGAAGTACGCAATTCCGCCGGAGAGCCCGGCAGAGACGGATGGTGGACAGTGAGCGGACGAGAGCCACCACGGTCGCGTAAACAACGAGGGCACGAATTTGACGATGAGGCCAATGAGGAGGGGGAGGTCCCCTCTGAGCTGCCGCTGATCGGCGTCGTTGCCGTTGTCGGCTATCCGAACGTCGGCAAGTCGACGCTCTGCAATCGCCTCGCAGGACGCCGCGATGCCGTCGTGCATTCCGAGCCCGGTGTGACGCGCGATCGCAAAGACGTCGACGTCGAATGGAACGGCAAACGGTTTCGTCTTGTCGATACGGGCGGTATCGACTTTGGTGGCCAGACGTTGATGGCCGAAGAGGTCGCTGACCAGGCACGGACTGCGCTGGCAGAGGCCGATATGGCGCTCTTCGTGGTCGACGCCAAGGCGGGTGTGATGCCCGGCGATCTCGAGGTCGCCGAAATCTTGCGGCGTCAACGCAACCCCGTGATTCTCGTCGCCAACAAGGCCGAGGGTGGCCAGGGCGATACGAACGCGCTGCAGTTTCACCAGCTTGGACTCGGCGACCCAGTCCCGGTCTCGGCGATCCATGGCTCTGGCAGTGGTGATCTCTTGGATCTGATCGTGGAGGGACTCGGCGAGTTGCCGGACGCTGCACGGATGGAGCGCGTCGCCGACGAGATCGGCGTGGCTGTGCTCGGTCGCCCGAACGTCGGCAAGTCGTCGCTGTTCAACGCCCTGATCGGCCAGCCGCGCGTGATCGTCTCGGATATTCCAGGTACCACACGTGACGCGATCGATACGCGCCTCGTGCGTGGCGAAACCGCCTTTCGACTTGTCGATACGGCCGGTATGCGACGAAAGCGTCATCTTCGTCAGGACGTCGAGTACTGGAGCGAGAAGCGCGCGCTGACTGCCGCCGAGCATGCCGACATCGCACTCGTGTTGATCGACGGCGAAGAGGGCTTCGTCGACCATGATCTTGATGTGGCGGACGCC
>Ga0194055_10002631_pt1 | contig 14144 bp, 8 predicted proteins | sample SepL449m_MetaG_FD_155482 | JGI IMG/M metagenome (GOLD analysis project Ga0194055, IMG submission 155482) | Anoxic zone freshwater microbial communities from boreal shield lake in IISD Experimental Lakes Area, Ontario, Canada - Sep2016-L442-9m | ecosystem: Environmental > Aquatic > Freshwater >... | reverse complement strand
CCCAGGTACCGGTGCCTGTCGAGTGGTGATCCAAGAGACCAGTCCAAACGGATGGGTTGAGAATATTCCAAAGATGCAGTGGCTCGAAGACGGAAATCGCTTCCTCTGGTTTAGCGAAAAGAACGGCTTCTGGAACATCTACCTTGCCTCACTGACCAAAGGCGTCATCGAGCCAATAACGAGGCACGGGTTTGAGGTCGAGAGTATTGTCAAATTGGATGAGAAGAAAGGTCTAATCTGGTACTACGCCCACAGCGCACCGAATCCGAATTTGCTTCAATTGCATCGAATCAAATTTGATGGGTCTGAAGAAAAGTGCCTAACCGATCAATCCCTCGGCCATACAGTTCAAGTCGCTCCCGATGGTTCAGGATTCACCGACCGAGCTGAGGCCCTCAATGTATTGCCAACCCTAAGGGTTTGCGATGGCGAAGGCAAAATCTTGAAGGAGATTGCTACCGCTGATATCAGCGCTCAAACAAAAGCCGGCTACAAACCGGCGGAACAATTCTCCTGCCTCGCCGCAGACGGAACTACCACCATCTACGGTTACATCCAAAAGCCCTCCGACTTTGATCCAAACAAAAAGTACCCCGTCATCCTCAGCGTTTACGGCGGCCCAGACTCGGGTAGCGGACGCGAGAGATTTCTTGGCAGTAATGCCGAATGCGAGTTTGGATTCATTCACGCATGGATCGACGGTCGAGGAACCAAGGGTCGAGGTCGCGATTTCCGTGTGAGCGTCTATCGCAAGTTAGGAATCGTCGAAATTGACGATCAAGCAACCGCAATGAAGGCTCTCGCCAAAATGCCATTCATAGACGGCGCACATATCGGTATTGAAGGGACTTCCTACGGAGGCTACTCATCAATTATGTGCTTGCTTCGATATCCCGACGTCTTCGCCGCCGCAGTAGCCGGTAGCGCTGTCACGGCATGGTATCACTACGATTCCATCTATACCGAACGATTTATGGATACTCCTCAAAACAACCCAGAAGGATACAAGGCGGGTTCGGCAATGGAGTACGTCCGAAACCTGAAAGGAGCGCTGTGCCTCTATATTGGGACTGCTGATGACAACGTCCATCCTTCCAATACCTATCAATTGATCAATGCTTTAGATCGAGCGAACAAGCCTTATCGGCTCTACACGGGCGTAGATCAAGGTCACTCTGGTCTCTCGTTTGCGCGACGGATGGAGTATTTCATCGATAATCTTCAGCCAAGCGGGTGGGCGAAGTAGGATTTTTGGTCATTGGCTGCCAAGGGAAAATCGGATACACGCTTAGGCATTCTGGCTGCCCCGGGAATCCAAGGATCGGATTGAGTATGAGGCACTCGCCAATTCAGAGTTCTTCTTCAATCCTTGGATTCCCGTGGCAGCAGTTGGTCGCAAAAAACACTTTGCTGCTCAAAATTACCCCTTTGGAACAGAGAGGCCGATGAGGTACGAAACGGGTGAGTCGATTGAGCGAAGCGAATAAACTCCCCTTCTACGAAGGCAAGCAAACCTACCCATCAAACGCCTTCCCGCCCCGAAATGTATCCGGCCAAACATTGTCATCCTTGCCTTCCTGAAAAAGCTCAACTTTCTGAAAGGCAATTTTCTCGTCCGCCGTATCCTTCGCCTTCTCTAGCCCGGCCAAAAAGACCTTGTGCTTCCCAAACTTCTTGTTGACCGTATCAATCGCCGAATTAAATGAAGACCGCTCAACCGTCGGGTCAAAGAGACTCGGAGTAACTTGCTCAGGCTTTAGCAAGCCAGTAAACACAACTCCGACTTGTAAAGGACGTTCGAAATTTCGCCCTTCCCACATCTCCAAAAAGAGGTTGGTCATCGTGACACTATCTTGAGTAGGCGCGAGCGCGGTTTGCTCACCCCATGACTTCGACATCCCTTTGACATAAAGGCTCATATGTGTCGCCCACAATCCGTTTGCTCGGAGCCGCGCCGATGCCTTATGAAGCAAACGAAGCAAGACATCGCGAGAGCCCTTCTCAGTTCGATGTTCGGGAGCCAAGACATGAGAGTGACTCAGTGACTTGTCCACCTGATTATCGTCATTGCCGGGCTCACCCCTAAGGCGATGATAGAACCGCTCGCCAATCACTCCCCCAAATGCGAGTCTGAGCTTCTGCTCTGATGCCAGAACAAGGTCCTTACCGCTAAAGATTCCTGCTGCGTTCAGGCGAATCTTGGTTCGCGTATTTATTCCACAAAACTCAGTTAGTTTCAAGTCAAATAACTTTTCCGGAAGGTCGAAGTGCTGCAGAATGACTAACCCGTTCGGCTTCATCATATCGGTGGCAAGCTTCGCCAGAAAGTGGTTTGGCGCAACCCCAACCGAAGACGTAATGCATTCGCCAACCTGATCCAAAATCGCATTCTTCATCCGATTCGCCAGCACCGTTGCTACTTCGGGCACCGCTTCTGTAGCCAAAAGACAAAACCTCATCTCATCAATACTGCAAACCTTGTCGATTGGCAAGACGCTGTCGCAGGCAACCTTCACCTTCTCATGAAACGCCACATAAGCCGGATGGTTTCCGGTCATCAGAATGATTTCCGGACAGCGCCGCTTGGCTTCGCCAACGTTCGTCCCGCACTTAATCCCGAACTTTTTCGCCTCGTATGAAGCCGCAATACAACTGGTCGAGTCCGCCATTGTCGGCACCACCGCTACCGGTTTCCCGCGCAACTTCGGGTCAAGCTGCTGCTCAACCGACGCGAAATAGCTGTTGAGGTCTAAGAACATGGATCTCAACGGGAGCTTGCGAGGGGGTAGATATGTGTCTACCATACAGTTATTATACGCAAATACGCCATTTTCTTTCAGCCCAATCACTCATAGAAATTGACAAACTGCTAAGATTTCCTTATGCGAGTCCTCGCCATAGTCTTTCTTCTCACCGCAGCTTGCTTTTCAACCGCCCAGAAAGTTAGTCCGGATCGAACGAGCTCCCTCGAATGGCGAAACATCGGACCGTTTCGTGGCGGACGAACCGTCGGAATCGACTGCGTTATCAGCCAGCCCAACATCTGGTACATCGGCGTCAATAATGGCGGAGTCTGGAAGTCAACCGATTACGGACACGTCTGGAAGCCAGTTTTCGACGATCAACCAACCGGCTCCGTAGGATGCCTTGGAATCGCTCAATCTCGACCAGATACAGTCTACGTCGGTTCTGGAGAAGGACTTCACCGACCGGACCTCAGCGTTGGCGACGGAATCTACAAAACAACCGATGGCGGCAAAACTTGGACCAATACAGGCCTAAAAGATGGTCTACAAGTGAGTGGCATAAGCGTTGACCCCAAGGACCCAGATCGAGTTTTCGTGGCGGTTATGGGCCATCCAAACGGACCCAACAAAACCAGAGGAGTCTATCGAACCCTAAACGGTGGCAAGACCTGGGAGTCAGTGTTGTACAAAGACGAGCACACCGGCGCAGCCGCGGTCGCCATCGATCCGGTAAACCCAAAAGTAATCTACGCCGACCTCTGGGCTTCAAGCGAAGCACCCTGGGAAAACGGCGGTTGGCAAGGCAAGACCAGTGGACTCTTCAAATCCGTCGATGGTGGCACAACCTGGAAGCAACTAACCAAAGGTCTGCCAACGACCGACCAAGGGCTCGGACGAATCGGATTTACAATTTGCAAAGCCAATCCTAAGCGGTTGTACGCAACCGTCGACGCTCCAACCGTTGGCGGAATTTTCCGTAGCGACGATGCCGGCGAAAGTTGGGTCCGAACCAACACCGAGGGGCGAGTCTGGGGGCGGGGAAGCGACTTCGCCGAAGTTCGAGTCGACCCCACCAAGCCGGACGTGGTTTACGCGGCGAATACGTCCACCTATCGTTCCACCGACAAAGGTGTGACTTTCGAATGTATCAAGGGAGCCCCCGGTGGAGACGACTATCACACCATATTCATTCACCCAACCAAACCCGAAATTATTGGGTTAGCCAGTGACCAAGGAGCAACCATCAGCGTGAACAATGGCGAGACCTGGAGTAGTTGGTACAACCAATCGACGGCACAGTTCTATCACGTCTCAACCGACAATCGATTCCCGTATTGGGTCTACGGTGGACAACAAGAAAGTGGCTCAGCCGGAGTCGCCAGCCGAGGACGAAACGGAGGCATCACCTTCCGAGATTGGCACACCGTTGGTGCCGAAGAATATGCCTACGTTGCCCCCGATCCGCTAAATCCCGACTTGGTCTACGGAAACAAAGGCACTCGGTTTAGTCACAAAACCGGCAAAGTCGAGAATATTCGACCCAAATTTGAAGGAATGAGATTCCTTCGCTCTATGCCAATGTTGTTCTCACCCGCGAACCCACATGTGCTTTATCAAGCCGCAAACTTCCTGATGAAAACCACTGACGGTGGTGAAAATTGGACGAAGATAAGCCCAGACCTTTCTCGAGAAACGTCGGACGTCCCCGAAGCCTATTCGGTCGGAAAAGAAGAAGGCGCAAAAATGAAACGACGAGGAGTCATTTACTCCGTCGGACCTTCTCCACTGACCGAGAAAATCATCTGGTGCGGAACCGATGACGGCCTCGTTTGGGTCACCCAGGATGAAGGCACAAACTGGACCAACGTGACCCCACCTGACATGACGAGTTGGAGCAAAGTTTCCCAGATTGATGCCGGTCACTTTGCCCCTGGCGTCGCCTACGTCTCAGTGAACCGACTTCGCTGCGATGACATGAAGCCGTACATCTATAAAACCGATGACTTTGGCAAGACTTGGACCCTAATCGTAAACGGTTTGGATAATTCGCCGGTGAATGCAGTTCGAGAAGATCCCAAGAAGCCTGGGCTCCTCTTCGCCGCGACTGAGACAAAGGTGTGCTTCTCCGCCGATGACGGAGCAAACTGGAACTCCATTCGAACCAATATGCCCGCAACCTCAGTCCGAGACCTCGTTATTCACGACGATGATCTCGTCATCGGAACTCACGGACGAGGATTCTGGATCATGGACTCGTTCAACATACTCCGCAACTTGGACCAAGTTCTCGCCAAGCCACCAGTCGCCTACCAAGTCGAGTGGAATGTCTATACGGACACCCCACTTCCGCCTGAAGAGCCGATGGGCAAGAATCCGCCCGACGGAGTCGCTTTGGATTATTACTTGGCCAACGGAGCCAAGGCTGTCTCTATCGAAATCGTGAACGAGAAAGGCGAAGTTGTCCGAAAAATATCCAGCGACGACAAACTGACTCCGGTCGATCCGCTTAAAATTACGGTTGACCCTCGATGGGCCGCGCCGCCAAAGCCGCTCATGGCAACAAAAGGCTCGCACCGATACATCTGGGATCTGAGAACCGAAGGCAATCCAGTCGGGTTAGGAATGACCGCGATTTGGCTCTCAACGCCGACTAAGCGAGGGGTCTTCGTTCCACCGGGGATGTATACGGTCAAGCTGACGGTGGACGGAAAGGTTCACGAACAACCGATCGAAATCCGTCCCGATCCCGAAGGAAAGGCGAAGTAGCACCTAGCTACTTCAGAGGCGAGAAACTTCGGCGAAATTGGAATTCCTTAGCTGAGATGCTGAGGCTAGAAGCGAAGAAGAACCCAAAGATGCGAAACCAAAAGCATCCCCAGAGCCGGAAGCTGGAAAAACAAGCAATCTAAGCCGTAAAGTGGCATCGGTCTTTGCCCGATAACATTGGTGTTCCATGGGAATCCTTCAATCTCTCACCAGCCGATTTACTCGAGAACCGAAAGTTTCGATCTCCGAGGTCCGGTCTTCTTACAATGAGGTCATCGAAAAGATTCAGGGGCTTGGCGTCCCGGCCGCTGGCGGATTTGAAACAACGGGGCGTTCTAACTGTTTTTTGGGTGGGGCACCCTGGTTACCACCCGATTTGAATTGGCCAAACAGTAGCGGGAAAGATTGCGAGTTTATCGCCCAAATTGACCTTTCCGAGGTCCCACAATTTTCTAGTGAAGTGGGCTTGCCCGAATCAGGCATCATCTTCTTCTTTGTCGACTTTGCTTGCTTAGAAAATTCGATCGGCCCGACCGCAGTTTTGATTTACTATCCTGGACCAACAGATTCCTTTATCGAAACAAGTAAGCCAACGAATAGTATTGTTGATTCAACGCATACGTTTGTCCAACTCAAGCAAATTACAAGTATTCCGTCAAAAGATAGCTTTGCCTGCAAAGACATTCCTGTTCAAGAATTGGTGAACAGGAACTGGCATGAACTTTTCCCTTCCCAGTCAGATTCAATGATCCAATTACTTGGATATCCAGATCCGATCCAAGGAGATAACATGGATCGCGATGCCCAACTAATGTATATCGGAATTGATCCATACAGTTCGGAAGGAAGTTTCATCCAAGCCAACTCAGTTGAAGACGGACGCCATGATTGGATCCTTCTAGCCCAAATATGTGGGTTCGACGAAATAGGATGTATCTGGGGAGATTGTGGAGAGGCTTACTTTTGGATCAGAAAAGCCGACCTCCTAAATCGGGATTTCAGTCGAGTTCAATTGATCTGCCAAAGCTGTTAACAACCTTTACGTTGTTAACAGCTAGTGCATATTTGCCCAAAAATGAGAAATTTAACCGCGAAGTTTAGTAAAGTTCACTCATGGAACGACGAGGAAAAGATAGTCCTTACGAACTGAAAACCCCACCCGGCACATCGGCATACCAAATGTACTTTGATACCAAAGATGGGGCAGACGTCATGTTCTGTGTTGTAGGAAATACGACGTTGATCTACAATGCCCAATGCATCGACGATACCGTCGCTATGCTCAAAAGCCATGGAGATTGGATGGACCTCGGCGGAGCGGATGAACAAAAGGAAGCAAAAGAAGGCACCCTCGAAGCATGGGGACGATCGGCTGATAACCCTGTTGGTGGCTGGTACGGACTGAAAAAAGGTCTGCGCGGCCGGTTTGGGGTGTACCTTCCGCCACTACTTGAGGCAATGGGCCTCGTCGAACTGACTCACGACCCCAAAAATAATCGTATCCGGGCCAAATAGCCTTTTAAACACAAAAGTGGGCAAGGTACTTCCTGAAATTTCCCCCTGCCCACTGATTTGAATTCGAAATACAAGGGCTAATAGCTATCAGCTTCCCCACTGCAAATGAACCTAAACCTCCAGCCACCGATTCGATTCATAACTTTGAAACATTTCCTTCTTAAAAGTGTCTCGAAAATTACTTTTCCTTGGTGGTTGAATACCGGTCGTATCGGTTTGAAAGCGCGAAGAAGGTTGGTGCCCATAGACCTACGAATATTCCAAAACGCTCGCCGTGGGCTGGATCTGGGGATTTTGATGTATACCAAATGATGATTGAAGCTATGATCGATGCGAAACCCGCAATGAAGCAGAAAGCACTAACGGATTTTAATTGGGTTGAGTTCATGTTTTTCTAGACTGACAATCGCCGGTCTTTACAAAAAAGTACTACGAATTGAATTAAGTAAATGCGGCATACGAGCAAATCTGAACCTAGTTAAGGGGCTCTTGGAGATTGATTTGGTCCAATGATTGCTTTCGAGCCAAGCATACGGGTCACAGTGTGACTCGCTTAATAAATGCTTCAGCTGCCCCGAAAATACGTTCTCGTCTAGCTGAATCCATCTTGGCCCCCATTTTTACCATCATTGACATACGGTGATTTTTCGCAAGGCTATCGCGATTTCTTTCGATGAATCGCCAATAGAGTCCGTCCCAGATCTCGCACCAATCTCCTTTTTCCCAGTCAGACATCTTCAAGATATATGCCGATCCGCAAATGTATGGCTTCGTTGCAAAGAGGCCGCCGTCGGCAAATTGAGACATACCAAAAACGTTTGGCTTCATGACCCATTCTGCCGAATCTAAGAACATTTCCATAAACCACGTGAAGACATTCTCGGGGTGAATCTCGCTCATCAGCATGGGGGCACCTAGTACCATCAGGCGCTCAATATGGTGGCAATAAGCATGCTTCTTCGCTCGGCGAATTGCTTCATCCACCGGTGGCAAGCCAGTCGAGCCTTCGTACCATGCCGCGTTCATCCGACGTTGATGATTGAAGAAATTCGGAACAGTTTCGTACTGATTACTCATACCAAACATGAATTCTCTCCAACCGATTATTTGCCGAATAAATCCCTCTTTTGAATTAATTGGAACGTCCATTCGAAGGGTTGCCTCAATAATTTGGTTGGGAGTTACCAATCCGCAGTTAAGATATGGCGTTAATAAGCTATGGAAAAGGGTGCGCTCTCGTTGAGGAATAGCATCCTCGTAGTCTCCAAACAATCCAAGGCGCTCGTTGAGGAATTGGTCAAGCCAGAGTTCGGCGTCTTCATGTGTCACCGCATACTGGAAGTCGTTTGCGTCGCCAGGATGAATCGCAAATTCTGTTGATACAAGCGACATGACTTCAATCGTGATTGGATCAGGCTCGACATACCAAACCGATGGCGGAACCACGTTCTTTGGTAGTTTCTTCTGATTCTCTCCATCAAAACTCCACTTCCCACCTTCAGACTCTCCATCACTGTTCACCAGAATATTCATTCGCTTGCGCTGTCGAATGTAGAAGTCGCTCATCTGCCGACGTCCTGTGCTGGTTGTGTAGCTCAGCCAATCGCTCGTCGGGGTTACAAACATTGGGCTTTCGGGCAGTACTGTATGAGGAATCTCAAATTGGCTAAGGTCAAACGATGCGGAATCGTTTGGCGGGTAGAACCAGACCTTAACTATCCCGTTCTCCTGGCAGAATTTAGTCAAAGCCTCCAGATAAGTCAGAGAATCTGACCCAAAAGATTGGTAGATGACACGCCGTTCCGAAGATACGGCAAAGTGCCGCATAGCGCTGAAGAACAAGACGAGTTTTTGTTGGTGGTGACGATATCGAGTTGCCAGTCCAACGTCTTCGCGCATGAAAATCGGGCAGTCCTTTGGCATGCCGGGCGAACCCTTGAACAACTGATCTCCCAGAATTACGGCTAATTCCCCCACGGTATTACTACGTCGGTTGATGAAACCTATTCTCAGTCACATTCGACGAAGTTCAATGCTCAAAAACTGCCAACTCAGCCAATGGAGTCTCGGCTCCATCCCGTTGCGGGGCGGAGTCTCGGCTCCATCCCGGTTGTGACGCCTCAGCGACAGGATGCCTGCCCCGAGAATCGGGGGAAGGCTCTGCTGGAGCTGCGAAGCAGCCGGGGGGACGGGACTGCCAACTCCCAACTAAATCACTGCCAGTCGGCACAGATCTCTATCCACTGCTGCCCTTCAGCACCACGATAGATCGCATCCATAACAATATCCCTTTGAACCGCCTCTCGTGGCGTCACAAAGTCAACCTTCTTGCCTTCGAGATAGTCTAGAAATCCAGGGAAACCCGATGGCGCCTGAGGTTCCAAATCAGTAACCTTGACCAACTTTCCGTCTTCACCGGCGAGTTGAAGGTCGCCGTTAAGAAGAGCATGTCCCTTCGTCCCAGAGACTTGCATTCTAATCGGGTTAGCCACATCGTCCCATGAAGCCGTAAGAGTCCCGATCGCGCCACTCGTGAACTTCATGAGGCCCTCGCCAAGTTCGTCGCATCCCTCATATCGTGCGGTGCCGTTGGAAAGAGCTCCAGTCGCCGCCTTAACTCCGCCAAAAAGCCAAATCAAAAGGTCCAATCCATGGGTTCCGAGATCACCAAATCCACCAACACCCGCGAGAGTTCGGTCCGCCATCCATCGCCAATCAGTGTCAAACCAACCGCCAAGTGCCCCGCTATGACACACGCTCGCACGAACTCGAGTGATGGTTCCAAAGTGACCGTCGTCTACCTTCTTCTTCAGGGTCTGCATTTCTCGGCCACCCCGTTGGAAGTATCCGGTCTGGAAGACAACGTTGTTGTCCTCAAGGATTTCAAGGATGGAAGTCGAAAATTCAGTATTGATTCCCAGTGGCTTTTCGACGAAGATCGGCTTCCCGGCATGAGCAATTTGCTTCAAAAGCTCTAAGTGGAAACTAGTTTCACTGGTGATAATGAAGGCGTCAATGGAGGAGTCGCCAGCCATCTCCTCAATAGTTCGTACCGTGCCTCCCAATTTCTCCGCGTTCTTCGCGGCTTTTGCATGATCTCGGTCATAGACGCCGGCACACTTATGACCCCGTTTGAGCACCTCACCCGAGAATCCGGGAGTGTGAATGTGGGCGACGCCAACCCAGGCGAGGTTGAGAGGGGAACTCATGCCAGATATTTTACTGTTAACCTCAGACTCTTAGCATCACGAACCCAAAGAATAAGAATAATTGGGTGAAAACTTAAGATTGTTTAACGATTTCTTGCAAAATTTAACTTTTTTGATACGTTTCTGAAGTTCTTTTCGTAGATGGTTCCTGAGGTCATAGCCACAAATGATAATAAACATCGCTCTCTACAGCACATTCGCCGTTTCCAGCATTCTGACTCCAAATTTGACCACCAACGTCAAGTCTTCAGTCCAAGAAGTCAGTGCAATTGACCGACTCAAAATGGGGAACCAACGATTTGTTGATGACAAGGCAGAGCACAGTGGTCAAGATAGCACTCGTAGAATGGAAGTGGCAAAAGGGCAAAAGCCGTTCGCAATTGTCCTTACATGCGCCGACTCAAGACTCTCCCCTGAAATCATCTTTGATCAGGGCCTCGGTGACCTCTTTGTACTTCGCGTTGCCGGAAACATTGCCGAGCCAGGTGCCTTGGCAAGCATCGAATATGCAGTCGAGCACTTAGGCGCCCGCCAATTAGTAGTCTTGGGGCACTCCAAATGCGGAGCAGTAAAGGCAGCATTTGACACCTACAATGCGAAGCCAGTTGCGCACAAGGGACATGCTCACGCTGAAGCAAGCTTCCTTCCCGGCCTCATTTCACAAATTACTCCAAGCGTGAAGCAGACGAGCAAGTGGCAAGGATCCGGCCTCGACAATTCAATTTCCCAAAACGTGATTAACACCGCCAAAAAAGTGGCTTCTTTGAATCCGCTAAAGAAAATGGTGAATTCTGGAAAGCTCGCCGTCATGGGGTCGGTTTACGACCTCGACTCGGGCGTAGTTAAGAATATCTATATTCATAAACCAGCGTCCAAGTAGTCTCCCTTCGACGATCCATTCAAGTCCTTCCTCTTGCCCTGACAAAAGTGCGATGAGGAAGGACTTCATATTTTTGAACTCAAGCTACATTCGAGCATCGCGTAAAGACCATTCTTAGCCCAGTGTTCAGACCTCTGTCTTGCTGAGTCTTAACTAATGCTCGGCTTGCCGGGGAGTCTCCTCGAAACCCTGGATCGCAGCGAACCTAAGAGACGCGTGCCCAATCTCCGAAGAATGAATTTCCGTTCAGGAACATTGTCAAAGCTCTTGATAAATATAGTAGACTAATGTATACTATATTTCATGATGTTAACTGATGGGATTAAAGGAAAACTACCTCACCTCGAACCCGCAATCCTGTCTCCACCCAAAGTCCAATTTAGGAAGGTTTTTGAAATTCGCCGCTTATTGTTCGCCTACCGAATCAATGAGGTGCAATGCTCCAAATCCCCTCCAAGCTTCTTCGCTAAAGGCTGAAAGCTAACAGCTGATCGGCTCTTCAAAACCGTGCTACTTTTTTGAAAAAATCCCTAACTAGGTTCAATTCTTTACCAAACCCATGTGAACTCATGAAGTTTTAAACCCAAAATGCCCATTTGTTTCAGAGGAGAGCCCTTGAGAAGGAGTGCCACAAGGGCACTCCTTCTTGAGGTGGTGAGACGACGCGAAGCGACCAAAGAATTTGGGGAGTATCTACCAATTACTAGCCCGTAGTAGAAATCAATGACTTATAACTTCCCAAGAACAGCCCTGAAGGGGCGGCAATATGTAAGCCCAGGTCGGAGCTTCGCGTTGCGAAGCGCAGGCCTGGGTATTAGCGAGTATTCGAAAAAGTCCACGGTTGCTCCCATTCAATCACGAACGACGACCACTCTGTGAGCGACCCTTCCTAAAAATCATGTGAATGATAAACTTCTCGCCCTCGCCCTTGCCCTCCCAAATATGCGGAAAGCGGGAGCCTGAAAGCTGAATACTAAAAAGTCAGGTACAATAACCTCGTCGGTTCTGCGGATTTTCGTTGACCGTTGACTTGAGCCCCACAAACTAAACCTTGGGAGGCTGAATTGAGCGGCTAACGTTTCTTCGGAATGCGATCTATCACGGAGCCTAAAACTACGATGCCCCTGAGTCCAGATAAGAAACAAGAAGTCATTAAGGATAACGCTGTCAAAGACGGCGATACCGGTTCTGCAGAAGTGCAGATCGCCATTATGCAGGCGAGAATCCTGCAAATTACCGACCACCTTCGAACACACAAGAAGGACAACCACGGCCGAAGAGGTCTCTTGGTTCTGGTTGGCAAACGCCGACGCCTTGAGGCGTATCTTCGCAACCGAGACGTTGTCAAGTACCGCGCACTTATTAAGAAACTTGGAATTCGTGAAGTTAAGCCCCGTTAAGAACGGAAGCTAAATGATACAAACAATTGAATTTGAGGTAGGCGGTAAAGAGTTCTACCTCGAGACTGGTCGCGTTGCTAAACAAGCAGGCGGAGCAGTCCTACTCGGCATGGGTGAAACCATCGTTCTCGGCGTCGCCACGATGTCAGAGAATCCCCGACCAGGCATAGATTTTCTACCCTTAACCTGCGACTACGAAGAGCGAAAATACGCAGTAGGCAAAATCCCCGGCGGCTTTATGAAGCGCGGTGGACGACCTAGCGAAAAAGCGACTCTCGTTTGTCGATTAATGGATCGACCTCTACGACCACTTTTCCCTAAAGGTCTTCGAAATGACATTCAAGTCATTGCGATGACTTTTGCAGTTGAGCAAGATTGTCCTCCCGACGTCCTTGCTGTCTGCGCCGCTGGTGCAGCTCTTGCTGTCAGCGATGTCCCAATCAAAGCCGCAGTTGCTTGCGTACGAGTGAGCCGAATTGATGGCGAGTTTGTACTCTTCCCAACTGGCGATCAGATCAAAGCAAGTGACCTCGACCTAGTCGTTGCCGGTCACAAAGGTGCGATTTCAATGGTTGAAGCTGGAGCCAGCGAAGTTTCGGAAGCCGATATGGCCGCCGCGATGAAGTTCGCCCACAACGCTATTCGACAAATTGCCGAGAAGTTTGAAGAGTTCGGCAAGATGGTCAACAAGCCAAAGCGAGTTGTCAATCTTCACGCAATTGACGAAGATCTTAAGAAGAACATTACGAAGAAGTACGGTAAGGACATCGAAAAGGCACTCCTTGGTAGCAAGGATAAAGCCGTTCGAGAAAGCGCACTCAACGATCTCATCAAAGACATCGTCGAGAAGCTCAAGCCAGAGTACGAAGGTAATGCTGCGATTCTTGGTCAACTCAGCGAAGCCGCCGACACCGTCGTAAAGGGCGTCGTTCGAGACTTGATCATCACCAAAGAGAAACGACCTGACGGTCGAAAGCTTGACGAACTTCGAAATATCGAAGCCGTAGCCGGAATTCTTCCAAGAGTTCACGGTTCAGGACTGTTCACTCGTGGTCAGACTCAGGTCATGACCGTTGTCACACTTGGTTTGCCAGGCGATGCACAAACGATGGACGGAATCGAAGACGAAGAACCGAAGCGCTATATGCACTTCTACAACTTCCCAGCTTATTCCGTTGGCGAATGCCGACCAATGCGAGGACCAGGCCGACGAGAAATCGGACACGGAGCATTGGCTGAGCGAGCTCTTCGAGCGGTATTGCCACTCGATGATCCAAACTTCCCATACACTTTGCTCTTGATCTCTGAAGTTCTCGAGTCCAACGGTTCAACCTCCATGGCTTCGGTCTGCGGTTCAACTTTGGCTCTTATGGATGCCGGAATTAAGATCAAGGCTCCAGTTGCTGGAATCGCGATGGGTCTCATGTCCGACGGTAAGGAATTCAAAGTCCTCACCGACATCATCGGAATGGAAGACTTCTGCGGAGACATGGACTTTAAGGTCGCTGGAACCCGAGCAGGTATCACGGCACTTCAACTCGACACGAAACTCGACGGAATTCCCGACGATGTTCTTGCCCGAGCATTGAATCAAGCCCTTGGCGCACGTCTCGCAATCCTCGATGTC
>Ga0194055_10002628_pt1 | contig 14151 bp, 11 predicted proteins | sample SepL449m_MetaG_FD_155482 | JGI IMG/M metagenome (GOLD analysis project Ga0194055, IMG submission 155482) | Anoxic zone freshwater microbial communities from boreal shield lake in IISD Experimental Lakes Area, Ontario, Canada - Sep2016-L442-9m | ecosystem: Environmental > Aquatic > Freshwater >... | reverse complement strand
AACCATCAAAAAATCTCTCGAAGCCTCCGCAAAGCTCGAGCCCGCTAAAACCAAAGACATTCCAGCAGCCGAAAAAGCCGCTTACCTCGACAAATATAAATCCCAGATGGTCGATCTCACAAAAACTTACGACGAGCTCGAAGCCGCCATCAAAGCGGGAAAAGCCGACGATGCCAAAAAAGCTTTGGATAAGCTCAGCGAGCAAAAAGAAAAGGGACACAAGGATTTCGCTCCAGACGAAAAGTAGTCGGTATTACTAATTTCTTGTTCGAAACCAGTAGCCTCGGAATCATCCTCCGAGGCTACTCTTTTTCAATAGTCTCGCTCCGGCGCATTCCGCCTGAATCTTATGACACAACAAGCACTGCTCGACCTCTACTTCATCGACGCTCGTTCAAAATTAATCGACATTGCCGCCTTCCTTGATCGGATCGATCGTGGCGAAGGACCGCCAGATTTTCGCTTGAAATCCTTTCAAAAAGCCCTGGAGGAACTTCAAAGCACCCAACCAAACCGCGCCCAATCCGTCCTGATGTCACTCAGCGATCCCACCGTCGAACCCATCGCCAAAGCACCAAGCAAAGGCGCCGTGGGAGCTTATCCATCGACCGAAAATCCCCTCAGCTAAACACTTTCCCCATGCGCTACATTGAGCCACACGGTCACATGGTCAGTCGTACCACCGACGACTACGAGGCGATGATTCTCGCTGGTTGCCAAGCCGTCTGCGAACCAGCTTTCTGGGCGGGCTTCGACCGAAGCGGACCAGAAGGGTTTTATGACTACTTCTGTCAGTTGACGGATTACGAACCCAAGCGGGCCGCCAAATTTGGACTCCCCCATTTCACTTGGCTGTGCATCAATCCCAAGGAGTCAGAAGATACCCAGCTCGCGAAAGAGGTCATCGCGATTATCCCTCAATTTCTCAGTCGCCCCAATGTCCTCGGCATTGGCGAGATCGGCCTCAATAAAAATACCCGAAACGAACTCCACATTCTCGAACAGCACCTCGACTTAGCCGCCAGTCATGATCAGCTCATCCTCGTCCATACTCCCCACCTCGAGGATAAACATAAGGGGACCAAACTCATCCTTGATGCCATCAAAGCGGACTCGCGGATTCAACCAAACCGTGTGGTCATCGATCATGTGGAAGAGCACACCATTCAAATGGTTCTCGATAGCGGATTCTGGGCAGGAATCACCCTCTACCCGGAATCAAAAACCACTCCACCGAGAGCCGTCGACATGTATGAAGTCTATGGCGCAGAACAAGTTTGGCTGAATAGTGCCTGCGACTGGGGCCGCAGCGACCCCCTCGCTGTCCCCAAGACGGCGGTGGAAATGCGCCGGCGTGGTCACTCTCCCGAGACGATCGACAAACTCATTTTCCAAAACCCTCAGCGGTTTCTCAGCCAAAATCCTCGGTTCCGTCTCCAATAATCTCCCCCAAAAGTGTCGGTCGATACACCGCGAAAATCCATTCCCTCACCGGGCGACTCTTCGCCCAAAACCAAATGCCGATAATTTTTACATTAGACCGCGGTTCTGACGATGCGTTTGTCAAGGCGATCATCTGCAAACAATATTAGCACAAATTATTGACTTCATTCGCAGGTGATGAAAAAACCTTGGTCAGCCCCGCTGAATCTGGTTTTAGCGGAGCCCAACCAACCACCAAAAATTCAAACTAACCTCACATGAACAAAGCAGAACTCGTTGAAGTCGTGCAAAAAAATCTCGGGAAAGAGGCAACCAAGGCCAGCGCCGAGCGAGCCGTCGCCGCAGTGATCGAGGGAATCAAGTCGGGCATTAAAAAAGGCAAACCAGTGCAACTCGTCGGCTTCGGAACTTTCAAAATCGCTAACCGAAAAGCCCGCATGGGAATCAACCCAAAAACTGGCGTAAAGATCAAAATTAAAGCTTCAAAAAGCGTGAAATTCAGTGCCGGCAAAGATCTCAAATCCAAGCTGAAGTAGCGTTCACTCCTTCCACCCGCCCCACTTCGCACCCAGCGAAGTGGGGCTTTTTTTTACCCCAAAACGATTCAATCGAGCGAGGGCGCACATCTTGCTTTCTCAAGTTGTTGCCGACTTCACTCAGGATGCCTTCTCTTTGCGACACTCTTCACCGCCTCCGCCCAGCGCTTCTTGCGCTCTGCTTTTTTGCTGTCGGAATCGCTTCAGTCAGCATCTGCCCCACTCATTGGGCTGATTGGACTCACTGGGGTCTATGGGGTGGTTTCGCTTGCGGATTTTTGGGCATCCTCGCGCGCCAAACCTCATCACTACCCAGTTCTCCCGATGCGCCCGATGCGCCCGAACCACTAGAAGACTTCGTCCTAGCTCGAAAACTCCTCGAAGCCATTGGTTCTAAATTGTTTCTGGTGTCTCCAGTCGGCCGAATCCTCTCCGCAACATTCGATCCAACCTCCACACCAGGCGCCTCACCCCAAGTCGCCACCGAAAAAAATCGATGGATCGATTTGTGGAGTGATCAAAGTCGACCAATCGCAGAGCAAGCCTTCAGCAAAGCGCAGAGCGGAGCGATCTCCGTTTTTTATGGTTCGATGAATCCACCCAATGATCTGTCCCCCCTTTATCACTGCACCCTTTTCCCCATTTCATCCTCTTCTGGAACGCTAGAAAAAATTCACTTCATCTTTCGAGAATTATGCCAAGCCGAATTGGATGCCCATCAACTCCAGACGCTTTTAACCAACTCCGGCCTAACCTTTCTCATCACGGATTCAACCCAGATCATCACAGGAACAACCGCCGCCGCAAAAATGCTCGGCTTCGAATCTCACGAAAAATTATTGGGAACTAGCCTCAAGTCGATTTCCCCAAAATCTCAGCAGGACGGGACCGCGTCCCAGACCAGCGCGCTCCAACTCCGCCACGCCGCCATGACTCGGGGGCCCCAACGATTCTCCTGGCGATACCAGCACCAACTGGGCAGCGAGTTTCATATCGAAGTTACGCAGAGCAGCCTCATTTGGAACGGCCGCCCCCACTGGTTGGTCGTCTGGAACTTAACCGCCAACGCTCTCAAGGAGAGCGAAGAGCGGTTCCACTCCCTCCTGAAAAGCAACCGACTCCTCGGGCCGAATAGGCCCGAAGAAGCCGAAGCCGTATCACTCCAGATTACTGAACCCACCATCAATAAGGAGACTCCATTTAAGGTCATCGACATCCTCGACGACGCCTTAATCGCTTATCACGAATTGGATTTGGATGACCGAATTACTCGAGTCAACGCCACCGAGTTAGCTTTACTCGGGTATACCGCTGGCGAAATGCTCGGACGATCTATCTGGCACTTTATCCTCGAGGATAAGCTTCAATCGGTCTCGCATCGGGAGTTTCCAAGCCAAGCCCAATTCACCTTTCGAAGAAAAGACGGCCGCAAAATTTCCGTGCTCATGCGGCAAAAAATCTTAATTGACGAGTCTGGAACCGCTTACGGTCGATCTGGCACTCTCCAAGATATTACGGCTCTCAAGCGAACGGAGCGCGATCTCCGCGAGGCGGAAGAGAAGTATCGGAGTATTTTTGAAAACGCCATCGAGGGGATTTTCCAATCAACCGCCGAGGGCAGCTACCTAAGTGTTAACCCCGCTCTTGCAAAGATCTACGGATACGCGTCGCCCGATCAATTAGTCCGGACGGTGACCCATATCGCCAAGCAACTCTATGTGGATCCAAATCGTCGGGCGGAATTCAGCGCGCTCATCCAAGAACGAGGCTCCATCAGTGACTTCGAGTCCGAAATTTATCGACGCGACGGAAGCACCATCTGGATCTCCGAACGCTGTCGAGTCGTTCGTGATGTGGATGGCAAACTCCTCTACTATGAAGGAACCGCCGAGGATATCACCGCCCGCCGCGAATCCGAACTCGCCGTCAGAAATGCTCGCGACTCCGCCATTAAATCCGTCCGTTTGAAAAGCGAGTTTTTGGCAAATATGAGCCACGAAATTCGCACGCCCATGAACGGCGTCATTGGCATGGCGGAGCTCCTCCTCGACACCGATCTGACCCCGAAACAACGCGACTTTGCCCAAACGATTGCCGAGAGCGCGGATGGTCTCCTCACGATTATTAACGACATTCTCGACTTCTCAAAGATTGAGGCGGGAATGCTCGTCTTTGAAGAAATCGACTTCCAACTCAGCTCGGTCATCGAAAGTTCCGTGGAACTTTTTGCGACCAGAGCCGCCGGAAAACACATTGATCTCGCCGCCATCGCCGACCAAAGCGTCCCAACTGGTTTGCGAGGCGATCCAGGCCGCCTCCGACAAGTTCTTACGAACCTCATCGGGAACGCCGTGAAGTTTACCGAGCGGGGCGAGGTCGTCGTCCGGGCGCATTGTGAAGAAGAAACCGAGACCCACGCCACGATCCGATTCACCATCACCGATACGGGAATAGGAATTTCTCCTGAAGCACAATCCAAACTGTTCCAGGCCTTCGTTCAGGCTGATGGCTCCACCACTCGACGCTTTGGCGGGACGGGCCTCGGCCTGGTCATCTGCCTCCAATTGGTCCAGCGGATGGGTGGGGAAATCGGTCTCAATAGTCAGCCAGGACAAGGATCCACGTTTTGGTTCACCGCACGCTTTGCCCGCCAACTCAATGTCACCCCGCTTTTTGTCCCCAGAAAAGCAGAACTCGCAGGGCTAAGGGTTTTGATCGTCGACGATCATGAGACCAATCGGACGGTGTTAAATCAACATCTCCACTCTTGGGGAATGCGCGTTCAAGCCGCGGGCTCTGGTCCCGAAGCCCTGACCCTCATCCGCGCAGAAGCTTCCCGAGGCAAAACTTTTGATCTCGCCATTCTGGATATGCAAATGCCGGGAATGGATGGATTAGAACTCGCCCGAAAGATCAAAAAAGATCCCAAAATCGCCATGACTCGAATTGTCATGCTGACATCCATCGACCGGCACGACGATCCCGAAGTCCTCCGGGACAGCGGGGTGGGCGGCTATCTGACTAAGCCAATCAAGCACGCGCCCCTCTTTGAATGCCTGCGCACGGTTCTTTCCGAAGACTTGGAAACAGGGGGAATCAAAGCGGGCCTTGTCGCCCTCCCTAAAACAGCCGCCCTGCCAACTGCATTGAAAGGGGTCCATCTGGAAATCCTTCTCGCAGAAGATAATCCAGTCAACCAAAAGGTCGCAATCTATCAACTCCAGCGCCTCGGTTTTTATCCTGATCTCGTTGAAAATGGGCGTCTCGCTCTCGAGGCCCTCGAGCGGAAAAAATATGATTTAGTCCTGATGGACTGTCAGATGCCCGAACTCGACGGCTACGCCACCACCCGAGCAATTCGCAAAAACGAATCGACCCGGCGCCACACTTGGATCGTCGCCATGACCGCCAATTCGCTGGAAGGAGATCGGGAAAAGTGTCTCGCCGCTGGCATGGATGATTACTTGAGCAAACCCATCAAACCAAGCGACCTGATCGTCGCGCTCACCCAATTCGTCAGCAAAAAATCCTCAGGAAACCTCTCTCGGCGCCATCAGGAAACGGGTGAAATCAAGGTGATTGATCCCAAGATTCTCGCAGAGTTCCGCGAGATCGAAGGCGAAAATGGCATCAATCTGCTCGAGAGTTTAATCGCCACTTTTCTCGAAACCACTCCCGAGGTTCTCCGCTCAGCTCACCGCGCTTTAGACGCGTCCGCTTGGACCGATCTGATTCGGGCGGCTCACACCTTAAAAGGAAGTTGCAGTAACTTTGGGGCGGAACGCATGGGTCGAATCTGCCAACGACTGGAACAATCCGCCCAAACGCAACCGCCCACCAATCTCCTTCCCATCCTCAAAGAAGTTGAAAAGGAATTCCACTCCGTTCGTCTCGCTTTAAACGGGGCGCGCCTCTCTCACACCTTATGAAAATTCTCATCGCTGAAGACGACCCAGTATCCGTAAAAGTTCTCCAATTTACCCTCCAACACTTCGGGCATGAAGTGGTCGTCGCGGCCAATGGCCAAGAAGCCTGGACCAAGTTCGACGAAAATCCCGTGCGGGTGATCGTCAGCGATTGGATGATGCCTGGGATGAGCGGGCTGGAGCTTTGCGAAAAGGTCCGCAACCGCCCCCGAACGGAGTACACTTATTTCATCTTGCTCACCGCGATTAATACGGATCGCGACAACCTCCGCGAGGCCATGGCTTCCGGAATCGATGACTTTCTCACCAAGCCCCTCGACCGCGATGCCATTTTGATGCGCCTCAATGTGGCCGAACGGATTCTCGAATTTACTAAGCAAATCCGCACACTCAAAGCCCTCATCCCCATCTGCATGTATTGCAAACGAGTCCGAGACGACTCAAACTACTGGGATCAAGTAGAGCACTACATCCACGAGCACACCGGAACCAATTTCAGTCACGGAATTTGCCCGACTTGTTTCGATGTCCAAGTAGATAAACTACAACGCACAGGCATCAGCATCGCCCCCCAGCCCTCGGATGGTGAAGTAAATATCGAGGAAGTCGCTCGAACGAATTAAGCGCCCATTCCGTCTTCGAAACTCCCCGCCGCTGGCGTAATCAGCAAATTCTCGCGGACATAGGCAATGCCGTTGGCACTGGTCGAATCGAGATCACGGTGGGCACTTTCCGCTTCAACCACCAACGGGGCGGTCTTGGTTCCATGGAGCTGGCAGTAGCGCGAAGCAAAGCCGACATTGAGGAGTAGCTCAACGTAGCGAGACATATTCAAATCTCCGCTGGGCAAGTCCGTAAACTGCATCGCCCGACCAGCCCACTTAGGCTCCATGGTTCGCAAAGGAAACCCTGGCCGAATGACAAAGTTTTTCACATGAGCCGCATAAATATAACTCCCGACTTTGTTAAAGCGCGTCTCCCAAGATTCCCCCTCCCAGCAGTGGGAAGGATCCGCATTGACTGCCATGGTTGGATCCCCATCCGTGATCTTCACCAGCATCAAAAAATCATCGGCAGTCATCGCCGCCGTACCAGGGTGGATTTCATGGCACAGTTTGATTCCCAGTTGACGAGCGTGATCACGAATTTTCATCGTTTTCTTCACAAACCGCTCCTGCCCTTCCTTGATCAAATCGTAGTCTGCCCCAGCCCAGAATCCCCAAGGATAACCCGAAGACAACTCCCACCCAAAGGCGACTCCCCAAAACATCGGCATCACTTTGATTCCCAACTCTGCAGTCAGATCCAGAAGCCTTAAAATGTAATCTTCTGCCCAAGCTTCCACTTCCGCTGATGACTTCTTGGCCACATCTGCAGGAATAAATGCCCGCACTGTCGGAGACCCAGTCCAAGCAGTAGTGTGCACCCAAAAAGGACAGTGGGCACTGATCCCATCCAAACTCAACCCAGCCTCCTCAAAGGTATTACGGATCCCCGCGGCCGATTGAAATGAATCCCCAGCTTGGAGCATGTAATTGCTCGGTTGAGCTCCTGCAGCCCCAGAACGCTTCGCATAAGCAAGAAAGTCAGGGAGAGATTTTGCGCCATGTTGGGCGCCTTCGATCGAAGGATGATAGCAAGACATATCCAAAATTTTTAACCCGATCACGTCCCCCATAGCAACCAAGATCAAACGTTCCAAAACACGAAAACGCCCGAAGACTCCACCCTCCACTCAGCAAGGTTGAAAAGTTTGCCGACTTCCCCCACTCTCTCCATCGGATGATGACCACCGCGAACAAAGTCACTATCGCGCGGATCGCGATGATTCCGTGCTTCATCACCATGGCCATTTATTATGGTCGATCAGTTAGCCACGGGCACCCCTTGCCGTGGCAACGCTGGTCGGCAATTGCCATTTTTGTTTTGGCGGCAGCCAGCGATGGAATCGATGGTTACATCGCCAGAAAATTTAACCAGAAAAGCCAACTCGGAGAAATCCTTGATCCGCTCGCCGATAAAGGCCTGCTTTTAAGCGGAATTATTACCCTGAGCTTTAGCAACTGGGGCTACGAATTTCCCGTGTGGTTTCCCGTGCTCGTGGTCGCTCGAGATGTCGTCATTCTCTCCGGTACCATGACCCTCCATTACCTCAGCGGTACGGTTCGAGTTCGCCCCAGTTGGACAGGAAAAACCGCCACGGTATTACAAATGGTCGCGATCGCCCTTTGCATGCTCCAATGGAATTGGTTTGAGAAGACTCTCGCTATCGGACCCTGGAGCATCAACCTTGGATCTCTCGACCTAGCCGTCGGACTCGCAGGACTATTCACCCTCGTCTCTGGCTTCGGTTATCTCGTCAATGGTATCGCCCAACTTCACGCCACGGGGCATGGTGATCCTAAACCTCGGAAATAAATCTTAAATATCATGTCTCGCACTGTCGCTATTGTCGGTCGCCCCAATGTGGGGAAGTCCGCCCTCTTCAACCGTCTCGCCGGCCGAAAAATCTCCATCGTTCACGACATGCCAGGCGTGACTCGTGACCGCATCACCGCCAAATGCAAATTAGGCAAATCGCCTTTCGAAATCATCGACACCGGCGGAATCGGGGGAGAGGTCGACGCCAATTTTACCGACCAAGTCCACGCAGAAGTCGAGATCGCCTTGGCATCCAGTGATCTCCTCCTCTTTGTAGTCGATGGCCAAGACGGCATCACCCCAGTAGATCTCGATCTCGCTAAGCGCCTCCGCCGCATAGACAAACCCCTGATCCTCGTCATCAATAAAATCGATCACGATAAGCATACCAACGCTCCCGCAGAATTCTCTCGCTTAGGCTTTGCCACCCAAATCGCCACCAGCGCCGAACACAATCGAGGCTTTGATCAACTGCTCGCCGAGATTGAAAAAAATCTCCCCGCCGAGCACGAGTCCTTTTTCCCACCCGCCGATAATCTGGACCAAGTGCCGATTAAAATCGCCATCGTCGGTCGCCCTAATGTCGGCAAATCGTCGCTCACCAACGCCATCCTCCAAGACACCCGGACCCTCGTGAGCCCAATTAGCGGCACCACTCGCGATGCCGTCGATATTCCTTACGAGCGCCACGGAAACCGTTACGTATTAATCGATACCGCAGGAATTCGACCAAGAGGGAAGGTCGATAATGTCGTCGAAGTGTTCAGCGTCATGCGGGCGGAAACGAGCATCCGCAGATCCGATCTGTGCCTGCTCGTCATCGACGCCACCATGGGCGTGACCGCGCAGGATAAAAAAATCGCAGGAATCATTCAGGCGGCCAAAAAGCCCTGCGTGGTCGCGATCAACAAGTGGGACTTGATCAAAGACAAAACCGAGGACAAAGAGTCGCTCAAGGCCGTCCTCGAAGGAATGGAATCGGAACTTTTTTTTGTCAGTTACGCCCCAACCATGCTCGTCTCCGCCAAGACTGGAGCAGAACTCACCCGCCTCTTCAAAACCATTGAACGAGTCAAAACCGAAGCCCATCAGCGGATCGGCACAGGAGTGCTCAACCGCCTATTTACCGCCGCCATTGACTCTCATCCGCCCGCCATGCGCGGTGGCAAGCGCTTTAAGGTGCTTTTCGCAACCCAACCAGAACACGACCGGCCTTGGCCTATCCCCCTCCCCGAGTTCGTTCTCTTCGTCAATGACGAGAAACTTTTGGAAGACAGCTACCGGCGCTTCATCGAAAGCCACATCCGCGAAAAAGCCCCCTACACGGGACTGCCCATCCTCTTCCACTTCCGTGCCCGGACTCCTCGCGATAAAGAAAACGATACCCGCGGATCAAAGTTCGGAAAGCATCCCGAGAGCGGTGGAAAACAAATCCCCCGTGGTCCCCGCCCCAAGCATTCCACTGGCAAAGCGGCCAAGCCACGAGCCCGTCTCGGAGGCTAAAGTTTGCGAGCAAAGTCCTGCCCCGGGGCGACTAACGCTTGGTTCAATCTCCCCCCTCTCGATCCATCGGCATCCCCGCATATTTCATTCTGCACCCATCACCTCACCTATCACCACCATCAAAGGTGGCCATGGTTCGGCACATCTGGGGTCGGCGTTCGGACCCAAAGAAGAGCCCGCTTGATCATATGAACCTCGGGATATAATCCTTTCATGCTCAACCTATTGGAACTTCACCCCTAACATTTTTCACCAACCGATGCGCCCCCCGAACCAAAATACGCGATTCCCTTCGGCATGGCATCGCCATCACTTTAAACCTCTCAGCCAACCATCGATAGCCGGCCGGATTACTTTCGTGGATGTTCCATGGCTGCCCAACTTAAATCACGGCGACTGCCATCGAGAACCTAACGCTCAAGATTCGCTGAATAAAGCGACCATTAGTGCTTTTAAGGGCAAAAACCTGCAAAGTGAAAGCGGGAGATTGCCTAAAACGCCCCCCGTAGAAAAAAGGTAAATCGCTTTCCCACCGCATCGCCAGTATCCGCAATCAGGAGCCCACGTCGGAGCTCACACACCGCCCTCAATCCGCACCGCCATACCGACCCACCACGAATTCCGCCGATAGGCAAGAGGTAGCTTGCACCGGGCCGAGGATCAGGACAGATGGTGTCATGTCTTTTATTTCCCGAGCCAACCGGGTGATCCGACGCGCGCTCCGCTACGGTATTCTGGTCTCGTCCGCCACCAGCGGGTTTGCGGAGGACGCGAAGCCACGAGAGTTCTTTGCCGATCAGCCGAAAGGTCTGGGGGAGCATTACACGGCTTGGAAGTTCAACTATGTCGGCGAGGTTTTAGGAAACCTCTCGGGCGGAATGAAACAGGGCGCGATTTACGAGGGTGCTCTGAAGGTCGGCCTCGGCATCAATCTGGAGAAGTTTGCGGGCTGGGAGAACACGGTTTTCTACGCCAATTTTCTCTACCCACACGGCTCGAGTCTGACCCAAAAGTACGTGGGCGATCTCAATGTGGTCAGCAATATTGATGCCTACGATAGCATGCGACTTTTCAAATGCTTTGTGCAAAAAACCTTTTCCCAGAACCACTTGTCATTGCGCGCCGGGATCATGGCGGTGGACAAAGAGTTCTTTGTGTCGGAAGGCGCGGGGCTCTTTTTGAACAGCGGCTTTGGCGCGTTCCCGGTTGTCGGCCAAGACTTGGTGGCACCGATCTATCCCGTCTCCGCGCCCGGCGTGCGACTGCTCTGGAAACCAGACGCGGCACTGACTTTTCGCGTGGCGGTTTTCAGTGGCGATGTGGGCACGCAGACGATCAACCAGCACAATACCCGGTGGAACTTCGCGCCAAGCAACGGGGTGTCGTGTTTTGTCGAGTCCGCTTATAAAATCCACGTAACCGACAACGGCTTGCCCGGCATTTACAAACTCGGGGGATTATACGACTCCAAATCATTCGATGATTTGTCGGGCGGCGGAGTCCACCACGGCAATTACGCCGTCTATGCCATTGGCGACCAGCAGGTCTGGCACGCCGGCACCGGCGCGCCGACCATAGGGGTCTTTGGAAGGTTCGCGCTCGCGCCAAAGGATCGCAGTCTCGTGAATTTCGACACCGAAGCCGGCGCCACCTGCACAGGCCTGTTTCCGGGTCGTGCAGCGGACGTGCTGGGTCTGGGCGTGATCTTTACAAAGATCAGCAACGCCCCGCAGACCGCACCTTCTCCCGCACATCACGAGACGGTGCTGGAGGTTTCCTACCAAGCGACCATCAACGATCGGCTCACCGCCCAGCCAGATTTACAATGCATCTTCAACCCCGGAGCCCTGAGTGCCACGCGCAATGCGGTCGTAGCCGGCCTACGCTTTAACCTCAGCTTTTAGAGCCTCTCGCTCCTAGGAAGCTGTTCTGCAGGTGTAAAAGTTTCTCTCTCAATTGGTTCGTTAAAGCGAAATTCGACGCCCTTATACTATTAAATTTTTAACAAATTTTAATACTATTAAACCATTGGAAATTAGTTATTTACACCTAAAAATAGCGCAGAAAATTAGCCATCGAAAAAGGCGGTGTCACCTTTATCCCTCTAGCTCTTCCGATCGTTTAGTTCGTTACTTAAAACGCTGGCGAGATCCCCTATTCCCAAGCACCCCCAATGAATTGCCAACTCAGGTTCAGGTCACCTCCCCTCTTTTTTCCCATCCTCCAACTCGCCCATTCGCTCTTTCAACGGCCTTCACCCGAAACCCATCCCAAAGGCAAATTCCTCGCAATCATCGAACGTTTCCGCGGGTTCCGGGAGCCTCCAACCTCTGACCAAACAAGCATACCGTCTTCCGAGTCCGGTGTTAGAGGAAGAACTTCAGCGCGCCTAAGGTGGCCAGACCAAGGCTGACAAACCAGAGCAAACGTTGACTGCTCAAGATAGCCACGGAGGCAATGACGATGCTGATTTGTAGAAATAGGCCAGCGATATCACAACGGTCGTTCATCTCGCTCCCTTTGCTGGCCGCTTTTTTGAACTCCTCCGCCTCCTCTAGAGCCTTCGCTTTTTCGCTCTGGTATTTTTTAGCCTTTGCTTCCAGTTCCTCTCGTTTCTTGGTGCTTTCTCCAGCACCTGGCAGGCTGCTCAGCAGGTCGATCTCCATCTCGGTCATATGAAGCTTGAGACTGTTCGACTGAAACTGCGACCATTTGTTGGCTCCCTCGGTGGTGTTGATGATCGAGTCCCCTTTCCCGTTGTCGCCCTTCATAGATACGTAAGAGAGCAGCACCGCGATAACCGCAATGCTAATCGCCACCATTTTTTCAAAGGGATCTTTTACTTGGGGAATTTCGGGGGCGTCAGCCATGGTAAATGTGGGTAAATGTTCTGCGAGACGGAGCTGTTATATTCATTTGCTTAATGAAATACAGCACCACCTTTGGCTGATGCTTGAATGTGTGGATGGCGTCGACATCCTCCCCGAAAGTTCAAACAGACGCGTCGTGCCTGCCAGCGCGTCAACGCTACCGAGTACTCATGATGAAAGGCCAAAGACCCATCCCCGAAGCCGTCATGAAGAAACCACCCCAAGCAGCGACGCCATTGATTGGAAGTCCAGGCGCGATCCTTTTCTATCTCGATCTGCCTAAGGAACCGAACTCCGCACCACTCGGAATCCGATGCCGTAGTCGCTGTCCCCGGGGTCGGTGTAGGTCCGGTGCGACACCCTCGCAGAGGACGCGTCGTCGTACCAACTCCCGCCCCGAAGCACCCGGCCCCTAGACTCCCACTGATCAAAGCACCACTCCCACACATTCCCGCTCATATCATAGATCCCCAGCTCATTTCCCTGCTTCCTCCCTACCTCACGGGTCCTTTTCGCCGCATACTTCTTTCCCCTAGAGTTCCCCAAATACCATCCCACCTCCCCTAAATCATCACTCCCGCTATACTCATAGCCTCGCCCCTTCACCCCTCCCCTCGCCGCCCATTCCCACTCCCCTTCTCTCGGCAACCGATACCCGTTTGTCCCAGCTTTCACCTCGGGAGTTTTTTTACCTCCACGGTAAACCACTCCTCCCACCACATACACAGGCATCAACCCCTCCTTCTCACTCCTCGCATTGCACCACTTCACCACCGAATGCCAGTTCACTTCCGTCACGGGATGCTCTTCCCCTCCTCCTGTTCCCTCCTCCATCTCATACCCTTTCTTATCTCCCCACTCTTTCACCTCTTTCCATTGGCCCCACGTTACCTCATACTTTTCTACCCAAAATCTCCCCACCCTCTTCTCTTTCACCTCTGAGGCCGCTGGCAAAACCCCTCCCTCGACCTCCACCATCTCTGCTGGGACCACAGGCACCACTGGCCCCACCTCCACCATCTTTGCAGGCCCCATTGGGGCCACAGGCACCTTGACCATTCTTAACCTATCACCCTTTCCCCGCTTAGAACACCCCCCACCGAAGACGATCATTCCCAACAAAAAGGCCAAGCGGAGGGAACAACTATTCATCTTCATCGACACTTTTTCCCAGCTATCCCAAACCCTTGCAATCCTCTTATTCCAGGTCCTCTTATTCCAAGTTCTCTTCCTCCCTAGATACGCCCCTTAATCCTCTTCCCGACGCCCCGCCCCGCCACCACGCCAGCACGCCACCTCCGTTGTAGCCGCGATCACTGAGCCCAGCCCCGCCGCCACTCCAGCGACCCGCCATCTCTCACCCCGCTTTCAACCGCATACAATTCCCCGACTTTCTTCACCATCCGCACACTCTTCGTATCCGTGGAATCGGCTTTCGACGCCTCAAAAAAT
>Ga0194055_10002626_pt1 | contig 14163 bp, 13 predicted proteins | sample SepL449m_MetaG_FD_155482 | JGI IMG/M metagenome (GOLD analysis project Ga0194055, IMG submission 155482) | Anoxic zone freshwater microbial communities from boreal shield lake in IISD Experimental Lakes Area, Ontario, Canada - Sep2016-L442-9m | ecosystem: Environmental > Aquatic > Freshwater >... | reverse complement strand
TTTCACAATTGCCCGCCCCCGTCCCGCCCGGGTAGGGGAACGGTGATGCGCCAACACGTACTCAACGCCCGCCGTAGGCCGAACAAATTCGGTGTCGGCATCGGCAAGGAAAACCGCGACTCGCACAAGAAGATCGACGCCGCCGTGTGTATGGTGGGCGCTCGCATGATGTGGCAGATCGTCACAGGACAACAGCAAAAAGGACGCGCACCCGGAAGCGGGCGCGTCATAACCTGGTGAAAGGAGCGCAGTGACTTCACCTACGCTCCCAACTCTGCTCGACTGGTACTCGCTTAGCCCGGTCAACAACGGTGTTGTACCGCTGATCTTTGCCCCGGACACGTCGCAAATTGAACTGTCCGACGCCGAGCGAACATCAATGACGCTGCTGGCCACGAAGCTGCTTGACTCGCAATATCAGATTGAACTCAGCCTCAGCGGGATGTACTACGCGGGCACCAACATCGTTCCGTCATTGGGGATTTCGGTCCCCCCGGAGCTGGAACCGTTGCGGGCGACGTTGGGTTGGTGCGCGGCTGGTGTTGATGCCCGCTCGGAGCGGTTGCAAGTGCTCGGTTTTCGGATGCCCGGCCAAACGTCCATTTCAGACGATTTGCAACAGGTGTGGCAGGCCAACAACTTTGACGCCGAGTCCCGCCTGGTGCATGACACCGCCATGATTTACGGGCGTTCGTTCGTTGAGGTCGGCGTAAACGAGGACGGCTCGCCGCTGCTGACCACGGAGTCGCCGCACAACATGCTCGGCGCGTGGGACATCCGCAAACGCCAACTGTCCGTGGCGTATCGGACCTATTACGACGTTGACCCGATGTCGCCTACCTACATGAAGCAGCGGTCCACGCTATACACCCCCGAGTCCACGATCCAGCTCTACCACGACTCCAAAGGCTGGAAAGTTGAGGACCGCAACGACCACAAGCAGGGTCTCGTCCCGGTTCGAATGTTCTCGCACATGCCGACGATTAAGTCCAGGTTCGGCGTCAGTGCGATGGCGAATAGTTGGCGCAACTGCCAAGACAGAGCGTGCCGCACGCTGGTTCGCTCAGAGATCGCATCAGAGTTCTTCGCCACTATGAAGATATTCCTGCTCGGCGTGACCGAGGAGAACTTCCGCGACGGACAGGGCAACCTCGTTTCGGCGTGGGAAACCTACACCGGCCGGCTCTCCGCGTTGGAGGCCGACGCGAACGGGAACCTGCCGCAGATCCACGAAGTCCGCGGGGAGTCCCCGGACGGGTTCATCTCCACCATCGACCAGCAGGCCAAAATCATGGCCGGTTTAACCGGGTTGCCCCCGCAATTCCTGGGGTTGTTTTCGGATGGCAACCCAGCTTCCGCCGATGCGATCCGTATGTCTGACTTCCGGCTCAAGACCACCGCGGACCGGCTGTGCAACAGCTTCGGCAACGAGTGGGAAGCCGTCATGCGGATGACGTATGCGGTGCAGGGCGAGAAGATCCCAGAGGGCTCTGAGCGCCTTGAAACCGATTGGGCCTACACGGGCATCCCGACACCGTCCGCGGATGCGGTGACGGTTACGACGCAGATCGGCGCGGGCATGATCCCGCCCACCGCCGACGATGCACTGGCGGCGTGCGGCTGGTCCCCGGTGCAGCGTCAGCGATTTGAGGATGAGCGCAAGCGGACGCAGGGCACGCAGGTTTTGGCGGCTCAGCTCGGGCAGCTACAGCAACCTCCGAAACAGGCGGTGGATGGGCAGCAGCCCAAGGCCCTGGACAACCTGACCGCCAAGCGGTCCACCGATGCCGCAACCGCAGGCTGACCCACAAACCCAGTCGGCCACCAACACGGTCATAGCTGCCGCTGCGGCAGCCGAATTGGCGTCACTGTGGCCCAGTATCGACTTGGCCGCGCCGGGTGCTGTGGCGTTGGTGGCTGCCGCCTACTACGCCGTCGTGAAGAAGTGGGGCATGGCTTCGGCCACGTCGGCGGCTGAGCATTACGACGCGGTACGGGCGGCGCAGAAGATCGCAGGCAGGTTCCGCGCGGTCCCCGCCGATCCAATTCCGCGAGATGTCATCGACGCTGTTGTGCGGTCGGCGTTCCAAGGCGACCCCAACGCTGATGGGACGACAAACGCCCTGCCTGTCAAGGAGCGTGTGCCGTCGCGGCTGAACGAAGCGGTCGGGCGGCATGTCCTGCAACCCGGCAGGGACACCATCGTCGCCAACGGAGCCAAAGACCCTGCGCAGCCGAAGGGTTGGGCGCGGGTAGTGACCTCGGACCATCCGTGCGCGTTCTGCGTGCTCATGGCGTCAAGGACGAACCTGTACAAACCCCCGGCGCGCTTTTTGGCCAACGCGGACCGCTACCACAAGAAGTGCTCATGCATCGCTGTTCCGGTGTTCAACACCGGACCGCCGTCGCAGCAGGGTCATTTCGACATGTACGACAAAGCCGCCGCTAACGCGGGCACCCGCTCGGACCCGAAAAAGGTGCTCGCTGAGATGCGGAAACTGTACGACCTGAAATAAGGCTCACCCCGAGGTGGGGTAGCGAAAACCATTGCCCAGGAGGCAAAGCCGTGCCATCACCCGCCGATATGCCCGGTGCCAAACCGGAGCCCGACGCCATCGTTGACGATCCGACGCCTGTTGCAACGGCGCCGGCTGAACCCGATGCCAAACCGAAACCTCCACCGTGGGGCTCTGATGAGGACTTCAACCCTGAAAAGGCATGGAAGCTGATTCAGAATCTCCGCACCGAGACCGAGCAGTACAAGAACAAAGCCCAGCCCATTCTCGAAGAGCACGAACGCCTACGGCGCGCGTCGCAAACCGAGTTGGAGCAGGCCCGCGAGGACATCAACGCGCTGTCGGCGCGCGAGCAGGCTTGGCGGTCGAAAGCCGTTTCCGCAGAGGCGAAGTCTCACGCGGCGACGTTCATTGACGCCGACGCCGCTATGGCGCTGGTGGGCGATCTGTCCAACCTCATCACCGAGGACGGGATCGACTCCGACGCCATCGCGGCACGCTTTCAACAGCTCGCCGCGGATAAGCCGCACCTTGTGAAACCCGATCCCACCCCGCCCCGGTTCACGCCGAACCGCGCGCAAGGCCAGTCAGGCACCGGCCAAATCCCGATTGACGCACAGATCAGCGCCGCCCAGGAGCGCGGCGACCTGATGACGGCAATCGCCCTCAAACAAGCACGACGCTACAACCAGTAAGGAGCATGACCCATGTCCGGTTTGACTGGCATTGGAACGACTTTCAACGAGCCCAACTATCACGGCGAACTGTTTGCCCTGTCTCCCACCGAAACCCCGCTACTGTCGATGACGGGCGGCCTCTCGGGTGGTCGGCAGTCCTCGTCCACTCAGTTTGAGTGGCAGACCTACGACCTTCGCAGCCCGGACATCCGTCCCCGCCTGGAAGGTGCCGACGCGCCGACCGCTGAAGGTCGCGTTCGCGCCAACGTGTCCAACATCGTGCAGATCTTCCAAGAGTCGGTGGCGACCAGCTACACCAAGATGGCCGCGTTCGGGCAGTACAGCACCGCCGCTTCGGCGCCGTTCGTGTCCTATGACGGCCTCGGCGTTGGTAACCCGGTGGCCAACGAGCACACCTGGCAGGTGGCGCAGTCGCTGACGCAGATCGCCCGAGACGTGAACTACACCTTCTGGCACGGCAAGAAGGTTGTTGCCACGGACAACACCGTGGCGCGTCAGACCGCCGGCCTGCTGTCGGTGACCACCACCAACGTCAGCTACGGCAGCGCCGCTGTCACCGCCGCCTCGGCCACTGACACCATCACCGCCAACGGTCACGGTTTGGCCAACGGCGATCAGGTGTCCTTCGTCTCCATCGACGTGGCCACCAACATCCGCCCGGATCGAACCTACTTCGTGGTGTCCTCGACCACAAACACCTTCAAGGTGGCTACCTCCGCGGGCGGCACCGCGCTCACCTTGGGCACCGCCGCCCCGGTGTATGTCCGCGTCTCGGGCACGGGCGCGGTAGGCATCACCGTCGACGGCCTGAACGCTTTCATCCAGTCCATCTTCGACAACGGCGGTCTGGCCTACGGCGACACTCGCACGCTGTTTGTCCCGTCGATCCAGAAGACCCGGCTGACCAAGGCTTACGCCACCGCGTACGGCTCCAACGTCAACGGTGCGATTTCCGAGACGCAAACCAACGTCGGTGGCGTCAACGTCGACACCCTCGTAACGGACTTCGGCAAGCTGAACATCGTTGTCGAGCGCGCCCTGCCCAAGGACTGCATCTTCGCCGCCTCGGCAGAGCAGGTTCACCCGGTGTTCCTCAATGTGCCCGGCAAGGGCGTGCTGTTTGAGGAGCAGCTGGCCAAGACCGGCGCGAGCGACAAGACCATGGTCTACGGCGAGATCGGTCTGTGCTACGGCTCTCAGCTTTCCCACGGCGTGTATCGCGGACTCGCGGTCGCCTAACTCATGTCCTACGCCACCGCCGCCGACTTGGCGGGCTACTGGCGTCCACTGTCGGACCTGGAAGCAGCACGGGCAACCGTGCTGCTCCAGGCCGCAGCGGATCTCATGGACGAGCACGAAGGCTCGGACGGCTTCGTGTATACCGCGCGCAAGTGGGTGTCTCTGGACATGGTCAAGCGGGCCATGATCGGCATGGACGGGATCACCAGCCAGTCGCAGGGCATGGGCGATATGAACGTCTCACAGACGTTCGCCAATCCGATGGGACGCCTGCGGTTGGAGCCGCGCGAGTTGCGCCGACTCAAGGGATTAGGTGCGGAGTCGCGGCTTTTCAGCCTTACCGGAACCAACCACGTCCGCGTTCCGTACACGGTGTGGGGTTACCAGTACGCCTCCCAAACCGATGGCGCTATCACCCCGGCACCCCCCGGATAAATGGCCGTCATTAATCCCGCTTTCACGCAGACCATCACGCCCAGCCGGCCAGTGGAGAACTTCGGCGAGGAAGCCTTTACCTCCCTTCCCTCCACCCCCGCCGTGGTGTCACTGTCGGCGCCGTCGCACAAGGGCGGCACACAGTCACGGTTTGTCATTTACGGCACCGTGTTTGTTCCCCGCGGCTATGACCTGAAATCCAATGACCGCTTTACGTATCAGAATTTCGTATTCCGAGTGACTGGGTGGCCGCGAGGCGATCAGCCGCAAGCCTTCACCGGGGATGACTTCGGCTGGGTGTCGTTCATGATTGAGGCGGCACCGTAATGGATGTCAACATTCCCCACCCCAACGAGGGGCTGGCCGAATGGTTCATGGGGCCGGAAAACCGCCGCATCATGGACGAGATCGCCACCAAGGCGGCACTTCTCGCGCAAGCCGAGATCCACAAACGCACCGGGGCCCTGTCTGCGTCGGTGAACGCCAACGTCGACATCGGCGGTCACCACAATGACCGCTATGTCGCCGACGTGACCATCGGCGGAACCGTCGACTACGGCGCCTCCTACGAGTTCGGTACATCCAAGGGCAACGAAGCTCACCACGTCGCCGACGCGGTACTTGGCCAACTTGGGGAGTACTGATGTCGGTATCCCTGCCAGCCTGGTATCACGGCGGATTCCCCGACGCCGAGAGGCTGATGTCGTCGCTGTTCTCCCCGCTGATCGGCGGTGTGGATGTGGTGCCGTGGTTCCCCAAGCCCTCCGAGTATGTTCCGCACCTGGAGAACGGCGGGGCGTACCTTCGCGCAGCCCGCACCGGGGGCTCATTCAACTTCGATGAGAACCGCGACGAACCCCGAGTGCAGATCGCCGCGCTGTCGAAGTCCCGCGCGCAGTCGTGGGAAATCATTGAGTTTGTCCGACAGACCATCTGGTCGTTTAAGCGCGGCGCGCTCGTTCCCGGCACGCAAACCCAACTGCAAACGCAATCGGAAGTGCTTGGGCCTCAGTTGATTCCCGAGAACATCGTCGAGCCCAGGTTGGTTCCGGCGACATTCGCACTTCACACCTGGAAGCCAGGACTTACCACATACCGCCAGGCCCTTGGCCTGTAACTGAAAGGCAAACCCATGCCCGGAATTTCCTCATATCAGGCCGGCCAGTCCGACCTTGAACTGGCTTCCGCCGATTGCGCGGTTCTGCTGCGCCCGGTCGGAGCCGTGCTCACCAACCTGGAAGACGCCGCAGCCGGCGGTCTGGATGCCGCCAAGATCGGCCCCGGAAGCGGGTTCATCACGGTCGGCAACTTCACCAAGAAAGACGGCTTGAAGTTATCCAACAACCCGACAATCAACGAGATCAAGAGCCACGGCAAGGGCTCACCGACCGCGCTGATCGCGTCGGAAGCCGAAAAGTCGATCACCTACACGCCGCAGGAACTGTCGCTGATCAACCTCAAGAACGCGTGGGGGTTCAGCGACGATCAGGTGTCGGCGGTGTCGTCCAAGGGCGGCTACACCATCCAGATTCCCGAGCTGCCAAAGAACACCTTCTACCAGGCCGTCGTGCTGTCGTGGACGAGCTACCAGGGCTTGGACATCTACAAGTACTGGCTGTTCAACAAGGTGAGCATCGGCAAGCGCACCGATGTCAACCTGATGGACTCCGACGTGATCACTCACGGTGTGACGCTGGTGGCGCAGGTTCACCCCGCACTCCCCGGCGTTCCGGTCATCTTCGGCGCTGCGGGTGCCGGTGTTGCGGCTCTCGCGTCGGCCACTCGCGACGGCTCGCTGTACCCGGTGGCCACCGGAATCACGGTCACCCCTGCGACGCAGACCGTCACCGCGGGCGCGGGCGTCAACCACACCAAGCAGCTGGTCGTCAAGGACTCCAACGGCGCTGACCGCACGGCGACTGCGACCTTCGTCTCTGACACCCCGGCCAAGGCCACCGTGTCAACCACCGGTCTGGTCACGGGTGTTGCAGCGGGTACCGCATCGGTGACCGCGACGTATCTCGGCTTCACCGCGTCGTGCGCGGTGACAGTCTCCTAAACCCCCGGAGGCATGGGGCCAGCCCGCCGGCGATCCCGGCGGGTTGGCCTCAACAATCACAACCGAAAGGCTGCCCAGGATGGCACCGCGCAAACGGCTGGTGAGCACCGGCCCGTTTTCCGAACGACTGCTGAAACTCCAGTTAGAGACTGGCGTATCCGAACCGTACAAAATCACCTCCGATCTTGTCGTGGAACCGCCGACGAAAGCACGCGGCACCGCGATGAGCGAGGCCGCGACACGCATGGGCATTCTTCAAGCCCTGTTGTCGCAGGCCATCAACCAGTCAATTCCGCGGCCCGCGCGCCCGGACTACACCGCACCCCTAGACGAGCAGGACGCTTACGCCAAGGCCGTCGAGCAGTGGGCCGCCGAGGTGGAGCGGCACGACGAAACCACCAACGCCGTAGCCGGGAAGATCGGCGAAGCCGAACTGGAATACAACCGAGCCTTTTTCGGGGACGCCTATGACGATGTCATGGCGTTCTTTGAGGACAAGCCGCAAAAGTTGTGGGATGCGTTCGTCGTTGACATCAAAACCGACTTCCTACCCCCACAACCCGAGAACGGTATCTGCCCGACCTGTGGGCACACCGATGACGAGACAGCGGGAAAAGCGCCCGAATCCTCGATCTGATCTCCCGTTACTGGGACGAGATTGAGGCAGACCTTTCCCACTTCCACACCATCGACGCGCTGGATTGGGTGCGCGGCGACCGCCCGTGGGAACAGTTTGACCGCTTGTGTAGGGATGTGGCGCAGCGGCAAGGCTCCCGTCTGCGGGCTAGCCAATTGCGCGACCCGGCTTACCTCGCCGAGATGGAACAGCTCATAGAGAAGCAGCCGAAAATCGCGGAGTCACGCCCAACGCTGGAAGCTTGGACCCCCGAGGTTGAGGCCCTGCACATGGTGGCCAACGACATTCGGATCATGACGCAGATCCTCGCCAAGGTGGAGCTGAGCCTGCACCAAGGCCCCGAAACCCCCGCGGACATCATCGCGGCCCGTAAGAAAACCATCAGCTTGTCGAAAATCGCCGAAGTGACCGGAGGGGAGTGACCGTTGACGGAGTACAACGCCGGCGAAGCTCGACTTCGAATTGTCCCTGACGCCAGCCAGTTCCGGCAGAAGCTAGAAGCCGAAATCCGGCGGATCAACGCCGAGCTTCCCGTCGAAGCGAACACCCGCAAGGCCGCGGAGCGTATCGACATGTTCCGGCGGGAGCAGTCCGCGCGTGATGTCAACATCACCGTTGATGTTGATACCCGTAGGGCAACTGCGGAGATGGCATCCCTTCGGGCCGAGTTGGATAAGTTCTCGGCTGGCGCACTAGGCACCGGGAAGTCGCTGAAGGACTCGTTCAGTCTCGCGGGTGCGGCGGCGTTCGCGGCGTTCAACCCGGCGGTCATCAGCAGTATCGCCAGCGTTGCCCAAGCGTTGCAGCAAGTTTCGCAGGCTGGTTTAGTCATCCCTGGTGTGATTGGTGGCGCTGCGGCGTCTATCGGCACGCTGACGTTGGGCATGTCGGGGATGGGTGACGCCATCAAGGCAGCGGGTAAAGCTGCGGACGGTTCAGCCAAAGACGTTCAGGCGTATAACGATGCGCTGAAGAAGCTTTCGCCGAATGCCGCGGAAACCGTCCGGGCCATCGCCGATCTTAAACCGGCGTTCGATGACATCAAAAAGTCGGTTTCCGGTGACATGTTCGACGGTATCGGCGCGTCGATCCGGCAGCTTGCCGCCGCTGATTTGCCGGTGTTCAAAAAGGGCCTGACGGGGATCGCGCAAGCGTTTAACACAGATTTCAAGCAGCTTGGCGTCTCCTTGGGAGATGGCAAGACACAGAGCATCTTTGACCGCCTGTTCGGCAACACCGCGGACGCGCAGACCCGCGTAGCCAAAGCCATAGACCCGCTGGTGAAGGGGATCGGCACGCTGGTGGCGGGTTCTTCGGATGCCCTGCCCCGGCTGGCTGATGCGTTGGGGACTGTCGCGACCAGGTTCGACAAGTTCATCGAATCGGCCGACAAGGATGGGCGTCTGGCGAAGTGGATTGACGAAGGACTGAAGGGCACAACCAAGCTCGGCGAGTCCGTCCTGAATATCGGCAAAGCCTTTACCGCGATCACCAAGGCGATGGGCGGCGGTGACGGGTTCCTCGGTGGGTTGGAGCGTGTCACCGGGAAGATGCAAACGTTTTTGAACTCCGATGAGGGGCAGGACAAACTCAAGCGCATGTTCGCCGCGGGGCGGGCGGAACTTGAGCAGTTGAAGCCCATCGTTGATAACTTGGCGAAGATCCTCCCGGCCATGTTTGACGCGGCGCAGAACAGCGCAAACATATGGTTGCCGACGCTCAAGGTAATCACTGACATTCTGGCCAGTGACCCCGAGCTTGTTGAGGCGGTTACATCTGCGTTCATTGCATGGAAAACCATTGATGGCATTGCCAGTCTCCTGTCGACACTGGGCATACTCAAAAACGTTCTCGCAGTCGATCTTCCAGGCGCGGCCGCGACCGGCGCGGCGGGCATCAGCCGTGCGCTAAGTGTCGTCGCCATACCGGCTGCATTGCTGACAATCATGCAGTGGGAGCGCAGCCACGAAAAGCAAGCCGCGATGGACGCCGGTAAGACAGACATGGCGCCGATTGGGCCGCGCGGGATGATGGTCCCAGTTGCGCCCAGCGCGTCCAGCATCCCAAACGTCATCGGCGGCAACGGACCTCACGGCGAGCCTGCCTGGACAACCGGCGGCGGTGGTGGTTTCGCCTCCGGTGGCATGGTGTCCGGCCCCGGAAACGGCACCTCCGACAGCATCCCGGCGCGACTATCCCACGGCGAGTTTGTGGTTAACGCGGCTAGCACGGCAAAGAACCGCGCACTGCTGGAGTCGATCAACGGCTACGCGGGCGGCGGGCTCGTTACCCCTACCGGCCCCGCGCCCGTCCCCCCTCCGCTACAGGCGAGCATGGGCAGCATGGCGCAAGCCGCGCTCGGCCCGCTCGGCGGCATGTTGGGCGGCGGCCCCATCGGCAACTTCGTCAACATGATCAACGCGCCCGCGCCCGACCCCGGCACGCAGACCGTGTCCCAGCAGATGGGCATGACCGGGCCAACCGCATTCGGCACCCCTGAGGGAAATTTCATGCAAGCCGCCTCAGTTCTACCTGGGCTATGGGGTGCGTTGGCGTCGATGAACTCCCCAGACCCCGCGGGAAACATGATGAACTGGGGCACCAACACCGTTGGATGGCTGAGCAACTTCGCCTCCAACACCATGAGCAGCTTCGGCTCCAGCCTGCTCGACGGCGCTCTGGGTGCTGTCGGGTTGCAGCAATCCATCCTGTCCCCAAGTAACCCGTACACCGGAGCGGTGTTACAGGGCGCAAACTTTGCCCTCGGTGGCAGCGGACCCATCGCGGGGCTGATGAACAGCAAGGGTGGCGGCGGCTCATCCGGCGGTGGCGGCACGTCGCTGGCCAGCTCGGGCGGCGACATGGGCGGCATGGGCTTGTCAAGCATGTTCGGCGTCAACCCCGGCGGCGGATCATCCGGCGGCGGTGGAAGTTTGCCACTGAACTGGAAGACCCTCGACGCGCTCGCGGCACAGAACGGTCTGTCGATGACATCCGGGTATCGCAGCCCCAACGGCCCAACTATCGCCGGCGTTGCAGCAGTCAAGTCCTATCACGCACTCGGGCGGGCGCACGACTACTCCAACGGCACGCGCACCCCGCAAGAACTTCAGTTCGCCATGTTCATGGCCCAGAACTACGGGTCAAAGCTCAAGGAACTGATCTACGACGATCCAAAGTTCAGCTACACAATCCACGACGGGCAGGTAGTCGGCCCGTTCGGCGCGTTCTACACAATGGGGAAGGCGGGCGACCATACTAACCACGTTCACGTCGCGTTTGACACGGGCGGATGGCTGCAGCCCGGAAAAACGTTGGCGCAGAACAACACCAATCACCCCGAGCTGATCGTCAACAAGCAGGGTCAGCAGAAACTTGCCGATCAGGGCATTAACCCGTCGTCGCTGCTAGAGCCCGGCGCACCTGGCCAACCCCCATCCTCCCCGGCTGACACCGCGGGCAAGCTCCTTGACTCCGCGAAACTCCCCACCATCGGCGCGGCCCCGGCTAGCCAAGATCACAACCTCTCGGCCATCTCTAAAGGTATCAGCGCGGGTGCTTCGGCTATCGGCAACCTCGCCTCCAGTGCCATCGGTGCCGGGATGGCGGCGGCCGGCGCCCCTGGCGGCGGTGGCGCGGGGGCTCTTGCCTCGACAGCCATCCAGATGGGCGGGCAGCTGCTTTCCGGGGCGGTCAACCTGGGCTCATCCCTGCTCGTCGGCTCTGTCCCGGGATCGTTCGGCGGCAGTTCGGACCGCGCATATGGCAAGCCGATCCACTCCGCGCCGCAGCCCGCCGCACCTCCAGTTAGCGCCACGACATGGAACGTCAACGGCGTCTCCGACATCAGCCGGCTCATTCAGGAGGTCGATTTGCGCGACGCTCAGCACCGCGCGGGCCTGGCGAAGTGGGGCGGGTAGATGCTCAGCGGATACTCGCACACCGACACCGTTGACGTGATCGGCGCAAACGGCGACTTCTGCCGCATCTCTCACGATGACATGTCATGGGGGCCGGTCCTCGCGCCTGGATCTACCGGGCTGTTTGAGATGCCGATTCAAACGAACTGGGGCAGCTACGGTTTCGGCCAGTTCTACCAATCATGGAAGCCCAAGCGCCGCGACGTGGTGTGGACCGTTCACGTCGTGAACCCGCAAACCGGCTCACGGCTGGATCAAGACGCCGAACTGTGGCACATCATCTACAGCCGTTGGCGGGCCATGTTCTCCCCCACCAAGGAGGCCACCATCGTCTACGGGTCGATGGATGGCGAGCGCCGGCTCAGCGTGCGAACGGTCCAAGAACCGAAACCGTTCTCAGCTCAGAACTTTGAAGGCGGCGACCCGCATAGGTGGTCCTACGGATCTCTCGTGCAGACGATGGCCGCCGAACTTCCGTTCTACGTTGGGGCATCGGACACCTACGCTATTGAGTTCACCGGGGCGGGGAACTTTTGGGGCAACCTCCCGTTCCACAACCCTGCCACCATTGACATTTGGCCGGAATGGGAACTGACGCACGGCGCGAAATACATTTTGCCTGACTACTCGTTCGGCTCAGAGATCTACGGGCGCGGCATCATGGACGCCGGTAAAACGGTCCCGACGCCGAAAATCCTAGACGGCGACGGGTCGGTTTCGGTGTTCACCCGCCCCGACAAAGAGACCTACATCAGCGAGAACGAAACCCCAGTTGGGTTGCGTGCGGCTGGAAAGGATTTTGAGTACCCGATCCCGGCCGGCATGGGAACGTCGTCGTCAAAGTCGCCCAATCCTGGCTGCGTTGTTCGCGCGTTGGACGTGGCGGATGGGTGCGCCATCAAGCTGACGTTGCCGCGATGGTACGCCGAACCGTTCTCCACTCCGTTGGTGGTTTAGGTGCCCGGTCTAGTTGATCTGGTCAACACTCGCGCCATCACCGACGAGATTCGCCGTCAACGAAAAGCGTTGCAGCGCGCACTGACTGAGGTGTCCATTTACACCAACCCCCCAACAGGGCACGGGCTGGTGTTTCGGGGCCGGTTCAACGTCCTAGATCTGGTGAAGTACGAGTTTCCCCGCCGAGACAACATCTCCTCATCGGGGACAATCAAGGTCCGAGCTAACCACTTCCTCGCCAAACTGATTGCGTCAATCCCCAACGACTCCGACGAGCGCAAGAACGTCATCATCCGCGCCGACCGTTTCGGGGGCGCGTGGCGGTGGACCGGCCTGCTGCACCACTGGCAAATCGAAACCACCGATGGCGTTGACTACCTGACAGTCACGTTCAACGACGACCTTCAGATTCTGCAATATCTGCTGTGTCCGCCGAACCCAATGTTGCCGATCCCGGTGTTTCAATTCCCGCGGGACTATTTCGTCTTTGCGCCAGCCCGCTGGGGTGCATCGGTTACAGCCCTCATCAACGTTGCCCGCAAGGAACTGTCGCTTTTCAATCTGCCCGACGACCCGTTCGACCTTCAGTCGTATGTTGATGCGTTGGACACCCGAACATGGCAGGTTCACGTCAAGTGTCCAAGCTTCGTCAACGACCCATCCCTGTGGGGTGTGTTCGCCAGCCGAATGAATTCCGTTGATTCGGTGGTGGCGGACGCCATTGACGACGCCCAGGTGTCAACGATCTATCGGCGCATCTTCACCGCCGAAGGCGAAACCGTCACCGGCCTGCTGAACAACGACATCGCCAACGGCGCCCTGGTGATTGAGTTTGTTGACCGGTCAGGGTTTTCCCGCGACGGCGGAACTTTCCTGTCGGGTAACGCATGGCAAGGGTTTGAGCGGTCGGTACTGACATGGACGGCAGGGTTCATTGAGGACACCCTGACATTCGTCACCGACAATGAAACGCTGTACCCCGACGAGTATTGGCAGCAAGGATGGATGGCGACACTCGCATCCGCGCCGGGTATCTGCATCCGCGATTCCCCGTGGAATGACCTGCGATCTGTCGTTACGCACTCTCCGGCCACGGCGACGGAAATAGTTGTGGGTGGTGATAACCCGCTGGCAGACTCGCTGATCAAGCTGACCATTGAGTCAATCGGCAACCTAGTCGGCTACTTCCTCCTGGTTGGCTTTGACTCCCTCGGGACCATCACCGCCGACATTGTTATGCCGTTCCTCGTGGGGACCGTGGCCGCATGGGATGTATTTAAAAACTTCGGCAGGGCGCAGGAATTGGGTTGGGTGCACCTCTGGGATGTGTACCAGTCGGGCGCCGAGCAGAACGCCTGGTCAATCTCCGCGCTCGCCGTTGGGCGAGGTGGCATGAAGGACACCGCGGCGGAAACCTCACACAGCATGGTCATTGATGAATCAACCTGGCTGATGCCCGGTTTGCATTGCGACATCGGCGACCGCATGGGCTCAACATCAGGGGCGTTGCAGCGCATCGGAATAGACCTGATGTTCGTCAACCAGATGAAAGAAATGGTTTTGACCGGCGATCAGACCGGGGCCAGCCAATTTGTCATGAAGTGCGGGCAGAACAAAGCCGCCATGTCTCGGGGTGAACGCGACGCCCGACGCATGAAAAAAGCCATGGACAAGATCGCCGACATCGGCGTTCACCTAATCC
>Ga0194055_10002623_pt1 | contig 14165 bp, 13 predicted proteins | sample SepL449m_MetaG_FD_155482 | JGI IMG/M metagenome (GOLD analysis project Ga0194055, IMG submission 155482) | Anoxic zone freshwater microbial communities from boreal shield lake in IISD Experimental Lakes Area, Ontario, Canada - Sep2016-L442-9m | ecosystem: Environmental > Aquatic > Freshwater >... | reverse complement strand
GCCCTCCTGGTGGATGCGGCGTTGGGGGAGTCGGTGGCGGGGGCAAGAACGGCCGAGAGTTGTTCGAGTGCAGCGGGATTCACCCAGTAATACACCCAGGTGCCGCGCCGTTCGCAGTCCAGCAGACCGGCTTCTCGCAGCGTCTTGAGGTGATGGGAGATCGTGGGCTGGGACACCTCGAAGGCCGGGGAGATGTCGCATACGCAGCACTCGCCGCCCTCGTGGCTGGCGATCAGACTCAGAATCCGCAGCCGCACCGGATCGCCTAGTGCTTTGAACATCCGCGCCAGCTCACCGGCCCAGTCAGAGTCCAGTGGCTCGTCGGCGAGCGGTGCGCAGCACGGCTGGCTCCCCGCGAACTGATTCATCGACATGTATCTATATTGATCGCTATCGATTCAACTGTCAACGGCGGCCGGGAGCTCGATGTCGGCAACCGAGAGCGTCACGACCGGTGGTCAGGCCGGTACACGGCAGCGAGCTCACCGCCCGCGCGCTCGTCCATCGCAGCGAACGTCATACCGCTGACTCGCAAACCCTCAGCATGGGCGTACAAGCGGGTGGACAAGTCCGCCGTCACCATCGACCATTCCGAGGCTTTGGCCGCCAGAGCCGCCTGGGACCGGCCCACCCAGCCGCCTAGCGACGACTCGATCACGTGGTCAGCAGAAGAATGAGTGACGAACACCGTCTGGGAGTGCTCATCCATCAGCCCACCTGAAGCGACAAGCACTTCCGGATCCACCCGTAGAGCGTCCGCCACTCCACGCCTCCCTGCCGTCGGCAGCAAATATGCAATGGATTCAGAAGCTAGTCACCGGCGCCGGAGGCCGCAATTCATCCCGCCCGGCAAAGCGCTAGGGCTGGTAGTAGCCCGGTCCGCCGTTGACGTACTGCGACAGGCACAGAGCGCGGAGAAGTTGGCCGCCGACGCTGCAATTGAGTATCGCCGTCTGATCCGGCGCCGCCCCCAAGATGTGCGGCGGGCGATAGGGGATTCCGGCCACGCTACTCCTGTCGGCGATCGAACATCACACCCGCGATGAATTCAGCACTGGTTGTTGACGAAGCAGTCGAGCAGCAACCTGGTGACGGCGTAACCAGGGGCCTGAGTCTTCTTGATCGTGTGGGTTGGTGGCACCGTAACGCCGGGGAAGACCTGTTCGAGAACCTTTGTGCCGGAGCGGAACCCGTACCGCGTCCAGGCGATGTTTTGAACAGCATCGTCTTCCATCGCCGGGATCAGCTTGCGGCCGGCATCGCTGAGGCTGAGGATCGGATGATCGTTGAAGATCGTCGGCTCGGGGTAGAGCGTCACGATCCCGGCTGGCGCGGCACCGCCGTTGCGCACGGTGATCCAGTTCAGCAACTGGTTCTCGTAACCGGCCAGCAGACCTCCGGTCTGCTGGATGATCCACTGCTCGAAAGCGCTGTCCGAACCCGTACGCATCAGCCCCTGTGCGTCCACGAGGGTTTTGACTTTGCCCAGTGCGGCGCGGGCCTGCCCGGCGCTGGCCGGCTGGTAGGGATTGCCGGAGGCGATGGTCGCCAGCTCCAGTTGAGCCAGGGTCATGCCGGAATTCGACGTCGCCGGGTCGCTGCTGTTGATCAGTATCGGCCCCGCAGGCAGGGTCACGCCCAGATCCGCCCAGGACTTACCGGGCAGCAGATAGTCCTGGAGCAGTCTCTTCAAGTCGACGATGAAATACGCGCCGCCGCGCACGGCCACGATGCCCGCGCGCACCAGGCCGTCGGCGGCTTCTTGGTTGGCGTACAACACTTCTGGGGACTGCAGGACAGACGCCGACTGGTAGGCGGTGCCGAATGCCTTGCTCGCTCCGGAACCCTCGAAGATGGCCTGCGCGCTCGCCGATGACGGCCACAGGCAGTCGATCTTGTCCGCTTTGAGTTCCTCGGGCGGGATCTGTACCTGCTTGTAGGAGCCTTTGGCGATGTAGTTGACCTCGATGCCGTATTTGTCGGCGAAGATCTTCTTCACCTCGGGGTCGTTGGCGAGCTCCTCCTTCTCCGAGCCGCCGTAGCAGGTGATTCGCGTGACCCCGCCGGCCGACTCCGCCCCCGGCCCGCCCCGCTTTCCCATCGTGATCACCACCACCGCTATCGCCAGGACGGCGATGATCCCGACGATGCCGGCGTAGAAAAGACCCTTCGACTTCTTCATGGAGTCACGAAAGCTCAGGTGGCGGAGTCATATTCAACGCGGTGACCGAATCGATGTAGTCGTTCATGTGTTGCTCCGACATCTCCCGGTCCGGCTGCGAACAGAACTGGTCGAAGCGCTTCAATTCCTGGCGGCCCAGCTGCAGATACTCCGGATCGCCGTACTCCGGATCGCCATTGTCCTGCACCGCGATGTAATCCTTGAGTGCCGTGGCCACCGTGGCGACATAGGTCCGGCTACGCTCTGCGAGCGGCAGGGCCACCGCGATATCGCGCTTGCCGATCAGGGCGATCATCCGCGGGACGCCGTCACAGCCGGACTGCAGCGCGGCGGCGGTGGCGGGATCGGTCACCTTCTGGCTCAGCGCCCGGATGGTGGTCGCGGTCTTCTCGATCTGATCGAAGTTGTCCTTGAGTTCACTCTGCTTGTCGGTGGGGGCCAGGTAATTCAAGGTGAACCACGCTGACATCGCCAGCAGCGCACCCAGGGCCACCGCCAACGGCCATCCCACACCAAGAGCGAAGAGCACCACGAAACCGACCGCCCCGGCGGCCATGGCCAGCAGGATCGTCCGCTGAGATGGAAGCATGCGGATCCCCTGCCTACCTGAATCCCGCCGCGTCGCGCAGGGCGCTGGCGACGCTGTCCTTGTGGATGTACGTGCCGCCGGTGCCGGCCGCGATCACGTCACGCAGATCGTGTTCGTCGACCTCGCCGAAGCCGATGGCGATCACCGGAATGCCCATCGAGGCTAGTTCGGCGATGGACGTGCCGTCGTGGCCGCCGTCCTGACCGTCGGTCATCAAGACCACCGCTTTCTTACGCGGGTCGGTGCCGTATCCGCGGAACACGTCGACGGCGCGCTGCAGGCAACCACGGATGTTCGTGTCGCCGCCCGGCTGCGATTCGGAGATGTGACGCCGCAGGGCGAGCAGATCTTCCGTGCCGTTGCCGTTCACCGTCCATGGACCGCCCTTGATGTCGCCATTGAAGATGAAAACCGTCGTGCTGTCCTTGGGATTGGCCGCCAACATGTACTTCCGTGCCCTGTCGGGGTCGAACAGGATGTCGGCTGCCTCGGTGACGCCGTCCCACCCGGGCCCGTCCATGCTGCCCGAGCCGTCGATGCAGTAGACGAAGTTCCCCGGCTTCCGGTATTCGGTGTTGTAGTTGTTCAGCGCGTTCACGATGACCGACGCCGACGGGAACCGGATGGGCTGTTCCTGTCGGTCTGTGGTGATACCCCAGTCGGGCCGAAAGACGCTGTCGCGGAGTTCCTTTGGCAGGTCTGGAAGCGACAGGCCGCTGCTGTTCACCGGGCGCCGCCCCAGCTTCAAGAGAGCCTGCTGCGCCTCCGGGCTCAGCAGATAGGTCTGGAGTTTCTCGAAATTCGTCTTCTTGGCGGCGTTGTCCCCGTGCGGGAGAAATCCCAGCGGCGAATCGGCGAACGCGAGGGATCCCTGTGGATACACCACCGTCATCGGCTCCAGGCCCTGAGCCAGTCGGTCGCGGTTGGTTTCGATTACCAGGGCCTCGTAGGTGAACACCGCCTCACATCGGTCCGGGGCGGCGGCGCAGTCGTCCATCAGTGTCTTGGTCGATGGCGGGGTGTTGCCGAACTTGCCCATGAACCGGGTGATGCCGGTCCGCACCGGTTCGGAATCCAGCTGTTCCTGGGTGAGTGCTTTGCCGGGCGGGTTGCCCGCGAAGTAGTTGAGGAAGCCGAAGTACGCCGTTGCGCCGGAGTTCGACTGGGAGGGGTTGGTGATCCACACCTTGGCTTTGCCGCCCTCGACGGCGTCGATGATCTGCTGAAGAGTGACGTTGCTGCCCGGACCGAAGCCCAGTCGATCCATCACCGGCCGCCAGCCTGCGAAGACGACCGGGGAGGAGAACATCGGCTTGGAATCGATCAGCTTGTTGCACCGCTCGTTGCCGATCTGCTCGAAGACGGTCGAGGCGAACCAGAACACGTCGTAGGGCGCCGCGCTGTCGCAGCTGTCGGTGAGGAGGTTGGCTTGATCGACCGAGCCGAGTTCTTTTGCGGTGCAGTCCAGCCTGTTGTTCTCACACCAGGGCCTGACGATCTGATCGAACACGGCGTGCTGCTCGGAGCCCATGACGATGCTGAGCGACGTCGGGGCGCCGTTGTAGGCTGCCGCGGATTCCCCCTTGTTTCGCGTGCTTCCCGTGCTTCCCGAACACCCGGTCGCCACCACGGTCAGCAGGGCGACTATGGCCGCGAGCGCCTTGCGCATGGCTTCACCCTAAGCGACGAAACGCCCGAAAGGAGGCCGGATTCCGGCAGGCGCCTCAGCGCGTCACTGGTGGCCGTCGATGCCGGGATCGGCCGAGGCCACCGAGCCGCACTCGCAGAGGTGTTCCGTGTGGCCATCACTGACGGACCGGCCGCAGAGGTGAACCCCGGTGTCGGCGGGATCGTCGGGCCCGTAGCCCGTCGTCCACTGGTGGCCGCACATGCCTGGCGCCTTGCGCGACAACGGTCTCAGACAGGAAAACATCGCTGGAACGTCTCAAGATGTCGGATATTGCCCTTGACCCGCATCTTGCGCGTCACGACGGCCCAGACGGGATTCCTCCTACCGCTGACGATCCCGAGCCACGTCTCCGAATCGACATCGACTGAGATGTCGGGCGTGCCGGTGCGCCCCTCCTCGATCTGCAGCGTCCCGTGGTCGATGACGTAGGTGACCGCGAGCGAACTGGCGCCGCGAAATGCGAAGTGCACCCGCAATTTCACGTCCGAAGCCGCCTTCGACGCGAACACCAGCGGTGAGCCGGCCACGAAGCCCTCGACGCTCGTGGGAGTGAGGCCGGAATGAACCTGGCGTACCCGCTTATGGGGAAAGCGGGAACGCACGTGGCTCTCTGCGTCGCTGCCGGCGACCACGTAAATCGGCTCTTCCTTCTCCGTCAGGGGCTTGACCACATCGGCGATGAACCGCTTCTGGTCGGCGAGGTACGGGCCTATCACGTCATCTCCGGCGGGGCAGACCGACATGCAATAGGCCGCCTTGTAGTTGGCCCCGAACGACAAGCTCTGCCAGGTGCTCACCGTCTCCGATCCGGTCACCTTCTGGTTGTACTCGGCGCTCCCGTCGCTGTCCGTCACCTGATCCACCCAGTCGGTGAACCCGCCCAGGAACTCTCTCCATCGGAAACCCACCCGGCGGGTACACCGCACGATGCCCGCGCTCCTCGAGTGCGCGTGCGATGCGTCGGGAGACATCGTCCAACTCGTCGATCCCTTGATGGAACTCCTTGTTCGCTACCGAACGCGCCGGCGCCCGCACATTGCCGCGGTTCATCTTGACCACGAAGGCGACGGCCGTTCGCGCCCCCGGCAGCAGGGCTTCGATGTCGGTGCGCTGAGCGGCCATGTCCTCGCGGTCCACGGAGACCAGGCCGACGTCGTCCGCGCCTGACTCCAAAGCAAGCGCCCGGAGTTCGGCTGCCCCGGTTGCCATCTCCCTCGGCTGAGTCATTCGCTCCTGATAAACCGTCAGGGAGCGCTTCGCGGGAGTGGGCCGATGCTGCGGTTGCTTCGTCCCGTCGAGGATCGGCAGCCGCGGAACCCCGTCACCAGAGGTGTCACCGTTTGTCATCGGGGCTCCTGATGTCTTCGAGGGGTCTCCCGACGTCAACCCCGCGGCTGACGAACAGTCAACAACCTGCATAGTCGGCGGTCAAGGAAGGCCGAGCGTGGACTGGTAGTGCGCGAATGTCTTTGTGAATTCCGGAATTGCCGCGAATGGTTGCATCGCAGCTGCGGTGTACTAGCGTGGGGTTTGCCCGTCCGAAGGGAGGCAACCGATGCCCGACGCCTCACGTTCACATGCGGTTTCGCTTCTCGACGGCGACATCGTCGAGGAGTCCGACCTCGGCTCGATCCGCCGGGTCACCGCCGACAACTTCCCGATCCTGCGTGGACTGTCGATCAAGCGGGTCCTGATCAGTCCCGGGGCGATGCGGACCCCGCATTGGCATGCCAATGCCAACGAACTGACCTATTGCGTATCGGGCACCGCGCTGGTGTCGGTGCTGGACACCTACAGCCAGTTCTCGTCGTTCGTGGTCGGCGCGGGGGAGATGTTCCACGTCGACTCCGGGTCGTTGCATCACATCGAGAACATCGGCGAGGACACCGCCGAGTTCATCGTCACGTTCCGGCACGAAAGGCCCGAGGACTTCGGTCTTTTCGCCGCGTTCGGAGCCATGACGGATGCGGTTCTGGGCAACACCTACGACCTCGACGCGGCCGACTTCGCCAAGATCCGGCGAAGCACCACCGACCGGCCACTCGCCAAGAGGACCGGGCCGCCGGAAGTGCCCGCCACGGCGAGATTCGGAGATCCACACAAGTTCGCCGTGGAGGCCCAGGCGGCGCCCATCTCCATCGCCGTCGGTTCGGCGCGCCTGGCCCGCGTGCAGTTCTGGCCGGCGCTGAAGGACATGTCGATGTATTCGCTGCGCGTCCGCGAGGACGGGATGCGCGAACCGCACTGGCATCCGATCACCGCCGAGATGGGCTACGTGCATCGTGGGTCGGCCCGGATGACGGTCATGGATCCCGACGGCACCCTCGACACCTGGTTCCTCAAGAAGGGGGACGTCTACTTCATCCCGCGTGCGTATCCGCATCACATCGAGGTGGTCGGCTCCCCGGACATCCACTTCCTGATCTTCTTCGACCAGGCCACGCCCGGCGACATCGGTTATCGGGCCTCACTCAGCGCCTACTCGCGGGAGGTCCTGGCGGCGACCTTCGGCGTGCACATCGAGGACCTGCCCGACTTCCCCGTCACAACGTCCGATCCTTTGATCGTCAACCGTATCAACCCGGTGGACTAAGAGTGCATCAACGACCGGCTGATCGCCCCATGCGCGCAGTGCGTGCCGTCGAAGGCTCGGCCACCGTGGTGATGACCGACGAGCCCGGCGGGGACTGGCCGGTTCTGGAAGTGGGCTCGGCCAGCATCTGCGGCAGCGACCTGATGCTGGTCGGCTGGAACCTGCCGATCACTCTGGGTCATGAAGTCGCCGGAATGCTCGACGGCCTTGCGTACTGCGTGGAACCCACCGTGCGATGCGGGCTCTGCGACCAGTGCTTGGCGGGGGCCACCCAGCGTTGCCGGGGGTCGGCACCGCACGGGATTATCGGCGTGGCCTTCGACGGGGGACTGGCCGAGCGGGTGGCGGTGCCGCGAGAGTGTCTGGTGCCGCTGCCCGAAGGCCTTCCGGTGCGGGACGCCTGCCTCGTCGAACCGCTTGCGGTGAGCTGGCATGCGCTCCGCAAGGCGGGCGCGCAGCCCGGGCAGCGGGCTCTGGTGGTGGGCGCGGGAAGCGTTGGCCTGTTGGCCGTGGCCGCCGCTCGCGCGATGGGACTCGAGGTGGACCTCGAAGCGCGTCACGATGCCCAGCGCGCGGCCGGGGAACGGCTGGGCGCGGGCACACCCGCCGGCCAGTACGACATCACCATCGAAGCCGCCGGCACCGACACCGCGCTGGCCCGATGCGTACGCGCCACTACACGCGGCGGGCAGATCGCACTGGTCGGGATGGCGACTGGGGACCGACGAGTGCCCAGCATCCCGTTCGTCATGAACGAGCTGACGCTGATCGGCTGCAACTGCTACGACAACGCCACGGGTGAGCACGAATTCGCCTCAGCGGCAGCGGTTCTGGCCGGCAATCCGGATATCGCCGCCACCGTCATCACGCATCGGTTCCCCCTCGACGAGGCTGCGGAGGCGTTCCGGGTGGCCACCGACCGTGCCGCCGGCGCGATCAAGGTCGTGCTGATGCCTTAGAGGCGCTACGGATGCCGCCGGGCGCTGGCGTCGGCGATCAGGCGCGCAACGTCATTCGTCACTGCGTCGCCTTCACACCGACCGCGATAGCCTGCTGTTCGCCGTTGACCCGGGTCAGATGGCCTCGTGTCCCCATGTCCTCCAGCAGGACGATGTCGCCGGCGGACAGGGTGTGCTCGGTTGTGTCGCCGACGGTCACCGTGAGTGATCCGGACAGCATGAAAAACCACTGGCGGTAGGGCGACGGATGCCACGGCCCTGACCAGCCCGGCGCGAAGTGCAGCACGGCGAATCCATCTGCGGCGATGAAGTCGGACACTTCGAGCGGCGTCGTCGGGGGAGCGAAGTCGCGCGTCTGCAACGGCAGTGTGCACTCCTCGAAATGCGAGCGCCCGGTGTCGTCGACGAAGAGCCGCAGGTACGTCAGAGGAATGACCATGGCTAGATGCTCTCGTTCGCCTGGGTCCCGGCGATGCCGAAACGCCAGAACGTCAGATCGGCATCCGGTAGCCGAAGTATTCGTGGTCTTCGTTGTAGCCACCTCGTCCGCCGCCCAACTGCTCGAACGATTCCACGAATTCGACGGCTTCGACCCACTTGACCATCTTGAAGCCGAGTTCGACTTCGTCGCGCAGCCGCACCGGCGCCCCGTGAGCCTCGTTGAGCGGTTCGCCGTTCATGGCATAAGCGAGGATCGTCTGCTCGTGGTGCATGTTCGCGATCGGGTGGCAGTCGTAGTACCGTCCGCCGTCCGGGCCGTCGCCGAAGGAGTAGAAGGCCACCCACTTGGCGTTGGGCAGCGGCCTGGCCATGTCGCAGATGTCGCGCATGGAGATTCCCGACCACTCGGCCACCGCTGACCATCCCTGGATGCAGTAGTGCTGGGTGATCTGGTCCCGGCGGGGCAGGGCGAGCAGCTGTTCATAGCTCAGTTCGAGCGGGTTCTCCACCAGTCCGTCGACGCGCAGCACGTAGTCCGACCAGTTTCCCGCCTTGAGCCGCCGGTACTGCTCGGACGTCGGCAGCGTGCCGTTGACCCAAAAATACGGTGAGACAGCGGCTTTCGAGTACGTCGCCGTCGTATCGGTGCGCTCGAGCAGCCCCTTCAGCCAGCCCACCATCACCGTGCCGGCACGCTGAACCGCACGCGGGTGTTTGAGGGTGAACGGCGAGGCCACCAGCCAGAAGACAACGACGACCGCCATCCATGCGAGGTACAGCAGGACCCCGGCATAGGAGTGGGTGTCGGTGCCCAACGTCATGTGGTTGACGTTGCCCACGAAGCCGGTGACGAAGACCATCACGGTGTGGATGACGATGAAGATCAGCATCCACACCAGCACGCCGAAGTGAATCGTGCGGGCCACCTGACGGTTGAACAAACCCGCGCCGGTGCCGAACCGCCCGGCGATGGCCGGCGCCTGCAGCAGCCCGGTGACCAACGCGGTCGGCGCGGCGATGAACACCGTGATGAAGTACGCCAGCAACTGCAGCGCGTTGTAGGTGCTGAAGCCGGCGTTCTCCGGCAGTTGCAACGACAGGTACTGCAGCGCGGTCGAGAGCGCGTTGGGGAATACGTCCAGCGACGTCGGCACCAGACGCTTCCACTGGTCGGTGCTGAACAGCAGCACCAGGAAAACCACCCCGTTGATCAGCCACAACAGGTCGAAAGTGAAGTGCCACCAGCGGGCCAGTCCGATCGAGTGCCGGATCCCAGGGATGCCGAGGTGCTTGGGCAGTGCGACCGAGTCCTGCTTGGCGGTCCAGACTCGCTCGGCATCCCCGGGGTCACGCCGATCGGCCGGCACCGCGCCGCGCATCCGCATCCACTCGGTGTCCGGCTGGGAACCGGCGTTGAGATACAGCCGCGGGTGGTCGGCCAGGATTTGAAGGCCCGCCCGAATCATGAACATCATGAACAGCAGGTTGAGGAAGTGCTGCCAGCGGAGCCACCAGGGGAAGCCCGACGCGACGGGCTCGACGTAGTCCGTCGACGTGCCCGGGTAGCGGGCGATGAAGTCCTGGTACCAGCCGTATCGCGTCATCTCCCGCACGACCGCGATGGACAGCACCAGTCCGGCGATCCCGAGCGGTATCAGCCAGAGACTGCTGAACCAGCGCCGGCCGATCCGCACCGACGGCAGTTGCGCGCGGGTCTGCGGGATTCCGCCGGCCCAATCATCCAACGAAATCCGGTCCTTGCCGTGCCCGGACAACGACCCTTCCAGCGGATCCCGCTCACCTGGCTCCATGCCTTACCCGTCTCCCGCCGCCATGCTATCTGCGCAATGCCTTGCTACCCAGGACATTTTCGCAGGCCGTCCTGGCTACCATGGGGCGTGATCTCCGCGGGAAGTGCCGAAGGGTGGCGCGCAAGTCGCCGGGCGGCACTGAAGGGCGCGGTCCTGCTCGGTGCCGGGGCAACCGTGGGGCTCACCACCGTCAGGCGCGCGGGAGGGCTGCCGGCCGATCCCTTCACCCTCGGTGTGGCATCCGGTGAGCCGGCACCCGACGGGGCGGTGATCTGGACCCGGCTGGCGCCGCGTCCCCTGGCCGAGGACGGCCGGGGCGGCATGCCCGACGCGGTGATCGACGTGGAGTGGGAAGTCGCCGAGGACGCCGGATTCGCCTCGGCCGTCCAGCGCGGCGTGACCGCCGCCCGACCGGAGGCCGCTCACAGTGTTCATGTCGAACTGGTCGGCCTGCGGCCCGGCGCCGAGTACTTCTACCGGTTCCGCGCGGCCGGGTTCCTCTCGCCGGTGGGGCGCACTCGCACTGCGCCGCAACCGAATTCGGTGCCGTCGCAGTTGACCATCTGCGCGGTATCCTGTGCGAACTACGAGGATGGCTGGTTCACCGCCTACCGCGGTGTCGCCGCCGAGCAGCCGGATCTGGTCGTCGAGCTCGGCGACTTCATCTACGAGGACGGCCGGGGCCGACGCGGTGCTCCGGTGGTGCGCCGCCATGTCGGGGCGGAGCCGGCGATGACACTGGGCGACTACCGACTGCGCTACGCGCAGTACCGAACCGATCCCGACCTGCAGGCCGCACAGGCCGCAGCGCCGTGGCTGGTGGTGTTCGACGACCACGAGGTGGCCAACAACTGGGCCGACGAGACCCCGGCGATCCCGCAGCCGGGCTTCCCGGAACGCCGGGCCGCGGCTTTGCAGGCCTACTACGAGAACATGCCGTTGCGTTCCTCGGCCAAACCGGTCGGCACCAGCATGCAGCTCTACCGGCGCGTGCCCTGGGGCGGACTGGCGATGTTCCACCTCCTCGACACCCGCCAGTACCGCACCGATCAACCCTGTAACGACAAGCTGGGCAGCGACTGCGCTGAAAGATTCGACGCCGCAGCGTCATTGACCGGTGTCGAACAGGAACGCTGGCTGTTGGACGGCTTCGCCCAGTCTTCGTCCCGGTGGGATCTGATCGCCCAGCAGGTCCTGTTCGCCCAACTCGACCTGACGCCGGGACCAGGGCGCAGCGTCAATCCCGACGCCTGGGACGGCTACGTGGCCCAGCGTGACCGGGTGGTGGCAGCGCTGGCCGGCTCACCGGTGCGCAATGCCGTCATTCTCACCGGCGACATCCACTCGCATTGCGCGGCCGAGATATGGCAGCAGTTCGATGACCCATTCTCGCGACGAGTCGCCGTCGAACTGGTGACCACGTCCATCGCTTCCGGTGGCGACGGGTCGGACACCAAACCGGAAATCGCTGCGGCACTTCCGGAGAATCCGCACATCCGCTACTTCAGCAACCGGCGCGGGTACCTGCGCGCCCAGATCACGCCGGCGGAGTTGCGGGCGGATTTCCGCACTCTGCCTTATGTTTCACAGCCCGGTGCCCCGGTCCAGACCGGGGCGTCGTTCATCGTCCCCGACGGAGATCCGGTGCTGCTCAACGTGTGATGGGGCCAAGGACTGGGGGGTGCGAACCGGTTCAGAGCCAGTCGCGTCGTTTGAAGGCCGCGTACAGCGCCACCGAGGTGAGGACGGTCAGAACCGCACTGGTCCACACGCCCCAGTTGTTGCCGTACCCGGGATACGGGATGTTCTGCCCGTACCAGCCGGTGACGAGCGTCGGCACCGCGATGATCGCCGCCCAGCCGGTGAGCTTCTTCATGATGGTGTTGAGTCGTGCGTCCTGGAGCGACAGGTTGGTCTCGAACACCGTGGTGACCATGTCGCGCAGGGACTCTGTCCACTCGGCTGCGCGGATCACGTGGTCGTAGAGGTCGGTGTACCAACCGTCGAGTTCGCCGGTGTCCGCGCCGGGCGAGTTGCGCCGCATGATGGTGTTGACCACCTCACGCATGGGCAGGACGATGCGGCGCAGTTCGACGAGTTCCTTTCGCAGCCGGTAGGTGTCGCGCTGCAGCTGCCTGGTCTGTGACCGGTCGTCGAACAGGGTGTCCTCCAGCGATTCGATGGCGTCGTCGAGTTGCTGGATGGTGTCGAACTGGCCGTCCACAATCACGTCGAGGATGCCGTGCAGCAGCGCCGGGCTGCCCTTGGTCAGGAGGTCCGCGTTGTCGTCCCAGTGTCGGACAACCTCGTCGATGTCGAGCACCGGTTCGGCCGGATCCTGTTCGTGGCGAACGGTCACCAGTGCCGTCGGCAGCACGAAGATCGACACCCGGCCGGTGTGCAACCGCGATTCGATCGAGCCGGGAACCTGGGGATCCAAAGCGGTTGCGTAGACGGTGAGGAAGGTGTGGGTGGCGTAACGAGTGGCCTTGGTGCGCGCGGTGTGCTCGACGACGTCCGCCACCGCGCGGGAATCCAAGCCGAGTTCGTCGGCGAGACGGTCGAGAATGTCGCGGCCGGGGTTGAGCAGGTCGGCCCACACCACAGCACCGTCGGAGTGCAGATACCCCGACACCTCGGCTAACGGAAAGTTCTCGGACTTGAGCTCAGCGCCGACCCATAGCCGGGTCCGGACAGACCCGCCGCCTGGAGGGGGGCCGATGGCCGTCACGTCACTCCTCCTGTTGTCGTGTCCGCGCATGAGCGATCACGTCAGACCAACGGTCTCCGTCAAGCTATTTGCGGCGCTGGCGAACTCGCTGCAGCGCGGTGTTCCACAACAGCTTGGTCGACTGGCTCAGCTGGTGTGCGGCGATCGTCTGTCTGGTCAGCATCGCCGTCGCCGATGCGCGGGTGGCGGCCGACGCTTTCGAGATGTGCCCGGCGTCGAAGGGCGGTTGCGGGTCGTATTCGATGGCGAGTTGGATCGCCTTTGCCTGCGCCTCGCCGCCGAGTTCGGCGGCCAGCCAGAGCCCCAGATCGATGCCGGCCGAGACGCCGGCCGCGGTGACGATCCGTCCCGCACGGACGATCCGGGCGTCGCTGATCGGCGTGACACCGAAGGTGCGCAGCATCGGCACCACCATCCAATGGGATGTCGCGCGCCGCCCCCGGAGCAACCCCGAGGCAGCCAGGATGAGCGATCCGGAGCACACCGATGTCGTCCACACCGAACTCTCGTGGGCCTTACGGATCCAGTCCAGAAGCTTCTGGTCTTGGGCGTGCTCGAACGTGGACATGCCGCCGGGCACCACAATGACCTCCGGCGAGGGTGTTTCGTCGAATGAATGCGTGGCACCCACGACGAGGACGCCGGAGTCGGCGGTGACCGGACCGGGTTCGTGCCAGACGAAACGGACCTCGGAGCCGGGCAGATTGCGCAGCACGTCGTAGGGTCCGATGAAGTCCAGGGCGGTGAATCCCGGATACAGGACGAACGCGATCTGAGTCATCCCCGCTCGATCGCGCTGATGGTGAGTTGGAACGGGCCCTCTTGCTTGTCGAGGATGTAGACCGCGACCTGGTTGATGCTTGACGGGTCCAGAGTCTGCGGCGCGTAGGGCGCCGGATCGAGGCGCATGCCGACGGCTTGGAAGCCGGCAACCGGCAGTTCGTAAACCTGCGCCACACCGGCGGCGGTGCTGAAACGCTGGATGTAGGACCAGGGTTGCCCGGCAGTGCCCACCTTCAGAACGTAGGTCTTGCCGTCGCCGACCGCACGGACGCCCAGTGCAGTCGCGCCCGCTGCCTTGCCTCCGATGTCGGGATCGACCGGACTGCGAGCCGAGGCGAACCCGCCGTTGTTCTCCAGCGAGATGGAACCCGAAAAACTAAGGCCGC
>Ga0194055_10002620_pt1 | contig 14175 bp, 16 predicted proteins | sample SepL449m_MetaG_FD_155482 | JGI IMG/M metagenome (GOLD analysis project Ga0194055, IMG submission 155482) | Anoxic zone freshwater microbial communities from boreal shield lake in IISD Experimental Lakes Area, Ontario, Canada - Sep2016-L442-9m | ecosystem: Environmental > Aquatic > Freshwater >... | reverse complement strand
GATTTTCCTGTTCAGCCGCAAGGTGCGCTTCACGCAAAATTGCTGCATGAAACGCCTGTGGAGTTTGAACTGCGCGCAATGTGCTGCGCAGTGGCGTACTCAACACCTCATGTGTGCTTTCATCAACGACCTTCACTGTGTCCACCACGGCAAGGGCCGGAACAACTCCCTGCACCATAGGCGAAAGTTCCTGCACCACCGCTTGAAAAAGTTCCGCTGAGGCAAATGGGCGCGCCGCATCGTGCACACACACCACTTCTGCACTTGTCGGCACCGCCGTCAGACCATTGCGCACCGACTGCGTGCGGCTCGCACCGCCATGAACAATTTGTACCCGCGCATCGCCCGAGACGAAATCGCTCATTTCTGGCACCACCACCACAACGCCAGCACTCACTTGCAATGCGGCATCGACAGCCCACGCCACCATTGCCCGAGACCCAAGTGCCAAAAACTGCTTTTGGGCGCCGAAACGTTGCCCGCTGCCCCCGGCCACCACAATGGTCCACACCCCTGTGGGGTCAAACATCGCACGAGATGTGCCCGTGGGCATATTTGAGGGTGTGCTCATGGCACCGAGGGTAGTACCGTGATGGTGTTATGTCACACGCTTCCATCATTGCCTCCAGCGAGTTTTTCTCCGCCGCCTCCCCCGCCGTTATCGATTCCATTGCCGCTTCGGCACAAGAGAAGAACCTGGTACGTGGCGATGTGCTGTTCAAGGAAGGCGACGCTCCCGACGCCCTCTACATCGTGCTGTCTGGCCGCATTGCTATTGCCATCGACAACAAGCCCCTCGATTCCCGCGAAAGCGTTGTGGCCCTCATGGTAGAAGGCAACCTCTTTGGCGACCTTGCACTGCTCGACGGGGGCGCCCGTAGCGCACTCGCTCGTGCACTCGAGCCCTCCACCGTTTTACGCATTCCGTATTCCGCAGTAGAACCGCAACTCTCTAGCAACCCCGATCTGCTCTGGGGAATCACTCGCGTTCTTGCCCGCCGCTTGCGCGCCATGGACGAGGCATTAGCCGACAGCGTTTTTCTCGATGTCACTGGTCGCACAGCAAAACGATTGCTTGAACTTTCTGAAGGCAAAGACGAGTTCGTTCTTCCTGTTACTCAAGAAGAACTCGCCGGCATGGTGGGTGCGTCACGCGAGCGCGTCAACAAAGCCATTGCAAGTTTCATTCGTTTGGGTTGGCTAGAGCAACGCGACCGTCAATACAAACTTCTCAACCGGCAAAACCTTGAAGTGCGCGCGAGCTAACTCGCGCCCCACACCTCTACTTCGCTGCACTTAACCATTCTTTTGCCCGCCAAAAAGCATCGGCAGCATCTTCTGCGCGGTGTGCTGGTCTACTGACATCGTGAGCAAAGGCGTGTTCACCTTCAGGGTAAAACGCAACGGTTGCACCAGTAGCTCGTAATGCAGCAACATCGTGTGCTGGTGTGTAGTGATCTTTCCCACCAATGATTGCTAAAACGCTTTGTGCATTTCCCGTCTGCAAATACTGCAGTGGTTCAACCTGGCCTGCGCTGCGCCAGGCTTCTGGCAACGTGATCATTCCGTAAAAACTCGCAATGCGTGCAAAGCGACTACTGCGCGCCGACTTGAAGCAATACATCCCACCCATACAAAAACCCATCAGCACGGTGACAGGGGTGTCGAGCACGTCGGCTGCCTCGTGCAGGTCGCTCAAGTGCTTTTCGTCATCAATATCTTTAACTGCCGCATAGCGCGGTTCAATGTCGGCGCCAAGGTTGTTCCCAGGGAACGGTTCCACGGCCGCCACAGCCATACCCCAGTCGGTGGCCCACTGCGCTACCAAGTTGTCGTAGAGCGGCCGCAAACCAAAAATATCGGGGGTCACCACAAGCCCAATGCGTGGCGAGCCACTCGGGCGGGCAATTTCTACGTCAGTTCCTGAAGGCAAAGTATGTCGCACGCACTCATTGTGTCAGAGTGAGACTTGCGGTGAGACCTTTGAGGGGAACTCAGGTGATGCACGTGGCGCACGGTGCCACATGCAAACAACTCAGAGCACCATCACATCCACCGAGCCATTTAATAAATACGAATACGTACCCCTGGTACGTGCTGATTTCACCACGCCCTCGGTGAAGATCATTGTCGATGAATGGAATGCCATCGCGCGGCGACCCTCTTGTATTGCCCATGCCAATGCGTGGGGTCTCCCAGGGGAACCTGTTACCCATCTTGACCAGATGCTGGTGCGCATGGGCTTTGACCGGCCAGCGCACTGCGATGAAGCCGACCAGTATTTGGCACAAGTGGTACGCCTAGCCCGCACCGACGAGCTTGCTGCTCGCCTCGCAGTGCAACGCGTAGTTCCGCCCATCCTTGCCATTGCCAAACGGCGCGGCCGTATTCACCCTGGCGGGGTGGAAGAAGCCCTAAATGCAGTAATGGCCCAGGTGTGGTTGGTCATTCGCACCTACCCCTGCGAGAACCGGCCCCGAAAAATTGCCGCCAACATTGTGCGCGATGTGGAATACAAAGAATTTGTGGTGCCCCAAAGAAAAAGACGAACCACAGTGGAACACTTCGACCCTGAAATTTTAGATGGCTTTCTACAAGACATGACTCGCGAGCCAAACAGCATTCACTCTGGCTGCGACGGCAGTAGCGATGCGCTTACCGAACTTGAAGCGCGCAACATGGACCCGGAACGACTTGCGCTATTAAAACTTGTTGCTGCCGGATACACCAGCAAAGAGATCGGTGAAATTTTGCGCATACGTGCCCGCACAGTGCGCTGGCAGCGCGCCGAAGCATTGAGTTTTGCGCGGTCTGCTTTATCAACTGAGAACTTCAAAGCAATTCGGTTGTACGAAGAACAAGAACGTCAACGCCTTAGCGGTGACGCAACTTCACGCGACGCAACCGCAAGCTATTCATCACCACAAAAACACTTGAACATGCCATAGCTAGGCCTGCCCACATGGGGTTCAATTTGCCACTTGCTGCAAGTGGAATCGCCGCAGCGTTATAGGCGAAGGCCCAAAACACGTTGGCGCCAATGGTGCGCAATGTTGCACGCGACAACGCAATGGCGTCGGCAACCAAGCGCAGGTCGCCACTCACAATGGTGAGGTCACTTGCTTGCATGGCAACATCGGTACCTGTACCCATTGCAATACCTACATCGGCCTGTGCAAGAGCCGCTGCATCGTTCACGCCATCGCCCACCATCGCAACCGCGTATCCACGATCTTGTAGTTCGCGTATGACTGCAACTTTTTCATCGGGCAAGACACCACCACGCACGTGGTAATCGTCGGCTTCAATACCAACTTGCAATGCAATTGCCATTGCTGTTGCTTGGTTATCACCCGTTAACAACACTGGGGCCAAGCCCATTGCGCGCAACGTTGCAATGGCTTCTTTACTTGTTGACTTCGGTTGATCGGCAACAACACACACAGCACGAGCAGAACCGCCCCATGCGGCAACGACTGCGGTATTCCCCTCTGCTCGTGCGTCGGCTAACGCAGTGCGCAACGGCCCAGGAATAAGAATGAGTTCCTTTTGCAACAAGCGCTCGTGGCCCACGATGACACTCACACCGTCAACAACTCCACGCGCACCCATGCCGGCTAAAGACACGAACTCTTGCACATCGGGAAGTATTCCCGATTCTTTTTGCGCAGCAATTGCAATAGCCCGGGCAATGGGGTGTTCGCTTGCCAATTCCAAGGCACCAATCATGCGTAGCGCATCACGTCGTTCAATACCTTCAGCACACACCACGTTGCGCAACTGCATAACGCCAGTGGTCACGGTGCCCGTTTTGTCGAACACCACGGTGTCAATACGGCGTGTACTTTGCAGCACATCAACGCCTTTAATAACAATGCCAAGTTGTGCTCCACGACCACTGCCCACCATGAGTGCAGTTGGTGTAGCAAGACCTAGTGCACAAGGGCAAGCGATAATGAGAACGGCAACAGCGGCAGTAAACGCTTTCGTTGCATCGCCATCTACAACAAACCAGGCAATCAGTGTGGCCAAAGAGATCAGAAGCACGACCGGAACAAAAATGCTGCTCACCTTGTCGGCAAGTTTCTGCACTGGCGCCTTTGTGGCCTGTGCTTCGCGCACCAATTTCGCCATATGGGCAAAGGTGGTATCGGCTCCCACTCGTGAAACGCGCACTTTCAAGCGCCCCGTCAGGTTGATTGTTGCACCTGTTACAGCATCACCCACCACAACATCAGCAGGCACACTTTCGCCTGTGAGCATCGACATATCGATGCTTGAATCGCCTTCAATAACCACACCATCGGTGGCAATTTTTTCTCCAGGTCGCACCACAATGACATCGTTCACTTGCAAGTTCTTGGCATCAACTTCACGCTCAATGCCATTTTCTAAAACAACAGCAGTATGTGCACCTAACGCCAAAAGCGCCCGCAAAGCATTACCTGCACTACGTTTTGCTCGCGCTTCTAAATAACGACCAGTGAGAATGAACACCGTCACGGTGGCTGCCACTTCGAAATACACGTGGTACGAACTGTGGCTCATTCCTGGCATATCAGACATACCCGACATTGAGCCGTAACTACTTGCCGCATCACCCCAGATCAATGCCCACAACGACCACGCCACTGCAGCAACTACCCCAATAGAAATGAGCGTGTCCATCGTTGTTGCGCGATGTCGCAAGTTCATTACTGCGGCGCGATGAAACGGCCATGCCCCCCAAGTAACGACAGGAGCGGAAAAGACAAGTGCCCACCACTGCCAGTTGTGAAACTGCATTGACTCGAACATCGAAAAGAAAAACACCGGTGCAGTGAGCAATGCACAAGCAACAAGTCGGTTGCGCAATACCAGCAGGCTCTCTGCAAATTCTTCTTCGGTTGCTCCCACTGGCGCATCGGCCTCACGAAGCGCAGCCCCGTAGCCCGCTTCTTCCACCGCGTGAATGAGATCGTCAGTTTGTACGCCAAAACGAGTGCGCACAGTTGCTGTTTCGGTTGCGTAATTCACTGAAGCATCGACACCATCAATTTTGTTCAATTGATCTTGAATGCGCGCAGCACATGCCCCACAGGTCATACCACTCACAGCAAATTCAATAGTGAGTGGAAGTTCTTCAAGCGTGCTCATGAATTTTCTTTCACCTGTGCCGGAAACTCAGGATGTCTTTTTTCTAAAAACGCCGCAATACCCTCTTGTGCGTCGGCGGTCACCGCAGCGGCCGCCATCATTCCTACCGCGTATGAATACGCATCGCTCTCACCCATTTGTACTTGTTTGTAAAAAGCCGCTTTTCCTAAACCCTTTGAATGTGCAGAACCTCTAGTTGCGCGTTGCAACAAATCGAGTGTTGCTGCTTCCAGTTCGCTCGCTGGCACCACAGCATTCACAAACCCCCACTGCAATGCAGTTGCTGCATCAATGGCGTCGCCAGTGAGTGCCATTTCCAGTGCGCGCTTACGACCAATATTGCGCGAGACCGCAACAAGTGGCGTGTGGCAAAACAAGCCACCCTTTCCACCAGGAATGGCGAAGGATGAAGTATCGGCCGCAACAGCTAAATCACATGTTGCTACTAGTTGGCAGCCTGCGGCTGTGGCCAATGCGTGCACTCGTGCCACCACTACCTGCGGAATCGACTGAATGGTCTGCATCATGGTGGTGCAGGTATCGAACACTTCGTAGGTTGTGGCGTAGTTGGCGCCAAACATGTCGCCAAAGTTATGGCCAGCAGAAAAGACCGGGCCATTGGCAGCAAGGATGACCCCAGTGGCATCACTCTTCCCCACTGCCGCAAAAGCCCGCGTCAGTTCCTGTAACACCGGCAGCGACAGCGCATTGCGTTTTTCTGGCTGGTTCAAAGTGAGGGTCACCACATTGCCCGTGCGTTCCGTATTCACTAGTTCCGCCATTCCTCTATTCTGCCGTGAAACAAGAGCCAGCGAGATGGCATATATTGATGAGGCATGACTACTGCCACATCAGCCACGTTGAGCGCCCATTTGGCGCAGTTCCCCGATGTCCTGGAACAGCTCACCGCCGCCCACGAGGCCGCATGGGTAACTGTCGACCCTCATATTTTGGAATTGTGTCGCCTGCGTATTGCCAGCATGCTCGGGGCAGAAGCCGAAATGGCCATCAACACACCACAAGCTGCGCTCACTGCAGAAAAGCGAAGCGCACTTTCTCAATGGCCATTGTCGCCACTATTTACCGAATCAGAAAAAGCCTGCCTCGCTTTTACCGAAGAGTTCGTCATCGACGTTGCAAGCCTGCAAGAAGCCACCGCCGTGCGTGTGGGTGAGCTCTTGGGCCAACAAGAACTCGCCGACTTTGTGAGCGCACTCTTGGTCGTTGAGCAACGCATTCGTATTTCCCTGGCCTGGCAAACACTGTTTGGAGAAGATCAATGAACACACGTAACGCACGCATCGCACCAAAAACGTACGCAGCAGTTCCACTACGTACTCCACTCGGCGACTGGCAAGCAGCGGTGGTGCGCATGACTGCACTCGACCCCATCACCACAGAAATTGTGCGTTTGCGTTGCGCGCGCTACCACGACTGCAAAACTTGACTCTCTGTCCGTTTGGCAGTTGCCAAACAAGATGGTCTCAATGAATCCACCATTGCAGAAGTAGATCACTACGAAACAAGCACCCTGTCTGAACGTCACAAAGCTGCATTGCGCTACGCCGATGCTCTCATGACCCAACCTGGTGGTATCACCCCACAACAAAAAGCAGACCTCCTTCTACACTTCACACGCGACCAAATTATTGAACTCACCGTCGATGTGATGAAATGGAACTACCAAAAAGTTCCCGTCTCTCTAGGTACCGACCTAGAGGTACAAGAGGGCGAACTCACACCACTCATCTTCGACGCACAAGGAAACTGGGTTAAACCAACATGAAAGCCGTTCTCGTTGTACTAACGAACCCTGCAAGTACAGAGGCAGAAGTTGCTTACAACGACTGGTACACCAACATTCATGTGCCCGATGTTCTTGCTGTTCCTGGCTACGTATCGGCTACGCGCTTCAAAGCATTCGATGGCTGGCAAGTATTCGACCAGAAATATCTCACGTTGTATGAACTTGACGTTCGCAACCTTGAGCATCTGCAAGAAATTTCCGACGAACACATGCGCCGTATTGCCGACGATGAAATGCGCCGCTCGCCCGACAACGTCATGGACCGCGCCACCATGCGTGCGCTCTACTACGTTGAAGAAGCTCCACGCCACGTTGGCCCCAATACACAGTTGCGTGTTCCCAACTCAGTATTCATGGCATATTCCAGCCCCACCGACCCCGAGCTAGAAGCTGCTTTTCACACGTGGTACGAAGAAACACATCTCCCCGAAATTCTTGCCCTACCAGGCTTTCTTGCTGCACAACGTTTTGCTGCAACCAATATCAACATGGTGAAACAACCGTGGGTCACAGAACATCAATTTCTTGCAATCTACGAACACAACGCAAGCGACCTCGACAGCTACAACGCTTCATTTGCACATGTCATTGCTGGCATTAATTCTGGCGACATTCACATGTCTGATGTCATTACATCAAATAACCCTGCACCCGCTTACGCGCGCATCAGCGAAAGAATTACTCAGCCTTAGTCGGCTCTGCTTTTTTCTTCTTCTCCGCATCAGCTTTCATCTGCGCAATTTTCTCGCGCAAAGCTTCCTGCTTATTCAATGACCTTTTCGATGCTTCTGCATCTTCGCGTTCATGCCATTTCATTGGGGCTCCCTTTGGCGCTATGCCACTTCGTAAAGCCCCGTATGGGCATGAAAAACCGGCTTGGAGTGTTGAAGGGTTGGAACAACGCACACAAGCCGGCGTAAAAAGCCTACGGGCTTCTTTCTCAAATGCCCACGCAGGGGTGCAATGATGAAGAGATGAAGGTCGTACTCCTTGTTCTCACCCAAGACCCCGCTATTCAACCGCTCCCCATGGCTACCGAATCTGCCACCTACACGGCATTTGAAGGTTGGAATCCTTTCCCCGAAACTCACCTGCTTGTGCAGTCATGTGAAGTGGACAGTGCATCAGAACTTCCCGCCATCGCTCAGCAACATCACTACCCCGATGCCCGCTCAATGTTTTATCTCCCCATCGAACCAAAACTCGCCAGCAAGTCAAACCCTGCCACAACACCACGCGGAGTTTTCGTTACTTACAACCAACCGCTCACCCCAGCCGATGCCGACGAATACCACCGCTGGTACAGCCAACAACATTTGCCCGACGTACTTGCCTGCCCAGGTTTCATACGCGCGCAACGCTTTGGTATTACCGGTGTTTCCTTGTCGCCATCGCCATGGGTCACCACACTGGAGTGCATGAATATTTACGAGCACTCATGTGAAACAGTGGAGGAATACAACGATGCATTTGCTCATGTGCGCGCAGGTATTGCTTCAGGAAAAATTGGCATGACAGCAACGCTCACCCCGGGTGCACCCACAAGTGCTTACGGCCACCGGCATTAGCCAAAGACAAGTGCGCCCTCTGGGGCTCGAACCCAGGACCTGCGGATTAAAAGTCCGTTGCTCTACCAACTGAGCTAAAGGCGCAGAACGATTGGAATGCCGAGCAAACACCGCTCGGAACGCCGAAAAGATCCGTTCGTATGTTAGTTCCCCCACACCGAAAAACGCCCATTGCTTTTCCAAGGTCTCGGATTTTTGGCCTTCTTCGGCGGGATTTCTCTGAATTGTGCACCAGCCAGCGCACAGCGCTGATTCGTGACTCTCGGAAATAGGAAGCGGTGGCTGTCTAGACCGCTAGTGATAACGCTGTTCGCGCCAACTGCATATGGCGACAATACAACACATGCGACTGGTCATTGAGCATGAGCGGCATCATTCTTCTATTAATGCAGATGTTAGATTTTGACCATGTCTACATCTCGGTCTCACCGTCTTCGCCGCCTATTCGCTGTGGTCAGCATCCTTGCTGCATCGGCGATCATTCCTCATTCGATTGCATCTGCCGCCGACCCCGACCCCACAGAAGGTATCCCGGCTTCATATAAAGATTATGACCAGTTCCCTGCTTGTAGCGAAAGCGTGAAAACGTTTTGTGTTGCCTCGTGGGGGGTTGATCTCAATGGTGACGGAGTGTTTGAAACTCCAAACTCAAATCTCAATATCTCATTCAAAGCATGGGTTTATAACATCAAGGACTACAAGGCACCAGGTCTTGTGTACGAACTCGAAGTAAATCGCCCCAGCGGAGTTCCAAGGTTTCAAGAACTTGCCCCAGAAATCCCTGTTGGAACAGCTGCGACTTTCGTCATTAACACCGGTGCATTCAGGCCATCTCCATACCTGTTTGCTAGTTCTGATGTGAACCAGATCGACGTCAATCAAGTTGACGGAAATTGGATCACTACCGGTGTAATTCGGACATATTCATATACCGCAGCAATTGGTTGCGAGGATGATTGCAATCATCCAACGAGCACAACTGACTTTCATTCCTTTGCACAAGGTGTTCTGAGTCATGAGTCGCCAGGCACGCTTCGCGACTCAAAGAAAGGGATGTGGGTTTCCAGTAATGCATCCGTCACAAGCGGTTTTGTCTTTGATCAAACAGAACTAACTTTCAGCGTTGATCTTCTTGGGCCAGCAAAACGGCCTGATGGCACCGACAACACTCTGAAATACAGTGCGTTTCTACCGGACACGTTTATTCAGTTCGCATACGGCACTACTGCAGACGTTCTTGCCACTTCACTTTCAACAACTCGTACGGATTTAGGTGTCACAACAAAAGTGGTATCAACCTCCACGCGCGTCACGAGCCCGATTCCAGGCTTGCTCATCACGATGCCAGACATTCGTTTGTATGGCACTCCGGTTTCATCTCAAAGTGTGCATTCAGCGGCATTGCGATATTCCACTGCACCAACTCTGAAAATCAAACCGAGCAGTTCTCTCTTGCGTGCACCTTCAATCAAACGCGCTTCACGTGCATCATCTACAAGTGTAAAGGTAGTGGGTGCATCCGTTAGCGGGGCAACCTACTACCAAGCAATGTGTACCCAAGGCATCGTGACAAAATTTGCAAAAGAAAAAACACCAACCATTACTGTAAAAAATCTCACTTCAGGCAAGTGGTCGTGCAAGATTCGCGGCGTTAAAAAAGTTGGCGGTCGCTGGTCCGATAAGATAGATGTCAAACTGAAGTGATGACTTCACCCGTCAAGGCTTACGCTCAGTAAATGAGCCGATCCGCACAGACCAAGAACGGGTTTCCACCGAAGATCTGTGCAATATGTGGGCGGCCTTTTGAGTGGCGCCGTAAGTGGGCTCGCGACTGGGAGAACGTTCGCTACTGCAGCGATCGGTGTCGCACAAGTAGTTCTCATACCTGAGCAGGAACACACCGATTTATTGCGTGATGCGCTCTTTGCACCACAGCCAAAGTGCCCCACGCGCTTCGGGGGTATCTGACTTCCGTGTGCGAGACAAGCGATGAATCGTTCGGCTCGCGCGGTCGCACCAGAACTTGCCCGAATCAATATTCTCACTGCGTGCTGCCAACCAACAGATGGTGTCGGCACCTTGTTCAGAACTACGCAAGAGCGGCTTCATGAGACGTCGAAAAGCTGGAAGCGACTCTTGGACACCGGGCGTATCTGCCCAGCCCGGATGCATTGCGGCGAATGAAACTTGTGGTTCGCGAACAGCCCACATCTCATTGAGAGTGACCTGAATACGTTTAGCAATGGCGTACTGGCGCGTGCCGTCGTAGCTCGCAGGCGACATCTCTGGAGATTGATTGTGCGCAACATTTGGCACCGTGGCGCCATACATGCCGCCGGAAGACACCGTGATTACTCGCCCTGAAGAGGACCTCAATAACGAGAGAAGATCTGTGGTCATCTGATGCGGCCCTAAAACATGAGTGGCGATTGTTGTTTCAAAACCCTGTGGCGACACTTCGCGAGTTTTTAAAAGTGCACCCGCATTGTGAATCAACGCATGAAGAGATGGTGCAGATTCAATAATGGACTGAGAAGCTTTACGCACCGCATCAAGATCACCCATGTCGGCGACCACAGTGTGAAACATCTGAGTTTCCGCTCCTTGAACGAGTTCGCTCTTCGTGCGTTCAAGCTTTTCTGCCGACCGACCCACAAGAATGAGATCTGCACCCATCGCTGCTAGTTGGTGCGCTGTAGCTTTCCCCAGCCCCGACGTGGGGCCAGTAATGACAACTGTCTTCCCCACTAACGCATTGTGACCAAGTGGGTCGAAATGTCCGGCTCGAGCAAGGTAACCAATTCGCGAAAAACCCGGAACAACCAGGGTGTCTAATGCGTCGTCAAGAATCTTTGGTAAAGCCATAACCGCACGGTACAGGGTCTAGTAATTCTGTGCTCACACGTGATCTAGTGTCGTGCTATGGAGTTTCCTACAACTACTGCAGAAGCCGTTTCGCTCATCACCCCAAGCGTGTGTGACGCCTATGCACGTGATGGCATCGTCATTCTCAGGCAGGCACTGCACCCAGAATGGTTACTTCTCCTCCAACTCGGACTCGACCGAGTAATGGGTGATTCGGGCCAGAAAAAACATCTGTTCTATGACGGCACCGATCAGGAATTTATTGAATTGGTACGCACTACTGAAGTGTCGCCCGAACTGCAACGTTTCATGTACGACTCACCTCTTGCCGACATGATGGCGGTGCTGTTGAACTCATCAGATATTTGGCTCTACTCCGATGAGTGGTTTGTCAAAGGCCCCAACGGTGGTCGCACGCCTTGGCATCAAGACCTTCCCTATTGGCCCATGGAGGGAAGCAAAATTGCATCTGCATGGATCAGCCTCGACACGTTGCCCGCACATGAGTGTTTGGAATATGTGCGCGGTACTCATCACGGTGTGCGTTACGACGGATTCAACCCACGGCGCGTGAGCGAAGACCCAACGCTTCCCTATTTTGGAAGTGAGTATCCGCCACTACCCAATATTGAAGCTGATCGTGATGCATGGGACATTGTCTCGTGGGACATCACACCTGGTGACATTATTTTGGCGCACCCCGCAGTGCTACATGGCGGTGGACCCACCGGGCCCAACAGCAGTCGCCGCGCAATCACCATTCGCATGTATGGCGACGACATTGTTTATGCACCGCGCCCACCAGGCAAACCAACAGTGCCATTAACGCCTGGCTTATCGTTGCAACTGAAATATGGCGACCCATTACGCAGCCCGTGGTACCCACGTTTGCGCCCAGTACCACCATGGCAACAGGCTCAATAACTAAGAACTAGTTACCTAAAATCATTGAGACGGCCTCAAATGAGAGTGCGTCCCACTGTTCTAAATCGACAATGCCTTCGTCCATTTCAGCAACGACGCGGCCAAGAATTTGCCCATGCAACCAATACGACGTTGCCATCGGGTCGCGATCGCTGCTGATCCACTTGCGCTTCTGCGCTTCTCTCATTGAATCAGCGAGACTTCCCAGAAATTTTCGATTGATGTCATTGATGGCTTTTGCTAACTGTGGATTTCTTTGCGCTGCGCCAAGCACGCTGATGCGAACTGCGCGTGCCGCATGCCGATCTTTCTGGTAACTCCACGTGAGCGATTTGACGATTGCGCGAATGTACTCTTCCCGAGTATCCACTAGTGCCATAACGGTTTCCATAGGAACTTGTATTTTCAGGCAACGCCAGTACCACTCGATGTAAGCGGCTTCAACAAGTGCTGCTCGATTCGTGAAATGGTGGTAAATCGATGGTTCAGCAATGTCAAGTTTTGCGGCAATTGTTGCAACACGAATGGAAGCTTCACCGCCACTGTCCATCATTTCAATGGCAGCATCAAGTATGCGTGAGCGGGTATCTTCGCCTGTTGCCATATCTAGAGACTAATGCCCAATTCAGACTGCTCGTGTTACACCATTGTTAACAGTGATGAATGACGTGGGGCTCTGTGGATCTATTTACCCAAATAAGAAATACGAAACTGCAGTTTCAGAGATTTGATTCCATTTGTCTAAATCCACTCGCTCTTTGTCCATCTCGGCCATTACACGACCCAAAATTTGGCCATTGATCCAATAGGCAGCTGCGAGCGGATCCACCTCTTTGCGTATCCAATTCTTTTCCTGTGCTGTTGCAAACACTTCTGCGACTTTGCTGAAAACTTCAAAATTGATCTGGCGAATTGCTTCCGCGATCTTCGGGCTTGTTTGTGCAGCGCCCAGAACGCTCATTCGTGTACTGCGAATATCCTCGCGTTCGGCGGAGTAAATAAGACTCAAAATCTTCTTGACAATTCTCCGAAAATCTTCTGCGTTATCGGCCAATGCGGCCCCTGCTTGAAATGGCCGAACCATTTCCAGGTGGCTTCGTCGGTACCGCTCGATATGTGCTGCCTCAACTAGTTCTTCACGATTTTTAAAGAAGTGATACACCGAGGGTTCACGCACTCCCACCGACTCGGCGATTTTTTGCACCCGTAGGGCACCTTCGCCGGTGTCTTCAATAACAGACATTGCGGCTTCCAATATTCGGGTCCGAGTATCACTTATATCGGTCACCTAATTACCTTACAGCACAAAAAATCCACTTGTTAAACAAAGTATTAATTAACCGTGCCCCGGAATAGCGCGCCATGGCCCCGCATCGGCCCGTGGTTCTTTGGGAAGCCCCAGTATTTGTTCACCCACAATGCCGCGTTGCACTTGGCTACTACCTGCATAAATAGAACCGGCACGGGCATTGAGAAATACGTCAACCCAACTTGCACTTGAGTTCGGCGAACCCACCGCATCGGAACGTAAGTAGGTAAGTGCCGGTTTGCCACTGGGGGTTAATGCGTCGGCACCCAAAATGTCGACAGCGAGTTCCGTCACTTCTTTGTGATATTCGGCCCAAAAGAGTTTGCCAATTGAGGCATCGGGGCCTGGCTTTTTGCCGTTTAAGAATGCAGTCAATGCGCTGTAGCCAAGAAAGCGCATCACTTCAACTTTTGTATAAGCGACGGCTAAACGTTGGCGCATCACAGCATCGTCGGTAACACCTTTTTCACGTGCGAGCTCAATGAGTTTGTCAAGCTCTGCACGAAAACCAATGGCGTTAATTGCTGCACCGGCTCCGCGCTCATTACCCAGCAATGTCATGTTGA
>Ga0194055_10002619_pt1 | contig 14182 bp, 14 predicted proteins | sample SepL449m_MetaG_FD_155482 | JGI IMG/M metagenome (GOLD analysis project Ga0194055, IMG submission 155482) | Anoxic zone freshwater microbial communities from boreal shield lake in IISD Experimental Lakes Area, Ontario, Canada - Sep2016-L442-9m | ecosystem: Environmental > Aquatic > Freshwater >... | reverse complement strand
CTCCGGGCTGGTCGGCCCGGCCAGCATGCTGGTCGGCAATCTCGGCTATGTCGCCGTCGCCGTCGTGGGCGGATACCAGGTGGCGACCGGCCAGACCACGCTGGGCAGCATCCAGGCGTTCATCCAGTACGTGCGCCAGTTCAACCAGCCCATCAGCCAGGTGGCCGGCATGTACAACACGCTGCAGTCCGGAGTCGCCAGTGCCGAGCGGGTCTTCGACTTTCTCGACGAGCCCGAGGAATCCCCCTCGCCCGCAACGGCATTGCCGCCAGGTCCGGGGCGCGTCGAGTTCCGCGACGTCGGCTTCGGCTACCGACCCGACACCCCGGTGCTGCGCGATGTCTCACTGGTGGCCGAACCCGGTAGCACGGTCGCCATCGTCGGGCCCACCGGCGCCGGGAAGACCACGCTGGTCAACCTGCTGATGCGGTTCTACGACCTCGACTCCGGCCGCATCCTCATCGACGGTGTCGACATCACCGAGGTGAGCCGGCAGTCGCTGCGGTCGCGAATCGGCATGGTGCTCCAGGACGCCTGGCTGTTCGCCGGGACCATCGCCGACAACATCGCCTTCGGCCGGCCGGACGCCACCCGCGAGGAGATCGTCGAGGCCGCCCGCGCGGCGTACGTGGACCGGTTCGTGCAGTCCCTGCCGGACGGCTACGACACCCCGGTCGGCGACGACGGCGGCGGCATCAGCGCCGGGGAGAAGCAGCTGATCACCATCGCGCGGGCGTTCCTGGCTCGGCCGCAACTGCTGATCCTCGACGAAGCCACCAGTTCGGTGGACACCCGCACCGAGGTCCAGGTCCAGCAGGCGATGGTCGAATTGCGCCGGGGCCGAACCAGTTTCATCATCGCCCACCGCCTGTCGACGATCCGGGACGCCGACCTGATCGTCGTGCTGGACGGCGGCCGGATCGTCGAGCAGGGCAGCCCTGCTGAGCTGCGGGCTCGGCGCGGGGCCTACTGGGCGATGACCCAGGCCTGAGCGGCGGCGACTAACGCTGGCGCAGGCTGGGCCGGTAGTCGGCGACCTCGGCCTCAGCGGCGAGCAGCGCACCCAGCTCGCCTTCCTGCTGTGCAACGAAGACACCGACGACCTGCCGGCACAATTCCGGCACGCTCACTCCCCGCGCATCGGCGATGCGTTTGAGTCCGACCAGCGTTGTCGTGGTGACGTGAAATTGGACGGCGAACTGACCGCAGGAGCCATCTTCGGGCGGCAGCCCCGGCCCCACGATCACGGGATCGTCGAGGGCGTACTCGCCGGCCTCGACATCCCGGCTCGACTGAGCGACGACCTCGTGACGACCCAACGGGCTTTCCGTGCAGCTATCAATCTGCTGGAACTCGTCGTCGCTGAGGTGACCCATTCCGCCCAGGCTACGTCTACCGCGCCCGATCGTCGCGCGACTCAGATCCCGGGGCCCTGGGCCTTCAGATCGTCGACCTGTTCCATGGCGGCGCGCAGCTTGCTCAGCCACTCGTCGGCGTGATCGCCGACCAGCCGCACCGACCAGGCCAGCGCGTCCGACCTCGACCGGGCGACCCCGGCGTCGACCAGGGTGTCCAGCACACGGCGCTCCGGCTGCTTGAGGCGAGTCATCACCGGAACAGCCAAGTGGGTGAACATGATCCGCTGCGGTTCCTCGCCCGCGCCGATGTCGACGCCCCAGGACACGGTGCGCCCGTAGCGGGCCTGCGCCTCGTCGGCGATCCGCATCCGCTCGGCGCGGGTCTCCTCCCGGAACCGGGCCGCCCGGCCGGCGGCGCGGGCGGCCGGCTGCCCGTCCTCGGTTTCGGCGAGCCTGCCGACGACGGTGATCTCCTCGCGGTCGACGGTGACGGCCGGATCGCCGGTGAACCAGCCGTTTGGAAGGCGGCCGGCGAACCAGTCCGGAGCGTCAGCGGCGTCGGGCTGATCGGCCTGCTGCCAGCCTCCCGGCCGGCGGGTGTTGCCTCGATTCTCTTTCATGAATTACATGATTACATCATTACAAAAATGCTGCTGCGCTGTTCGCTGTTGGCGATCACTTTCCCCTGGAGCCCGGCGCTTGGATAATGGCCGACATGGCAGGAAAAGAGATCGACCCTCAGCGTGCACGCGCGGCCCGCGACGTCGTCCGTCAGCATCCGGGGATGGCGCTGTTCGCGGTGTCGCCCGTCCTCATCGCGACCGGGCTGGTCTGGTGGCTAGTCAGCCCTGGCTGGGCGATCGTCCTGCTGGTCGCAGCCCTGGTGGCCGGCGGCATGGCTGTGTTGCGCAAGCGCTGACCCGACCCAACGCTCTGGCGCTCTAGCCGGAATCGGGCGTCTCGGCCCGGCGCGCCCGGTATACCTTGACGTCGCCGGCGATGTTCTTGAGACGCTTCGCACCGGCGTAGGACCAGCGGAACCGTGGATCGTCGATCATGGCATGGGCTGATTCGGCGACGAGAACGGCACCTGGCCGCGCCGCGGAGGTGACCCTGCTCGCGAGGTTGACCGGGCTGCCAAACCAGTCCCCGGCCCGGCTCACGGCAGAACCGTAGGCCACCCCGACCCGCAGCCGCGGCAGGGTCCCCTCCGCCTCGGCGACCTCCATCAGGGTCAGGACGGCGTCCACCAGCGCTGCGGTGTCGGGGGATACGAACATCACCGCATCGCCGATGGTCTTGATGAATTTCACCGGCGCGACGGCCACGTCGCGGGCGAGCCCGGCCAGCCGGTTCGCCAGCTGTTCGAGGTCTTCGGGCGGCAGCTCCTCGCCGAGCCGGGTGAAGCCCACCAGGTCGGCGAAGGCTGCACCGATCATCCGGGCACCGGGCAGTGGCGCGCCTTGAGCGCGCTCACTGGCGCTGACCGCCTCGGACTGGAGCCCCTGGCGCAGCTGCAGCAGCAGCATGTCCTGAATCATCGGACCCAGCAGCGGAGCGGCGGCGCTGAGCAGTGCCTGCGAGCCCTGAGCGATCTGCAACTCGCTGACGCCCGGGTGTAAGACCGCGCCCAGGGCTGCCGACCGCATCTCCTCGGCAGTGTGCGAAAGCCCCTCGGCCAGAACGCGAACCACGCTCAGCAGGTCGTCCGGGTCGATACCGAGATCGAGGAAACGTCTGATGTAAGCGGCGGTTGCGGCGTCGGACTGCAGGAAAACCCGGGCGTCGGGATCGTCCACCTGCGGCAGGCCGGCGGCACGCTGGAACCGGGTCAGCACATCGAGATCCAGTCCGGCCTCGGAGCTGATCTCACGAGCGGCCAGGTAGGAGCCGTCGTCGCCCAGCGCCCGGCGGGCCGGCAGCAGCATCGGCGCGAAAGACTGACTGATCTCGTCGACGCTGAAGCCCTGTTGCACAAGCCAATTGACCAAATCGGCACGTTCCTCACGCGCCTCGCCGTCCAGTCCATCGAGTAAACCGGACGACTCCAGGTCGAAAATCACGAGAGGGGGTCGAAACTCATGACACCGGAGGTCGGTGGCCGGCCCACGGTCGGGCCGATTCGATCTGGGCGCTCAGCGCCAGCAGGGTTGCCTCGTCGGAGGGCCGCCCGACGAGTTGAACTGAGACGGGCAGGTTTTCGCCGTCGAGGAACCACGGCACCGACGCAGCCGGCTGGCCGGTGGCGTTGAAGATCGCAAAGTACGGCACCCGGGAGGCCACCAGCGAGAGCGTGCTCACCCCGCCGCGGTGCTGGTACTGGCCGATCCGGGACGGACCGGTGGCCGCGCCCGGGGTGATCAGGACGTCGAAGTCGTCGAAGATGGACTGGACCCGCGACACCAGGGTGGGCTCGGCGGCTCGGACCCGGTCTATCTGCCGCTGCGAGATCCGCGACCCGATCCAGGCGATGTGGCGGGTCCTGGGCTCCAGGCGCTCGGGGTACGGCAAGGTTTGGACCTGCTCGTAAACGCCGCGCCACATCCGGGGCAGCACATGGCCGTACATCGCCCACGCCGGGTAGTCCGGGTCATGCCAGAGCACCTCGTGACCGAGGTTGCGCAGCAGCGACTCGACACCGTCCAGCGCGCGCTGCTGGCCGCGGCCGACCCGGGCGACCATCGTCGGCGGAAGCTTGGTGCTCAACGCGATTCGCAGCCGTCCGGGCGCGCGCTTGGCGGCGGTGACGAAACCGCCCTCAGGAACGTCGTTGGCGGTGACGTCGAGGAACAGGGCGGCGTCCTCGACGGTTCGGCTCAGCGGGCCGTTGACGCTCAACCCATTCCACGGATCCTCGTCGCCGCCGATCGGCACCCGGCCGCGCTGCGGTTTGACGCCGTAGAGCCCGCACCAGCTGGCCGGGATCCGGATGGACCCGGCGCCGTCGGACCCCAGCGCCATCGCCGCCAGGCCGGCGGCCACCGCCGCGGCGCTGCCGCCGCTACTGCCGCCCGGGGTATACGAGGTGTCCCACGGATTGTGGGTGGCGCCGAAGCTCACCGTTTCGGTGAACGGCCACAGCATCATTTCCGGTACCGCGGTCTTGCCCAGAATCACTGCTCCGGCCTCGCGCAGCCGTCGCACCACCTCGTCGTCGGAGGTGGCTTCGAGGTCGTAGGCACTGGTGCCGTAGCAGGTGCACTCCCCAGCCACGTCGGTGTCGTCCTTGATGGCGACCGGGACGCCAAGCAGTGGCAGCCGTTCGCCGGCGTCGAGCAGATCCTGGGCCGACGCGGCTTCCTCCCGGGCCTGATCGGCCATCACGACGCGGTAGCTGCGCAACTCCCGATCCAGCCTGGCGATTCGGTCGAGGTACAACTCCAGCAGGGCGGGAGCCGTGATGGCACCCGCAGCGAGCCGTCGGGCCTGCTCGGCAGCGCCGGCGAAGGCGAGATCGGTGGCGTCCATTCCCGGGAGCGTAACCGGCAGCCGGGGGCACCAACCCGTTACGGTGGTCGGATGACCCAGCGGGCAGGAGCGCAGCGACCCGGGAATTCGGCCCAGCGGGCAGGAGCGCAGCGACCCGGGAATTCGGCCCAGCGGGCAGGAGCGCAGCGACCCGGGAATTCGGCCTGTGTGTTCTGCGAGATCGTCGCCGGCACCGCCCCGGCCGTCCGGGTCTACGAGGACGACGACTACCTCGGCTTCCTCGACATCCGGCCGTTCACCCGCGGGCACACCCTGGTGATTCCGAAGACGCACACCGTGGACCTCACCGACACGCCGGCGGAGACGCTGGCCGGCATGGCGGTGGTCGGGCAGCGGATCGCTCGGGCGGCGCGTGCGTCCGGCTTGGCCGCGACCGGCACCAACTTCGCCATCAACGACGGCAAGTCGGCGTTCCAGACGGTGTTCCACGTCCATCTGCACGTGGTGCCCCGTCGCGACGGCGACAAGGCGTCCTTCGTCAAGGGCATGGTGCTGCGGCGCGATCCGGACCGCGAGGCCAGCGGCCGAATGCTGCGCGAGGCGCTCGGGGTGCTGTCGTGAGCGGGCCAGCCGAGCTCGGGATGGGTCTGTTCATCCGTGCACATGACGCGGTGTATCAGCGCAGTGGCGGCTGGATCGGCCATCGCATCCCGTTTGCGCCGCCGATGCTGCTCCTGCACAGCATCGGTGCGAAAACCGCTGCGCCGCGCCTCCATTCACTGGCCTACTTCCGCGACGGACGCGACTACCTCGTCGTCGCCTCCAACGGCGGCGCCCCACGCAACCCGGCCTGGTACCACAACCTTCGGGCGCACCCGGACACCGAAATCAATCTGGGCCCCAGGCGGATTCGAGTCACCGCCCATGCGGTGTTGCCCGACGACCCCGACTACGGGCGGCTGTGGGAGATCTGCGACAGCCGCAACGCCGGCCGCTACCGCGCCTACCAGTCCAAGACCACTCGCCCGATCCCGGTGATCAGGCTGACGCCAGCCGGTTAGCCTCGACGAGGACGTCGTCGATCATGGCGGGGGTGAGCCGCCCGGTGAACATGTTCTGCTGACTCGGGTGATAACAGCCCAGCAGGGTGACACCTGCGACGGCGGCAACGGCTCCATGTCCGAATTTGGCCACCGCGGAGGGCTTTACGCCCAGCAGGCGCAGCGCCGCCTGCCAGGCGAAGCCGCCGAGCGCCACGATCACCCGCACCGTCGGGGCGGCCAGCCGCCACTCGGCCTCCAGCCACGGTGCGCACGTGGTCCGCTCCCGTGGAGTGGGGGCGTTGCCCGGCGGGGCGCACCGCACGGCGGCCAGGATGCGAATGTTGTTGGTGCACAGCCCGTCCGCCGCGTCGGTGCTCAGCGGTGAGTTCACCAGCCCGGCGCGGTGCAGAGCCGCGAACAACTGATCGCCGGAACGGTCACCGGTGAACACCCGGCCGGTGCGGTTGCCGCCGTGGGCGGCCGGCGCCAGCCCGAGCACCAGAATGCGCGGTGTCGCCGACCCCCACCCGGGAATGGGGCGGCCCCAGTACGGCTGATCGGCGAACGCCCGCCGCTTGACCCGAGCCGTCTCCTCCCGCCAGGCCACCAGGCGCGGGCACGCCCGGCACACGCTCACCTCGGCGTCGAGGATGTCCAGATCCATCGCTGCGCCCGCCAACCGCACGACGGCGGCGGGGGTGCGGGCCACCGGCGTCTCGGGCGTGGCCGGATCACCCGGCCACCCGGCGCCGGCCGGCACCGGTGAATCGAACTCGGCACCGGTTCGCGGGTGCGGACAGCGGTGCGGGTCGGGCGTCACGAATCTATGCTGCCTGCGGTGAGGACATCGCGCGGGCCGATACTGCTGATCCTCACGTCGGCGTTTCTGGCCGCCGCCGCCAACGGCATCTCGATGGTGGCGTTCCCGTGGCTGGTTCTGCAGCGCACCGGCAACGCGACCGACGCCTCAGTCGTCGCCGCGGCCGCCACACTTCCGCTGCTGGTGGCCACCCTGGTGGCCGGCACCGCGGTGGACTTCCTGGGCCGGCGCCGGGTCGCGATGCTCGCCGACGCGATGTCGGCGGCATCGGTGGCGGCCATCCCGGTGATCGCCATGACCCAGGGCATCGGCGCGTTGACGACCGTGGTGCTCGCCAGTCTCGCGGCGGCAGGGTCCTTCTTCGATCCGGGCGGGATGACAGCCCGCCAGTCCATGCTCCCGGAGGCGGCGGCTCGAGCTGGCTGGACGCTGGACCACACGAACAGCATTTACGAAGCGGGGTTCAATCTCGCCTACATCACCGGGCCCGGTATCGGCGGTCTGCTGATCGCCGCGATCGGCGGGGTGAACACGATGTGGGTCACGGCCGTTGCGTTCGGGTTGTCCATCCTGACGATGGCCGTGCTTAGGCTGCCCGGAGCCGACCGCCCAGACCCCGACGACCAGCCCGACGGCGTGGTGTCCGGGGTGGTCGAGGGGCTGAAGTTCGTGTGGCACAACAAGGTTCTGCGCACCCTGGGTCTAATCGACCTGTCGGTGACCGCGCTGTACCTGCCGATGGAGAGCGTGCTGTTTCCCAAGTACTTCACCGACCGCAACGAGCCAAAACAGCTGGGCTTTGTGCTGATGGCGCTATCGGTCGGCGGCCTGGTCGGCGCGCTGAGCTGGACGGTGGTGTCCCGGTTCGCCAGCCGGCGGACGACCGTGCTGACGGCGGTGCTGACGTTCGGGATCGCCAGCCTGATCATCTCGGCGCTGCCGCCGCTGTCGATCATCCTGGTGCTCTGCGCCGTGGTCGGCCTGATGTACGGGCCGATCGGACCGATCTACAACTCGGTGATGCAGACCCGAACGCCAGAACACATGCGCGGCCGGGTCGTCGGGGTGATGACGTCGATGACCTATGCCGCCGGACCGGTGGGTTTCATGCTGGCCGGTCCGCTGATCGACGCGTTCGGGCTGTCATTCACCTTCCTGGCCCTGGCGGTGCCCATCCTGCTGATCGGTCTGGCCGCGCCGTGGATTCCCGCGCTGCGGGAGTTGGACGAAGCAGCACCTTCAGCGCCCTAGGGGGGCTCCTAGGATGGCTTCATGACTGCGCTCATGCCTGGGCTCGATTCCCTGATCGCCGAACTGGGCGACGGGGTGGTCGTCACCGATCCCGACATCCTCGGCTCCTACCGCCACGACCGTGCCGCCGATCCCTCCGCCGGAACTCCGCTGGCGGTAGTGCGGCCCACGAAAACCGAAGAGGTGCAGGCGGTTCTGCGCTGGTGCACCGCCAACCGGGTGCCGGTGGTGCCACGCGGCCAGGGCACGGGCCTGTCCGGCGGAGCGACGGCGGTCGACGGCGGGATCGTGCTGTCGACGGAGAAGATGCGCGAGATCACCGTCGATCCGGTCACCCGCACCGCCGTCGCGCAGCCCGGTCTGCTCAACGCCGAGGTGAAACAGGCCGTCGCCGAGTACGGGCTGTGGTACCCGCCGGACCCGTCGTCCTACGAGATCTGCAGCATCGGCGGCAACGTGGCCACCAACGCCGGCGGCCTGTGCTGTGTGAAGTACGGCGTGACCACCGATTACGTGCTGGGCCTGCAGGTGGTGCTGGCCGACGGGACCGCGGTACGCCTGGGCGGCCCGCGTCTGAAGGACGTCGCCGGGCTGAGCCTGACCAAACTGTTCGTCGGCAGTGAGGGCACCCTCGGCGTCGTCACCGAGGTCACGTTGCGCCTGCTGCCTCCGCAGACGACGTCGGCGACGGTGGTCGCGACGTTCGACTCGGTGGAGGCGGCGGTCGGTTCGGTCGTCGCCATCACCGGCAAGATCCGGCCGTCGATGCTGGAGTTCATGGATTCCGTCGCGATCAACGCCGTCGAGGACAAACTGCGGATGGGCCTGGACCGCAATGCCGCGGCGATGATGGTCGCCGCCTCCGACGACCGCGGCCCGGCCGGCGCGCAGGACGCCGAGTTCATGGCCAAGGTGTTCACCGAAGCCGGTGCCACCGAATGCTTTTCGACCGACGACCCGGTCGAGGGCGAGGCGTTCGTGGCCGCCCGCCGCTACGCCATCCCCGCGGTGGAGGCCAAGGGTTCGCTGCTGCTGGAGGACGTCGGCGTGCCGCTGCCGGCCCTGGCCGAGCTGGTGGGCGGGGTGGCGAAGATCGCCGCCGACGCCGATCTGACGATCTCGGTGATCGCCCACGCCGGTGACGGCAACACCCATCCGCTGATCGTCTACAACCCGGCCGACGCCGCCATGACGGCCCGCGCCGAGAAGGCGTTCGGCGACATCATGGATCTGGCGATCAGCCTGGGCGGCACCATCACCGGCGAGCACGGGGTGGGCCGGCTCAAGAAGCCCTGGCTGGCAGGGCAGCTGGGCCCGGAGGCCATGGACCTCAACCGGCGCATCAAGGCCGCACTGGATCCCGACGGAATCCTGAATCCCGGAGCGGTGATCTGAGCGTCTAGCTCCGATTGTCCGACTCCTCCTCGTCGCTGCGCTCCGCATCGGTCGTCGGACTAGCTCCGATTGTCCGACTCCTCCTCGTCGCTGCGCTCCGCATCGGTCGTCGGACTAGCTCCGATTGTCCGACTCCTCCTCGTCGCTGCGCTCCGCATCGGTCGTCGGACTAGCTCCGCACCCGGGTGAACCGGTGCAGCACCCACGCCACCGGGACGCTGAGCGCCATCGTCGTCACGAACAGCCCGGGCATGGAGCCGGTGTAGACGTGCCAGTGCAGCACGTCGGTCATGGCGACCTCCATGATCACCAGGTGGACCAGGAAGATCTCGTAGGAGATCTCGCCGAGCCACACCATGGGCCGACTGGCCAGAACCCTTGAGTACCAACCGGTGTCACCGAGTGCGAGCGGGGCGATGATCAGCGTCGCGATGACGGCGTAGAACACCATCTTCGCGACCGCCTGCGCCAGGTTGTTCGGCGCCGTCGTCGGCTCCCCCGCGATCGGCGTCGAGGCGATGACGAAGCAGATCAGCGCCAGCGGAACCGCCACGAACCAGTACACCCGCACTCCCATGGCGGCCAACACTGTCAGCGCCATGCCGCCCAGGAACCAGGTCAGATAGGCGGGCAGCCAGAGCTTGGCGCCGTCGGGCAGGCCGTGGGTGGTGTGTACCAGCACCAGCCAGGCCGGGCTGATCAACGCTAGACCGGCCAGCCCGGCGAGCAACAGACCCGGCCGCCACTGCCGTCGGCACACCACCGTCAGCAGCAGGTAGGCCAGCACCGGCAGCGTCACGTAGAACGCGACTTCGACTGCCAGGCTCCACATCTGGGTCAGACCCTGGTGCACCAGTGCGAATCCGTAGTTGTCGGTGTAGATCTGGGTCAGCGTCAGGTTGCGGAACAGCCCCCACCAGGAGTGCCCGGGGTTGGGGCCGGCGTCGCGGAAGTGATAGATCGCATATGCCACCAGGACCGTGATCACGTAGGCGGGCATGATCCGGCGGATCCGGTGGCGGGTGTAGCGGGCGAGTGACGGCGAGGCCGTCCCACCCCGGGCCGCCCTGACCCACGGGCCGAACAACAGATACCCGGACAGGGCGAAGAAGATCGGAACGCCGATTTCCAGCCGCGAGTACACCAGTCCGGCAAAGCCATGGGTGTACTTACCGGTGGTGTAGGCCGCGTGGGTGGCGACCACGAGCATCGCGGCCAGCGCGCGGACACCGGTGAGCGAGTCCACCCGGTCGACTCGGGAGGCGTCCGAGGGGCTGAGGGACGAAGCCCCGCCGGAGCGCCGACCCATCAGACGGGAGGCGTTCAAGGGGCTGAGGGACGAAGCCCCGCCGGAGCGCCGACCCATCAGACGGGAGGCGTCCGAGGGGCTGAGGGACGAAGCCCCGCCGGAGCGCCGACCCATCAGACCGGCGGGCTGGGGGCTGCTTCCGCCTGCGTCCACCTCGTCACTCATGGCTTGGGACGCCGCGGGTTCCCCCCTGTAGGGCGCACCGAGCCGGCATGGCCGCGGTCGGACTTCAGATCGATCAGCACACCCTGGATACGGGTGTTCTCCAATTTCTTCCACGTCTCGCTGGGCAGTTTCGCCGGCAACTCCACTAACGAGTGGTCCACCTTGATGCTGATATGCCCGAAGTCGCTGCGGTGCAGGCCGCCCTCGTTGGCGATGGCGCCGACGATGGCACCCGGGTTGACCTTGTGCCTCTTGCCGACCGCGATCCGGTAGGTAGCGAGGTCCTCGCGTGTCCTGCGGGGCGCGCGCTCGCGATCCGGCTGTTCGGTGCGCTCGCGGCGCTTCTCCGGCGGCGGCTCGGTCATCAGGAACTGCGCCCCGGCGCGGGCCTGAACCGCCAGTGCGGCCGCGATATCGGCCATCGGGACGTCATGATCTCGCCCGTACTGCTCGACGAGCTTGCGGTAGACGTCGAATCCCGCGCCGCCCATCGCGTCGGTGATGGACTCGCGGAACTTCTCGACCCGCTGGGCGTTGACGTCGTCGACCGACGGCAGATCCGCCTCGGTGACGGGCTGGCGGGTCACCTTCTCGATGGACTTGAGCAGATGACGCTCCCGCGGCGAGACGAACAGCAGCGCGTTGCCCGAGCGTCCAGCCCGGCCGGTGCGCCCGATGCGGTGCACGTAGGACTCCGGGTCGTGCGGGATGTCGTAGTTCACCACATGCGAAATACGTTCCACATCAAGGCCTCTGGCGGCGACGTCGGTAGCCACCAGGATGTCGATGGTGCCGTCCTTGAGTTGGGCGATGGTCCGTTCCCGCACGGCCTGGGCGACGTCGCCATTGATCGCGGCCGCGGAGAACCCGCGGGCACGCAGCTTTTCGGCGACCTCCTCGGTGGCCTGCTTGGTCCGGACGAACACGATCATCGCCTCGAAGGGCTCGACCTCCAGCACGCGGGTCAGGGCGTCCATCTTGCGGTTCCCCGCGACTTCGATGTAGCGCTGGGTGATGTTCTCGGCCGTGGCGGTCTTGGACTTGACCTTGACCTCGACAGCGTCATGCAGGTACTTGGTGGTGATTTTGCGGATGGCCGGCGGCATGGTGGCCGAGAACAATGCGACCTGTTTGTACTCGGGGGTATCGGAGAGGATGCGTTCGACGTCCTCGGCGAAACCCATCTGCAGCATCTCGTCGGCCTCGTCGAGCACCAGGTAGTCCAGGTGGGAGAGGTCGAGGGTGCCGCGCTCCAGGTGGTCGATCACCCGGCCGGGGGTGCCCACCACGACCTGGGCGCCGCGCCGCAGTCCGGCCAGCTGCACGACGTAGGACTGGCCGCCGTAGATCGGCAGCACGTTGATCTTGGGCAGATGAGCCGCGTAGCGACTGAACGCCTCGGCGACCTGCAGGGCAAGTTCCCGGGTGGGCGCCAGCACCAGCGCCTGGGTCTGCTTGCTCGTGGGGTCGATCCGGGACAGGATCGGGATCGCGAACGCCGCGGTTTTGCCGGTGCCGGTCTGTGCCAGCCCCACCACGTCGGAGCCCGCCATCAGGGCCGGAATCGTCGCCGCCTGGATCGCAGACGGCGTCTCGTAGCCAACGTCGACGACCGCCTGCAGCACAGCGGGGTGAATCTGCAGGTCGGCGAAGGTAATTGCCGGTTCGGCGGGAATTGTCATCGGCTGGAAGTCTAGTGCCTGTGCGCGTCGGAGCGGGTGTTGTAGGTCCGCGCCGGTACCGTGCTGCGGTGTGTGGGATCGGCTGACAACCACAGCGATGGCTGGCGCCCTGGCCGCGACCGTCGGCGCGACGCTGACCGCGTGCGGTTCGGGGGACTCGACGGTTTCCAAGACGCCGCTGCCCACGACTGCCGCCAGCAGCGCGGCCGCCGCCCCGGCAGCACCGTCCCCGCCGCCCGGTCCGCCGCCGCCCGATCCGTGCGCGGTGAACCTCGCCGCACCGGCGATCGCCAAGGCCGTTTCCGAGCTGCCCAAGGACCCGCGCAGCCAGCAGGGCTGGAACCCCGAGCCGCTGGCCGGCAATTACAACGAGTGCGCCCAACTGTCCGCGGTGATCGTCAAGGCGAACACCAACGCGGCCAATCCGAACACCCGAGCGGTGATGTTCCATCTCGGCAAGTACATCCCCACCGGTGTCCCGGACACCTACGGGTTCAACGGTTTGGACCCCGCGCAGAGCACCGGCGACACCGTCGCACTCGCGTTCGCCGGGGGGATGGGGCTGCAGAGCGTGGTCCGGTTCCGGTGGAACGGCAACGGCGTCGAGTTGATCGGGAACACCGGATGAGCCGGCGGGCGAGTACGGCGATCGCATTGGGCGCGAGCGTGATCGCGGTACTGGCCGCCTCGGGCGAGGCCCGCGCGGAACTCGGCTCGACCAGAACCCTCAACGGCGCGGCGCCCCCGGGGACGGCCGCTCCCCTGGCGGATCTCACCGTCATGCTCGACACGATCCAGGCCGACGGCCGGCGACTCCTGGTGCAGCAGGGCATTCGCAAACCGGGCACCCGCGCCCCCATCCACTATCACGGCTACGGCGGCCACACCTGCGTGCTCAGCGGAACGATCACCGACTTCGTGGAAGGCAAAGAGCCGGAGACCATTTCGGCGGGATCCTGCTACTACATGCCGCCCGACGTGGCGATGACGGCGGCGAACACCGGCAAGGACGACGTGCGTTTGATCGACACATTCGTATTGCCGCCGGATGCGCCGGCAATCATCGTGATTGAACCGGGCTGGCCGGACCTCGCCGACCCCACGGGCTGACCTCCGATCCCTAGAGTGGGCTGATGACCTCGCTGGTCGCACGACTATCGGACATCGTGGGCGCAACTCACCTCAGTACCGACGCCGACGTGCTGGCCACCCGCAGCGTCGACTGGACGGGCCGTTACCGCGGCGAGGCCAGCGCACTGGTCCGGCCGGGCAGCGCCGACGAGGTCGCCGCGGTGCTGCGCGCCTGCCGTGACGCCGGCGCCGCCGTCACGGTTCAGGGCGGGCGCACCTCACTGGTCGCCGGAACCGTTCCCCAGCACCGCGACGTGCTGCTGTCCACCGAACGCCTCACCGGAATCGGCGAACTCGATCCGGTCGAAGGCCGGATCCGGGTGCAGGCCGGGGTGACACTGGCCGCCCTGCAGCAGGTGGCGGCCGGCGCCGGCTTGCTCTTCGGCGTGGATCTGACTGCCCGCGACTCGGCGACCATCGGCGGGATGGCGTCGACCAACGCCGGCGGACTGCGCACCGTGCGCTACGGCTCGATGGGCGCCCAAGTGCTCGGCCTGGAGGTCGCGCTGCCCGACGGGTCGGTGGTGCGACGGGACTCGCAGGTGCGCGCCGATAACACCGGTTACGACCTGAATGCGCTGTTCGTCGGCGCCGGCCGC
>Ga0194055_10002617_pt1 | contig 14187 bp, 10 predicted proteins | sample SepL449m_MetaG_FD_155482 | JGI IMG/M metagenome (GOLD analysis project Ga0194055, IMG submission 155482) | Anoxic zone freshwater microbial communities from boreal shield lake in IISD Experimental Lakes Area, Ontario, Canada - Sep2016-L442-9m | ecosystem: Environmental > Aquatic > Freshwater >... | reverse complement strand
AATGGGAACCACGTCGAGGTGCTCCTCACATGAGAATCCCCCTTCAAGAATAGTTGCTGTCCGACGGCATATCAACAACTTACGAAAAATGGGCAATTTAGATGCAACCGATCTTGCCGAAAAGTTCGGAAATTCCGGCGTTTTGACCGGAAAACCTCAAGTTAGCTTGACTCGGCGGAGAAAGGCAGGGTATTCCAAACGGGATTTCCATCGCTGTGAAATCCCTTGGTCGAGGTTTTCGAGAAAGCCCCGACCTTGAAAATCCGCCGATCTCGATTCGTGGATGGAACGTTCCTCTGGCGGAAACATCGCTCGTCTCGGCGCGGGCTACCAATACCATTAACCCCGATCGCAGGATGCGAAACTCGAACTGCACGGATCGAAAAAGACTTCCCTTGTGGCTCGCCTATATCGCGTGTCTTCTGGGATACCCCGCGCCCGTACTGGCTCAGACCGGAGTCCCCTTTCCGTCAACCTCCGCCCCACCTACCGGTTCCATACCAGGTTATCCTTCCCCCAGTTATCCGGCTCCCAGTTATCCTGCGCCTAGCGCTTCCCTGCCACCGAACGGAACGATGCCGACCTATCCGCCAGCATCACCCTACAGTGCTTATCCTCCAACAACCCCCTCTACCGCCTATCCACCAGCGTCACCCTATAGTGGCTATCCACAGGCATCTCCTTACGGCGAGTATCCTCCTACCTTTCGACCAAGTACCGCCCCGACCAGCGGTTTTGATTCAACCTACAATTCGTGGGTCAACTGGTTCACAGGGTCCACCCCTACCAATCCAACGTTCCCACCTCCAACCATGCCGACTGGCTTCGGACAACCGATCACTTCGACACCCGGATTCAACCCCTATGCTGCGCCAGTGCCCGGTTACGGCGCTGCGCCCTATGGTGCAACGGCCTATCCCCCTGGCGCCTTTCCAACTTCGGGCGCCTTTCCAGCGTCGGCCTACCCCAATAGCTATCCACCCGTGATGTATCCGGGATACGGCGCTCCCTCACCCTATGGAGCCCCTGTCGGTCCGCCTCCTGGAACCACATGGTGGTACAACACCACCAGCACGATCCAAACACAAACTCAAGAAGCCGTCCGATTTTGCCAAGGAGTTCGCTTTCGTTACACCTACCTTCCGGGCAACACCGATTTTGGAACCATCAATACCGAAGAAGTCGCCAGCAACGACGCCGAAGTCTCCATTGTCTTCGCATGGCCCAAGTTCCTTGGCTGTTCTCAACCTCTTTACATCATGCCCGCTTACGTTCAAACCTTGTGGGCCGGACCAGTAACTCCCGACGACCCTTACGTTGTCGATGGCCAAATCTATCCTGGTCAGCAACTCCCTCCGAATGCGTTTGCAGCCTACCTAGACCACTCCATCGAATCGGATCCCAAGCAGACCTTCGGGGGCGAGCTAGGGTTTCGAATCGGCGTTTTCTCCGCATTCAACGCCATTAGCAATCAGAGCATCCGTCTCCAGGGCAAAGCGTTGGCACGTCTTCGCTGCACGCCGAACTCGACGCTTCGCGGTGGTATCTACTACCTCGATCGCAATAAAATCAAATTGCTACCCGCCTTTGGCGTCCTATGGACTCCAAACCAAGACACGCGCTGGGATATCTTCTTCCCAGAACCGACCTTCGCGCATTACCTAACGACCTGTGGCAACACCGATGTGTGGTGGTATCTCACCGGATACTACGGCGGTGGAAATTGGACGATCGAGCAACCCAACGGCGTAAACGACAGCGTCGACATCAATGACATCCGTGTGATGCTGGGATTTGAAACGGGGCGGAACGACTTGCTCCGACAAGGTTTCCGGAGCTGCTTCTATGAAGTTGGATATGCTTTTAATCGCGAATTGGTATACCGCTACGACACACCGGCTAACATCAACTTGCAGGACTCTCTGGTCTTCCGCGCCGGCTTTGGTTATTGATGCGACGGACAGGCCGCAACCACGGGTAAATTCGATCCTTCATGACTAACTGATGATGGCATCGATCGGCTTTCCATGATCGATGTCTAGACGCTTCCGTCCCGGCACCTCCAGTTTACGAGAATCCAATCCGAGTTGCTTGAGGATGGTTGCATGAATATCGGTCACATAGTGGCGATCCTCGACTGCGTGAAATCCGATTTCATCCGTCGCACCATGCACCACTCCACCCCGAATCCCGCCACCAGCCATCCAAACGGAAAACCCGAAAATGTGATGGTCGCGTCCGTCCGAGCCTTGCGTGCCAGGGGTCCTTCCAAACTCGGTTGCAAAGACTACCAACGTCGACTCGAGCAATCCTCTCTGCTTCAAGTCGCGTAGCAACCCTGCGATCGGTTTATCCACGGCCCGAAAATTCGATTCGTGATTCGCTTTCAGACCGCCATGCGCATCCCAAACCCCGGCGCCACCCGCCCCATGCTGGATCTGGATGAATCGCACACCCCGTTCCACCAATCTCCGTGCTGCTAACATCTGCATTCCAAACGGTTTCGTTTCCGGAGCATCTAACCCATAGAGTGCATGAGTCGCGTCGGTTTCCGATGCCAAATCCATGACCTCCGGAATCGATGTCTGCATTCGAAACGCCAATTCATAGGATCGAATGCGTGCTGAGAGGGCAGCATCGTCCGGGTACTCGACGGCGCGAAGGCCGTTTAGCTCTCTCGCGAGCTGGAAGCCGATCCTCTGATCGCTCTCTGTCCATCCCTCCGGCCGACTCCCAAAATCCAACGGATTGCTCGGATCGATTCGCAACGGGACAGCATCATGCTCCGGTCCGAGATAGTGACCATCCTTTGCGTTCCAGTACTCGCGCTGACCGATGGAAATAAACTGCGGGAGATTCTCATTGGAAGAACCCAATCCATAGTTCACCCAAGCCCCCAAGGTTGGAAATTCACCATCGAGCATGTGCCTTCCGGAATGAAACTGCGTTTGAGCGCCGTGGTTGTCGTCGGTGGTCCACATCGATCGGATAATTGCGATGTCGTCGACGCACGCTCCCACATGAGGGACCCAATCGCTTAACTCAATTCCCGATTGTCCATAAGGCCTATAGCCGACTTGAAGGGGGTACAGTTTATTGCGCTGCTGTCCGTTCGCATCATTGACTACCGTGACACGAGCCAGCTTCAGCTTGTCGGGACTCTGAACATCGGCGAAGGGTGTTTCGTTGATCGACTTCCCCGCGAATTCATTCAGTTTGGGCTTGGGATCAAACGATTCCATGTGCGATACGCCGCCGTTCATAAACAGCCAAATCACACTCTTTGCCTTGGCTGGCAATTCGTTCCCCTTGCGAATAGCGGCGCTGTCGAGCCCCTCATCTGCCGCACGTACGATTCCGTCGCGAGCCAACATGGCTGAGAGTGCCAGACCCGTGAATCCCCATCCCGCATCCGCCAAAAAGGCTCGACGCATGCGTCCACCCCGCACGAGGCCCTCCCCTTGAATCATTGACTGGATGTGTCGCATGCCCGTTTTCTCCTGGAATTCTTCTTCATCGAATCGTGATGAAGTCATTGTGGTTGAACAAGGCCCGAATCAAGCCGAGACGTGCGATGTGATCCGGGGAAGCTTGCCTCGCCAAAGCGGACGCTCTCCATTGAGCCATCGCACGAATCATGGCTTCCGTTTCTCCACTGTTTGGCAAAACTCCTAATACACACTCAAAGGATCGTTTCGCAAATTCGTCGTCCTCCATGGCTGAATTGCTAACCAGAATCCTCTGAGCTAACTTCTCACTTGCAGACTGGACCAGGGGACTGTTCTCTAAGGTTAACGCTTGCTGCGGCACAATGCTCTGCGCCCGCCGATAGCATTCGAGCACATTCGCATCGTCGAAGATCGAAAGAAACTTCTGGTGTTCGTTATGCGATTGAAAGAAATACAAACTGCGTCTTCGAGACCCCTCATCCGAAGAAGGAATCGATGGTCCTCCCATTTGCGTGTCGAGCTCACCTGCCAAGTACAAAATGCTATCTCGAACGGTTTGCGATTCCATCCTCTGAGTATTCATTCGCCAGTAATACCGATTGTCGCGATCCAACGCCAAGTTCGTATCGGCAGCACCCGCTGCAGACGAACTCATGCGGTACGTTTGCGATGTCGTGATGAGTCGGTGCAGATGTTTCATACTCCAACCACTCTCGATCAATTCGACCGCTAGATAATCCAGGAGAGCCGGGTGGGTCGGCGGTGTTCCTTTGCGACCAAAATCAAAAATCGTCGGTACCAGCGGTTTGCCAAAATGGCGCATCCAAATGTGATTCACGGCGACCCGGGCCGTCAGTGGGTTGCGTCGATCGGTTATCCACCTCGCAAGTGCCCGGCGGCGTCCGGTGCTCGTCGAAGGAAATGGTTTCGAACGAGATTCCTCGGACTCTAAATTCGACTCAGCCGTCTTTTCCGCTCCTCGCAATGCCCGATACGATTCCCCCGGTGCAGCGAGTTGTTTCAAGGCAGCGTCGACGCGTGCGTCGGCAGCCTTTAGTTTGTCCGCAAATTCTTGTTGCTTTTCGAGAGGTGCTGTCTCTAGCTCATACTGCAATTTTATTTGGCTCCACTGAGCATTAGCAACCTCAACCCGCCGATCGGCCGCCGCCGCGGCGCGGATGCGTGCCGCCAGATCCTCGGGAGTCGACTGCAGACTTTTTGCGAGATCCGCATCATAGCGAGGTCCAATCGATAGCATCTCCGCATGCGCAACAGCCAATTCGTATTCCGCAAGCCTGCATTCTTTTCTCAACGAATCCAGGGGGACGGGATCCATTGCGGCCACTCCGGTAACAACGCCTGCGGGATCAGGTAGCGCTTCGCGGAGTTTCGTTTGGAGAACCGTCCATTGATCGCGTGCCCGTCGGTATTTGCTAGTTGCCGATGCCAGCCAACTTTCGCGGATCGAGGGCTTGAGGCCCGGATAAATGGCCTCGGTTGGTAAGGGCACAGGCTCAACCTTCCAAGGAATGACTCCGAGGAATTCGGGGACTCCGGCTTGGATCGGACGGGACAGATCAGGATTGCGATCATCCCCGCGAATATGGATCCATGTGGAGGCTTCGAGATTGCAATCAAAGGCGCGCGGAATACCGTCGCGCTCCACATCGAGTTCCCCTGGCACGATGTCCATCCGAACCTGATAGGGTTCGAAGATGGCGCGCATTCGATAATAGTCTTCCTGTGTTATCGGATCGTATTTGTGATCATGGCATTTGCTGCAGTTCCATGTCATGCCGAGCATGGCTTTGGACGTGTGCTCCACCGTTTCATCGAGCCATGTGGTCCGATTGAACTTGAAGTACTGTCTCGCCAGATAGCCGGTTGCTCGCAGACGCGACGTATCCTGAGGGTACAACTCATCGGCTGCCAGCATCTCCAGGATCATCTGATCATAGCCTTTGTCTTCTTGGATGGATTCCAGGATCCAATCTCTCCAGTGCCACATGTGCTTTTGTGAATTGCGGACTTCGGCTCCCAATCCCCACCAATCGCTGTACCTCCAAAGATCCATCCAATGCCTTCCCCATCGCTCCGCATGTTGGGGTGTAGCTAAGAGTCGATCGACCACGACCTGAAAGTCTTTAGGATCGATGGCATTCTCAAAGGCGTTGATCTCATCGATCGTTGGAGGGAGTCCAATCAAATCCAAACTGACCCTGCGTAACCAAATCGAATTGCGGGCTGGGAGTTGAGGCGTTAAGCCTCGTTGTTCCTGTTCGTACGCGATGAACGCATCGATCGGGTTGGCTCGCCAGAGGGGATTGGTTGGGACGGGCGTCGCCGGCCGAACGGGAGATTGAAAAGCCCAGTGCGAACGCGGATCGATCTCCTCGTCTTCATGTTCCGGCAGAGATGCACCACGAGCGATCCATTCCTGAATCGATCGCACTTGGTCGGGATGGAGAGGCTCTCCGTCCGGGGGCATCCGCTGATCGAGGTCGGTACTGCGAATGCGGTCGAGGAGCGAACTGGATTGCCCATCACCAGGCGTAAGGATCGGCCCACTGCTAGCCCCCTGGACCGCGCGGAAGGCAGTATCCAATCGCAAACCGGCTTCTTGTTTCAATGCACCGTGACATGCAATGCAGCGTTCGTGAAAGACAGGCCGAACCCGCTGAAGATAATCGTCCGCTTCGCCCTCCGATTGGGCCGCATCGCTGCGATTCAAACCCCACCACCCGGAAAGCGGGAACGACAGCAGGAGATAGGCGAGGATCCGAAGGTTGAAATGCATGGCGCTTACCTATTGCTTCGGACGGTCGCTAACAAGCGAACTGACGGGAGGAACCGCACAGGATTTTCCGTGGGTAGGAGGAGAATAGCGAGGATGGCCGGGGGTGGGAAAATTATCGAGTGGTACTGTGCTTGGACGGAGGGGTGCTGTGAGCTAGCGAGCGCGATGTTGGATTCTTGACGCTGGGTTCGTAGCGAGGACGCTCGGCGTGATGGTCGCAGATCTTCGATTATGGTCTACCCTGTCGCGACGAGCAACGCGAAGGAGGATCCCACAGGGCCTCTCGGCGGAACTATTTGGCTCGGAATTTGCTTTAATTTGCCTCATGGAGTGGTTTTGGTCATTATCGAGCACTTTGGCCTGACGGGCCTAGAAAACGATTGGGATATGCGAAGCAACGCAGCACGTTGAGTCCCGGGGCCGCCTCGTTTTTGTGCAACGTCGGCAGGTTGAATCCTCTTGTTTCAACTTTCCACTGGATTTCCTCCACGCGATCCAGGTACAACTATCGCCTCCTCAAGACCATGGAATATGCAGCAATCTAGTCAATCGGATCTTACCGCGATGAGCAGCGAACCTGCATCGAGCCGCGCCAACGACCCTCTTTCGGTTGGACAATACGACACCCGGGGCTTTCACGACGAGATGTTCGTGGAAACAGGTAGACCTCGAACCGGGGTCGAATTCTTAGTCGAACGCTTGGAAAGCTTGCCTCTCGGAGAGCTGCAGCGCCGCCAGCGGGCCGCAGACCACGAACTGCTCAACATGGGAATCACCTTCAATGTCTACGGGCATGCCGCCGGGACAGAAAAGATTTGGCCATTCGATTTGATTCCACGCGTCATGATGGAGCAGGAATGGCGCTACGTTGAATCAGGGCTCAAGCAGCGCATCCGCGCGCTGAACATGTTCATCGACGACATGTACCACGATCAAAACATCATCCGCGAAGGGATCATGCCCGAATTCATGATCTCTACCAGTAAAGGATATCTGAAGCAACTCCAAGGGATGAATCCCTCACGTGGTATCTGGTGCCATATCACCGGGACGGATTTGGTTCGTGCTGCCGACGGACAGATCTATGTCCTCGAAGACAATTTGCGATGCCCGTCCGGCGTCTCGTACGTGATCGAGAACCGCGAAGTGATGAAACGGACGTTCCCCCAGCTCTTTGAAGGACGAAATATCCTGCCCGTCGAGACGTATCCTGAGCAACTGCTCAAGATGCTCCTATTCGTCGCCCCCACTTCGTCGCGTGAACCCAATGTCGTCGTGCTCACCCCGGGAATCTACAACTCGGCCTACTTTGAACATTGCTTCCTGGCACAGCAGATGGGAGTCGAGCTCGTCCAAGGACCCGACCTGGTCGTCAAAGAAGGCTACGTATGGATGCGTACAACCAAAGGTCTTAAGCGAGTCGATGTCATCTATCGCAGGGTCGATGACGACTTCCTGGACCCCGATGTGTTGCGTCCTGACTCCTGTCTGGGCGTACGGGGATTGATGGAGGTCTATCGCGCCGGTCGGGTGGCTTTGGTCAATGCCCCGGGAACCGGTGTGGCGGATGATAAAGCCGTCTATGCCTATGTTCCGCAAATGATCCAATTCTATTTGAACGAGCCGATGATATTGCCCAATGTTCCGACCTACATGTGCGCTGACGACGAGCAACGGCAATATGTCTTGGACCACATCGAAGAACTGGTCATCAAACCGGCCAACGAATCGGGGGGATACGGCATCTTGCTGGGACCGCATGCGACCAAGGATCAAATCGAAAAATACCGCCAGCTCATTCAAAGCAATCCTCGAAATTATGTCGCACAACCAATGTTGGCTTTGTCGACCGTTCCCACACTGTGCGGAGACACGCTAGAAGGAAGGCACGTCGACCTGCGCCCATACATTCTTTATGGAGAGGATATCTACATCGTGCCGGGTGGCTTGACACGCGTGGCCCTCGTCAAGGGATCGCTGGTCGTCAACTCCTCTCAGGGGGGTGGTAGCAAAGACACATGGGTACTCCGCGACAAATAAACGCTCGCTGCCAACAACATTGCAAAGGTTGATGCAAAATGCTTTCAAGAGTGGCTGATTCGATTTTTTGGATGCGTCGCTATACCGAACGGGCCGAGAACGTGGCCCGTTTCATCGACGTCACACTGAACTTGACGTTAGGTCTAGGAGATCAACGCGAGCATCAATGGGAAGCCCTTGTCTACACCACTGGCGACGACACGCTCTTTTTCGAATCGTACCAGCATGTCTCTCAGGAGAATGTGATTCGATTCCTCACCTTCGATGAATCCAATCCCAATTCCATCCTTTCCTGCTTGCAATACGCTCGAGAGAATGCGCGTCAAAGCCGTGAAATGCTCAGCAGCCAAATGTGGGAAGAGCTGAACAAGTTCTATCTCTTTGTCCGCGACAGCCGCAACGACCAACGTGCCATCGACTCACCCTTTGAATTTTTTACGAAAGTTCGGCAGTTTGGTTACTTGATCGATGGAGTTGTGTCCGGAACCATGTCCCATGGAGAAGCTTGGAACTTCGGCAGGCTTGGAGCAATGCTAGAACGGGCGGACAAAACATCCAGAATTCTCGACGTGAAGTATTTCTTGCTCTTGCCCAACGTCAGCGACGTCGGAACTTCGATCGACTTTAGTCAATGGGGTATGCTGCTCCGAAGCGCCAGCGCCTTGGAGATGTATCGCCGCCGCTTTGGAAGACTCTCTCCTAAACTCGTGGCTGCGTTTCTCCTGCTCGATCGCGATTTCCCTCGAGCCGTCCGTTTCTGCATCTCCCTTGCCGAACGCTCCCTATTGGCCATCACCGGGGGCACGCCAGGAAACTTCAACAATCGACCCGAACAACTCCTCGGTCGACTCCGCGCCGAACTCGAATTCTTGGATATCGACGAAGTCATGCGCGGCGGTTTGCATGGTTTCATCGATGGGTTCCAAAGCAAACTCAATGATGTCGGGGACGCCGTGCACGAGATGTTCTTCCAAGTCCAAGTCGCGTGATTCTCGGCTCTCGTATCACGTCGATCGAAACATCCTCGCCAGCCAAAGTGTCGGTAGCACCAACACGCACAACCATATCCCAGCTCGATCCCCGGCATACTGCAACGCCAACGCCGCATCGAGAAAGAGGATCGATACAATCGCTTGCTTGATTGCGATCCCTAATTTGCGAGGTTCGAGTGATTCGATGGAGTGCCAAGCTCGACGAGCCAATGGCAACATCAGCACAACGATGAGCAATGGGAAAACCCAATACGGATCTAACCGTAGGGACTCCGTTGGAAAACATGCGGAGGCAATCGCAATCAGCACCACTCCGACAGCGCTAATGGCCCATCCCGACACGAGCCGAGTTCGCGATTGCAGATTCTCTGCCTCGCGCCGGGCCGCAGTCGTGATACCAGCAACGTAGATGCCATGTCCCAACACGATTAAGTACGCGTGCTTCCCCAGCGGATGGTCCATTGCTCCGGCGACCAAAGCCATTCCTAATCCCATATTCAACGAACGGCATAGCCCCATGACGGCGGGAGCAAATGGGGTCTTTTTCAGCGGCCCATCGTAGGCAACAATCGCTGCAATCAACAGGCTCGAGACCACGAGCGAAGGGAAGATGTTCGGGAAATTGGACGCGGCCAATCCGTACACGCTGCCAGCGGCTAAAAGCGTCAAAAGGAATCCAACCACAAACAGCCCGATCGCGGCTCGATGTGCTCGCTCCGGAGTAATCGCTCCCGTCACCAGTGGCCCTGGACGACCCTGCAATCGATCTTGTTCTAGGTCCAATACATCGTTCAGCACCATGCCTCCCCAATAGAAACATATCGATCCCATGGAACCGAGTATGGCTGCTATGGGGTACTGCCCGATCGAGTGGTGAATCCCGCCCGCGATGCACATCCCCGCCAAAACATCGGCACAACTGGTGAACGTATTCGGGACTCGGGCTAACTGTGCCCATGCTTTTAGATTCGTCAACTCGGATCTCCTCACTCTTTCGCTGCGAATCGATTCATGCCGTTGTGAACTGCCTTCGATACCCTCGACAGGGCGCCGGTTGTTTGGCGTGTCACCATTGTACCCATTGCGTTTTCAACAACGTACCCGAGTCCCCCACGCAGACGTAGTTGGCAAAGGCGATCGGATCTGACTGCGGAGTCGCAGACGTCTCCATGGGCAAGTTGGGAAAGTGCATGGCCACTCCCCCGGTCGACGCGTACAAAACACCTTCGTATTGAAGTGCAACAGGTCGATGGACATGACCGAAGAAGACTCCTCGAACGCGATTTCGATGCTTAGCGAGAACTCGATGCAGTTCGTCGCCATCGATGAGAAGCATCGTCCGATCGATCCAATCACACTCTAATGGCAGTGGGGGATAATGGACAAATACAGTGGCAGGCTCGGATGTACTCGCCAGAACCGATGAGAGCGACTCGATTTGCGCCTCACCCAGCATCCCGCGTGGATCGATCGCCGCATCGTCTCGGCCATCCAAAATAAAAAATCGCTCGTTGCGAAGCTGAAAATGATACGCCCAGCGCTGACGATAGCAGGGCAATCGATCACCAGGCATCGAACCTAGGATTCGAGGCCACGCTGCGCGATGGTCATGGTTTCCAACGACGCAGTGAACAGGGTAGGGGAGAGATCGAAGGAGCGACACAACCTGCTCCGTGCTCGATCCATCGTCACCTTCGATATGACCGCGATGCACCAAGTCCCCAGTGTGCACGATGAAGTCGATCGGAGCATCGAGACTTTGGATCCAACGGCACAAACGATCCATGCGCTGCCCAGGGTCGATTCCGTCTGCGATTGGCGAACGGCTCCAATGTGTATCGCTGATTTGCAAAAAGTGAACATTCATCATGGACGCCGCGCGATGACTTCGATCATGGCGGCAGCGAACCATGGCAAATCATCCGGCTTGCGACTCGATACGAAGTGGCGATCGACAACGACGGGCGCATCCTCCCAAAGAGCACCCGCGTTAATCAAGTCATCCATGATCCCGGGTGAGCCGGTGACACGGACGCCTCGATAAACCCCGGCGGAAATCGCAAGCCAACCTCCATGGCATATGGCCGCGATGCACTTACGGTCTCGATCGAAATCCGCAATCAATTGCTTGACGGTCGCCAATCGCCGCAATCGATCGGGCATGAATCCACCGGGAAGCAATACGGCATCAAAGTCGCTCGCTTGAACTTCCGAAATCGCCACATCGGAAGTGCAGGGGTAACCGTTCTTGCCAACGTATCCCTTTTTGGATTCCTCTCCAGCCACCACAAAGGTTGCGCCCGCTTCGATCAATCGGAGTTTGGGATACCAAAGCTCCAAATCTTCATAGATGTCACCCACAAAAGACAAAACCCGTTTACCTGCCAATGGTTTTGCGGTCATTTCAGTGTGTCAATCTGTCGGTCGGGAGGTGTATGCAACTAATTACCAAGGTTTCATCCTACCGAAAAAAAGGTTTTTGAGGATTACCGACGATCGCTCCCCTAAAAAAAGAAACGTTGCTTGGTATCCTAAGAAACCGAGTTGGCGTGCGCTGGAGATGCGTAGTTCGGTTTTGCACTAGGAATGGTTTCGGCTATGACTTTAGGTAGTTTTTTTCGGGGTGACCGTCGGGGATTGTCGTTTGAACTGTTTCCACCCAAGAGTGACGAGCAAGTCGAAAACTTGATGGGGACCGTCGCAGAGCTCAACGCCTTTTCCCCAGACTTTTACACGTGCACGTACGGGGCCGGCGGTTCAACGCGAGACCGAACTCTACAAATTCTCGAGATCGTCAAAAAGCGTTTTGGGCATCGTGTTGCATCGCACTTGACCTGCGTTGGTTCGACGATCGATCAATTGCGCGACTATCTACAGGCCGCTACTGCGGCGGGCACCGATTACATTGTCGCCTTGCGCGGCGACCCACCCAAAGGACAAACGGAGTTCGAGCAAACGGTAGGTGGACTGCGATACGCAAATGAATTGGTCGAGTTGCTTCGGTCTGAATTTCCACAGCTCGGGATCGCTGTCGCCGGTTATCCCGAGGTCCATCAGGAAGCCCCCAGCGCAGAGGTAGACTTAGAGAATCTCAAGCGGAAAGTCGATGCCGGGGCCGATATCATCGTGACGCAATTGTTTTACAACAATCAAGATTTCTTCCGATTCGTCGACCAATGCTTGGGAGCGGGAATCACGATCCCGATCGTCCCGGGGATTCTTCCCGTTACCAATCTTGCCCAAATCCAGCGCATCGCCTCGTTGTGCAAGGCCCAGCTTCCTGCGCGATTCGTTCAGCGACTTTCGGAAAACGAAGCCCCCGAATGGCAGTTTCAAGCCGGGGTCGATTTTGCTACGGAGCAAGTCTCCGAGTTGCTTGAATCGGGAGTACCAGGCATCCACTTCTACGTGCTCAACAAGTCCCCGGCAACAGCTCAAGTACTCAGTTCGGTTTGGCGTTGAGCCCAAAGTTCTTTTTCGGGGGAATGCACTACCGCGAGAAAATTCCCGCCGACACGTTTGAGCGATTTTCCTATTTGAGCTCGGGCTTCCTCAACTCCACGAGCAGCCAACCTCGAACTCCTCGAAATGCATTCACCTTGAGGATCATTTTTTCGTATACGGAAGCTAACCAGTAGAGACAGCGATTGAACGCAAAATATGCGGGATGCTGCCCGAGATATTCGAATTTTTCCACGCTCATTCCGGATTGCTTTGCCAGTGCTTTGATCTGTCCATAGCTATTTGACTTGTAAACAGTCGGAAAAACATCCTTCTCCTCTCGCCCCTCCGTGTGATGCACCAGAGCACCATGGAATTTGTTGGGTACCAGCCTCGAAACAACGGATACATAATCCCAGCGGTTCGCTGTTAGGAAAATCCATTTTCCGCCAGGCCTCATCACTCGGAAAACCTCTTCAAACACTCGCCCCGGATCCCCAACATGCTCCATTACAGAACGCGAAAAAACGACGTCGACGGATTCGTCAGGTAAAGGCAAATCCTCAATATTCGCCTTGATCAACTGCATACCCGACTCCTCAATTTCGAAGTCCACCACATCGACTCCAATCAACTCCGCGCCGCGGTCTCGATACTGCTGGAGAAGCGGCGCCGTATATCCACACCCTTGCTCCAATACAACCTTGCCCTTGACGACAGATTGCGACAAAGCATCGTTGAGAACGTTGTATGGATGCTTCGTATGCGCCCACCATGAATCGTAGATAGACCTCACACCCTTCTTCATAATCTTCCTATGTCCAAAGCGAGACGTTTTGAATTCTACGAGCAACTTCTTGCGGGCAGACCGCAGAATTGGGGTCAACCAGAAGGGACTCGCTAAACCGCATTCCATTCCCCTGCGCCTTCCGCGATCACAGCGCACTGATTCTAGATCACCGCTATCAAAGCCTCAACCTCGCACTTCACAGAAATAAGTGAAACGACGACCTGGGGCCGACCGCATGGGACCAGCCGTTTAACCGCCTAGGGCCAGCCATCTTTATGGCAGGCTTGTTTCTTTCGTTAGCATCCTGTCACCAAATGCCACTGAGCATAATGGGAAATGAACAGCGGCGGGCGAGGGCAAGACAGAGCACACCAAGCGCATCCTACCGAAAAAAAGGTTTTTGAGGATTACCGACGATCGCTCCCCTAAAAAAAGAAACGTTGCTTGGTATCCTAAGAAACCGAGTCGGCGTGCGATGGAGATGCGTAGTTCGGTTTTGCATTAAGAATGGTTTCGGCTATGACGTTAGGTAGTTTTTTTCGGGGTGACCGACGGGGATTGTCGTTTGAACTGTTTCCACCCAAGAGTGACGAGCTAGTCGAAAACTTGATGGGGACCGTCGCAGAGCTCAACGCCTTTTCCCCAGACTTTTACACGTGCACGTACGGGGCCGGCGGT
>Ga0194055_10002616_pt1 | contig 14189 bp, 10 predicted proteins | sample SepL449m_MetaG_FD_155482 | JGI IMG/M metagenome (GOLD analysis project Ga0194055, IMG submission 155482) | Anoxic zone freshwater microbial communities from boreal shield lake in IISD Experimental Lakes Area, Ontario, Canada - Sep2016-L442-9m | ecosystem: Environmental > Aquatic > Freshwater >... | reverse complement strand
CCACGGCCGCAGAGTCAGCCACGGGTGTGGAGTTGGCCATCGCGAACACCGCAGTGAATCCACCTCGGGCTGCCGCTGCCGTTCCGGTCTCAACGGTTTCCGCATCTTCACGACCGGGTTCACGAAGGTGCGTATGCAAGTCAACAAATCCGGGGAGCAAGACAGCTCCCTTGCCGTCAATGATGTGCGCTTGGTCAACCGGCAGGTCCGCACCAATAGCAGCGATCACACCGCTATCAATCAAAACATCGACGTTGGCTCCCCCGAGAGGTCGCACATTCTTCAACAACAGCGTGCTCATGCGGCACCATCTCCCAATGCCGATTCGCTACCACCGAGCAGCAGGTACAAGACAGCCATGCGTACGGAGACACCGTTGCGTACTTGGTCAACAATGACGCTGCGTGGCGAATCCGCGACTCGTGACTCGATCTCCAGTCCTCGATTCATCGGACCCGGGTGCATCACGATGGCGTGATCGGGCATCGTGGCGGCTCGCTGGACCGTCAGGCCATAGCGCTGGCTGTATTCACGGGCACTCGGGAAAAATCCGCCATCCATTCGTTCGTGCTGGACGCGCAGCATCATCACCGCATCGACGTTCGGCAGGACTCCATCCAAGGAATATGAGCCTTCGCACGGCCAGTTGTCAGTGTGCAAGGGCATCAACGTCGGCGGAGCAACCACTGTGACTTTCGCACCGAGGGTGTTGAGCAAGTGAACATTGGAGCGGGCTACTCGACTGTGCAAGACATCACCAACGATGGCCACATGCAAACCATCAAGACCCGTGCTACCCGCACCTGACGCCGTGATGTGGTCACTCAGGTGTTGACGCAGGGTAAAAGCATCGAGCAATGCCTGGGTGGGGTGTTCGTGCGTTCCATCCCCCGCGTTAATCACGTGGGCATCCATCCAGTCGGCGTGGGCCAACCGATGCGGAGCACCCGACATCGAGTGCCGAATGACCACTGCATCTGCGCCCATAGCGGCAAGCGTCAGTGCGGTGTCTTTCAAGCTCTCGCCTTTGCTCACGCTCGAACCCTTGCCTGAAAAATTGATGACATCAGCTGAGAGGCGCTTGGCCGCGGCCTCAAACGAGATGCGCGTACGCGTGGAGTCCTCAAAGAACAAGTTCACGACCGTACGTCCACGCAGCGTGGGCATCTTCTTAATCGGCATATCCGAGACGCGCGCCAACTCCTCGGCCGTATCGAGAATCTGCAGCGCGGCATCGCGATCGAGGTCGGTTGTTGAGAGCAGGTGAGTTTTCCTCTGGGTGTTCACTGGGCATCCACCCCCAACATAACGGAATCTTGATCGTCAAGTTCGGTCAATTTCACGTGCACGGCTTCGCTTTGGGCCGTCGGAAGGTTCTTGCCGACATAGTCAGCACGAATGGGAAGTTCACGATGCCCTCGATCGACCAGAGTGGCCAACTGGATGGCTTGCGGGCGCCCCAGGTCGGAGACCGCATCCATCGCGGCGCGAATCGTGCGGCCAGAGAACAACACGTCGTCAACCAAGATGACCACTCGGCCGTCAATGCCTTCGGGAGGAACCTCGGTGCGCGCAAGGGCGCGAGCGGGCTTGAGCCGCAAGTCATCGCGGTACATGGTGATGTCGATGGAACCGACGGGAACGTGCGAATGATCAATCTCGCTCAGCTTGGCCGCGATGCGTCGCGCCAGTGGGACTCCGCGACTAGGGATTCCGAGCAAGACCAAGTGATCGCAACCTTTGTTGCGTTCTACGATTTCATGAGCGATGCGCGTTAATGCGCGAGAAATATCAGAGGCATCGAGCACTTCGCGGAACGAGTCCGCGGGCCGAGCAGGGACAGCCGTCATGGCCGACCTCCTTCCCCGCCTCACTGGACGGGCCTTAAAGGATGTCACTTCACTCCAGCAGCACCAGAGTGGTTAAAAGATAGCAGGGCACCCAGCTAACTGGGGAAGGCAGGCTGGACTGAACCCACTATTCGCGGTAGGCCAAGGCCTGTTCAGAGACGGCATGCCCCATGACGTGGACGCGCATGGCGTTGGTGCTCCCGGGGATTCCCGGCGGGCTTCCGGCCACAATGACCACGGAGGTCTCCGGCTCCACACGCCCCATGTCCAGCAGCGCAGCGTCAACCTGACGCACCATCTGGTCGGTGTGCACAACGGGAGGAACGAGGAACGTTTCCACTCCCCACACCAGCGTCAGGCGATTGCGCACTTGTTCAACAGGCGTGAAGGCATAAATTGGAATCGGCGAACGGTAGCGAGCTACTAAGTGCGCGCTCGTGCCGGTCTGCGTGAAAGCCACCAAGGCTTCAGCATTAATCGCTGCACCCACGCTGGTTGCCGCACTAGCAATGGCCTCACCCTTATTACGCGGTTCGGTGTTTACCGGATCCATCTGCTCCAAGGCTTCGCTTTCAACCGCAGAAATGATGCGGGCCATTGTTTCAACTGAGGCAATCGGGTGCGCACCGATACTTGTCTCGCCCGAGAGCATCAAAGCATCAGTGCCGTCGAGAACAGCATTAGCCACGTCGCTGGCTTCGGCACGCGTTGGACGCGACATTGACACCATGGACTCGAGCATCTGGGTCGCCACAATCACCGGCTTGGCGGCCTCACGAGCCAAAACGATGGCCCGCTTTTGGACCAAAGGCACCAGTTCCAGGGGCAATTCCACACCTAAGTCGCCGCGAGCCACCATGATCGCGTCAAAACGGTCCACGATTTCCTCAAGATTGTCCACGGCCTGCGGCTTTTCAATCTTCGCGATCACCGGAACACTGATGCCGACCTCAGTCATGACAGCTTGAACCACATCAAAGTCATCCGCACTACGAACGAAGGACAGCGCCACCCAATCGATGCCGGCCTTGAGCGCCCATCGCAGGTCGTCGTGATCCTTTTCCGACATCGCCGGCACACTCACGGGAACGCCAGGCAAGTTAATGCCCTTGTGGTCCGAAATTCGACCACCCTCGAGAACCATCGTGCGCACCATGGAGCCTTCAACAGAGATAGCACGCAAGCACACGCGTCCATCGTCAATCAGGATGAGGTCCCCAGCCTTTACATCGCCAGCCAAACCAGAGTAGGTCGTCGAAGCAATATCGCGAGTTCCCACCACATCATCGGTGGTGATAACGAAGGCATCTCCCTCGCGAAGCAGGACAGAGCCTTCGGCGAAGGTGCCCAACCGGATCTTGGGACCCTGAAGGTCGACCAAAATGCCCACACTGCGCCCGGTTTTTGCTGCCGCGTCACGAATTCGCTCCACAACTGCAGCATGCGTGGCCTGGTCACCGTGGCTCATATTCAAGCGAGCCACGTCCATACCGGCTTCGACGAGCTCAAGAATCTTCTCGGGAGAGGCCGTTGCGGGTCCGATCGTGCATACGATCTTGGCTCTACGCATATAGACATCTTAGCGCGTGAATGACCTGACTTCAGCCCTGACGCGGGCGTAAAGCGTGAACAACAAACAAACCAACGGCGCTTACACCACAAGTGGGCGATCGGTGGGTCGCACGGGCGACGGCAAATTGGTTTCACCCGTGAGATACGCGTCCACCGCGGATGCGACAGCGCGACCTTCAGCAATGGCCCACACAATCAAGGACTGTCCTCGACCCGCATCGCCCGCGACAAAGATCGAATCCACCGTTGACATGAATTGAGCATCGCGAGCAACATTTCCGCGAGCATCAAGTTCCACACCCAGTTGAGTGACCAACGTTTCCGCCTGTGGCCCTACAAATCCCATGGCCAAGGTGATCAAGTCAGCCGGTAACTGAACTTCAGTGCCGGCGACCGGCTCAAATCGACCGTCAACCATGCGCACTTCAATCAATTCAATACCCGTGACATGCCCCTCGTCGTTGCCGATGAATCGCTGGGTTGAAACAGCGAACATCCGGTCGCCGCCTTCTTCGTGGGCACTGGTGACTCGGTACAGCATCGGATAGGTCGGCCACGGCGCCTCATCGGGACGTTGATCGGCAGGGCGAGGCATGATCTCTAACTGAGTCACCGATGCTGCACCTTGACGATGAGCGGTACCCACACAGTCAGCTCCGGTATCACCACCACCAATAACAATGACGTGCTTGCCCTTGGCGTTAATTGGCGGCTCGACCATGTCGCCTTCCTGCACCCGGTTAGCCCAGGGCAAGTACTCCATGGCTTGGATGATGCCGGTTAGTTCACGACCGGGAACGTCTAAGTCACGCCACGCGGTTGCACCGGTGGCGACAACAATGGCGTCATAGCGAGCGCGCAAGTCTGGCCACGTCACCGACTCACCAATGTCTGACGAGGGACGAAAACGCACACCTTCGGCTTCCATTTGTGCCAATCGCCGATCCAAGTGGTGCTTTTCCATTTTGAATTCGGGAATGCCGTAGCGCAACAGTCCACCGATGCGATCCGCTCGCTCATAGACAGCAACCGTGTGACCAGCACGCGACAACTGCTGAGCCGCGGCCAATCCAGCTGGCCCAGATCCCACAACGGCAACAGTTTTTCCGCTTAAGCGATCAGGGAGCTGTGGCACAACCCAACCTTCATCCCATGCACGATCGATAATTTCGACCTCAACTTGCTTAATCGTGACGGGATCAGCATTGATGCCCAGGACGCATGCTGACTCGCAGGGCGCCGGACACAGCCGACCAGTGAACTCGGGAAAGTTGTTCGTTGCGTGCAACCGCTCAATGGCCGACTGCCAGTCCTGACGCCGAACCAAGTCATTCCATTCGGGAATGAGATTGCCTAGTGGGCAACCGCTGTGGCAAAACGGAATGCCACAGTCCATGCAACGACTCGCCTGTTGTTCCAGCTCACCATTACCGAAGTCTTGATAGACCTCTTTCCAGTCTTGAATCCGTACGTCGACCGGTCGACGAGGCGGAGTCTGTCGAGAGGTTTTAAGGAAACCCTTGGGATCAGCCATTGACTGCCTCCATGATTGCAGTGTTGACATCCTTGCCTGCACGTTCAGCAGCAGCGCTGACCGCCAAAACCTTCTTGTAATCCTTCGGCATGATCTTGCTCAGTCGCTGGACCGAAGCGTCCCAATCCTTCAACAAGGACTCGGCAACCGTGGATTGAGTAAATTCAAAGTGGCGACGAACACTACTGAGGACAAAGGCTGCATCGGTTTCGTCCAAAGTTTCCACATCCACCATCTCAGCATTCACCACCCTGGAATCCAGGTCGAGAATGTAGGTGACGCCACCCGACATTCCAGCAGCGACATTGCGTCCGGTCGGGCCGAGAACAATGACGCGACCACCCGTCATGTATTCACAAGCATGGTCCCCCACGCCTTCGACGACTGCCGTGACACCGGAGTTGCGAACACAAAAGCGCTCGCCGGCAAGACCGCGTAAGAAGATTTCGCCCGAAGTGGCGCCATACGCCACGACGTTGCCGGCAATCACGTTGGTGGCTGCATCAAACGAAGCATTTTCGTCAGGGCGCACGATCAGGCGCCCGCCGGACAAACCCTTACCCAAATAGTCATTGGCATCCCCGAGCAGGCGCAACGTGATTCCTCGTGGAACAAACGCGCCGAAGGACTGGCCCGCGGAACCATTCAAGGTGATATCGATCGTGCCATCAGGCAAGCCGGCGCCGCCATAGCGCTTGGTAACTTCGTAGCCCAGCATGGTGCCGACAGTTCGGTTGACGTTACGCACGGGAATCTGCGCAATAACCGGCTCTGCATACTCAAGAGCTGGAGCCGACAGCGCAATCAACTGGTTGTCGAGAGCCTTGTCCAAGCCATGGTCTTGATCAACTGCATGGTGTCGAGAGGCGCCTTCGGGAAGAGAGGGAACATGCAAGATCGGCTCCAGGTCAAGCCCTGCTGCCTTCCAGTACTGAACCGCATCGAGGGCATCAATTAATTCGGCCTGGCCAACGGCTTCATCAACACTGCGCAATCCCAGCTCGGCAAGGATCTCACGCACTTCCTCGGCAATGTATTCAAAAAAGGTCTGGACGAATTCCGGACGACCGGTAAAGCGCTCGCGCAATACTGGGTTCTGCGTCGCGACACCAACGGGACAGGTGTCCAAGTGGCATACCCGCATCATGACGCAACCCATCACTACCAGCGGGGCGGAAGCAAAACCAAATTCCTCAGCACCCAGCAGCGCGGCAATGACAACGTCGCGGCCGGTCTTCAATTGGCCGTCAGCTTGGACGACTACGCGGTCGCGCAAACCATTGAGCAGCAGGGTTTGTTGCGTTTCCGCCAAGCCCAGCTCCCACGGTGCCCCGGCATGCTTGAGCGACGTCAGTGGCGAAGCACCGGTGCCGCCGTCGTGGCCACTGATCAAGATCACATCTGAGTGCGCCTTGGCTACACCAGCTGCAACGGTTCCCACGCCGACTTCAGCCACAAGCTTGACGTGAATGCGAGCTTGCGGGTTTGCATTCTTGAGGTCGTGGATCAACTGAGCTAAGTCTTCGATGGAGTAAATGTCGTGGTGCGGCGGCGGCGAAATCAATCCCACGCCAGGTGTGGAGTGACGCGTCTTCGCCACCCATGGGTACACCTTGTGGCCAGGCAGTTGGCCGCCCTCGCCAGGCTTGGCACCTTGGGCCATCTTGATCTGAATGTCATCAGCATTGACCAAGTACTCACTGGTGACACCAAATCGACCAGAAGCCACCTGCTTGATCGCCGAACGCTTGCTGTCTCCGCCGGGCAAGGGTTGGTAACGCTCAGGGTCTTCCCCGCCTTCACCGGTGTTGGACTTTCCACCGAGGCGGTTCATTGCGACCGCAAGAGTTTCGTGAGCTTCTTGCGAAATGGATCCGTAGGACATCGCGCCAGTAGAAAAACGCTTCACAATTTCCGAAACTGGCTCGACGTCATCAATGGAGATAGCGGGTCGATCGCCGGTGCGAAGGTGAAAGAGTCCGCGTAACGTCATCAAACGTTCGGACTGGTCATTGACCTTGTTCGTGTACTCCTTGAAGATGTCATAACGACGTGCACGCGTGGCGTGCTGAAGACGAAAGACAGTTTCTGGATCAAAAAGGTGCGGTTCGCCCTCACGACGCCACTGGTATTCGCCACCCACGTTGAGGGTGCGGTGGGCTGGTTGGATTCCACTGCGTGGATGCGCTACCGAATGGCGCTTTTCGACCTCTTCTGCAATGACATCAAGGCCTACCCCGCCCAACTTGCTGGTAGTGCCAACGAAGTAGCGATTGATGACCTCTTGCGACAGGCCGATGCATTCAAAAACCTGAGCGCCTCGGTAGGAGGCAACCGTGGAAATGCCCATCTTGGACATGACCTTGAGCAATCCCTTGCCCAAAGACTTAACCAGGTTCGCCACGGCCTTCTCAGGATCAATGTCAATCACGCCTCGGCGCGCAAGGTCCTCAACCGTCTCCATCGCGAGGTAGGGGTTCACAACAGCAGCGCCATACCCAACGAGCAAGGCAACGTGGTGCACTTCGCGAATGTCTCCGGCTTCGACTACGAGCCCAATCTGCGTTCGAGTCTTTTCGCGAACCAAGTGATGGTGGACCGCTGCCGTCAGAAGCAAAGAAGGAATCGGTGCGAGTTCGCGATCTGAATCACGATCCGACAAGACGATGAAGCGCACACCCTCTGCAATGGACTGGCTAACCTCCGAACAAATTTCATCCAAGCGATCAGCAAGGGCCGGTCCCCCACCATCAACGCGGTAGAGACCATTAATGCGCGTGGCAGCAAAACCGGGCAAGTTACCGTCCTTGTTGACGTGCAAAATCTTGGCCACTTCATCGTTGTTGATCACGGGGAACGGCAAGATGATGCGACGGCATGACGAAGCAGAAGCCTCAAGGAGGTTGCCCTCAGGCCCCAGCTGACTTCCCAGTGCAGTCACCAGCTCTTCACGGATGGCATCCAACGGCGGGTTGGTCACCTGAGCAAAGAGCTGACTGAAGTAATCAAAGAGCAGTCGAGGACGCTCAGAAAGCGCAGCAATCGGGGTGTCCGTTCCCATCGATCCCAAGGGCTCACCACCGGTTAGCGCCATCGGCGTGAGGATGACGCGCAATTCCTCGTCGGTGTACCCAAACATTTGCTGCCGGCGCGACACCGACTCGTGGGTGTACACGATGTGCTCACGATCAGGAAGGTCTTCGAGTTTGAGATGACCGGCGTGCAACCAATCTTGATACGGCAGCTCGCTAGCCAACGACGACTTAATCTCATCGTCTTCGACGATGCGGTGCTCAACGGTGTCAACCAAGAACATACGTCCGGGCTGCAAACGTCCCTTGCGAACAACGCGGGCTGGATCAATAGAAAGCACTCCGGCTTCACTGGCCAAGACCACGAGCCCATCGTCGGTAACCCAGAAGCGACCAGGGCGCAGGCCATTGCGGTCAAGGACCGCGCCGATAACTGATCCATCGGTGAACGCGACGTTGGCCGGCCCATCCCACGGCTCCATCATTGAAGCGTTGTACTGATAGAACGCTCGGCGACCAGCATCCATCGTGGCGTGGTTTTCCCAGGCTTCCGGAATCATCATCAACACCGAATGCGGGAGCGAACGTCCGCCCAAGTGCAGAAGTTCCAAGACTTCGTCAAAGGATGCAGAATCCGAGCCACCATCGGTACAGATGGGAAAGAGTCGGGACAAGTCGCCCGGGATTACGTCACTGCGCAGGTTGGCTTCGCGAGCGCGCATCCAGTTGCGGTTGCCGTTTACCGTATTGATTTCACCGTTGTGCGCGATCAGGCGGTACGGGTGAGCCAACGGCCACGAGGGGAAGGTGTTGGTCGAAAAGCGCGAGTGCACCAGACCCAATGCCGACTTCATGCGTGAATCGGACAGGTCGGGGAAGAATGGTTCGAGTTGAGAGGTGGTCAACATTCCCTTGTAGACCACCGTGCGGGCCGACAAGCTCGCGAAGTAGACCCCAACTTCACGCTCAGCGCGCTTGCGCAAGCAAAAGGCCAAGCGATCGAGCTCAATGCCACTGCGGCCACCTTGTGCATCAGCAACGAACAACTGCGAAAAGCGTGGTTGGGAAGCAGCGGCAGCGGCACCCACCAGTCCTTCGGTAACCGGAACCTCACGCCAGCCCAGAACCTGGAGGCCTTCTTGCTCAGCGACTCGAGCAATCGCGGCTTTTCCTGATTCTTGCTGGGCATCATCGTTTTCGAAAAAGGCTATACCCACCGCGTAGCTGCCGGCAGCAGGCAAATCAAAGGTGACAACGGCCCGCAAAAACTCATCGGGAACCTGAATCAAGATGCCCGCGCCGTCGCCCGAATCGGGGTCTGATCCGCTGGCACCACGGTGGTCAAGGTTGACCAAAACGGTGATGGCTTGCTCAACGATGGCGCGCGTGGCTTCACCGCTGAGATTGGCTACTAGGCCGACACCGCAAGCATCATGCTCGTCAGTGCCGGTATAGAGCCCCTGCGGGGAAGGAAAAGGCGAAACCATAATGGCCTCTCGTCGTGGTACTCCAAAGGGAGCGAAGGGACGACGCTGGCCCGAAGCAGGATCCCAATCTACCACGGCCTAGCCCGGGGTCTACCCGATCCCAGAACCCACCAAACTGCCCAAGAAATAGGTCACCAGGCCTGCGGCCACGCCGATGCTGGCTTGCCTGAGCCCGCTGTACCACCAACTACGCGTGGTGACGCGGGAAACCGCGGCTCCACAGGCGAACAACGCCACGACGGCCAATACCTGGGACAGAGCCAAAACACTTGAGGTGAGGCCCAGCAGGTACGGCAGCAGCGGAATGATCGCACCCACGGCAAACGAGCCAAATGAGGAAGAAGCTGCCACCCATGCCGAGGGCAAATCGTTGGGGTTGATGCCAATTTCATCGCGAGTGTGAATATCTAGTGCTACCTCAAAGTCAGCGCTAATGGCGGTGGCAAATTCGGTAGCCAAGGGCCGTGGTACCCCTCGCGACACGTAGGACTCGATCAACTCAGCAAGCTCAGCCTCCGGGCGATGGAGCAATTCCAGGCGCTCTGACTCAATTTCGGCCAGCGCAGATTCGACTTGTGACTTCACCGAAACGTATTCACCGGCCGCCATAGAGAAGGCTCCTGCTGCCAGCCCGGCCAGCCCGGCCAAAACAATCGTTGAGCGTGGCGCTCCCCCACCGGCAACACCGGCCATTAGTGCAGCATTAGAAACCAAACCATCCATCGCGCCGAAGACGGCCGGACGCAGCCATCCCCCAGACACGTTGCGATGATCATGCTGGATTTCAACGTTGCGCGCAATGAGGTCGTCATTCATGTGTCAACTCGCCCTCAACTCTCACGCGCTCTAAGGATTCCTCGCGGCCGGGCCTTAATCGTCCCACAAGCACGACATAAAGCAAGGCGGCAATCCCGACGAACATCGCGACCCATTCATTCCACCGCAATCCCAGCAATTCCGGTGATGCGTCAATGCGCAAACTCTCGATTGCGCCACGCCCCAGGCAATAAATCGCGATATACAGCGCAAAAACTCGCCCGTGACCTAGCCGGAATCGACGATCCGCCCACACCACGACCGCAGCGGCTGCTAAACACCATAAGCATTCGTACAAAAACGTTGGATGAAAGGTCGCAAAATCGGTGTAGCCATTGGGTCGAAACTCAGCATCAATTTCTAGCCCCCAGGGCAACGTTGTGGGCCGGCCAAATAATTCTTGGTTGAACCAATTGCCCCAACGCCCGATCGCCTGGGCAACAGCTAAACCAGGGGCAACGGCATCAGCGATTGGCGGAAGGATCAAACCTTTCCTACGAGCTCCAATCCACACTCCCACCGAACCGAAAAGGACAGCACCCCAGATTCCAAGACCGCCCTCCCATACTTTGATGGCACGACCTGGATCGCCGTCTGGTCCAAAGTACGTTCCCCACGATGTCAGGACGTGGTAGATCCGACCCCCAACGATGCCAAATGGAACAGCCCAAATCGCTAGGTCAGCAATTACTCCTGACTGACCACCGCGCGCAACGTATCGTCGATTGCCAATGATGATGGCCGCGAAAATTCCAGCGATAATCGCTAAGGCATAACCTCGAACCGGAAAGAATCCAAGGTTCCACACTCCCTGCGAAGGGCTAGGAAGGAAAGTCAGCAGGTGACCTGGTTGGCTCACGCTAAATCCTCACTACCCCAGATAGGAATTACTTAGATGCCTTGGCGATAGCTGCCGCAATGGACTCGTTTGTAATGGGACGCTCGAGTTCCTTACCATTGATGTACAGCGTGGGAGTGGCCGTAACCGGACGGTTCTGTGCTTCACGCTCTACTCCGTTTTGCACCCACTTTTGGTACTTCAATCCCACCACACAGGTTTGGAAATCTTTGGAAGTAATCCCCGCATCTACGCCGAACTGCAAGAGTTGCTGGTCGGTGTATCCGGTGCCCTCTTTTTTCGGCTGGTTGGTGTACACGATGTCGTGGAAGATGAGGAATTTACCCTCATCAGCAGCACACGCTGACGCATTGGCTGAGCGCAGCGATGCGTCGTTATTCAAATTGCGATCCAGGAAGGCCAAAGGGTGATAAACAGCCTTAGCTTTTCCTTGACTCAACAGCTTGTTGACGCCCGCTGACGTGGCATCTTCGAAGGCCTTGCAGGCCGGACACTGGAAGTCTTCGTAAAAGTCGAGCACGGGAGTCTTTGCTCCGGCTGCCTTGACATTGAATTCAGTGTCGCCGCCGCCATTGATGGCGCCAGCACCAATTTCGATGCCATAGGTGGATTCATTCGCACCCTTAGGCAGCGGACCAACGTCAGAGGCACTCTTGCTTTGCTTGCTGACTGAGACTGCAACCAAGATGCCCAAGACAACCACGATGGCAATGGTCGCCCCGCCAAAGATCAAGGACCGACGACGATCGGCAGCTTTTTGAGCTGCACGTTCCGCAGCCAGTCGTGCCTGAGCTTCCGTGCGTGCTTCCTTATCGCCCTTACCCATTGCCGTTCTCCCTATTCCTCGTCGTCTTGCATGAGTTCGTACACCTTGTGCAGGTGTGGCCTAGCAATGGAATCTAGTGCCCACAGAGTGCGTGGCCACACCATAAGCCATATCGCCATGCCCAGTAAAACGAGATCTCGGAAAATCTCTCGGGCATATTCATACTGATTGATCGGGCTAGCGGATGCTCCTCCTGCGTTGAAACACCCACACTCGATGCTTAATCCTCGAGCCCACACCGAAATGATTCCCACGATAAAGACGACCATCAATAGTGCGGCCGCGCTAGCAGCTACCCGAGTGAACAGGCCCACGATCAACAGCACGCCGATCAGGATTTCCAGTGGCGGAAGTGCATACCCCACCACTTCGGCTTGAATCGGTTGCGGAAAGAGGCGATACGCCTTGACGGCAACTGCTGACTGCCCAAGGTCGGTGATCTTTAATCCACCGGCGATCAAGAGCACGATGCCAAGCGAGATCCGCAAGGCAGTTCCCGCGGCAGCCCCATGATCATGCACGTGCGGCAAGGCGCCCTTGAGCGTGTACGTCTGACTCACAACGACCCTCCTGTGCTGGCTAGCCTCTCACGCAGGGTTGGACGATGCCATCCCTCCACGCGTTCCCTACCGAGGTTGGTGCGTTGCAGCGGCCAATTGTCCCGCCAAATCGGCGACCGCCTGGGTTCCGGCGGCTTCACTCTCGGCATCAATGAGCAAGCGAATGAACGCCGACCCAACAATCACCCCATCGGCGTAGGCGGCCACTTCCCGCGCTTGATCAGGGGCGGACACCCCTAGCCCCACAGCGACCGGTGAGGTCGATCGGGCACGAATGCGCTCTACCAGTTCGTGAGCCTTGACGCCCACGGAAGCGCGAGCTCCGGTAACGCCCATGGTTGACGCAGCGTAAATGAAACCCGTGGTGACTTCGGCCACCTTGTCAATACGCTCCACTGGCGATGACGGGGCGACAAGAAAGACAGTTTCAAGACCAGCAGCCTGCGCGGCCGCGGTCCAGGCTGCGGATTCTTCGGGAGTCAAGTCAGGAGTGATCACCCCGGCACCGCCAGCTGCAGCCAAGTCCTGAGCGAATCGCTCTACGCCATAGCGCTCAACAGGGTTCCAATAGGTCATCACCAACGTTGGGGCACCCGTCTTGGCAACTGCGGCGACCGTGGCAAACACATCAGCAATGCGCACACCTGCTTGCAGCGCATGTTCAACGGCTTCTTGAATAACTGGACCGTCCATGACGGGATCGGAGTACGGCAAGCCGATCTCGACAACGTCCACACCGGCCTCGACCATGGCAACAGCCGCCGCAATGCACCCATCAACGCTGGGAAAACCAGCCGGCAGATACCCCACTAGCAAAGCGGAGTCCCGGGCACGAGCAGCTTCAAAAGATGAGCGCAGCGAACTCATGACTGTCCATCACCGTGCAATCCGAACCATGCAGCAGCCGTATCAACGTCCTTGTCGCCACGACCGGACAGGTTGATCAAGATCACTGCGTCAGGACCGAGCTCCTGGCCCAACAGGCAAGCCCCGGCCAGGGCGTGTGCGGACTCGATAGCGGGGATGATTCCTTCGGTGCGGCACAGCCAAGAAAATGCCTGCATGGCTTGAGCATCGGTGATGGGGTGATACTGCGCTCGACCAATGTCATTGAGGTAAGAGTGTTCCGGCCCTACGCCCGGATAGTCCAAGCCCGCCGAAATGGAGTGGGACTCAATCGTTTGACCTTCATCGTCTTGCAAGAGGTACGAACGAGCACCATGCAGAACCCCTGGAGCTCCACCGGTGATCGTCGCTGCATGTCGACCCGTCTCGACTCCATCGCCGCCGGCTTCATAGCCGTGGAGCTGCACGTCTTCGTCGTCCAGGAATGGATGAAAGATGCCAATCGCGTTGGAACCCCCGCCCACACACGCAACAACGGCGGTAGGCAGCTTCCCGGTTAGGTCCAGGACTTGTTGGCGCGCTTCCAATCCGATGCAACGGTGGAAGTCACGCACCATCACAGGGAAGGGATGCGGGCCGGCGACGGTGCCTAAGAGGTAGTGAGTGTCGTCGACATTGGTGACCCAGTCACGCATGGCTTCGTTGATGGCATCCTTCAACGTTTTGCTACCCGTGGTGACGGGAATGACTTCGGCACCCAACAGCTTCATTCGCGCCACATTGAGGGCTTGACGACGAGTGTCTTCT
>Ga0194055_10002615_pt1 | contig 14189 bp, 13 predicted proteins | sample SepL449m_MetaG_FD_155482 | JGI IMG/M metagenome (GOLD analysis project Ga0194055, IMG submission 155482) | Anoxic zone freshwater microbial communities from boreal shield lake in IISD Experimental Lakes Area, Ontario, Canada - Sep2016-L442-9m | ecosystem: Environmental > Aquatic > Freshwater >... | reverse complement strand
ATTTACCGAGGGTAACTTGGCGGGCACACTGGGACTTTGGTCCCTACTGACTTCCGGTTTTTGCTTCCAATCTTGAGATATCGCCACGAGCATTTATCCAGCGTTCGTGGCCAGTTGAAGGAGCGAGCATGACCGAGACATTGAACGGCACCCATCGATCACGAGGCGCGACCTATCAAGAAATTCAAAATCACAACGTCGGCACCCTGCCATGGCGTTGCGGTACCAATGCTGCCCGCCTCTACCTGGCGAAGTAACTCATGAATCTTGTCCTTCATACGAACTTCATTGTGCCATAGAGGTCTCTCACGGCATTCAGGCCGAGCGACTTTCGGGTACATCGTTTTGTGCCTTTTTCGGTCTCGAATATCCACCCCAAATTGGGGCCTACCCTGAAACCCTTATCTAGCAGGGGTTTTACAGGTACGGATCGCGTGCCGGGAAATGAAGACGCACTCACCATAAGTCGTATGAAAGCAACACACACACCAAGTATCGAGACGCCATTCACCGTCTCGGCACATCAAGCTACGGACCAACTCCCCCGAGTCTGGTCAATCAATGACATAGCAGCCCTTTATGGCCGCAGCACGAAATGGGCTGAACGCCTCGTGAAGCAAGCAGAGTTCCCACAACCACTTCGTGGCGACAAGCACCGTTGGTGGGCTGACGAAGTGACTGCGTTCGCAAAGTCGCCTTCAAAGCCAGCGTCGAGCGCAGAGATTCTCATGGCATCGCCGAAGTCTCAACCGATCACTCGTATTGCGCGTTCTAACGCTCGTCAGTATTCGCAACGGACCAAAAAAGCAACGCAGACAAACACGTCACGAAAGGCGGTCGCAAAATGAGCACCCAGGTTTAAGTAGCAGGGATTTTATTCGATGCGCAGGCCAGAGATTGCACGGGCAATCACTAGCTGCTGAATCTCTGAGGTGCCCTCAAAGATGGTGTGAATCTTCGCGTCACGGTGCCAGCGCTCTACTGGGTATTCGCGTGTGTAGCCATAGCCACCCAAGATTTGGATTGCATCTTCTGTTACGCGAACCGACATTTCAGATGCGAAGTACTTGCTCTGTGAACCTTCGGCATTCTTGTAGCCGCCGTTCTTTGCTAACCACGATGCACGCCAGATAAGCAAACGTGCTGCATCAATTTGGGTAATCATGTTGGCAAGTTTGAACGCAATTGCTTGGTTCATAATGATTGGCTTGCCGAATGCGTGACGCTCTTTGGCGTAATCCAATGCATATTCATATGCAGCGCGTGCAACACCAAGTGCTTGCGCGCCTACTGCTGGGCGAGTTGCTTCAAAGGTTGCCATTGCCGGCTGCTTGCCACTTGATGTTCCTTCGCGGTAACGCGCAAGTTTGGCATCGAGCTTTTCTTTTCCGCCCAACAAGCAACGACCAGGTACGCGTACGTTGTCGAGCACCACTTCCGCTGTGTGGCTTGCGCGAATTCCGTGCTTCATATATTTCTGACCCTGTGACAAACCTTTTGTTCCCGGAGGAATAATGAAGCTTGCCTGACCACGACCTTTGAGTTCTGGGTCAACTGCAGCAACAACCACGTGCACGTTGGCAATTCCACCGTTGGTGATCCATGCCTTTGTTCCGTTGATTACCCACTCGTCATTTGCTTCGTCGTACACCGCACGCGTGCGCAAGTTCGACACGTCGCTGCCTGCGTCAGGTTCACTCACGCAAAATGCGCCAAGCTTCACATCGTCTGGTGTTCCATAACACTGTGGAACCCACTCCATCATTTGTTCTGGAGTTCCGTTGCCTGCAATACCTGCAGCTGCAAGACCAGAACCCATGATTGCCATACCAATACCAGCATCACCCCAGAACATTTCTTCAATGGCTACCACCATGGTGAGACCAGTTGGGTCGGCCATTGCATTCATAATGAAATCAAGACCGTACAAACCGATCTTCGCAGCTTCTTGCACGACTGGCCACGGAAACTCTTCACGTTCGTCCCACTCGTGTGCTGCAGGTCGAATGGTGTCTACCGCAAACTGGTGAATCCAGTCCTTGAGTTGGAGTTGGTCGTCATTGAGTGCAAGTGAGAAATCAGCCATGCACAGAAGTTACCGCACGGTAAGCGCCACGGCTACTTCGTACGAGTAACGGGAATCTGCAGCAAAGCCGGAGCGATGGATTCCAATATCAGCTTCGCGCCTGGCCTATATACGTGTACCCCATCCCAGCGGTAGCTCAATGAGTGAGAAATCTTTGGGTCTGTACACCATTCCTTCGGGCCACTGACGAAGTACACGCCATCATTTTCTGGCGCAGCGATTTGGCGCATCAAGTCATTGAGGTGACCGGTTCGAGTGTCATCACCGCGTTGCGGAAGTGGTGGAACTGGACCACCTTTCGATTCCACGGGGCGGAAACACGCAACTTCGAGAAGTGCAACCGCAACATTTTGAGCGCGCAAGGCATCGATACCGCGTTGCAATTGAGTCTTAAACATGGTGTCTGCTGGAACGGTATTTAATTTGAAGAGGAAGCTGTTGATCTGCAAATCCATTACTTCCCAAGCACCAATGACCACGAGTGCAACGTCTGCCCGGGACGACGCTGCAGACTTTGCCCATTTCTTTTCAAACCCATCGCAATTTGCAAAGTTACGACGGAATTTTCCGCTCGTTCCACCGATACCAACGCCTCGGTCGTACACACCACAGCCGTCAATTGATCCATCGGTAATGTCAAAGGTTTTTTCAATTCCACTTGGCTTGTTTATGGCAATGGCATGAGCCTGCGAGTCCCCAACAATCAGCAGCCGACGCGGAAGTTTCGCCAACGTGGTGCTGGTTACTTGCGTGTTGGGAAGTGTGGTGACAGTTGCTGGAACACTTGTCGGCACGACAAACACCACATCAGAATTTCCGGTATCAACTGATACATCGCGTGCCTGAATTGCCGACAGCTGAACGCTTGTAACACCCACGAGCGAAACGATGACCGCGGTGAGTACTAGTGGAAGACGGCGACGCATGGCAGACAATTGTCGCCGTTGACGGAGCCAATTACCAATCGCACCCTTTCGTGCTGGTGTCTCGATGAATTGAAACGTGAACTCATTGATGATCACAGTTGCGGTAAGTGCATATGCCAGACGAGTTGAGGAGAGTCGCGCACCAGTAAGAACAAAAATTGGCCAGTGCCACATGTACAAGCCGTACGAACGACGACCAATTTCAACTAACAATGGAATGGAAAGCATCTCTTTAATCAGTGAATTTCCAGAACGCACCACGACGGCGATGATGACTGCCGATGCAATTGTCACAGCAGCGAGACCACCCGTGTACAAACGTTCGTCAGCAACATGAACAAAGGCCGCTATGTAACCAAGTGTTGCGAATGCGCCAAGCGCCAGAACATCTGAAATTACCGATCGAGCTTTGGCAAACCGAGTTGCCACTTTTCTCCATGGACGCCATGCACAAGCAAGTGCGGCACCAAGCAACAGACCACTCGACCGAGTGAGCGTGCTGAGATACAAAAAGTTAATTCGGGTTTCATTATCAGCAACGAACGCCATTGCGGTTCCGACCATGACACCAGCTGCCAAAAGCCCAATTGCTACAGCAGAAACCCACCTTGGAATACGCCGATTACCCAGCACGAAAGTAAATGCGATTGGCCACAGCAAGTACCACTGTTCTTCTACAGCCAGTGACCACAGATGTCGCAACATGGGCAACGAGTTCGCAGCAAAATACGGAGTTTTTACAAAGTAGATCTGCCACCAGTTTGAAAAATATCCAATTGCAGGCCCAACATCTCGTCGGAAATCTGGTGCAGAGTCTTTAGCAAAAAACGTGACTGCAACAAGCGCAGCTAACAGCATGGTAAACAAAGCCGGAAGCAATCGACGGGCGCGCCGAATCCAAAACTGTTTCAGGCTTACCTTGCCAGAAACGTGCTGCTCATCAATCAGCAGTGAAGTGATGAGAAAGCCACTGACAACAAAAAATACTTCAACACCAATAAACCCGCCAGGAATCCAATGAACTCCCGCGTGGTACAAGATGACTGCAATCACACTGAGCGCGCGTAGGCCATCGAGTGCGGGCTGATAGCCCATGCGCGTTTCTTGGCTCATGATGCGTGATGCAGCGAGCGACGAGACGCAACAGCAATGGCAACCAGGTACACACCTGCGCCGAGCGTGAACGGTGCGCCAATACCAATGTGGTCAAAGGCCAAGCCAGCAAGCGGCGGACCAATGACACGCGCAAGCGCATTCGACGACTGCTGAAAGCCAAGCACTTCCCCGCGCTTTGCTTCAGGCGCAGAATTAGCAACCAATGTTGTAAGCGAAGGGCTCGCAATTCCAGCGCCGATCACCATTAACGCAAGTGCAAGAAACAACACCGGCCACACCACGGCTGCACCAAGAAACAACATTCCCACCGCAACAAATACTTGACCAGTGCGCAACAACGGAAGCGATCCGAACTTGGAGGTGAGTGGACCAATTAATCCACCTTGAACTGCAGACATGAGCAATCCAACCGCAAGAAATACTCCAGCCGTTGAAGCTTCGGTCAAATTAAAGCGGGAACCACCGAACAAAGAAAAAGTTGCTTCGAAACCCGCAAAAGGAAGGGTGGAGAAAAAACCAATGACGACCCAAGATGAAATGTTTCGGTGTTTGCGCTCGTGTGTCACTTCTTGCGAAGGTTCACGTGGTGTGCGGGTTTCTGGCAAGCGGATGATCGCTGCAACCGCGTTAATCGATGCCAGAACTCCAGCGAGATAAAACGGCACGTGCGGTCCACCGAGTGCAGCGAGTCCACCAAGCGCGGGTCCAACAACAAATCCAACACCAAAAGCCATGCCCAACAGACCGAGCATTCGTGCACGTTGCTTTGGAGCTCCAAGATCGGCAATGGCGCTTTGTGCAACCGACACGCTTGCTCCCGAAGCGCCGTCAATTAAACGACCAGCAAACAACACCCACAGAGCACCTGCAGCACCCGTAATAAAACTGCCGATTGCAGTTCCTATGAGTGAAATGACAATGACCGGTTTGCGACCGACACGGTCAGACCAGCGCCCAAGGATTGGCGAAAACACCATTTGCGCCAATGAAAACGAGGCAAACAACAAACCAACTTGAAAGCCATTTGCACCGAACCGGTCGGCATAGCGACCAAGGATTGGAGCAACGATTCCAAAGCCCACCATGTCGAGCGCAACAGTGGACCAAATGACCCAAAAGCCGCGTGGCAACGGTTCGCGAACTGGTTTTTCGGTATTCATGTAATTACTGCTGCAATCTAACTGCGACGCACTCGCGTGCCGTCTTTCGTGGTTTCCACCACATAACCGGCAGCTTGAAGTTCATTTCGAATTGCGTCTGCCTGTGCGAAATCTTTTGCTTTCCGCGCTGCATCCAATGCGTTCGCACGCTCCATAATTGCTGAGTCAATGTCTTCTCCTGCGCGCAAATGAAGACCAAGTGCACCTGTCATTTCGAGCACCGCGCTCGCAAGCGCGCCAGCAGTTGCTAGGTCACCTGACTCCGCAGCAATGTTTGCTCGACGCACTGCGTCAAAAATTAATGCCATTGCCGACGACGTATCTAAGTCATTGTCCATGTGCGTGCGGAACTGCGCAACCACGACTGCATCTGCTTGTGCAGTTGGTATTGAAGCATTAGCCATGCGATTAGCGAAACCATCAAGACCAGCAAGTGAATTCACTGCAGCATCAATGTTGTCTTGACCAACTTTCACCGGTGAGCGGTAATGCGTTTGCAATAGCAACATGCGATACGCGCGTGGGTCGTAGTGCTGCACTAAGTCCACAAGGTTGGTCACGTTTCCCAAACTCTTCGACATTTTTTCGCCTTCGGTGTCCACAACAAAACCGTTGTGCATCCAATGCTGAGCGAACGTTTTGCCAAGAGCAACGGCTTGTGCACGTTCGTTTTCGTGATGCGGGAATCGCAAGTCTGCTCCACCGCAATGCAAGTCGAAACCTTCACCCAATAACTCCAAGCTCATCACTACACACTCGCTGTGCCAGCCCGGCCTGCCTTCGCCCCACGGTGATGGCCAACTTGGTTCACCTGGTTTTGAAAACTTCCACAATGCGAAGTCTGCTGATTGACGCTTTTGTGCAGCACCGAGCACTTCACGATCACCGCCCCCACTCAACATGTCATCCAAACTCTGATGCGCAAGTAAGCCGTAGTCGGGAACAGAGGAGATATCTAGGTACACGCCATCATCAGTGGTGTACGCAGCGTTGCGCGACATGAGATCGCCAATCATTTCCACCATCTGTTCCACATAATCAGTCGCATGAGGAACATCGGTTGGACGTTGCACGCCAAGCTCGCCCATTGCTGTGAACCACACGTCTTCGCATTTGTGCGTGATCTCGGTCCAGTCGCGATTTTCACGATTCGCGCGGTCAATTATTTTGTCGTCAATGTCGGTGATATTTGACACCAAGCGAACTTGCACGCCAGACCATTCCAAGTAGCGACGCAAAATGTCGTACACCAACGTGGCGCGCCCATGACCCAAATGCGGTGGCCCGTACACGGTTGGGCCACATAAATAGATGCCCACCTTGCCCGGATCACGCATTTTTAGTTCGCGCACCTCGCGCGTAACGGTGTCGTACAAATGCAGCACGGGTCAAGCCTAGAGGCGCACCGAGATGCCAAGCCCAGTTGCGCTCCAATACAGTTGAACCGCGATGAACGTCCCCGAAAAACCATCCCTCGACAACCTGGAATCCGCTCTCATCGAAAAATGGGAGGCATCGGGGGTCTACACCTTCGATCGCAGTGCATCGCGCGACAACGTTTTCGCAATTGACACCCCACCGCCAACTGTCAGTGGTTCGTTGCACATGGGACACGTATTTAGTTACACCCACACAGACACCGTTGCTCGCTTTTGGCGTATGCGCGGCAAGAGTGTGTTCTACCCCATGGGATGGGATGACAATGGTTTGCCAACCGAGCGCCGCGTGCAGAACTACTTCGGCGTGTCATGCGACCCAAAAGTTGCCTACGACCCAAAGTTCACCCCGCCATTTCGCGGCGATGTACCAAAGGATCATCGCGCGGTAGCCATTTCGCGTCCGAACTTCATTGAGCTGTGTGTCGAACTTACACATCAGGACGAAAAAATATTCGAAGATCTCTTCCGCAGGCTCGGCCTGTCAGTCGACTGGTCGTTGTTGTACACCACCATTAGCGACTACGCGCGGCGCACCAGTCAGGCTGCATTCATTCGAAACTTGTCACGCGGCGAGGCGTACGCACAAGAAGCACCGACTTTGTGGGACGTCGATTTTGGAACAGCAGTTGCGCAAGCCGAACTTGAAGACCGCGAGCGCCCTGGTGCATACCACTCCATCAACTTTGCGCGTACTGATGGCACAGGCAACGTCACCATTGCCACTACTCGCCCAGAATTAATTCCGGCTTGCGTTGCACTCGTCGCTCACCCAGACGACCCACGTTATCAACCGCTATTCGGCAAAACCGTGCGCACTCCATTGTTCGATGTTGAAGTTCCTGTTGTTGCTCACGAACTTGCTCAAATTGACAAGGGCACTGGCATTGCCATGATTTGTACATTCGGCGACCTCACTGACGTCATTTGGTGGCGCGAACTGAATTTGCCAACTCGAGCAGTGATCGGTCGCGATGGACGCATTGTTGCCGACATGCCCGACTGGATTACTTCAGCAACTGGAACAGCCAACTATGCAGCACTGGCCGGCAAAGGCGTGAAGCAAGCCCAAACGGCAATCGTCGACATGTTACGCACAACTGGAGACATGAATGGCGAGCCAGAGCCAATCACTCATCCTGTAAAGTTCTTCGAAAAGGGCGACCGCCCACTGGAAATTGTGACAAGCCGTCAGTGGTACATCCGTAACGGCGGTCGCGACGAAGTGTTGCGTGCTGCATTGCTCAAGCGCGGCGACGAGCTTGCATGGCACCCCGACTTCATGCAACACCGCTACACCAATTGGGTCGGTGGACTCAATGGCGACTGGCTCATTAGCCGTCAGCGTTACTTCGGTGTACCAATTCCGTTGTGGTATCCACTTACCGCAGCTGGCGAACCAGACTTCAATAACCCAATCATTCCAGGCGAATCTCAACTTCCTATCGACCCAAGTTCCGACGTTCCTGCCGGTTACACCGAAGCACAACGAGGAGTTGCTGGCGGATTTATCGGCGAACCAGACGTGATGGATACATGGGCCACGTCATCGCTCACTCCACAAATTGCAGGCCGTTGGATAGACGACCAACAATTATTCAACAACATCTTCCCAATGGACGTTCGCCCTCAGGCACACGACATTATTCGCACATGGCTGTTTGCAACCACGGTGCGTTCTCATTTCGAACACCATGTCGCACCATGGAAGAACGCTGCGCTGTCCGGATGGATTCTTGATCCAGACCGCAAGAAGATGTCGAAGTCAAAAGGAAACGTAGTAACTCCGATTGATTTGTTCGAGCAGTACGGCAGCGACGCGGTTCGCTATTGGGCCGCAAGTGCTCGCCCAGGAGTAGATACTGCATTCAGCGAAGACCAAATGAAGGTCGGCAGAAAACTTGCGACCAAATTACTGAATGTCACGAAGTTTGTACTTGGTTTTGGTGAAGCGAACCCAACTGCAACACCAACTGAGGCAGTCGACATCGCCATGCTTGCTCGTCTTGCGTCGGTTGTTGACGAAGCAACCACTGCATTCGAGTCATACGACTATGCGCGAGCGCTGGAAAAATCAGAATCATTCTTCTGGTGGTTCTGTGACGACTACGTGGAGTTAGTTAAGACACGCGCATATTCGGAAGGCGCTGGTTCAGATTCTGCTCGTGCAGCGTTGCAACGCGCGCTTAGCACATTGCAACGATTGTTTGCTCCACATATCCCATTTGCAACTGAAGAAGTATGGAGCTGGTGGCAATCCGGAAGCATTCACCGTGCATCATGGCCAACGCATGCAGACTTGCTCGGCGGAACTCCTGCTGTTGACTCAACCGAGCTTTTGCTCGATGCTGTGTGCAACGTGCTTGCCGTCATTCGTCGCACCAAAACTGAAGCGAAGGTTTCACAACGCGCAGAAGTTGAGCATGTTCTGGTGACAGCAACCGATGCACAAATTTCGCTCTTGCAATTGGGTCTGGTTGATTTGCTAAACGCTGGTGTTGCTCAGAAAGTTGAATTCATACCGCAAGCTGACGAGCACATTTCAACAACCGTTCGCTTGTTAGCACAATGACCAAATACCAGCGCCCTCGCTCGCATTACGCGGTGATCATTTTTAATATTGCCATTGCTGCATCGCTGCTCATCGTGGGTGGCGGACTGCTGTATGCGGGTCAGCGCTTGGGTTCACGACAAGTGGTCAGTTTGAATCGTGGCGATGGCGTTGCCGTTAACCAAGACGCCAACATCACTCCATCCGATCAATGGAACCTCAGCAAAGGCGACCTCGAGTCCAAGAACTTCCTTCTCACTGGCTCCGATAACGGCAGTTGTGTAGACCCAAACTCCCCATTTGCTGGTGCTTTTGGTGACCGCACATCCTTTGGCGAACGCAGCGACACCATCATGATTATTCGGGTCAACCCAAAAGATAATCAAGCAGCGTTTCTCTCCTTTCCTCGCGACTTATGGGTCAAGATTGCCGGCTCAACGCGCTCCAACCGCATTAACTCTGCCTTCGAGCGCAAGAACCCAAACGTTCTTGCCGACACCATCTACCAAAACTTTGGAATCACCATTGACCACTACGTCAACATTGACTTCTGCGCATTTAAAGAAATCGTTGATGCCGTTGGTGGCGTAAAGGTTCCATTCCTCTTTGAAACCCGCGATAAGAAAACTGGACTTCACGTACCAGCACCCGGTTGCTTCGAGTTCAGCGGAGACCATGCACTTGCCTATGTTCGTTCCCGCTCTGGGTACTCATACTTCGACCCTGCAAAGAACGCCTGGGTAGTTGATGGAACGTCCGACCTCGGTCGCATCAGTCGCCAGCAAGACTTCATTCGTCGCGCAATGCAACGCGCACTTGACAAAGGTTCAGCCAGCCCAAAGGTTGCAAACGAACTTCTCAACGCTGCGCTGAAGAACGTGATCACCGACGATCGCCTCACTCCCATCACGATGTTGCAACTTGCTCAGGCAATGCGCAAAATCAATACAAGCGGCATTCCTACCTACACGGTGGAAGGCTCTGGAGAAATGATTGGCGACCAAGCGGTGCTCGTTCCTCGAATTCAAAACGACACGATGCGTGAAATTCTTGCGCTGTTCCAAGGCAAGGCAAGTTTTGCTACACCAGGATCTGCAGCAAATGCTCCATCACCCGACACCACGAGTGCCGAAGGTGCAATGGGCGCAATTATTTCGACAGTTGCATATTTGAACTCAGAACCAACTAACGGCGTTACATCAACAACAATTCCTGTGGTAACGCCACAACAAAACACGTACGGCGTTTCGCCGCCAAACGATCCAACCTGTCATTAATCGAGCACTCGACGCATTGCGTCTGGAATGTCGCTTGGTCCACTGACTGTTGTAAAGCGAGCGCCTACTGCGTCGGCAAACACACGCGCTTCTGCATCGTCGTCCAATGGGGCAATCACTACCAATTCGTCTAGCGACCTTGCGGCTGCGCGTGCATCGCCGTCGACCGTTGCTCGACAATCCGAAAGCAACACCGTGATCCGACGCGCGGCTTGCGAACGTGCCAGCTGTTCACGCGATGCATGCAAGGCCCCAGCCAGGTCAGTAGTGCCAAACCCGCGTAACGCAAGCACGGTGTTCACCACATCGTCACCAGACTTATACACGTCCTGAGATTTTGCGGCGACCACGTCTTTTCCGAATACCAGCACGCTGTAGTCCGCTGGCTCCCGGGCCGCAATAGAGGCTGCAGCCATTGCTGAATTGGCAAGTGGCTTGCCACCCATCGAACCACTGCGGTCCACCACAAGACTGATTGCGGTCCCCGGTCGCAGCCAGCCGCGTACACGTAATTCATCGGCGTCCACTACACCAGTCACACGCAATTCATTTAATGCATCCAAACTCGCATCAATATCAATGTCGCCAGCATCAGGTTGATACTTACGAAGTGACATTTTCCCAATTCCACGTGGACGCGGCTTCCCACTTTGCGCAAGTTCGATCAAAATTCGTCCAGCCAGCTTGCGCGCGAGTTCACGCAATGCAGGATCGGTTGCAGCTGTTAAGTCAGCAAGCATCGACAATGTTTCGTCTGGCGAATTCTGCATTGCCTCATCGAATGCAGCTTCGTCAAGTTCGCCAACTTCAGGAGAGATCTCTTCAAACCCTGAATGCTTCGACAGTTCTTTGCGTGAGGTTGTGCGCTTGCTCGCCTGTTGCGCTGCCTGTTCGGCCTGCGCACCTTCTTTAACTAATGGGAGTTCGTTGCCCCAGTCGGGGCGCCAGCTTTTCCCGCGTCGCCGTCTTCCGGTTTGACGCCGAACACGTCTGCGAAAATTTCAGTAATCACTTCTTCTGCGGTGCGCACGCTTCCTTCACGCAAGCGCACGCGACCTGTGAGTGCAACAAGCGCACTGTCTAAACCAATTGCAGTGGTTTCAACGGATGCATTGCGCATTGACGACAAGCTTGCAGCAACTACCGCGGTGTCAATTGCGCCACGAACCGATGAACCAAAACGCAAGTCAGAGTGATTCCGCGTGCGTCGCACCATTTCCACAACTTTGCCAACCCAGTCACGCGACACATTTGATGTGCTGTTCTGTTTTGCTATCTCACGAATTACAATTTCAATTTCGTCCGCCGCATTTTGATACGTCATTGCAACGCGACACACGCGGTCGTACACCGCACTTGAAATACGTGCTGTGCCCACAGCGTCAAACGGGTTCATCGCCGCAACAAGTCGGAACCCAGCAGCGCTTTTCACGGTGCCAAGTCGTGGAACCGTAATTTCACCTTCGCTCATCACGGTGATGAGCACGTTCAATGTTTCTTCTGGAATGCGGTTGATTTCTTCTACGTACAACAACGAACCATCACGCAATGCCGACACCAGTGGTCCATCAACAAACACATCCGCGCTGTAGCCATCCGTCAGCACTCGCGCAGGGTCGAAGTGTCCGACTAAACGTGCTGGAGTGAGTTCGGCATTGCCTTCAACAAAGGCGAACCCAACGCCAAGTGCTTCGGCAACAGATCGTAAAAGCGTTGATTTTCCTGTGCCCGGAGGGCCTTCCAACAAGATGTGGCGACCACCATGCAATGCAGCGACGACAAGTTCTAGTTCGCGCGCGCGACCAACAACCGAAGCTGCCGAAACGCGAAGAACGTCGCTTGCCGACGCTGCTGCCATGAGTGTGACTAACTAGTCGAACTTGATAACGCCACGGATGTTTTCTCCGTCACGCATTGCTCGGTAACCCTCGTTGATGTCGCTCAGTTTGTATTCCTTGGTGACAAGACCGTCGAGGTCGAGCTGACCTTCGCGATACAGGCCCATCAACTTTGGAATGTCGGAACGTGGGTTGCCCGAACCAAACAGCGAACCAACCAACTGCTTTTCCATCAAGGTGAGATCGAGCAAGCTCATGCCTGCACCAAACTCTGCTGCCGGGTGAATGTTGGTTACAACAACACGACCACGTTTTGCGGTGAGTGCCATTGCTTCGTGAATAACAGCGCCGTTACCAACGCCCATGGTCATAATCACTTTGTTGGCCATGGTTCCCCATGTCAGTTCTTGCAACAGAGGCAACGCTTCAGCCATCGAATTTGCAGTATGTGTTGCACCAAACTCCATTGCCTTCTCACGCTTGAACTCCACTGGGTCAATTGCAACAATGCGCTTTGCACCAGCAATACGAGCACCCTGAATTGCGTTGGCACCAATTCCACCGGCACCCACAACGACAACTGTGTCGCCAGGTTTTACTTCTGCTGCATACACGCTTGAGCCCCAACCGGTAACTACACCACAACCGAGCAAACATGCGCGGTCAAGAGGCACATCTTTTTCAATCTTGATGCAACTTGCTTCGTGCACCACAGTGTGTTCAGCGAATGTTCCGAGCAAGCACATGATGCCAACGTCTTTCCCACCGGCGTGGTGACGCGATGTCTGATCACTAATTTGCTTTCCTGTTGCCATATACGCACCAAGGTCGCACAAGTTTTGGTGACCAGTGCTGCAGCTCACGCAACGACCACATGACGGAATGAATCCGAACACCACGTGATCGCCTGGTGCTAACCAACTGACATTCGATCCAACTTGTTGCACGACACCGGCGCCTTCGTGACCACCGATAATTGGAAGTTCGAATGGCAAGTCTCCGGTAACCACGTGCTCATCGCTGTGGCACATGCCGGAAGCCGCAAGCTTGACCAACACTTCGTTTGGACCTGGCGCATCAAGTTCAATCTCTTCGATTGCCCATGGAGCATTCAGCTCCCACAACACTGCTGCCTTCGTCTTCACACTGACCCCCTCGTCACTTTCGCCATGCGCAGGGTGCGCCAGCGAGATACTGGCTCTATTGTTGCCCAGCCATCGGCGCTGACGCTACCCAGAGCCTTCTGCCTGAGTACTGTGGACAGTGATGGATACCACAGCACCACTAGCCGTCGATACCGCCCAGGCCCAGACTGCAAGCCACGACAGCGTTTCCTCGGCAATCACCACACCGCACATCGTTGAAGAACTCCTCGTTGAGGAAATTTCGATCGACGGCATGTGTGGCGTGTACTAACCAGCAGACGTTTCACCATGACCGTCACCCTGGATTCAGCGTGTGAATTGCATCCTCAAGTCGCGCTTCGGCCAGAACCATTCGGCGCACTTGCCTATCACTACGGCAATCGCAAACTTGTTTTTTTAAAACATCCAGACGTCGTTGCTGTGCTTCAAGATGTTGCAGCACATGACACACTCGCCGACACGCTGATTGCACACCATGTTGCGCCAGAACGTTGGAATTCATTCGTGAACGCACTCAGTTCACTTGAGACATCGGAGATTATTCGTGTCCGTCAGTAACTTAACAACGCAACTCAAAGGCGGACTTGACGCGCCAATTTGTTTGACATGGGAACTCACCTATGCCTGCAACTTGCAATGCATTCATTGTTTGTC
>Ga0194055_10002614_pt1 | contig 14195 bp, 11 predicted proteins | sample SepL449m_MetaG_FD_155482 | JGI IMG/M metagenome (GOLD analysis project Ga0194055, IMG submission 155482) | Anoxic zone freshwater microbial communities from boreal shield lake in IISD Experimental Lakes Area, Ontario, Canada - Sep2016-L442-9m | ecosystem: Environmental > Aquatic > Freshwater >... | reverse complement strand
CAGCCAGGTCTTCGTAGCGATTGGTAAACTGGATCAGGCACTGGCGGACGCCGACGCCGCAATCGCCGCCGCCCCCGATCCGGCCGGCTTCGCGCTTCGTGGCGATATTTTCGCCCGTCGCCAGGACTGGGACAAAGCGGTTAAGGACTATGAGCGTTCTAAACTGCTGGACGACCGCATGGAACAAGCCCTGCGAAAACGAGCCGCCTGGCACAACGCTGCCGGTCGCGTCGAGCAGGCAAAAGCCGACCTCGAACGAGCGGGCCAGGCCTCACAGGCTTCGTTCGTCGTTCCGTGAAAAACTACCTGTCACCTCGCCATTCGCCAAAGAACTGGTCCAGAAACTGTTCCATGAATTGATGGCGTTCTGTTGCCAGCCGTCGCCCTGTGGCTGTCTGCATCCGGTCTTTCAGCAGCAGCAGTTTCTCGTAGAAGTGATTGATGGTTGGGCCACCTTTCGACTTGTACGCCGCAAACGTCTGATGCTGTTCGGGTGCGACATCGGGGTCGTACATCGCGCGGCCGAAATGTCCTCCGAAGGCGAAAGCCCTCGCGATTCCAACGGCACCGATCGCATCCAGCCGGTCGCCGTCCTGAACGCATTTTCCTTCGATCGTCGACATCTCTGTGGCGACACCGGCCCCCTTGAATGAGACGGTCGCGATGATCTCGCAGACGTGATCGATCACAGTGGGAGCCACTTCGTGACGTGTCAGCCAGTCGCGCGCCGTCCGCGGCCCGATCGAATCGTCGCCGCCGTGGAATTTCCAGTCCGCCACATCGTGCAGTAATGCCGCGAGTTCTACGACATATAAGTCTGCTCCCTCGTCCCGGGCGATATGGACTGCGTTTCGTCGAACACGATCAATGTGCCACCAGTCGTGCCCGGAACTGTCTCCGGCCAGTTTTTCGCGGATAAACGCTTCGGTCTTCCAAAGAATCTGCGACGACACCAGTGACCTCAATTCCAGAAGGACTGCAACTTCTCTTTTGCCGGGACTTCCAGCGGAAACTGCTTGCTGAACGGGTGATCCTGGATACCCGCGAATTCTCGCAGCGCCAGATGAATATGTTCCGGACGAACGCGAATACCGTTCGCTTTATCAAGGGCAAGCGATTGAGGATTGATCGGGACGGCCTGCTGCTTCTCGTCAGTCGCACCGATCACACGGTCTCCAGTGATCCCTTTTCCCAGGAACATGATCGAGTTGATCGACCAATGATCCTTGCCGTTACCGTTGTTGTATGTCGGAGTCCGCCCCATTTCGCTTTGAACGATGACGATCAACTTGTCGCGAATCTGCAGATCTTCGGACTTACGCAATACGTAATCGATCCCTGCCAGAAATTCCGGGATCAATTTCATCTGGTCAGGATCATTGTTGTTGTGGCTGTCAAATTGTCCGATCGACAGATTGGCGGAAACGCAAACACCTGCCTTGAATGACGCGAGTGCGATGTCGGCCTGTTGAGCCAACCGCTCTTTGGCGACTTCCTTGGGAATGAATGGGACGACGCGCTGCAGCGCCTTCGAATTGACCTGGGCCGAATAAAGCATGCTCTGACTTCGTTCGACGCGAGGCAATCTCGCTTCATCGACTCGCGATTCGAATTGCTGTTCCAGGGCGCGTTCGATGCGATCAGAAACAAACGGATCATGATAGGGGGCTCGCTCATTGCCTTCGACTGAGTCTGCTTTGGCCAGCAGATTCAGCGACTGCAGATAGGGGACTCGCGACATCGGGACCAGATTTCCGGTTGCCGAGTAATTCCCAAACGTCAAAAACGCCAGCGGCGCTGCTGATCCGTGACAGGCGGCAACCAATGCTGGAAATGTCGGATAGGCCAGGCTGTCGAGTTTCCCGGTGGCCATGTACCTGGCACACGGAGAATGATTGTTGACCGACAGGTCCATGCCGTTCAACACTCGCAGTTCGGGGCCATATTTCGCGAAGAAATCTTCGTTGCACATCCCTTTCTCAATGTGCTTTTTGATCGGCGCGATCCGATGTTTTCCGACCATGACGATTTCCTCGTCTTTGTACAGTCGGTTGATTCCTTCGATCCCTTTGGGGTCCATCATGTACGTGGTGTCCCAACCACCCGAGGCGTTGAACACAATGTAGTAGGGACCGCCATACCCTGCCGAATCAGGGCGTTCTTTGGCGTAAAGAAGCGAAGTCAAATCAACCGGCGCGGCGAAGCCCAATCCGGCGAGACTACACAGTTTGAGGAAAGATCGTCGAGACATCAGGCGGCCTATTCGTAAAGAAATTCGTGTTGTCGCAACAGGTATGTGACCACCCCGCGCCAGGCTCGAACGGAATAATGAGGGTCTTCCATGCGAAACTCTTCGCGACCACCACAGAAATAGCTTTCACGCGGTTCGAAACGTCCCTGGGCTTTGACATCAGCCAGGACTCCGGTGAACAACTGGAATGTCCGCTCAATTTCCGGATGATCGACGGCACGCTCGTGCCCCAGCAACCGCTGGTGCAAGTCGACAATTGCCTGCTTGATCTTCAGATTGGCAGCATCGTCGCCGGGAAGGTCGGTCTGTTCGATCCGCGGAAACAACAGCCGCTCTGCAGCATCACGTCGAAAATCGCGAGCAACGTGATAGCAGGCCACATCGTTTGCCAGCAGTCGCTGGATCGCCCCCATCGCTCCACTCGGATCAGCATTCCGTTCGGTGACGGTGATGGAATCGATCCCGCCGTACAGGACCTTCATCGAATCATCCAGGCGTCCCCAGCGTTTTCCGAAAATGGCATTCAGCTTCCGCTCCATCTGCTCAGGACTGAGCAATCGCGTCAGGCCGACGTCATCCAGTTCGGCCCGTCGCTGCGGGTCCGCATTTGCAACGGCGAGCCCGTCGACACGATAAAACTCGGAATTTATCAACGCCTTGAAGGCGACTTTCAAATTGAAGTTCTCTTTGGCAAATCGATTGGCGACCTGCTCAATCAATTGACGTTGAGCGACATAGCCACGTCGGCGGGCGTTGAACATCGGGTCGTCAATGTCGTCAGGAAGTTGCAGGACCTTGCGTCCAAACAGAATGTAGTAGACATGTTCCACCATCGCGACTGGGAACCGTGGGTCCTTGACGACTCGCTGAGCGAGCCATTGAGGGGCACGCCAGCGCTCCTCGGGGGGCATGGATTCCCCTTCGAATCCCGTTTTGAACATGTCGGTATACCAGCCGGCTTTGCGAGGCCCGACACCTCCTTCAAAGTTATAGTCCTGGAAGAGGCCTGCCACAGGGTCGATCGTCTTGTGGCAGACCACGCAATCGGCCGCCTGCATGGTGGGGATTTCATACTTGGCCGCAACCGCAGCAGCATCGGTCACTCGCGGTGCCAGTTGCATGATGTCGATCCCCAGGAAATGCTGGTACAGCATCCTCGCCCGCAACCGGTTGCGGTTGGTTTCCGTTGACGGATATCGGCGCAGGTAATGAAACGTGCTCAGAAACCCAGCGTGTGGATACATCCCGGTTGCAGATTCCTGAGTCTTGCCGTCGCGTCCCTTCAAAGCTTTCAGTCTGGCTGGAATGTATTCGAAAGGGTTTTCAGGATCTTTGAACTGATCTTTGACTTCGTCGAAAATGCCATAGCCTCGAGCCGTGTACGGCGAAACCATGATGTAATCGGCAGTCACCAGTTCGGAAAATGGTCGATTGTTCCGGACAATGTGAGTGATCAGTTCCAGCGGTTCGCGCAGCAGTGCATCGCGGTAGACATCCGCCAGCTTCCAGCGGGCTCGCTGGCGTTCTGCTTCGGGGACATGGCTGAGATCATGTTTGTCGTACCACAGGCGTGTCTTTTCGAAATGGTCGTACGACAACAGCGTCTCGGCGTTATCTTCGATCCCAATCGTCAGAAAGATGTCATTGAATCCTTCCTTCAGCCGGTCATAGAAGGCTTGTTCCTGCAGGATTCCGTCGAGAATGGAGTCCATCACCTCCTGTCCCCGCTGATCAACGGCAGCCAGTTCGGACGCGGTGGGCAAGCGAGCTGCCAGAGAGAGTGTTACGCGGCGCAGAAGTCGTCGGGGCGACGTCATGACCACCCCTTCGAAGAAGGGGCGAGTGTTGTTATTGGCGATTGTTTTCGGTGGAACTGAAGCGCCCTTTGGAGGATTCAGCCGCCGTATATACCGTTCCAGAATGCGGTATCCAGTGGAATCGGGCTTGAGCACCTGTCCGCCACCGTGATCCAGTCCGCCGGTCACTTTCAGCAGCAGTTTTGATTTGTCCCCTTCCAGCGTCATGGCCATTTTCTGGAATGTCTTGCAATTGTCCTGCAGCCAGGCAGGATTCTCGTATGTTCGCCGAGTCAGAAGAAATCCGCTTTCAGCCGCATCCCCTTGCGGATGATGACATCGCAGGCACGTTCGTTCGCCGACCTTGGCCCAGACTTCGTCCTCGAAGAATCTGTCCTCCAGGGAGCAGACGGCTGGCGGGGGAGGCGTTTCACCGCTTACGACGCCACTCCATGAGGCCACGATCATGAGCACAACAGAGGTGATGAAAAACATCACTTGACGAAAGTGGCATCCCAGACGACGAGGAAACATCAGACTGCATTCTGGGCTCATGTCCATAGATTCCGGAACAATTGACAGTTGGAGTGACGTGCCGTGAGGAATCACTGTTCACGTATTCAGAACACGATCAAGAATCGACAGGCGTGTGTCAAGCAAATGGTACCGTCAGGCACAACGGCGCGGTGGCTGATGGTGGTGTGTTCTCATACGATCATTTAGATTGCAGTGACTTCGCAATCATTTTTTGGAGAACCCTGCGTGTTGCCTTCTTTCAATCGACTGTTTTGCCAGACCATTCCGATTTGTTTCTGCTTGATCCTGCTGGCGAACGCGGGATTCGCTCAGGAAAAACCAGAGCTCAAAGCAGGTGTCCATTTTGGCTGGGACGCTCTTTCAAAAACTCCGGCAGTCTTTCCCGCGGATGACATAGTCGCGGAAGGGGTCAAGTCGCTCTATTTCGAAGGAGTGAAGTATCAGGGGAAGCCAACTCGTGTGTTTGCCTACTACGGTATTCCCGCAGGAAGTGAAGGAAAAAAAGTCCCCGCGATGGTGCTGATTCATGGTGGTGGTGGAACCGCATTTGATCGCTGGGTCAAACTGTGGAATTCGCGAGGTTACGCCGCCATTGCAATGGATACTTGCGGCTGCATTCCAGTTGGGACCTATGGAAACTGGAAGCGGCATGATCACCGCGGCCCCCCCGGCTGGGATGCCAGCTTCGGACAACTCGGCTCCCCCGTTGAAGATCAATGGACGTACCACGCGATCAGTGCGGCGGCGCTGGCACATACGTTGATTCGCTCGTATCCCGAGATTGACGTAGACCGTATTGGAGTCACGGGGATTTCGTGGGGAGGCTATCTGACATCGATCGTGGCAGGAGTCGATTCCCGCTATCAGTTCGCGGCGCCCGTGTACGGATGTGGCTTTCTTGGCGATAACTCGGTCTGGCTGCCAGCCTTTCAAAAGCTGGGGAAAGAACAAGCAGACCTCTGGCTGCGGCAATGGGATCCGTCGAGTTATCTGGGGCAGGCCAAGATGCCGATTCTCTGGGTCAATGGTACCAACGATTTTGCCTACCCCATGGATTCGTGGCAGAAGTCGTATCGATTGCCGAAAAGTGACAGAACTCTGTGTCTGCGGATTCGGATGCCGCATGGCCATGGTCCCCCGGGTGAGAATCCGGAAGAGATCCATATCTACGCCAACCAGATCCTTCGTCAGGAGAAACCACTGCCGAAATTTACAGATCAAGGCTTTGCTGGAACGGAAGCCTGGGGCACCTTCAAGGCTGAGGTACCGATTGTGAAGGGTGAATTGGCGTTCACCCGTGATGTCGGGAAATGGCAAGATCGCAAATGGGATTCGCTGCCTGCGGTGGTTGAGCAGGCGACAGGCCGAATCACAGCAAGGGTCCCGGAAGATGCGAAGGTCTTTTATCTGAATCTGTTCGATGATCGAAACTGTGTGGTGAGTACTCAGCACATGGAACGGTAAGAACCCCATGAACCCCTTCCGCATTATCAATAAACGGAACATTCGAATGACTCAACCGAAAACGATTGGTTTGATTGTCGCGTTCGGCTTGCTTTCAGCCAGACTGATTGCCGCCGAACCTGCGAAGGTCGAGATTGATCAGCCGAAGCCCTATCAGGTGATTCAACGCGAAGGTTTTGAGCCCCAGCGAGCGTCGATTCACGAACCGGAAGGTCCTGAGTTGGGGTTTGCCGATGTGCTGTTTCGAGCTCCCCGACCGGAGGGAGTCAAAGGGGATTGGCAGTATCGCCTGGTCCTGCATGAGCATGGATTTGGTGAAACGTACGAGTGGCATTTGTTCGATGTTGGAACTGATGAAACTCAATTGAAGGGGCTGCTGGAAGTCCCCGCCGGGGGGTGGTATCGGCTGGAAATTCGTTGTGTCGATGACGAGGAAACGACTGCCGCGGGTTCGGTCGTTGCCATCGGTGTCGGTGAAGTGTTTGTGGTGGCCGGGCAGTCGTATGCCGGGGGCTGGAACGACGACGTGTTGAAAGTCGCGGACCCTTCACAAGCTGTCTCCACCTATGATTGGGAAGCAAAAACCTGGCGCGTGGCAAATGATCCGCCACCTCATAACGGAGAAGGGGGATCGATCTGGCCGGCATTGGGTGACATGCTGGTTCCAACATTGCGCGTCCCTGTGGCGTTCGTGAATGTCTCTGTCGGCGCGACTTCCAGTACCAAGTGGGCGCCGGACGGACCATTACATAAGCGCCTCTGCCAGGTCGGTCGAGAGATCGGGTTGTTCCGTGCCGTTCTGTGGCAGCAGGGGGAATCGGATGTCATTGAGAAGACGCCCGCAGAAACGTACGTAAAAAACATTCGTGAAATTCGCGACGCGGCGAGTGAAGCGTGGGGAGTCGAGCCCCCCTGGCTACTCGCGAAATCCACTCTGCATCCCACGGTTTACAAGGACCCTATCGGAGAACGACGGATCCGAGGTGCGATCGACGAGCTTTGGAGCGTTCCTGGCTTTCGACCTGGCCCGGACACCGATTTGTTGGGGGGCGACAATCGCGGCGGTGCCAACTCCCGCCGACATTTCAGCGGCGTTGGCCAGCGCCGAGCAGCCTTGCTGTGGTTTGTGGCCCTTTGGAATGAACTGCAGAAACAAACGGTAAAGGAGTAGATCGGAGTGGTCGGGAGTCGACCGCCATCAAGATGAGCAAGAACAGGACCAATAGAAGCAAATCGACGTAAATGACGATCTGCGTGATGAGATAAACGGGGGATAATGGCTTATCGAACCCGCCGCCATAGATTCCGCAAAAGAGGATATGGAACGACAAGGCGAGGAAAAGAGCGATGTGCAGTCCCATTTCTGAGCTCCTTGCGGATCGCAAACGGTCACCATCGACGAGGAAAATGGTAATGGAGGTTGCGTAATTTAGCCCGTCAGGAAGCCGTTTTGGCCCCGCATGTCGGATGTTTGGTGAGTTGAGTGCGTGTGGGCAAATGACGCGGAATTTGCACGGCAGGGATGGCGATTCGACACCACCGCTTCTATTTGGCGTGTTGCAATCGCTTATGAGAAATGTGGTTGCGTCATTTGACCAGCCTTGGTTGGTGAGATCTGCAGCGACTTTTTCGCCGAATTCTCAAGCTGGCGATCGGGCGAGGGCGATTTTACGAAGAATCCCGATTGTCGCGGACTTCCCACGGCGAAGTCGGGCCGTTAGAATCCCCGGTCCGCTTGCGAGGCGTACGGTACTGGTGCCGTCGACCGGCGGTCTGGTAATTCTTGAGATTCCCCGACGGAGGGTTGTGTGGTCAAGTTGCGGTTGCGGGATAACGAGTCGATCAGCGATGCAGTTAAGCGGTTTCGTAAGTTGGTAGAGCATGCTGGCATCAAGAAGGAAATGCGTCGGCGTGAATTCTATGAAAAGCCAAGCGAAACCAGTCGTCGATCACGTCGCCGCGCTGAACGCCGCGCCAAGATCCAACGCATGGTCGGAAACACCAGCGGGGTCTGATCCTCTTCACGTTCTGATTTACATCAAAGTGCAGGTTTGATTCTTTGGAATCGCCGTGGTTAGCAGGCCGGTCTTGACCGGCCTGTGTCGTTCTTTGGAGACTGTTAGCCTGAATTTCAGGGGAATGAATAAAAAGTGGAGACCTTCGGTCGGTTGTTTCGGCGGGGTCGGGAGACCCGCGCCGAACTTGCCGAACTTTGTTCAGGACGGACGAACCGTCCGTGCTACGGGGACCGCCAATGAAATTTCACGCTCTTGCTTGTTTTGGTCTCTTCCTGTTCGGTGCCTTGGTTTCCCTTGTGGAAACGGCTCGATCGGCGGAAATGCCGTGGATCAAGGTTTCTGCCGACAAGACGGGATTCGTCACTGATTCTGGTAAGCGATTTGTTCCCTGGGGTGTCAATTACGATCACGACGACCGGGGACGGTTGTTGGAAGACTACTGGACGACCGAGTGGCCCCTGGTGGAACAGCACTTTGCTGCCATTCGCGATCTGAAATGCAATGTCGTTCGGATTCACCTGCAGTTTGGCAAATTGATGAAGGGGCCGGCGGAACCTGATCGGCAGGCTCACGAACAACTCTCTCGATTGCTGGCGCTGGCCGAGCGGACACATCTGTACCTCGATCTGACTGGTCTAGGGTGTTACCACAAGCAGGATGTGCCCGCCTGGTATGACGAACTGGATGAGTCGGAACGCTGGGAGGCTCAGGCTGTTTTCTGGAAATCCGTGGCTGAAACCTGCAAGGGAAGTCCGGCGGTCTTTTGCTACGACTTGATGAATGAGCCTGTTTCGCCCGGTGGTCGCAGCAAGCCACGTGACTGGCTGGGGCCAGCCTTTGCCGGCAAGCATTTCGTCCAGCGTATTTCGCTCGATCAACGTGATCGTCCTCGCCCCGAGATCGCTGTGGCCTGGCTGAAGCGATTGAACCGTGCCATTCGCGAAGTCGATTCCCGCCACTTGATTACGGTCGGGTTGGTCGACTGGAGTCTGGATCGACCCGGCCTGACATCCGGGTTTGTGCCGGGTGTCGTCGTGGAACACGTCGATTTTCTCTGTATTCACCTGTATCCTGAATCCGGGAAACTCAAAGAGGCACAGCAGACTTTGGCGGGATTTGCCGTTGGAAAACCGGTTGTCATCGAAGAGACGTTTCCGCTGAAATGTTCCTCTGAGGAATTGGCCGATTTTTTCGTACAATCCAAAGGGACGGCAGCCGGATGGATCAGTTTCTATTGGGGAAAGCCGATTCCAGAACTGAAGCAGTCCAAAGAACTCGGGGATGCGATCCTGCTTCAGTGGCTGTTGAAGTTTGAAAGGTTGTCCGAATTCATGCTTCCTTAAGTTCGACGTGATGTAATGTGAAGGTGAATCCCATTCTCGTTTGAGTCCGTCATGCGTTCTGATTGTCGAACCGTCTCACCGTTGTCCCTGCGCCCCGTTCCACGGCGGGTGCTTTCGGATGGACGTACAGGTTTTACGATGATCGAACTGCTGCTCGTGCTGGGCGTCATCGCGGTGATTATCGCGGTGGCCTGGCCCAACGTGATCCGTTTGACGGGTCAGCAGCGGTTGCTGGAATCGGGCGAAAAAGTTCGTTCACTCGCCGCCAGTGCGAGGATCCATGCGATTGAGAGTGGTCTGGTTTACCAGTTTCGTTATGAACCTGGCGGTCGCCGGTTTGTGGTGATTCCATTCGAGCGTGAGTTTGAAAGTGTTAGTCCTGACGCACGGGGAACAGGAACGTCCACCGGTCTGGGACGATTCAGCAAGGCCTCGGGCCTGCTCCCCGAAGGGGTTTCGTTTACAGCACCGACATTGATGGGGACCACCTCAGGAACTCCTTCCGCGTCAGGTGGCCAGAAGCTTTCAGGTGATGTCTTCAGTGGCCTGCCGGATGCTGCAAAGCTGGAACAGGCGTCATGGTCAGGGCCGATTCTGTTTCAATCGGACGGGACGGGAACGGACGTGTCGTTCGAACTGGTTGATCGACGCAACCAACGCGTCACCTTGACGGTTCGCGGTGTGACTGGTGCGGTGACTGTCAGTCGCATTCACCAGATGGAGAAATCATGATCTCCATTCGATCTTTTCCACGGACAAATCTGCATCGACATCATTCACCGAGACGTGGCCTGACACTGCTGGAAATCATCCTGGCACTGGCGATCTTTTTTGGATCCCTGGCTGCGCTGGCACAGTTGTCCTGGAACGGGGCTCGGGCGGCTGTTCAGGCTCGCCTGAAGACGCAGGCGATCATTCGCTGCGAAGCCAAGCTGGCCGAAGTCCTGTCGGGCGCTCAGCGATTGGCTCCGGTCACGAATACTCCGTTTCCAGACAATGCTGCCTGGACATGGTCGCTGAAGATCACGGAAACGAATTACCCGGATTTACTGCAACTGGAAGTGATGGTTTCGCATTCGGGAAATTCCCGGATGGCGAATACTCAATTTACTCTGCGTCGCTGGATGCGTGATCCGGCGTTGTTCCAGGATGCGGCGTTACGCAAGAAGCAAAGCGCTCAATCACAGACGACTGCAAAATGATGAAACGTCGCCATCGCCGTGCTGAAATCGCTCAGGGCCGCTTGTGTCCGGCTGCCGGCGCTCAAAATGTGTGCGGTCAACGTACGGGGCGACAGGCATTCACGCTGGTGGAAGTCATGCTGGCGTTGACGTTGTCCGTGATTTTGCTGGGTGCGATCTTCACGGCCATGGATCAGTCGTGGCGATTGACTGCAAATGGCAGGGAGGAGATGGAGCGTTCGCAACTCGCGCGAGCACTCATCCGCAAGATTGCCATTGACGTTCGTTCGATCTCGTTTGTGCCGCCAATCATGACCGACGACAGTGCCTCGGCAGCGGGTGCGTCGACTTCCACTGGCTCAACCGGTTCAACGGGGGCGAGTACGTCAGCAGGGAGTTCGGGAAGCAGTTCCACAGGGTCGACAGGAACGACGGCGACAGGGACATCGACCACGGACACGACAGCGACCGACACACCGACCGCTCGAAGTATTGGAATCCGGGGCAATGCCCAGCGTGTGGAAATGCATATTTCGCGAGCCCGCCGTGATCTCAATTTTTCTTCGAGTGTTAACGGAAACAATGTGCAGTCACGCTCAAGTGACTTGCGAGTGCTGACATACCAGTTGTCGACATCCGGTTCCGGATTGATTCGTACCGATGGTGATCGCCTGGCGACGCTAATGGTGGAAGATAAAGGGGGGGCCGCGACGACTCTGGCGGCTCAACAGGTTCTGGCACCAGAAGTTTCTTACCTGCAGTTTCGCTATTTTGACGGAGCAGCCTGGTATACGTCCTGGGACAGTGAATCATCGGGGCGTCTGCCGCGATCAATCGAAGTGACGATCGGGTTTGCTCCTCCGAAGAACAAACCTGGCCCCTTATTTCGCGTGACCGTCAGTCAGTCGGCCAACCAGTTTCGTACGGTGATCCTGATTCCGATCGCCGATCCGCTACCGGAGGAATTCGTACCATGAAGTCACGGCGAAATCATCGCTCTCACGATTCGCGTCGTGGCAGCGTGCTGTTAATCGTCCTCGTGATCGTCTCGGTCCTGACGCTGGTTGCCTACAACTACACGCAGTCGATGACAACCGAATTCGAAGCGACGACGATTTATGGCAGCGATGTTCAGGCACGTGAAGCGGCCGATTCGGGGGTCGAATATGTGGCGACAATCCTGGGAAACCGGGGTGATCCGGCTCTGGAAAACCTGCAGCATAACCCGACGCTCTTCTGGGGAAAGTCATTCATTCCATCAGACCGGAAGCGTGGCCGGGCGCATATTTCCGTGATTGCACCTGTAGAACATTCCACGCGTGGCAACTCGATCCGGTACGGCCTGATGGATGAGTCAGCCAAGCTGAACCTGAATCTGCTGCTCAAGATGAAGCTGGACGATGACGAGGTTCACACAATGCTGTTGAACATCCCGGGGATGACGATTGAAACCGCCGACGCGATTCTGGACTGGATCGATACGGATGACACAAAGCGTCCGTATGGTGCCGAATCCGAATCTTACGAATCCATGACGCCGCCATACAAAGCCAAGAACGGACCGCTGGAATCACTGGACGAGTTGCTGATGGTGAAGGGAGTCACGCCGGCGTTACTCTACGGCGAAGATGCAAATCGGAATGGGTTACTCGATCCCAATGAGAATGATGGCGATGCCAGTCCCCCGATTGACAATCGGAATGGTGTTCTAGATCACGGTTGGGTCGCGTTCCTGACAGCTCACGGGCGAGAATCAAATCTGCGAGCCGACGGGCGAGAAAAAATCCACCTGAACAATGGTTTACTCACCGATCTTTACGATGCGCTGGAAGACGAATTTGATGAGGCGACTGCCAAATTCATAATTGCCGTCCGAATGAACGGTGCTACGGCATCGACGACGGCATCATCGAACAGCAGTAGTACCGCCAGCAAAAGTGGCAGCAGCGGCAGTTCTAAGACGAACAGCAGCGGTAACAGCGGCAGCAAGAATAATACTGGCAAGACAGTCACCTCCAGTTCTTCGTCGCAGACACAGCAACAGCAGCAGCAACAGGCGATGCAGGGTCTGACGAAAGCGATTGCCTCCGCAGCACTCAGTAAGGGTGGCAAGGTGACGCGAGGTGGCATTGATATCACTGCCGGGGGATCGTACCAGATCCAGTCGATGTGGGCGTTATTCGGATCAACAGCGAAGGTCACGATCAACGGAGCGAGTCAGACGCTGAAGAGTCCCTGGCCAGATAACCCCAATCAGCTCAAGACCACTTTACCGAAGTTACTCGACACATTATCGACCACGAACGACGAGTACCTGGAAGGGCGGATCAACATCAATCAGGCACGGCGCGAGATTCTGCTGGGCATTCCGGGACTGGAAGAAGAGCTTGTCGACAAGATCATTCAGGCTCAGAAACTCGACTCCAACGGCCAGCCCTCCCCGGAAATCATTCAACAGCACAACACCACCGGCTGGCTCTATTTTGAAGGACTGGTCGACCTCACAACCATGCAGACTCTGGACCCCTATTTTACGGCACGGGGCGATGTCTACAGAGCTCAAATCTTCGGCTTCTTCGAAGGGGGCGGGCCAGTCACGCGACTGGAAGCGATGATCGACGGGACCCAGAGCCCTCCGCGAGTCATCTTTCAACGCGATCTGAATGATCTCGGCCACGGCTATTCGCGTACACAACTGATGCCGATCACCAGTCGTTGACCGTTTTGGCTGGCCGTTCATGCCCGCGTTTGTGGATCGGAATGACTTCCAGGCGTACGTCTCGATCTTATGGATTTCAGGGATCGGCGGTCATCACGTCGGTGTGACGCCATCGATACGTACGACGGCAGTCGAATGTGCCGATGCGTGAAGAGAATCACTATTGCGGCGGGGAAGAGTCCCTGGACAATTTGCGAGAACGAAGCGCGACCCCCATCAATCGTTTGAACGCACAACCCTGGCTAATACCAGCCGGAAACAGTGCGAGGGCTTGGTTTCGTTCCGATAACCAAGCCCTCAATGACTGTTTCTCGGCTTACCGCACCAGGTAGTTCTTTCCTCGCAGCTTGATCAGCAATTGCTCGCCATCCCGCTGCTGACTGAGCAACTGGTTTTCTGCCACCGAATTCGACTTCACCATCGCGAAGTAAGAATCCGAGAACCGATCCACGATTTCGATCTGATCCTTGTCCTTTTCCAGATCGAGACTCGCGGTTTCCGGCGTGACGACAATCTGCAGTTTCTTTGATACACCCGACGCGTCTTTTGTAACCGGTCCGCTGCGGGCGTAGACCGTCTGGTTGCCGTAAGCCCGGACAGAATCTGCGGCCACCTCTTTATCGGTCTTCAGATCGCGGAACGAATTCGTCGAAATTGTCCCAGGCAGTCCCCCACCCAATCCCCCGCCTCCAAGACTCGAACCTGGACCGGAAAGTGGAGCGGAGGCATTGGTGGCGTTCTGGAAGCGACCCTTTTCGGCGCGTTGGGCAACACCACCCAATCCTTCCGCACGATCGAGTTCGGTCAGGCTTTCACGAGTGCGTCGAACCGCCCCTGCATCTGCCAGCGGACGAATCGTTTCGTCGGCCAGGAACGAGGTGTACGG
>Ga0194055_10002613_pt1 | contig 14197 bp, 13 predicted proteins | sample SepL449m_MetaG_FD_155482 | JGI IMG/M metagenome (GOLD analysis project Ga0194055, IMG submission 155482) | Anoxic zone freshwater microbial communities from boreal shield lake in IISD Experimental Lakes Area, Ontario, Canada - Sep2016-L442-9m | ecosystem: Environmental > Aquatic > Freshwater >... | reverse complement strand
GCGCTGGATCTGTTTCTTGGCAATCGGCCAACTTGCCAGGCAAGCCCATGCCGTCCAACACGCCTTTGCGACGTGTCATTTCGCGCGCTTTGCGAGCGGCTTCACGAGCGCGCGCAGCTTCAACAATTTTGCCGCACAAAATTTTGGCGTCGTTGGGGCGCTCTTCCAAAAAATCGCCCAAGGCTTTGGCAACAATGTCTTCAACGGGAGCGCGCACTTCGCTGGACACCAGCTTATCTTTGGTCTGGCTTGAGAATTTGGGTTCAGGCACTTTGACGCTCAAGACGCAGCACAAACCTTCGCGCATGTCGTCGCCACTGACTTCGACTTTTTGCTTTTTGGCTATTTCGTTTTTCTCAATGTACTTGCCAATGACGCGCGTCATGGCTGCGCGCAAACCTGTGAGGTGGGTGCCGCCATCGCGCTGAGGAATGTTGTTGGTGAAGCACAAAACGTTTTCGTTGTAGCCGTCGTTCCATTGCATGGCCACTTCCACACCAATGCTGGTGCCGGGAATGCCGCCATAAGAATCGGCAGGACGCTCGCCCAATGCAATGAATGCATTGGGATGTAAAACTTTTTTATTGGCATTGATGAAGTCAACAAACCCTTTGACACCACCGGCGCCAGAGAAATCATCTTCTTTGCCAGTGCGCTCGTCTTTCAAACGAATGCGCACACCATTGTTCAAGAAGCTGAGTTCACGCAAACGTTTGGCCAATATTTCGTAATGGAAATCGTGGTTCTGCGTGAAGATGTCGGTGTCAGGCAAGAAGTGAACTTCGGTGCCGCGCTTTTCAGTGGCGCCCGCGACCCGCATCGGGGACACCTCTACGCCATCCACCATTTCAAGCAAACGATTTTGGACAAAACCCTTGGCAAATTCAATTTGATAAACTTTGCCTTCGCGGCGAACGGTGAGCCGCAACCACTTGCTGAGCGCATTGACGCAGCTCACGCCCACGCCATGCAAACCGCCAGACACTTTGTAACTGTTTTGATTGAATTTGCCGCCAGCGTGCAATTCAGTGAGCGCAATTTCAGACGCTGAACGCTTAGGCTCGTGCTTGTCGTCCATCTTGACGCCCGTGGGAATACCGCGTCCGTTGTCAGTGACGCTGATGGAGTTGTCGGAGTGAATGGTGACCACGATGTCATCACAGTGGCCGGCCAATGATTCGTCGATGGAGTTGTCGACCACCTCGAATACCAGGTGGTGCAAGCCTGTACCGTCAGACGTGTCGCCGATGTACATGCCAGGGCGCTTGCGAACGGCTTCCAAGCCTTCCAAAATTTGGATTGAACCCTCGCCATAACCCTCAGAGGCACCCGCTTGATTCGTATCGATGGTAGGTTGCAGCGTGGTGAATTCTTCTGCAGAGGGTTTATTTTCTTCGGTCATTTTTACTTTTCTCTAACTCTTGAATGGCCGAAACCCGCGAATCAACGCGGGTTTCGAAAGGCACTTCTTGGGGTGTTTTGAATCACCTTCAATTGGCTCTGACCTTAAATGCGCATGGGCATCACCACGTATTTGAACTGGTCGTTTTCTGGGATGGTGATGAGCGCAGAGCTGTTGGCATCGGCCAAATCAATGCGCACCATGTCTTGGCCCATGTTGGTCAGCACATCGATGATGTAGGTGACGTTGAAGCCAATTTCAATGCTGTCACCGCCGTAGTCAATGTCGAGTTCGTCCACGGCCTCTTCTTGCTCGGCGTTGGTTGATGCTACGCGCAAAGTGCCAGGGTCCAAATTCAAACGAACGCCTTTGAATTTGTCGCTGGTCAAAATGGCTGTGCGCTGCAAGCACGATAACAAGGCTTGACGGCCCAGCGTGAGGTTGTTGCGATGGCCTTTGGGAATGACGCGGTTGTAATCAGGGAACTTGCCTTCAACGAGTTTGGTCACAAACTCCATGCCGCCAAAACTGAACTTGGCTTGGTTGTTGGCAAACTGCATGTCGATGGCACCTTCTGCATCGCTTAACAAGCGCTGCATTTCGAGCACGGTTTTGCGGGGCAAGATGACTTCTTGTTTGTTGGGCACATCGGTGTCCAAAGTGGCCGAGGCAAATGCCAAGCGGTGGCCATCGGTAGACACCAAAGACAACTGCTTGCCTTCAGCCACAAACAAAATGCCATTCAAGTAGTAACGGATGTCGTGCACGGCCATGGCAAAAGAAACTTGGCTGAGCAGCTGTTTCAAGGTTTTTTGCGGCACGCTGAACACTGGGCCAAAACTGGCTGCCTCTTGCACCAACGGGAAATCTTCTGCTGGCAAAGTCTGCAAGGTGAATTTGGATTTGCCACCCTTCAAAATCAATTTGCTTTGACTGGACTCTAAACTGACGGTTTGATCGGAAGGCATGGTGCGCAAAATGTCGATCAGTTTGCGTGCGCCCACCGTGGTGGTGAAGTCGCCGGCATCGCCATCCATTTCGGCTGTGGTGCGAATTTGGATTTCAAGATCGCTGGTGGTCAACTGCAGAGCTTTACCAGTTTTGCGAATTAACACATTGGCCAAAACAGGCAATGTGTGACGACGTTCCACAATGCCAGAAACGGATTGCAAAACAGACAGCAATTTGTCTTGGGTGGCCTTCAGTACGATCATGTCTTCCTCTGTTTTAGGGGGCTCCGATTTGGAATTCGGGCGCCCGTAGATTTTCGCTGATTTTTGGCCTCAAATTGAGCTTTTGGCCGCTTAATTCAGCATTCTTTAGGGGGGCTCGGCCACCCACTGGAAACTTAGCCTTTGAGGGTTTGTTCCAAAACGTGCAATTGTTGGTTCAGCTCGGTCAATTGCTGGCGTTCTGCGCTGATTTTTCGAACGGCATGCAACACCGTGGTGTGATCGCGTCCGCCAAACAATTCGCCAATTTCTGGCAGGCTTTTTTGCGTCAATTCTTTGGCCAAGTACATGGCAATCTGGCGCGGCCTCGCAATGCTGGCAGGCCGCTTTTTGGAATACATGTCGGCGACCTTGATCTTGTAGTAGTCGGCCACCGTTTTTTGGATGTTTTCGACGCTGATTTGGCGGTTTTGAATGGACAGCAGGTCGCGCAGGGCTTCACGCGCCAACTGGATGGAAATTTCCTTCTGGTTAAATCGCGAATAAGCCAAGATTTTGCGCAATGCGCCTTCCAACTCACGCACGTTAGAACGCACGTTCTTGGCGACAAAGAAAGCCACTTCTTCTGGCATGACGCTGCCTTCACTGATGGCTTTGTTGATCAAAATGGCCACCCGCATTTCGAGCTCAGGCGGCTCGATGGCCACCGTAAGTCCGGAATCAAAACGCGAAACCAGGCGCTCGTGGATATCGGCCAAACCCTTGGGGTAGGTGTCACTGGTCATCACGATGTGAGACTTTTTGGCCAGCAACGCCTCAAAGGCATTGAAGAATTCTTCTTGCGTCCGGTCTTTGTTGGCAAAGAACTGGACATCATCGATCAACAGCAAATCGAGCGAGTGGTACCGATGCTTGAACTCGTCAAATGTTTTGCGCTGATAGGCTTTAACCACATCTGACACAAACTGTTCAGCGTGAATGTAGAGAACTTTGGCATCGGGCCTGTCGGCCAACAGTTTGTTGCCCACCGCATGCACCAAGTGGGTCTTGCCCAAACCCACGCCACCGTAAATGAAAAGCGGGTTGTAAAGGTGTCCTGGCATGGTGGCCACATGCATGGCGGCAGCGCGCGCCATGCGGTTGGCCGAGCCCTCCACCAAGGTGTCAAAAGTGAGCCCGGTGTTCAAGCGATGACGGTGGCCATCAGAGGGCACTTCGTCGGGGGTGTCGACGGCTTCAGGCCGCGCCTCTAACGCAGCTTTTGCCATTGAAAATGCAGTTTTACCTTGAGCTTCTCTGGTAGCGAGTGCTAACTCTATTTGGATTTTCTGGCCGTGCAATCGGGATAAGACATCAGCCAATTTGGCACTGTATTGAGCCCGAATCCAATCTAATTTGAACCGGTTGGCCACAAACAAAGTGACCTTGGACAGGTCATCTGAAACCTGGGCAGTCAGGGGCTTGATCCATGTATTGAACTGCTGCTCAGGAATCTCCTGAGCCAGCTCGTCAAGGCACACTTGCCACAGCGCTTGGCCGGCTTCGTCTGCGTCGGAGGGGTGCTGTCCGTTGCTCATTGGTGAGCGCCTAGGGTGTGGACAGATGGTTGTTTCATTGGACTCAAAAGTAACTTTATCAAGAGTTTATCCACATGCAAGTCGGACAGGTTGTGCCATCATAAACCAGAAGTTTCGGGTGGGTCCATGGATATTTTCAGGACAAATCCCTACTCGGGTTTGCCAGCCCTTCGAAAGTTTGCGATAATCCGCGGTTTCCCCCAAAAATATCTGATTCAAAATGAAACGCACTTACCAACCCTCTAAAACACGCCGCGCACGTACTCACGGCTTTTTGGTTCGCATGAAAACACGTGGTGGCCGTGCTGTGATCAACGCACGCCGCGCTAAAGGTCGCAAGCGTTTGGCTGCTTAAGCCTGGTCTTTGCGCCTTGTTTGATCTGATGGCTTGATTGACTGGGTCTATTGACTTGTTTATCGGGCTATCCCATGACTCAACAGTGGTGTGCAGCGATTGAAAACCCGCCCTCAATTCCAAGCTGCCCTTGCTGGCGGCACGGTTTCTCGCACCCCACATTTCGCATTGCATCGCCTCAGCTTGCCTGAGTCTGGCTCAATTGCAGCCGACCTTCAGGTTAACGTTGCGCATCCCCCTCTCTTTCACCCGCAAGCTGTTTGGCTAGGTGCCATGGTGCCTAAAAGGTGGGCCCGACGTGCCGTCACTCGCAACACCATCAAGCGACAAATCTACGCCATCAGTGCGCAATTTGAAGTTCGACTGCCATGTGCCGCCCATGTAGTTCGCTTGCGTTCAGGGTTTGATCGCCAACAATTCATCAGCGCCACCTCCCCACTTCTCAAACAAGCTGTCCGGCTTGAGCTAGAGCAGTTGTTCGAACACGCAGTCAACAAGCCATGATTCAGAACCTATTGATCGGCATTGTGAAAGGGTATCGCCTTTTTCTCAGCCCTTGGTTAGGATCGGCATGTCGGTTTGAGCCCACCTGCTCCATTTATGCCATCGATGCTTTACAGCAACATGGCGCCGGAGTTGGCAGTTATCTCACCCTCAAACGCATAGGCCGTTGCCAACCATGGTGCAACGGTGGACACGACCCGGTGCCCGAACAAGCACCAAAGTGGCTTTCGCGTTTATTGCATCACCCGTTAACTCACCCCTCTTCGAAGAAGTCTTCATGAACGATATCCGCCGCACCTTTTTATGGGTCATTTTTGGCTTCTCAATGGTTCTTCTATGGGACCAATGGCAGATTTACAACGGGCACAAAGCCACTTTCTTCCCAAAGCCTGTTGTCGCCTCGATTGAAAAGCCGGCCACTGCCAGTGCAGCAGCAGATGCGCCAGCTGCAAGCATCAACACCACACCCACAGCCATCACTGGGCCTAACGCAGCCAGCCCATCACAAGTGCCCGGTGTCGCAGCGGTTGCCGCCGCAATGCCCCACGAAAGCATTGATGTCACAACCGATGTCTTGAAGCTCAGATTTGACACGGAAGGTGGCTCGCTGCTGCGCTCTGAGTTCTTAAAATTTGGCGATCTTTTAGACAGCAAAAAATCTTTCGTTTTGTTGGACGAAAGCAAAGCCCGCGTCTATGTGGCGCAAACTGGCTTGATTGGCGGCGCATTTGCGACTCACAAAACGCCGATGAAGTTCACAGGCGAACGTGAACTCAAAGCAGGTCAAAACGAGATGACATTGAAGTTTGAATCTGCCGACATCGGTGGCTTGAAATTGGTCAAAACTTACACCTTAACGCGGGGTAGTTACGCGTTGAAGGTAGCCCACCAGGTCGTTAACACGGGCACTGCCCCTGCGGCGCCTCAGTTGTACGTTCAACTGGTTAGAGATGGCAACAAGCCCGATGGCGAGTCTGCTTTTTATTCCACCTTCACCGGGCCTGCCGTTTACACAGACGCCAAGAAATACCAGAAGATCGAATTTACAGACATCGAGAAAAACAAGGCCGACTTCGAAAAGACCACGCAGCAAGGTTATGTGGCCATGGTTCAACACTACTTTGCATCAGCCTGGGTCTTGCCCGCGAATACAGCACGTGAGAACTTCGTGCGCAAAGTGGATGCCAATTTGTATTCTGTTGGCATGATCACGCCCTTTAACGAAGTGGCCCCAGGTCAATCTAAAACGCTGGATACCACCTTGTTTGTGGGTCCGCAGGAAGAGAAGATGCTAGAGGCTTTAACGCCTGGCTTGGAGTTGGTCAAAGACTATGGCTGGTTAACCGTTTTGGCAAAACCACTTTACTGGTTGCTAGATCGCTTGTTTGGCTTCTTGCAAAACTGGGGCTGGGCCATTGTGGCTTTGGTGTTCTTGCTCAAGTTGGCTTTCTATTGGCTCAATGCCAAGGCCTATGCCAGCATGGCCAAGATGAAAGCCATCAACCCGCGCATCATGGAGATGCGCGAGCGTCTAAAAGACAACCCACAGCAAATGCAGCAGGAGATGATGCGCATTTACCGTGAAGAGAAAGTCAACCCCATGGGCGGCTGCTTCCCCATCATGGTTCAAATTCCCGTTTTCATTGCGCTTTATTGGGTCTTGTTGTCATCCGTTGAAATGCGCAATGCGCCCTGGGTTGGCTGGATCCACGACTTGTCAGCCCCCGACCCCTACTTCATCTTGCCCGTGGTGATGACGCTGTCCACCATGCTGCAAACCGCACTCAACCCGGCACCACCAGACCCGATGCAAGCCAAAATGATGTGGATCATGCCCTTGGTGTTCAGTGTGATGTTCTTCTTTTTCCCATCAGGTTTGGTGCTCTACTGGATTACCAATAACATTTTGTCAATTGCACAGCAGTGGGTCATCAACACCAGAATGGGTGTACCACCGCAGTTCAATCTGCCAAAATTCAATTGATCACCCTCTATTCAACAGCAAGCCCCCTTGGCTTGCATTGAAATGCACATCACAGGGCCGCGCATGCGGCCCTGTTGCTTTGTCTCATTGATTTTTTAACTTTATGACCGCCATGTTGTCTCGCCATCAAGATCCCATCATCGCCATTGCCACGGCTCCTGGCAGAGGCGCAGTGGGCATCGTGCGAATTTCTGGTCCTCACTTAAAAACTTGGGCAGAAGCTTTTTGCGGCAAGCCACTCCAAGCCAGACAAGCACATTACCTGCCATTCAACGACGACAAGGGCGAACCCATCGACCAAGGACTGGCCATCTTCTTTCCAGGCCCCCTCTCCTACACAGGTGAAGATGTCCTTGAGTTGCAAGCTCATGGCGGCCCTGTGGTTTTGCAATTGCTCTTAGCGCGATGCATTGAGTTGGCGGAGTCTCTTGAGCTGCACACTGGCAATGCGCTGCTTCAAGGACTTCGATTGGCGCAACCTGGCGAATTCACACAGCGCGCCTTTCTGAATGACAAAATTGATTTGGCGCAAGCCGAGGCCATTGCCGATTTGATTGATGCATCCACCAGCGCTGCTGCACGCAGTGCCAGCCGATCGTTGGCCGGTGTGTTCTCTCAAGAAATTCACACCCTGCGCGACAGCTTGGTTCACTTGCGGATGTTGGTAGAAGCCACTCTGGATTTTCCTGAAGAAGAAATTGATTTTCTGCAGAAGGCCGATGCGCAGGGTCAACTTGAGCGCTTGCAAATTCAACTTGACAATGTCTTGATGCGGACACAGCAAGGTGCGTTGCTTCGTGAAGGCATCAAGGTGGTCATTGCTGGGCAACCCAATGCCGGAAAAAGTTCACTGCTCAATGCATTGGCGGGCGCTGAGTTGGCCATCGTCACACCCATCGCAGGCACCACGCGTGATGTGGTTCAGCAAACCATTCAAATTGAGGGTGTTCCGATTCACATCATTGACACGGCTGGCCTGCGCGAAGGTGAGGGCATTGATGAGGTGGAACAAATTGGCATTCAACGCGCGTGGGCGCAAATTGCAGGTGCAGATGCTGTCTTGTTTTTGCACGACCTGACGCGCAGTCATGATGCTGGGTATTTACAAGACGATTTGCAAATTCAAGAAAATCTGGCGGCGCAGCTTCCGGCTAGCGTGGCTTTGCTGAACATCTGGAACAAATTTGACCTTTCACCTTCAGCCCAAAAACCTTCTGGCAGTGATCACTCTTCCAATGATATTTTTCTGTCTGCTAAAACAGGCTTAGGCATCGATCAACTTCGCTCCATGTTGCTCCAGACTGCTGGTTGGCTACCCGCCAATGAAGGCTTGTACTTGGCGCGCGAGCGGCACGTCCAAGCACTTAAGCGTGTTCAATCGCACATTGAAATGGCCGATGCGCATCTGCGCGCACAAGCCCAATCACTGGACCTGTTGGCGGAGGAATTGCGCTTGTCGCAAACGGCTTTGAATGAAATTACAGGCGAGTTCAACGCCGACGATTTGCTGGGCGTTATTTTCTCCAGCTTTTGCATTGGTAAATAGCACATGGCCAAGACCTCCGTCATCGATCGACCTGCGCCACAAAATCCCAAGTCATTGAGTGGCTTGCTGCCATTTTTAAAACCCTACAAATTGCAAATTGGTTTGGCCGTGGTCTTCTTGGTCTTGGCTGCCGCGTCAACCCTGATATTTCCAGTTGCTTTGCGCCAATTGATTGACAACGGTTTGCAGCACCCCGACCCCGGCGCACAGGCCATGGCATTGCGCGGCAATTTCATGATGCTGTTTGGCGTTGCCGTTGCACTTGGTTTATTTTCTGCGGCGCGCTTTTTCACAGTCAGTTGGCTGGGTGAACGCGTCACCACCGATCTGCGCAATGCGGTTTACAGCCATGTCTTACAGCAAAGCCCTGCGTTTTTTGAAACCACACCCACTGGCGAAGTCATCAGCCGCTTGGTGGCCGACACCACCTTGGTTCAAACCGTGGTGGGCAGTTCTTTGTCCATGGGCTTGCGCAATGCTGTCATGGGTGTGGGTGCTTTGGCCATGCTGGTGTGGGCGCACCCCACAGTCATGCTGCAACTGGTCGTGACTGTGGTGCTGGTCGTTTGGCCCGCCACGCTTTATGGTCGCCGCGTACGCCGTTTGTCACGCGCAAGCCAAGACCGCGTTGCCGATGCCAGCAGCATTGCCACAGAAATTTTGAATGCCATGCCGGTGGTGCAAAGCTACACGGCTGAAAATCGGGAAGCTGCGCGTTTTGCAAGCGCCACAGAACAAGGCTTTCAAACAGCCATTCGGCGCACGCGCGCGCGATCGGTGTTGGTCGCCTTCATCATCATTGCCAATGCTGCTTTCTTGCTGTGGGGTTTGTATCAGGGCACGCAAGCGGTTCTGGCAGGCGAGCTCTCAGCGGGCCAATTGGGTCAAGCCGTTTTGTATGTGATTATTTTTGCAGGTGCTGTGGCCGTGCTGGGTGAAACCTATGGTGATTTGCTGCGTGCAGCAGGTGCCACTGAGCGCCTCATGGAGTTGCTCAGCAGCGTATCACCCGTGCAGTCACCTGCCAAACCTGTCTCATCAACGCCGCCATCGACTGGCAGTACTTTGAAATTTGAATCACTCCAGTTTCATTACCCTTCACGTCCTTCTCAGTTAGCACTCCAAGACTTTTCGGTCGACATCGAAGCGGGCCAAACTGTGGCGCTGGTCGGCCCCAGTGGTGCTGGCAAAACCACATTGTTTGGTTTGTTGCTACGCTACTACGACCCGCAACAAGGACAGATTGTGTTGGATGGTTTGCCCATTCAAAACCTCAGCTTGCACGACCTTCGACAACGCATTGGCATCGTGCCGCAAGAGCCCGTCCTTTTCTCAAGCAGTGCCATGGACAACATCCGTTATGGCAAGCCAGGCGCAAGCGACGAAGAGGTTCAGGCTGCAGCAGTGGCTGCCTTCGCCGACGAGTTCATTGTCGACTTGCCCGAGGGTTACAACACTTTTCTGGGTGAGCGCGGCGTGCGTTTATCTGGGGGCCAACGTCAACGCATTGCCATTGCGCGCGCCATGCTCAAAAATCCACCGCTCTTGTTGTTAGACGAAGCCACCAGCGCCCTAGATGCACACAGTGAGCGCATGGTTCAAGCCGCTTTGGAGTCGGCCATGCGCGGTCGAACCACCTTGGTCATTGCACACCGCCTTGCCACTGTGCAACAAGCTGACAACATTTTGGTCTTAGAGCATGGCCGTTTGGTAGAGCAAGGCAAGCATGCGGCGCTGGTTGAAATGGGCGGTGTCTATGCAGGCTTGGCGGCACTTCAGTTCAACGCTTAATTCAACGCTTCAGTAGCCAAGCCCGTTGTGCATCGCTGCATGGGGACTTCAGTTTCAATGCCCCCCAAAGTTCACCAATGTGAACAAGGGCAATCCTGCGGCTCGCAACTTATCTGAGCCGCCTAGTTCAGGCAAATCCACAATGGCTGCACCTTCGATCACTTCAGCACCCAGTTTCTCGAGAAGCTTCATGCCCGCCATCATGGTGCCGCCCGTGGCAATCAAATCATCGATCAACAAGACCCTTTGACCCGGCTTCACCGCATCGGTGTGCAACTCAACGGTGGCTGTGCCGTATTCCAATTCATAGGTTTCTGCCACCGTGGTGAAAGGCAGCTTGCCTTTTTTGCGAACAGGTACAAAGCCAACGTTCAATTCATAGGCCACCACAGCCCCCAAAATAAAGCCACGCGCATCGAGGCCCGCCACCACATCAGGCCGCATGACAGGTGACATGTAGCGATGGACAAAGGCATCTATCAAGACGCGAAACACCCTTGGATTTTGGAGCAGGGGCGTGATGTCTCGAAACTGCACGCCCGCTACCGGCCAATCAGGCACGGTGCGAATGTTGTTTCTTAAATAGTCGTTGACCGACAAAGCCATTTCATCGGTGGCACCACTTGCCCGCCCACCCTTCATTGAACCCAATCCTTGACTCATCACACTCACTCCACGACGACAACTGGTCGAAACCACCATCATAGTCACGCTTTCGGCCATCACTCGCTAAAATAAGCCCATGTCATTCAACCCAGACCAAGCCCTCCAACTCGCTCGCGAGACTTTGGACATTGAGGCACAAGCCCTGATAGGACTCAAATCCCGTTTGGACTCGCGCTTTGCACAAGCCGTTCAAATGATGCTCAACGTCAAAGGTCGCGTGGTGGTCACCGGCATGGGCAAGAGCGGGCACATTGGCTCCAAGATTGCAGCCACCTTGGCCTCTACAGGCACGCCGGCCATGTTTGTTCACCCCGGCGAGGCCAGCCATGGCGACCTCGGCATGATCAAAGCCGTCGACGTGGTGCTGGCCATCTCCAACAGCGGCGAAAGCGATGAGCTTGTATCCATCCTGCCCGTCTTGAAGCGACAAGGCGTGCCCCTGATTGCCATGACAGGCGGCATGAACTCGGCACTGGCTAAACACGCCGATGTGGTTTTGGACAGCAGTGTCGACAAAGAGGCTTGTCCTTTGAATTTGGCACCCACTGCCAGCACCACGGCGCAATTGGCTTTAGGTGATGCTTTGGCCGTTGCGCTGCTAGACGCTCGTGGCTTCAAAGCAGAAGACTTTGCGCGCTCACATCCCGGTGGCTCGCTGGGCCGTCGCTTGCTGACGCATGTGGAAGACGTCATGCGCAAGGGTGATCAGGTGCCTTATGTCTTGCCCGATGCAAGCTTCACCGAACTCATGCGTGAAATGAGTCAAAAAGGTTTGGGCGCATCGGCCATCGTGGACGAGCATCACAAGATCTTGGGGGTCTTCACTGATGGCGACTTAAGGCGCCTCATCGAAAAGGGTGTTGACTTGCGCGCACTGCAAGCCAAAGAGGTGATGCACGTCAATCCGCGAACAGTTCAGCAGGATGCATTGGCTGTTGAGGCTGCCGAACTCATGGAGCAATTCCAAATCACCAGCGTTTTGGTGGTGAATGAATCTGGCGCCTTGTGTGGCGCCCTCAACAGCAATGACTTGATGCGCGCTAAAGTCATCTAAGCATTTTTCATTGGCCGCCCTTACACCATGCAAATCATTCAACCCGCGCTCAGTTTTCCACCCGAGTTGCTGCGCCAAGCGCAAGGCATCAAAGTGGTCTTTTTTGATGTGGATGGTGTTTTAACTGACGGCGGCTTGTACTTTTCTGAGCAGGGAGAAACACTCAAACGTTTCAGCACCCTAGATGGCCATGGTTTGAAACTTTTAAAACAAGCTGGCATCACACCTGTGATCATCACAGGCCGAGACTCTGTGCCCCTCAGAGTCAGGCTCAAAGCTCTTGGCATTGAACATGCCAAATTTGGCACGGAAGACAAATTGCCTGCGGCAGAAGATTTTTTAAAAATCCTCGGGCTTGGATGGCACCAAGCAGCCGCCATGGGCGATGACTGGCCCGATTTGCCCATGATGCAACGCGCTGCCATGGCATGCGCGCCGACCAATGCCCATGCGCAAGCTTTGGCCCTCGCACACTTCGTCACAAACCGCCAAGGCGGGTTTGGCGCGGCAAGGGAGTTTTGTGATTTGCTGGTGGTAGCAAGTGGGCAATATGCAGCATTGCTTGCGCGTGTTGGTTCTTCATCGGCCGCATGATGGCAACATTTCGGCAAGTCCTAGATCGTTTGGCGCTTTACTTGCCAGCCATCCTTATGGCCATTTTTGCATTGGGCAGTTGGTGGCTTGTCCGAAGTCTGCCAAGCTTCTTCAATGAAACTGCTGCACCTTCCGTTCGCCATGAGCCAGATTATTTTTTGAAAGATTTTTCCGTCAAGTCCTTTGACAGCCATGGTCGCCTGATGCGAGAGTTAAGTGGCGATCATGCTCAACATTTCCCCGACACCGATACGCTTGACATTCAAAAAGTGCAAATGCGCGGACACAGCCAAGAAGGGCAGCATGTCAACGGGCTTGCAGACCAGGCCCTCGCCAAGGGGGACGGTACGCAAGTCACCTTGGTCGGCAATGTGCTCATTTCTCAGCCCGCAAGCACAAGCCCCAATGGACCTCGCGCCGCAACAGAAATGCGCAGCCAAGAAATCCAAGCTTTCGTCAAGGAAGAGCGCTTGGTGAGCGATGTGCCCGTTGAAGTTCGACGCGGCCAAGATCTGTTCACTGCTGAAAAAATGCAGATGAACAGCAAAACGGGTGAATATGAATTGAGCGGCAAAGTTCGCGGAACTGTTCACCCCCAAAAACCTTAAACACATCTGCTTTCTCAAGACGAGAAACTATGAAAGACATCTATGCGACCCTTGGTTTTCATCACTGGTGCTTCCAGCGGCATTGGACAAGCGCTAGCGCTTAGGTACCACCAAGCCGGATGGCGACTTGCTCTGGCTGCACGCCGAGTCCCAGAAATGCAAGCATGGCTTGAAGCCCAAGGAATTCCCAATGAATTGGCCCAATGCTATTGCGCTGATGTGAGCGACGCCAAAAGCATCATTGCCGCTGCCAATGAATGCCTGGCCGAACAAGGCACGCCTGATGTGGTCATTGCCAACGCAGGCATTAGCATTGGCATGGACACCCAAGTGCGTGAAGATTTAGAAGTGTTGCAACAAGTGATGGACACCAATGTGATGGGCATGGCCGCCACTTTTCATCCCTTTTTGCAGGCGATGAAAAACCGCGCTGCACTCATGGGTCATGCCCACGCTGCAGGTACCTTGGTTGGCATTGCCAGCGTTGCAGGTATTCGCGGCATGCCAGGTCACGCGGCTTATTGTGCAAGCAAAGCTGCGGCCATCAGCTATTGTGAAAGTTTGCGCGGTGAGCTCACACCCGAAGGCTTCAAAGTCGTGACCTTGGCGCCGGGTTATATCCAAACACCCTTGACTCAAAAAAATAAATTCCCTATGCCTTTTTTAATGAGTGCCGATGACTTTGCAAAGGCTGCCTTTCAAGCGATTCAACATGGCGCTAGCTTTCGAGTGATCCCAACGCCCATGGCTTGGGTTGCCCGCATTTTGCGTGTTTTGCCAAATGCCTTATTTGATCGCGCGTTTAAGAATGTGCCCCGAAAACACCGGGCAACCGACTGAAGTCATCAGCGAAAAATAGGAAAAAGTTGCGGCCATGAAAAAAGCCCTGCATGCAGGGCTTTTTTGTGCATCACACCCGAAAGTGTGAGTGCAGATGTAACCAG
>Ga0194055_10002612_pt1 | contig 14198 bp, 10 predicted proteins | sample SepL449m_MetaG_FD_155482 | JGI IMG/M metagenome (GOLD analysis project Ga0194055, IMG submission 155482) | Anoxic zone freshwater microbial communities from boreal shield lake in IISD Experimental Lakes Area, Ontario, Canada - Sep2016-L442-9m | ecosystem: Environmental > Aquatic > Freshwater >... | reverse complement strand
TATGATGTTTCCCATTCTTTGCGGCTCTTGAAGCCAAAATCGCCGGAGCACCTGGTATCCCATCAACTGTCGCTCGCTTTATCTCAACCTCAGGAAAAACACCTGAGTCTCTAAACAGTTGAGCGACTGCTTCAGCACTGCGCTCTAGCTCGTTAGCATCAAATGCGTCCCAAGCAATGCCTGGAATACGAACTAGCTTGCCTAAAGCGGCAATCCGTTGAGAGAAATCAAGATCCACCTGAACACGAACTTTGTCGATAAGTTCTGGGTTGGGTGTCATTGCTGATGAACTGGCTGGAGTCGGCGAGAATGTCATGAGAGTAATCTAAATCACAACCGCGTGAAAACTAAGGACAAAATGAGCGACCAAGGCAAAGAATCAGTAACGAAAAATTCAGGTAAAGGTCGCCCTACCCCATCTCGTAAAGATCAGGAAGCCGCTAACCGCAAGCCACTAGTTGGCAATAAGAGCAAAGAAGCCATGGTGGCAGCAAGAGCCAAGCAACGAGATGACAGGCTAAAAGCCCGTCAGGCTATGCTCTCCGGTGATGAAAAATATTTACTTGGCCGTGACCGTGGACCACAGAGAAGACTTGCTAGAGAAGTAATTGATAACCGATATACCTTGATCGAAGGACTTATGCCTTTGATGGTGGTCTTCCTTTTGATTACCTCGGTGACCAACGAAGCAGCCAAAAGTGTAATCACTTTGGTGATGATTATTGCTTTGTTAGTTGTCACAATCGAAGTTTCACTGTTGCAAAGAATCATCAAAGCTAAAGTCAAGGACAAGCTAGGCGCAGACACCTCGATACAAAAAGGAACTTGGTTCTATACCTTTACACGGGGTATGCAACCGCGTCCCCTAAGAATTCCTAAGCCTGGCCCACGTCGTAAGACTAAATAGATTTAATTATTGATTTTCTGAAAAGCCCAAAAGGATTTTCAGTAAGAACGAACCACAAGTTCACAAAGGAGTTAGCTGTGGCGAATAAAGATAATTTGAATTTACCTGAACTGATAAGCCAAGTAGTTGGCGCGATTGGTTCACTTAAAGATACTTATGGAGAATTTGAGACGCATGAGAGTCTCAGATCAGATCAGGCGAAGATATCTGAGGTCCTAAAAGAACTCACCGATCGGCTTGAAGATAACTTTCCTTATTTCCACCCAAACTACGCCGCGCAAATGCTTAAAGCGCCGCACCCAGTTGCTGTTGCAGCCTATTTGGCAACCATGATGCTAAACCCGAATAATCATTCCATCGATGCATCTCCTGCCACCACGCAAATGGAACGCGATGTTCTAAAGCAGATGGCGGCAATGTTTGAGTATCCTGAAGAATTCTTAGGTCACCTAACCTGGAGCGGCACCACAGCAAACCTTGAAGCACTCTGGATAGCCAGAGAATTGCAACCAAGTAAAAAGATTGCGCACTCAGCAGATGCTCATTACACCCACTCGAGAATGTCTGAAGTTCTAGGAACAACAAATGTTTCAATACCTACTGAAGCCGATGGCCGGATGTCCATGGAAGCTCTTGAGACAGAACTCAAAAAAGGTGATATCGGAACCATTGTCGCAACCATGGGCACCACAGGATTAGGTGCAGTAGATCCATTGGCTGACATCATCGAGTTAGCAAGAAAATACGATGCCAGAGTGCATGTTGATACCGCTTATGGTGGTTTCTTTAAGTTGATTGCAGAGAATCATCTTGAACCAGAAACAGCTAGACATTACGCAGCTTTGAAAGATGCAGATTCGATTGTTGTTGACCCTCACAAACATGGCTTGCAACCTTACGGTAGCGGAGCTGTGTTCTTTAAGGACATTTCAATCGGTAAGTTCTATAAACACGATTCCCCTTACACATACTTCATTTCAGACGATGTGCACTTTGGCGAAATTCAATTGGAATGCTCAAGAGCAGGAGCATCAGCTGCTGCAATTTGGGCAACGCTAAAAATCTTCCCGCTGACTGAACAAGGACTTGGTTCTGTTCTTATCCCGACTAGAAATGCAGCTAAGAATTGGCATGAATTACTGCTAACTTCTGATTCGTTGATGCCTTATCAAAAACCTGAATTGGACATTCTCACCTACCTTCCAAGAGTTGATTCACTCTCAAAACTTGACTTTGTCTCTCATGAGATCTTGGTTCAGGCTGGTTCCGGTTCCAGGGAACAGCAAATTCATTTGGCTACCTATGTGGTCAAGCCTGAACAACTTAAGGCGAGAGGGATATCAATGACCGAAGATGCCGCAAATGCCAGAATTTTGCGCAGTGTTTTGATGAAGCCGGAACATGAGACCTGGGTCCCAGCTCTTCACAGCAGGGTGCAAGAACTTGCTCGCCAACTTATCCGCTAGCATCAAAGCAATACAAAATTAGGAGATATAAGTGAAATATCGTTACCTCGGCAATAGTGGTTTCAAAGTCAGTGAACTGGTTTACGGTAACTGGCTAACCCACGCCACCCAAATCGAAAACGATGCTGCCTACGCAACAGTGAAGGCAGCTCTTGAAGGTGGAATCACCTCTTTTGACACTGCTGACGTGTATGCAAACCAGGCAGCTGAAGTTGTTTTGGGTGACGCGCTCAAAGGCGAAAGACGAGAAGGCATCGAAGTTTTCACCAAGGTCTATTGGCCAGTTGCTGGAAAACTTCCTAACGACACTGGGTTATCTCGCAAGCACATCATGGAGTCCATCAATGGCTCACTAAAGCGCTTGCAGTTGGACTATGTAGATCTTTATCAAGCTCATCGCTACGACGTTGAGACTCCCCTAGAAGAGACCATGCAGGCTTTTGCAGACATCGTACGTCAAGGTAAAGCGCTATACATCGGGGTCTCTGAGTGGAACGCTGAACAGATTAGAGCCGGTCACAAACTAGCTAAAGAACTAGGTTTTCAGTTGATCTCAAGCCAACCTCAGTACTCAATGCTGTGGCGTGTAATCGAAGCTGAAGTTATCCCAGCCTGTGAAGAATTAGGTGTTAGCCAAATTGTTTGGTCACCGATGGCTCAAGGTGTGCTAACTGGTAAGTACCTGCCAGGTCAACCAGTTCCAGCTAATTCAAGAGCAGCTAATGAAAAAGTTAATGGTCCAATCCAGAAGCTGCTAACTGATGATGTTCTTACCCGCGTTCAGGAATTAAAACCAATGGCAGATGAATTTGGTCTAACCATGGCTCAGTTCTCTCTTGCCTGGGTTTTACAGAACAAGAATGTTTCCAGCGCAATTGTTGGAGCAACAACTCCAGAACAGATCACCAGCAACCTTGGTGCTGTTGGTGTTGAGATTCCAGCGGAAATCATGAAAAAAGTTGATGAACTGCTTGCTCCAATTGCAGTTACTGATCCAAGTGAAACTAAAGCTCCAGAAACTAGACTCGTCTAAATTCGATTTAGTTTTCTAGCCCATAATGGGCCAAAGTATATGAAGCCGGTGTAACCCTGAACTAGGGTTGCGCCGGCTTTTATGCGTTCCTGAACCTGCTCTTTAGTTTCTAGGCCACCGACCGAAATAATTGCTAATTCTGAACCAACTGTTTGTCTAATTAAGCGCAGAACTTCTAGCGATCTATCATCCAATGGAGCACCAGATAAACCACCTGCTCCCATAGCAGCAACTTTAGATTCTGGCGTTTTCAAACCAGAACGAGAAATAGTTGTGTTGGTAGCAATAACTCCAGCTAAACCAAGTGCAACTGCAAGTTTTGAAACTGCAACAACATCTTCATCAGCCAAGTCAGGAGCAATCTTGACTAAAACCGGTTTGCCTTTAGCCTGAGCTATAACCGCTTCAAGAATTGGCTTGAGAGCTTCAACTGATTGCAGTGATCTAAGTCCAGGTGTGTTTGGTGAAGAAACGTTTACCGCAAGATAATCGGCATGTGGAGCAAGTAGCGTTGCGCTGGTTTCATAATCTTTTACTGCATCCTCGAGATCAACAACACGAGATTTACCGATATTGATTCCGATGATTGGGAGCGCCTGCTTGCTTGCTCTAAGTTTTTCTAGACGTCGAGCAACAACTGCAGCCCCATCGTTGTTGAAACCCATTCTGTTGATCAGAGCACGATCGGCTTTTAATCTAAAAAGTCTCGGCTTCTCGTTACCGTCTTGAGCTATCGCAGTTACAGTACCGATTTCAACGTGTGAGAAGCCCAACTCCCCCAACGCTCTAACTGCAACAGCATTTTTATCGAATCCAGCTGCTAAACCAAACGGTGAATTGAAATCAAGTCCGAATGCCTGGACAGATTTAGTTTTGATTTTCGGTAAAAGTTTTGTGAGCCTAAGTTTTGATGCCATCCGGATGGCAAACATGCCGAAATGATGAGCACTCTCCGGATCCAATTTGGATAAGAAGAATTTGAAAGCTAAAGAGTAAAGCACCTGTCTAGGCTACCTTTTCAAATCATTGATTTCGGGTTTAAGAAAAGGGTCGGCTTCAAATTACTGAAGCCGACCCAAATTCTTTTATCGGTTTAGCTGCAACCGCTGGTTGATCCACAGCCTTCGCAGACGTGGCATGAACCAGAAGGTCTCATCTTGATTCCACAGTTGAAACATAGTGGAGCATCAGATTCGGTGCCCTGCAGCATGTCAAACAACTCAGCTGAAGAGTGAACCTGACGAGGTTCCGCCTTCACTTCCTCAACCTTTAGTTCGATAACTACTGGAGCAGCAACTACTTCTGCAACAACTTCGGCAACTGCTGCAACAGGTGACTCAGCGATAGCTGGGTATGAACCTGATGCATCAAGTGCTGCTGATCGCTCAGCTGAAGTGTTGATACCTAGTGCCTGACGAGTCTCAGTTGGTAGGTAGTCAATCGCTAGACGACGGAAGATGTAGTCCATAAGTGATTTAGCCATACGGATGTCAGCATCGTCAGTCAAACCTGCTGGTTCGAATGAAACGTTGGTGAACTTCTGAACGTAAGTCTCTAGTGGAACACCGTACTGAAGACCAATCGAAACAGCGATTGAGAATGCATCCATAACACCGGCAAGAGTTGAACCCTGCTTACCAAGCTTTAGGAATACTTCACCAAGAACGCCATCAGGATAGGTTCCTGCAGTCATGTAACCTTCTGCGCCACCAACAGTGAATGAAGTGGTTGATGAAGGACGTGACTTAGGCAGACGCTTACGCACTGGGTGTGACAAAGCAGTTTCTGGCTTACCAGCAGCTGGCTTTTCCTCAGTCTTAGCCTTAGCATCGCTAAGCGGCTGACCAACCTTACAGTTGTCGCGGTAGATAGCAAGAGCCTTTAGCCCCATCTTCCAACCCTGGAAGTAAATCTCTTTGACTTCTTCAACGGTTGCTGTTTCTGGCATGTTGACAGTCTTAGAAATAGCTCCTGATAGGAATGGCTGAACTGCTGCCATCATTCGGACGTGACCCATCGGCTCAATCGCACGAATACCAACAGCTGTGTCGAAGATTGCATAGTGCTCTTGCTTGAGCCCTGGTGCATCAACTACGTGACCGTTAGTGCCGATGTGATCAATGATCGCTTCGATGGTCTCCTGTGAGTAACCAAGACGGTGCAATGCAAATGGAATTGTCTGGTTGACAATCTGCATTGAGCCACCAGTTGATAGCTTCTTGTATTTCACCAAGGAGAAGTCTGGTTCGATACCGGTGGTGTCACAGTCCATCATGAAACCAATGGTTCCCGTTGGAGCTAGTAGCGAAGCCTGCGAGTTTCTCCAACCATTGGTTGCACCAATTTCGGTGTTCAAAGCCCACTCGCGAGTTGCTGCTTCTAGAACTAAACGGTCAACTTCAGCAACAGGACGAACAGTTGCGTTGGCCGCTTCGTGCTTGCGCATGATGCGATCATGACCAGCCTTGTTCTGCTGGTAACCATCGTAGCTACCGACCACGCCGGCAAGTTCTGCAGAGCGACGGTAGGAAGAAGCAGTCATCAAAGACGTGATTGCCGCTGCAAGCGCCTGACCTTCGTTGCTGTCGTAAGGAAGGCCGATAGCCATCAACAAAGCACCAAGGTTTGCGTAACCGATACCTAGCTGACGGAATGCACGGGTGGTTTCACCAATCTTTTCGGTTGGGAAATCAGCGAAACAAATCGAGATATCCATAGCTGTGAAGATTAGCTCACATGACTTGACAAATTTCTCGCTGTCAAATGTTCCGTAAGGGTTCAAGAACTTCAGTAAGTTCAAGCTTGCCAAGTTACATGACGAGTTATCCAAGTGCATGTACTCAGAGCAAGGGTTAGAAGCAGTGATGCGACCCGCCTCTGGTGTGGTGTGCCAGTCGTTGATGATGTCGTCGTACTGGATACCAGGATCGGCACATGCCCAAGCGGCTTGTGCGAACTTGTCCCAAAGTTCACGAGCGTCAACTTCTTCGATTACTTCACCGTTGGTGCGCGCACGAAGACCAAAGTTAGTGCCACGCTCAACAGCGTTCATGAACTCTTCATTTACACGAACTGAGTTGTTTGCGTTCTGGTACTGAACAGAGTTGATGTCCTTGCCACCAAGCTCCATGTCGTAACCTGCATCGCGTAGCACACGAATCTTGTCTTCCTCACGAGCCTTGGTGTCAATGAATTCTTCGATGTCTGGGTGATCAACATCAAGAACAACCATCTTTGCTGCGCGACGAGTCGCACCACCAGATTTGATAGTTCCTGCAGATGCATCTGCACCGCGCATAAAGGAAACTGGACCAGAAGCTGAACCACCGGATGAACGAAGAAGTTCTTTGGATGAACGGATACGTGAAAGGTTAAGCCCTGCACCTGATCCACCCTTGAAAATCATTCCCTCTTCGCGGTACCAGTTAAGGATTGATTCCATTGAGTCATCTACCGACAAGATGAAACAAGCTGAAACCTGCTGTGGGCTTGAGGTACCGACGTTGAACCACACTGGTGAGTTGAACGCGAAGATCTGGTTCAGCAACATGTAGGTGAGTTCGTGCTCAAAAATTACTGCATCTTCTTCAGATGCGAAGTAACCGTGGTCCCGTCCGCCTTGGGTATAAGTCAAGACAATTCGGTTGATTAGCTGACGAAGGCTAAATTCTCGAACTGCCGAACCTAGTGCGCCACGGAAGTACTTTGTGGTGACGATTGTGGATGCGTTCAAGCTCCAGAATTCCGGGAATTCAGCTCCACGCTGTTCGAAGATGGTCTCACCAGTCTTCCAGTTGGTCTGAACTACGTCACGGTATTCCCAGGTGACTTGGTCGTAAGGGTGAACGCCTTCAGTTGTGTAGATGCGCTCGATCTTGAGCCCTTTACGCCCCTGACTAGCTGCACCGGCGTCGGTGTAGGCCGATGTATCGGTCATTTGTTGCCTTTCCTTTGATTTTAACTTTTATGTTTTGTGATCGCCTTCGGTTAAACCGACTGCGAAACCTGGTTTTCGCGCTCAACTTTGAGCACTGCTATTGCTACTTCGAAATCCTCAAGTGTTTCCCAACCCTGGTAAACACTGGCGAATCTCATAAAAGCCACCTCATCGAGCTTCCTAAGTGGCTCAAGGATGGCTAAACCAACCTCTTGAGCTTCAACTTGGGCTGCTCCGGTGGCCCGGATGGTCTCCTCGACCGTTTGAGCCAACATCGCTAGGTCTGCCTCTGTTACTGGCCTTCCCTGGCATGCTTTTCTGACACCATTTGCGATTTTGTCGCGGCTAAATGGCTCTGTTGTGCCCCCTCTTTTAACCACTGAAAGGCTTGAAGTCTCAGTAGTTGAAAAGCGAGCTCCGCACTCAGGGCACTGTCTGCGACGGCGAATCGATGATCCATCGTCTGAAGTCCTAGAATCCATAACCCTGGAGTCTTCATAGCGACAAAATGGACAGTGCATGCTGATTCCTTTCAGGTTAATTCACGGTAATTTCACTCAAGAGAAATCAACTATACACACAAGATGTGGTGATATTTGTCTTCTCTGTCCCTATATCTTGTGTTTTCGTTGCCTTTGAAGCAAATTATCTTTGTTGTCGGCGTGTTGCCTATAACTACGCGGATTTTGCTTCTAAAACCATAACCTTCAACCAAAGATTTAACCTTTCTGTTATCAAATAAACAGAATGGCTCTCGCTTAGAAACGAATGCGGATCGCATCTCCATGAGCTTGTAAACCCTCAGAATCAGCGATAGCGACTACATTATTTGCCACCTCTGACAAGGCTGATTCAGAGTATTTAATGACCTGTTGGGGCCTTAGGAAGGTGTGCACACCCAAACCTGAGCTAAATCTTGCCTGTCCCCCAGTTGGCAGCACATGATTTGATCCGGCAAGATAATCTCCCAGTGAAACCGGTGAGAAATCACCGACAAATATTGCTCCAGCATTGCTAATTTGAGCCAAAAGTTGATCATTTGAAGCAGTTTGAAGCTCCAAGTGCTCTGTGGCATAGAAATCGGCTATTTGAGCGGCCTGAGCTAAATCAGAAACCAGCACAACTGCGCTTTGTTGCCCTGAAAGTGAGGCTAGAACCCTAGTTTTATTGCTGGTAACAGCTACCTGCTTGGCTATTGCTAACCTCACTCGTTCAGTAAAGTCCTCGGAATCGGTTATTAGGACCGCAGCGGCTAATTCATCGTGTTCAGCCTGGGAAATCAGATCGGCAGCCACAAAGCCGGCATTAGCGGTTGAATCGGCAATAACCATAACTTCGGTCGGTCCTGCTTCAGAATCGATCGCTATGACTCCCCTAAGTAGCCTCTTTGCAGCCGCCACATAAACGTTGCCAGGGCCAGTCACCAAATTCACTGGTTCTAGGCCAATTTCAGCAATCCCATAGGCAAAAGCAACCACAGCAGCAGGACCACCGATAACGTAAACATCTTGAACACCTAACAATGCAGCAGTTGCCAAGACTGTTGGGTGCGCCCTGCCACCGAATTCTTTCTGGCCAGGGGTAGCTATAGCCAGCTTCCTGACACCTGCAACCTGTGCCGGCACAACGTTCATGATCACACTAGATGGATAAACTGCCTTACCACCTGGAACGTAAAGCCCAACTGAGTCAACTGGCTGGTATCTCTGGTGCACGTTAGCGCCATCCGCTAACTCAGTAGTGAAGTCTTTTGGTTTGGCCTGGTTAGCTACCTTACGAACTCGATCAATGGCAACTTCCAAAGATGCTCTGAGGCTTGGATCTAACGAAATCAGGGCTTGAGTCAATTCTTCAGCGGAGACTTTGATCGGATTTATATCAATGCCATCAAATTTTTGAGCAATCTCAACGAGTGCCTTAGCGCCTCCTGCTCTGATTTGAGCAACTAGTGGACGTATCTCCTCAATCGCTGAATCGATGTCAATAGCCGCTCTTGGTAATTCTTTGGCAACTAGTTCAGCAGAAATTAGTTGACCGCTTAGATCCAGTAAACGAATTACTTGTGCCATATGTGTTCCTGTCATTTTTCTCCATTTTAGGTCAATAACGCCGCCGTATTGCACTAGCTATCGCTAGGTAAGTTAGCCTTGGCTTGAACTTAGAAGAAAGTTATAACGTGCAAGAGATAAATGATCCAACCGAGAGCTTGAAACAAGCATTTAGAAGACACGCCTCAGGAGTCTGCGTGATCACACTAAACGATGCGTCAGGAAGCCCTGTTGGCTTCACAGCGACATCAGTAACATCTCTGGGGTCTCAACCTGCTCTTGCCACTTTCAACGTCGCTAGAGGAGCAAGTAGTTGGCCGGCACTTAGCACAGCAGAGTACGTAGCTATTCAAATGCTCAATGAAGGTTCGCTTGAATTGGCTAAGAAAATGTCTCAAGATCACACCAAGAGATTTTTAGATGACGACTGGTTCTCTGAACCAAATACAAAACTTCCTATTTTCAATCAAGTTAACGCAGTGCTGATCTGCAGAGTCAGAGAACGTCACGAAGTTGAAGCAAACGCGGTGATTGTGGTTGAAATAGTAAGCGGCTTACTAGCCGAAGAGCTCCCCAGCTTGCTCTACCATCACAGGGGCTACGTCGTCCCCGGCGAACGCCTGAGCTAAATCTTCATCGAGATCATCAGTAGGAAGTTCATCCAAAGCGCTGGTACCAAAATGCTGCTTCACTTCTGAAATCAAAGCATCGCTAACAAACACCTTGTGTTTTAGTCGATAAGGTGTTGAGCCCTCGGCTGTTCTAAGTAGCAATTGCACTTCGGTTTGACCTGGGTAGCGAGTGAATATTTTATCCAAAACTTCTATGTTGGTTTTAGTCGCTAGATGCTCTGCAATTACTACCTTTAGTGGTCCAGTAAACCTTGAATCCTCTTTTTCCAAAACTGCGATGTCGTTGACATTTAATGAGAAGCCATCATCTCTCGGACGCATTCTGCCTCTGACTGCAACGATTGAATCAACATTCAACTTGGCAAGGTTCTCTTGGTAAGTCTTACTAAAAATCATCAAAGTAATTTCTGCATCAAGATCTTCAATGGTCACATTCGCATAGATATTTCCGGATGACCTGGCTGTCTTTACCTCGATGTTGGTAATCAAGCCAGCCAGAGTCACCGGCTCAGCATCGGTAAAGTTTTTACGTTCATTGAAAGAAGATATGGTTTCTGTTGCACTTGAACGAAGTCTGCTCTCTGCTCCCTGAAGCGGATGGGCGCTGACATAAAGCCCTAGCATCTCGCGTTCCAAGCTCAAGAGTTGTCGTTGCGGCCACTCGGCAAGGTTTGCAATCTTGTGATTGGTTTCATCGCTGTCGAAATCGTCAAAGAGATCTGAATCTCCAGTTGACTTGGATTTCTTTGCCTTTAGCTCAGCTTCAATAATCTGCTCGTGTGCTTCGAAAAGTGCTCTTCTAGTAACACCGAAGGAATCAAAAGCACCTGCTTTGATAAGTGACTCAATAACTTTCTTGGTACAAACAGATGCTGGAACTTTAGCCACGAAGTCTTGGAAAGATTCGAATCTTCCTTTAGCTTCGCGTGTTGCAACTATTTCTTGAACAACACCGACACCAACGTTTCTAACAGCTTCGAGCCCGAACCTAATGTCCTTACCAACGGCTCGGAAATCAGCAATCGAGTCATTCACATCAGGAGCAAGCACTTGGATACCTGCTCTTCTAGCTTCACTTAGATAAACTCCAAGACGATCTCTTGAACTTCGAACAGAGGTCAGCAGCGCTGCCATGTATTCCTGCGGGAAATTTGCCTTCATGTATGCAGTCCAATAAGAGAGCACTCCGTAGGCGGCACTGTGTGCCTTATTGAAGGCATAGTCGGCGAATGGAAGCAGGGTTTCCCAAAGTATGTTGATGGCATCGTCAACGAAACCGTTTTGCTTCATCCCAGCAGAGAAATTAGCTAACTGAGCATCCAGCTCATCTTTTTTCTTCTTACCCATTGCCCGTCGAAGTTCATCAGCTTGCGAAAGACTGAAGTTCGCTACCTTTTGAGCAACGGCCATTACCTGCTCTTGATAAACGATCAATCCATAGGTCGGATCAAGAACATCCGCTAGAGGTCCTTCCAATGATGGATGGATTGGATCATTTTTCTCTTTACCATTTTTACGTTGAGCGTAAGAAGTGTGAGAACCCATACCCATAGGTCCTGGTCGATACAAAGCAATAGCAGCTGAAATGTGTTCAAACTTAGTTGGCTTTAACAACCTCAAGAGCGAACGCATTTGACCACCATCGAGCTGGAATACACCGAGCGTGTCTCCTCTGGAGAGCATCTCGTATGTTGTTTCGTCACCATCTAAATCAAGGTCCTCTAACACAACAGACACACCTCGGTTTGATTGCGCATTCTCAATTGATTTATCCAACACGGTCAAGTTACGAAGACCCAGAAAGTCCATCTTCACTAGCCCTAGTTCTTCACAGGGATGCTGAGCAAATGCTGTTATGACAGCACCATCATCATCTCGCCGGATAACTGGAATGACATCAAGTAGTGGCTCTGCCGACATGATTACACCAGCAGCATGCACGCTAGTCTGACGCTTGAGCCCCTCTAGCCCTCTGGCTAAATCAAAAACTTTACGAGCATCAGGATCTTCTTCAAGAATCTTTCTGAACTCAGCAGCTTCCTTGTATCGACTCTTTGAATCGGTAGCAGCTGCTGCTATCGCAATAGGTTCAAATTCAATTGGGTCTTCTTCAAACTCTTCGAAGCTATCCTCAACAACCGTTTCAACAACTGCGTGTTGTTTTGGATCTTCAACCATCTCCCCCAGGGTCATGTCCTTACCAAGTACCATGCGAGGCATTGCCTTGGTTAGTTTTTCACCCACTGAATAATCCATACCAAGAACACGAGCAGCATCCTTAAGGCTTTGCTTGGCCTTAATAGTTCCATAGGTAATAATCTGAGCAACTCGGTCATCGCCATATTTTTGAGTTACATAACGAATCACTTCACCACGTCTACGGTCATCGAAGTCAACATCGATATCGGGCAGGCTAACACGAGCCGGGTTCAAAAATCTTTCAAAGAGCAAGCCATATTTGATTGGATCCAATGCAGTGATACCAAGTGCGTATGCAACTAATGAACCAGCTGCTGAACCACGACCTGGACCTACTCTGATGCCCTGTGCTCTGGCCCAAGATATGAAGTCAGCAACAACTAAGAAATAACCTGGGAAATTCATGTTGTTGATTACTTGAATTTCAAAGGCAACGCGTTCTTGATACTCAGGATCAATCTTCTCGCCAAAACGTTCGCGCATTCCTCTGGCTACTTCTTTTTCAAACCAACTAGCTTCGGTATCTCCTGCTGGAACATCAAATCTTGGCATCAGGTTGCGTTTAGCGAAGCTGATGTCGGCTCGTTCGGCGATTAGCAATGTGTTATCGCAGGCTTCAGGAAATTCCGAGAAGAGCTCTCTCATCTGACGAGCACTCTTTAGGTAGTAACCCTCACCATCAAATTTGAACCTACGTTCATCAGTTAACTTTGTGCCGGTTTGAACACAGAGCAGAGCCTCTTGAGCATCAGCGTGACCTGGTTCGGTGTAATGCAGGTCATTGGTGGCAACTAATGGGATACCTAAGTCTTTTGATAACTTGATCAGTTCGCTAAAACTTCTTCGCTCAACACTGGCACCGTGGTCCATGATTTCGATGAAGTAATTTTCTTTACCGAAAATATCCCTGAACTCGGCAGCTGCCTCTAACGCTTGTTTGTATTGACCAAGTCTTAACCTGGTTTGCACTTCACCACTGGCACAACCAGAGGTAGCGATAATGCCTTTGGCATATTTGGATAAAAGTTCACGATCCATCCGAGGTTTGAAGTAATAACCATCAAGCCAGGCATAAGAAGATAACTTAAACAGATTTAGCATGCTGTCGTTATCGGTTGAGAGCATGGTCAGGTGAGAGTAAGCACCTTGGGACAGATCGTCATCTCCCCCATCAGCCCAATAGGTTCTGGCTTTATTAAGTCTTGAACCAGGCGCTAGATATGCTTCGATACCAATGATTGGCTTGATGCCCTTTTTAGTTGCCTGCTCCCAGAAGTCAAAAGCACCAAAGTTATTGCCGTGATCGGTGATTGCGATTGCTGGCATTTTGAATTCAACGGCTTTATCTAAAAGCTGGTCAACTTTAGCTGCCCCATCAAGCATCGAGTAATCAGTGTGCACGTGTAAGTGCACAAAGTTTTCAGTATTACTTGACATTGATGTTGAACTTTTCTCTGAATTTTAAGGCTTAGGGCAAATAGCCTAATCTGACCTTAGTCAAACCTATTTTGCCACTCCGCCAGGACTTTACTCGCCGCGAAGCATGGCAAGGGAAGCTGTCAAGTCTTGAGGGTAACTACTCTCGAAGCTCACATACTCGCCCTTAGTTGGATGAATGAAACCTAGTTTGACTGCATGCAACCACTGTCTATGCATGCCCAGCTTCAAAGCCAACTTAGGGTCACAGCCGTAGAGGGTATCCCCTACCAGCGGATGTTTGAATGTTGAAAAGTGAACTCGGATCTGATGAGTTCTGCCGGTTTCGAGTTCTATCTCCAATAGTGATGCCGCTGAGAAAGCCTCTAGGGTCTTGTAATGGGTGACAGATGGCTTACCTTCAGGTGACACCGTGAACTTATATTCATGCTTCAGGTGTCTACCAAGAGGTGCGTCAATGGTTCCAGCACTTGGGTCTGGGTGGCCTTGAACTAAAGCGTGATATGTCTTATCCACTTTCCTGTCTCTAAAAGCCTGTT
>Ga0194055_10002609_pt1 | contig 14204 bp, 6 predicted proteins | sample SepL449m_MetaG_FD_155482 | JGI IMG/M metagenome (GOLD analysis project Ga0194055, IMG submission 155482) | Anoxic zone freshwater microbial communities from boreal shield lake in IISD Experimental Lakes Area, Ontario, Canada - Sep2016-L442-9m | ecosystem: Environmental > Aquatic > Freshwater >... | reverse complement strand
ATCCACAGGTCGGCCATCTCTTCGACGTGGGCTCGGTAGTTCGATGGATGAGCCTCACCGTTGGGGAGCATGACTTCGTTCAGGACCAGGAAGCCATTCTTGCGAGTGGAATCAGGATAGAAAGCGACCGGTTTAAGGATACAGTCGGAGCTCTTTCCTTCGGCTTGTTGCGTTGAACTACCATCGAAGCCCCACAGGGGTAGATCGGCGATACTCGATGGTGCCTTATCAACGACCTTGGTCTTACTACGCAGATTCGGTTCGGGGAGATACCCGTCCAACCAAATGTACTCGAGCTTGAATTTGTTTTCCGAAGACATTCAGCTAACTACTTTCATAAAAAACAGGGACGAATTCTTCGGCTCAGCAATCCTCCCGACGCCCTTCGGAGTCCAAAGTCTTCGAGTGCACACCCGAACGCACTTTGACCGCCAACAGCACGCTCATATGGTCCGTCGAAACGCTGCTGTCTACCCTTCAGAGCGTCTCGTTGCGACCCTTGCTCCGCCTTTGTCGATCCATGCTCCGTAGGAATCCATCGAGGATCTCTCGTAGCGTTGCACCAACAAGCGAGCGTAAATGCTAAGCTGTAATCACCTTGCCGAACTCATACTTTAGCGAAGCGGGATGAGGGAGCAAGCCAACCGCAAAGTTTCTTTTGTTGGCACCTTGGAGAAAATAAGCAGACCTATGCATGCCATGCCATTGCTACTGGGGGTGTTGGCCTGCATGGCCGTCGCCTATCGCTTTTATAGTGCCTTCTTGGCGACCCGCGTGATCGTGATCGATGCAGCGAGGACGACTCCTGCCCACCGGCTTAATGACGGCCAAAATTACCATCCAACCCATCGATGGATTCTGTTCGGCCATCATTTCGCCGCCATCTCCGGCGCAGGGCCGTTGATCGGACCGGTGCTGGCGGTGCAGTTTGGTTACATGCCTGGATTGATATGGCTGGTATTAGGAGTATGCATTGCAGGGGCCGCGCAGGATTTCCTGGTTCTAGCCGTCAGCGTTCGGCACAACGGTCAATCGTTAGCGAATATTGCCCGCGATTTATTGGGGAAGAAACTCGGCGTGTTGGCTTCGATCGCCATCCTGTTTATCGTCGTCATCGCACTTTCCGGTCTTGGAATGGTGGTGGTCAAGGCGTTGGGAGGAGAACGGGTCGCTCTCGCACCCGGCACGCGTATCGCTTCGCGCGGCGAGATTGTTCCGCAGATCCTGCCGGGTGGCGTCCAGCGGCTTCAAATCCCAGGCGGCTCGAGCATGCAGTATTCCACTGGAAATGCCATGGCTCGGAGCGAATCGTTTGCCATCGAAACTCCCGTGGAATCGTCCGAGAACGGCATAACAGAATCGGTCGTGGTCGCGACCAACGCATCCGGAGAGTCGGTGTTAACCCTTCCTGCCAAATCGTTCGAGTTGATTCGAGGCAGTTCATGGGGCACGTTTACGATCGCGTGCACCATCCCGATCGCGCTTTTTGTCGGTTGGTACATGTACCGCTTCCGCAAAGGACATGTCGTCGAGGCTTCGATCGTCGGTGCCGCAGGAGTACTCGCCGCGACCGTCGTGGGAAGTTGGATTCCCGGTTCGTCGCTCGAGCCCTATTTTCAATTATCTCGCGATGGGATTATCCTTGCGATTTGCCTCTATGGGTTCATCGCATCGGTCTTACCTGTGTGGCTCTTACTATGCCCTCGCGATTACCTCTCTAGTTTTCTCAAGATCGGTACGATCCTGCTTCTTATGCTAGGAGTGGTGATCGCCAATCCCAAGCTTCAAGCACCCGCTATCAACACCTATTTCGCCTCCGGGGGTGGGCCTAACTTCTTTGGCGGAATTTTCCCGTTCGTCTTTATCTGCATCATGTGCGGTGCAATTTCGGGCTTCCATGCCTTGGTTTCCTCGGGAACCACACCCAAGATGGCCAACTCCGAATCGGACCTTCGGATGATTGGATACGGTTCGATGCTGATGGAAGGGATCGTGGCTGTCTGCGCTCTGATCGCGGCGGCGGCGATGCCTCAAGGAGATTACTGGGCCATCAACATCGATATGTCCAAAGCGCATCAGTATGCGGAGACACTCACCAAACTTCATGCCGACGTCGATCATTTGGATCAGATCGAAGCTCAGGTCGGTGGCGAAACATTGCGAGGAAGAACCGGTGGTGCCGTCACGTTGGCCGTGGGTATGTCGCAAATCATGACGCAAGCCATAGGGAAATTCAGCTCCTCAGTCTCTTTGGATGGATTGATCAAGTATTGGTTTCACTTCGCCATTATGTTCGAAGCCTTGTTCATTCTGACCACCCTTGATACGGGGACTCGCATCGCCAGATTCTTGTTGCAAGAAGTCCTCGGAAACTTTTTTCCTCCGTTTCGAAAAATGGATTGGGCTCCAGGTGTATGGCTGAGCACAAGCTTGGTGACCATCGCCTGGGGCACGCTGATTTGGACAGGATCGATTCAAACCATTTGGCCAATGTTCGGCATAGCAAACCAAATCCTCGCCGCGATCGCCCTCACCGTCGTGACAACATGGCTCTTTCGAGAGGGGCGAGGCAAGTATGCGTGGGTTACGTTGGTTCCCTTGGCATTTATCATGACGACCACTCTGACCGCCGGCGCGGAATTGATCTATGGGCAACTATGGCCTGACTTTTTGCAGGGCTTGAAGATTGGCAATACGCCTCTGTTACTGAAAGGTCTTTTGAGCAGTGCAGCCATAGTCTTTTTGATCGTCAGCTTTTTGGTGATCCTGGGGAATGCGGTTTCCTTGTGGTTTTCGCCCCCCAGCAAACGGGAAGATCGCATCTGATTTCAGACCGAATCGCTACCGACAATGCTAAGGCCGACAACTCGAGTTGATTCATTCGTTCATGGAAAACGTTTCTAGGCGTCCAATTCCTGCAGGGACAAAATCCCATTAGCCGCAGTGCGTTAGCACCCGGTTTTTGTCGTTGTTGCAGAACAACCGGACGCTAACGCGTTCCGGCTGATCGCCGAGAGTTTCGAGGCGTTGTACTTTCCTTTGCATCACGGATCCCCTGGACTAGTCCAAACGTGCCCAGGTTTTTTCCCTGAAGTCATTCTCGTCGGATAGCATCTGCGGTGCCAGCAACGCATAATGCACCTGGTCCGCGGGATGTTCTGTTGCGGATTTGGCAACCGTCATGAACCCCTTGGATCAAGTTACAGGCCAGCCTCTCTGCAATTCTTTGAGTTGCCAAAACAAAACTCTCCGCGGATGTGCAGGTCGCATGAAGCGTGCAGAACGACCCTGCCGCGCGGACCTTTCCCTCCATGCAATCACGTTCATTTATTCGTACTCTTTCGTAGCCGGAACATGATGAAACTAAGCAAATCCATTCGTCGCGCAGCCTGCGTCGCTGTTCTTTCATTGAGCATAACCCCACTCACGTATGCTCAAAGCGAACCGATCGACAATGACATGGTGAAAAAGATCAAAGAAGAAGGAATGGATCGCTCCAAAGTCATGGAGACGATCAGCTTTTTGACGGACGTTCATGGCCCGCGCTTGACGGGCGCCCCGGAAACGAAAATCGCCGGCGAGTGGGCTCGCAAGCGACTCGATGAATGGGGATTGGAGAACGCGCATTTAGAGTCGTGGGGGCCGTTCGGCCGAGGATGGTCGCTGCAATCGTACCGTGCCCAGGTCGTGGCTCCCCAATTCGTCTCCTTGATCGCCTATCCCAAGGCGTGGACCCCGAGCACCCCCACTACGATTCGAGGCGAAGCCATCTACGTCGATGCAACGACTCCCGAAGAATTAGAAAAGTATCGGGGCAAGCTGGGTCGCGCGATCGTGTTGATCAGCCCACCGCGCGAGGTCAAGGCGTGGTTTGATCCCCCCGGCACACGCCAAACGGATGCGGAACTTCTGGCACTTTCGAACGCTGATCCCGCCACACCGCGGCGTCGTCGCCCACCTGGCGCTGAAGGGGGTGGACCCGGTAGCCCCGCCGGACCTGGCGGTCCGGGAGCCAATCGTTCGGAAGGTGGACAGCCACCCCAGGGGAACGGAAATGACGGTGCCGCGCGACGCACGAGTCCAATGCAATTACAAACCGATAAATGGCAATTGGCCTACGATGAAGGAGCGGCAGTCGTTCTCGAAGCAGGCCGCGGCGATGGCGGTACCGTCTTTGTCGCCTCCGCCACCATGCCGCGTCGCGCTGATCCCGAACGGGACTTGCGCAGCCCCGGCGAAGGGGGGCCGCTGTCACGAGGTCCGAGACCTTGGACGGTGGAGTCTCCTCCTATCCTGCCGCAAATGGTCGTGGCTGCTGAACATTACAACCGATTGGTGCGCATGATTCAAAAGGGTGTAAATCCTCAACTCGAAATCGACATCGAATCCAGCTATCACGATGGTGACGTGAACAGCTTCAACGTGCTGGCCGAAATCCCTGGTACGGACCTGAAAGATGAGATTGTGATGATCGGTGCTCACTTCGATTCCTGGCATTCCGGAACGGGAGCGACCGACAACGCCATCGGCTGCGGCGTGGTGATGGAAGCCATGCGGATCCTGAAGACGATCGGCGCAACCCCCAGACGAACGATTCGCGTAGCACTCTGGACCGGCGAAGAGCAAGGATTGCTCGGTTCTCGGGCCTACGTCAGCGATCACTTCGGCACATTGAAGCCCGTCGTTCGCGGTAGCGACGAGGGTGATCGATCTGGCCCTGTGTTGGAGGTGAAACCCGAATACGAAAAACTTTCTACCTATTTCAATCTCGACAATGGAGCGGGCAAGATCCGCGGGATTTACTTGCAAGGAAACGAAGCCACACGAACGATCTTCCGGTCGTGGCTTAGCCCCTTTGCCGAGTATGGTGCATCCACCATTACGGTTTCCAACACAGGTGGTACGGACCACCAATCCTTCACTGGGATAGGACTGCCAGGCTTTCAATTCATTCAAGACCCGATCGAATACGACACGCGAACGCACCATTCGAGCATGGATGTCTATGAACGATTGATCGAAGAGGATGCCAAACAGTCTTCGATCATCATCGCGACATTCGCCTATCAAGCGGCTATTCGTGATGAAATGATTCCACGACGCCCCTTGGAAGGAAACCCGACGTTGTTACCGGCACCAGCCGCGCCAACAGCGGAAGCAGCCCCGGCGGCAAACGCGGTTCCAGCATCGTCCTCTGGTTCCTAAGGATTCGACCTACGTTCGCCTCTCAACCCATCAGCCGCAGTGCGTTAGCACCCGGTTTTCGATGCTGCAATGGTACAACCGGACGCTAACGCGTTTCGGCTGATGGCCCTGAGCCTCGCTGTCTCTGTTTAGACGGTGTCCTCGGACGGCAGGGTGTAGGGTGCGCGATACTCGCGCGTCAACCACTGGTTCGGGGCATTCGGTCCAGCGAATGACTCCGAACGTGGATCCAACTGGAGTTGCGGACCAATCTGAAGCGGAAAGGACGTGATATCGTTATCCGCCAGATGGTCGGCGGTACGATTCCATGTGTCCAGCACAGCCTCGTCGGCACCGCGGGCTTTAAAAACACCCACAACTTCCTGCGCCGGTGTGTTCTCGCCCAATCGGAGAGAGATGTTTCCGAGATGGCACAAGGCGCTCGACCAGTGCCCTTGTTCGATATCCGCGTTTAGTTTTTTGTGGTCGCGCGAACGCATGGCATCGGTGAAGTTCTTGTAGTGTTTTTCGTCCCCACCCCCGTTGAATTGCTTGATCGGCTTCCCGTCCAAGTCAAAGGCCGTTCCGCTCGAGTAGGAGGTCATCACCAAGTAGCCTTTGGATCCCTCGATGATGATGCCGACGTTTGCACCCTTAAAGTCTTTGGTCGGAAGCCCACGCACTTCAAAGATAAGTTTCTTTGCACCGTAGTCATGGACCACGACTTGTGTGTTTGCTGTTTCACCTGCATCGACATAACCATAGCGACCGCCAAAGGACCAAACTCGGTCTCCAAGGCGATCTTCACCGAGGGCCCAGCGGCATAGATCCATCTGATGGATCCCTTGGTTACCTAGATCGCCGTTGCCGTATTCCCATTGCCAATGCCAATCGTAATGAAAGCGTTGGCGGGTCAGAGGGAGGATGCGAGCCGGACCGGACCAAAGGTCGTAATCAACTTCTTTGGGGATCTCGAAATTGCCTCGCGGTCCGATGGATTCCCGCCGCTTGTAACAGAGCCCTCGAGCGATCGCGACATCCCCAATCCCACCCGAGTGAATAAACTCAATCGCCTCTCGCATGCCCGGGTTCGAGCGACTCTGCGTGCCGGTCTGAACGATCCGTTGATGCTTGCGGGCCGCTTGGACAACCCGTCTTCCTTCAAGAACATTATGGGACACGGGCTTTTCGACGTAGACATCTTTGCCCGCCTGAATGGCCCAGATGGCACCGAGGGAATGCCAATGATTCGGTGTTGCGATGCTGACCGCATGGATCGAAGGATCTTCTAAAAGTTTGCGGATATCCCGAACCCAGATCGGCTTGCGGCCATCTTGTTTCTCAGCGGCCGACTCGCAACTTCGTTGACCGGCCTTCTCGTCGCAATCGCAAATGTGTGTGACCACGGTTCCCGGCTTGCCCGCAAAGCCATCGATATGGGACTGCCCCCGTCCCCCTGCTCCAACAATGGCGACTTGAATGGTGTCGTTAGGTCCCAGCGAAGGTGGCTGTTGCGGTTCGGTGGCCAATGACGAGCGGGATGCCAAAGCCAGGGCAGCCGCCGTCGAGAGCATCGATTGCTCCAAGAATAAACGCCGTGTGGTTGGATTCATGAGAGGATCCCGCTGAAAGGAGGTGAGACAATTGCAGGGTAGTGACGGCGCTCGATAGGAGCTTCTAGGGTTTTCACGCTTGAGGGCTGAATCATCCAACCCTCCTACGAGAGTGCCTGCGAAACCGGATTCGGGTCACCGATCCGTCATTGTAAAAGGTTCTCAGCGCGATTGCATTTGGATCGGCACAAAATCGGGATCCAAGGATAGATTTCACGACATGCCACATCCCGTCGAGACGAATCGATTGCACGTGCCAGTGATACGATTGCCTTCGGCCATCCATCGCCCTTGGCCACTTCAATCCATGGCAATCCCAAGCCACTTCAGAGCGTTCAAGCGAAGGAGAAGAGAAAGATCCGATTTCGAGTACCACCCTGTCGGCTCAAGCCAATCGGCCATTTTCCCCAGCGTGGCTCCGGAACCGACAAAGTGGGTGCCATCCGGGCTTCGCGGAACGCCATCCGGACCCACATTGATTTCCTGATCGCCCAAGCGATGGGTTCCCGCGGGCAATCCTGCGGCGCTGATCGCGTCGCTGACAATTGCGACTCGATCCAAACCCAGAAAATCAATCCATGTCCGAAGCAGCCACGGTGGCAAATGATACCCATCGGCGATCAAGGTATAACGCAGGGCGTGTTTGAGACTCAAAGCTCGATTGAGTACATTGTCGTGTCGCGACACAGAAGATGGGCAGGCATTTCCCAAATGGGTGAAAAGACTCAATCCAGAATCGATAGCTCGCTTCAATTCATCCAAGGTAGCGTTGGTGTGCCCTGCAGCCACGAGCACGCCGCAATCCGACAAATAGCGTGTCACAGCACCTTCTCGATCGCATTCTGGCGCTAGGGTGACCAAACGGATCTGCCCTTGGCTGGCATCCATCCAGCCCTTGATCAAATCGACATCCCCTTGAATGGCGTATTGAGGCGGATGCGCACCGACGTATCCCGCTATGGGCGAGATGAACGGTCCTTCCAAGTGAATCCCAAGGGGAATCACATCGGCTCGCGTTCGATTGCACAGCACTGCCAATCGCGCCAGTTTGTGCCGTAGCGAGTCCGCCGAGTCGGTGATCAACGTGGGGAGAAAGCCAAGCGTGCCGTCGCTCGCCAACGCCTCGAGGGCTGAATCCCAGGCCTCAATGCTGAGCGTGCTGGAATTGAAATCCACCCCCTTCAACCCATTGATCTGAAGATCGATGTACCCGGAGGAAGTTCGGACCATGGCTGCGTGATCTCGAATGCTAGACATAGAACGCAGGGTCGATTGGGCTTATTCATGGAATCGTGTTGACCAAAGGGAAGTCCTTTGCGTGATTATACCTTTGCATCCGATCGCCCGGGCTTTCCAATCGGCGTCACTCCAACAAAAAACCGACCGAGCAAGTTCGTGAACCCACTCGATCGGTTTTCATCTTTGGGGATTGTTGTGCGATGCGAGACCGCACGAATTTCCACTACGCAAACAAATCGTCGACGAGACCGTTGACCACGTCTTCATCTTCCACTTGTGGAGCCATGCTTGCCCAAACGCTATCGATGCTATCGGTATCGCCGGCAGTGTCGGTGGATACGAAGTCCAATCCGCTCGAAAGCTTGTTGGTGGACTTGCGAGACAAGAACGGCACCGAAACTCTCGGCAAATTCGCGGTGGCTGAATCGATCGCGGGTGCTGCCGATTCTCCTTCGCCACTCGCACCTGGTTTGCTATTCAGTTGGTTGATCACCATCAGAATGTCGAGTGCCGTCAGGTAATTATCGCTGTCGACGTCGATGTAGTACTTTTCGCTACCCGCTTCACCCGAGGCACCACCGGAACCGCCACCACCCAGTTTTCCGCCGGATCCTTGGTTGATCAAGTTGACCAGAATCAATGCATCGATAGGTGAAACGAATCCATCGTCGTTTACGTCGAAGCGATTGGACAAATTGGTATTGCCTTCACCGCTTCCGCCCGTGCCACCACCCGAATTCAGGATGATCAATTGGCCAGCAACATACGAGATTTGATCGAATGGAACCTTGTTGCGTTGATCGCTGTACACAAGCGAATCGTGGTAAGGGCTGATGTCAGCCGGGTCGTTGATAAATTTCGCAACCCCTGCTGCCGTGGCCTTCATCGTGATCGTGAACTGGAGATATTCTTTGGTTCCGGTCGGCGCTGTAGACGCCTGGAATGAACCGATCTCATTGATCAAGCCTGGAATTCGAATGTCCCCAGATGGGCCTTGCTTATAATCACCGCTGAACGCGACATCAAAGCCTTGGCTGTTCGTGGTGGATGCAGGTACCGCAACCAATCCGCGATCATATAGGATGTCCTGGTAGGCAGCGAAAACACCACTAAGGGAAGTTTCCGGTCGCAAGTCCTGAACGAAGCCACGCAATTGGAAGTTCGATCCCACGATGATCGACGTGATTGGCTTTCCTTGCAAGTCGGTCGGCCTCAGAGTCAATTTCATCTTGTCGTTGGCACTGGAGTCTCCAACATGCAAGGTGACCGTTGCAGTCGATGTAAATCCACGGGTGTCAGCGATCGTGTAGGTGAACTGATCTGCGAATCCGATGTTGGTCGTGTTGGGCACGAACCGGATAACATCGTCCGTTGGGGTGGTGGTACCACGATTGTCGATCGAGACAACACCGTTGACGGGTTGTGTCACACTCAGAATCCGAATCGGACTGGCCGTACCGACGATGTCGTTAGCCAGCACATTGATCGAAGAGGTGTTGTTTAACGGCAATTCAGCCGGGCTATCGTCAACCGCGAAAGGAAACTCGACACCGCGAGGAACCACTTCCAGGCTCGATCGCAAGTATTGAACTTGTTCGACCGGTACAGGAGCGTTCGGTGGGTTGTACAAGATCACATCGGTGTTGGGCGATTCATTCGCTGGATCGCCAACGAAGCTTGCAATACCGGCGGAGCGAGCAGTGAACGTCAGGATATTGAAGAGCGTTGGCTTGCCATTCCCAGTGATTGGGTCGACCTCGAAAGGAGGCTTCTGGCTTCCCGTGAATGCCCCCAGTGACTTGATCACACCAGGAATCGCGGCCGTACCAGAAACCCCTTCGGTATACGGGGTCTGAGGTCGATTTGCGAAATCGAGGGTGGTGTTTGTTGCAGGCGACGATGGCAAGACTAGGTTCGAGCTGTACAACAGATCGAGATAGGCTGCGTAGACTCCCGGATCTTGGATCGTGGTCGGAGGTGTTTGCTGCAGCGATTTATCCGGACGGAGGTCGAATGCATACACGTAGACCTGGAATTGATCCCCTTGAGTGACACTCGAGATCTTCTGGCCGGCCAAGTTTCGGAAGTCGAAACTGAACTGAACGGTGTCGTCGGTTCGGTCCCCTTCCAAAGTATGTACGGTCACATTTGCCGTGGATGTCTTGCCTTTCGAATCCACCGTGGTGTAGGTGAATTGTTCTGTTCCACCAAAATCTCGGCGAGGAGTGTAACGGAGGCTCAAACCACCCGAGCCGATCGAAACCGATCCACCCTTATTGGGAGTGGTGAAACTGGAGATGATCAAGGCCCCGCCGGCGCCTTCGATGTCGTTCACCAAAACATTGAGTGGGTACGATACCGAATTGGTCGGCAGGTCGTAGGAATCGTCGACAGCGACCGGATCCGAGAACTGCAACGTCACATTGACGGTGACGTTTGCTGTCTCCCGTTTGCCGGACGCGAAGACAACCGTATAAGAGAATGAGTCCTGTCCAAAGAAACCGCGAGGCGGGGTGTAGCGGATGACGTTGCCTGCGCCACTCGATACGACACCACCTTGAGCAGATGCACCTGCCAGCAGAGCGGTGATCGAATCTCCTTGAGGAATGAAGTCATTTTCTAGCACATTGAATTGATTCGATACGCTGTTGCGTGCGACTGTGTAGAGATCGTCTTGCAGATTCTTGCGCGGTCCATCGCCAATGCTGAATACGTAGTCTTCCACTTCGCCACTGCTGGCTCGGCCCGTCGAAGCGATGTCCCTGGTCTGCGATAAACGGAATCGAGCGTAGGTTCGGCCGATGGCATTCGCAGGAGCAGTGAACGTAACGTCATTGTTGCCGTTGACTACCGAAAGATTGGCGATGATCTGCTCGCCTGCATCGGCCCAACTTCCGTTGCCGTTGAAGTCGATCCAACCTTGAAGGAAGGCAGTCGTGCCAGCGGTGTTCGTGACGTTGATTCGAATGGAGTTTTGTTTGTCACCCCGAATGATTGGGCTCAGAAGCGTCACACCGTCTTCATCGTTGATGACATTGCCGCTGACATTGAGAGGACCATTGGTATCATCCCCGTCGGCGTTCGTTGACGGCCGACCATCCAGTTCGGCATCCCAATTGGCTCCCAAACGAAGTCCGGGAACAAAACCGTGCGAGGCGCCGTTTGCAGCGCGGGCCGTGGGATAGGGTGCAGGAGCATCACCCCAATCGGAGGATTCTCTGTTCCCGAAATCAAAGCCCCGAAGGGAATTGACTCCATCGAAGACTGCGGAGTGAAAGCCCGAGGAAGGGAACGTTTGAACGTAGCCAGGACTCACGACTTCGCGAATTTGATAGGTCCCCGGGGTTGGTGGTCTCAAGGTGTACGAACCATCGGCTGCGGAGACTGCGGCAGGTTCACCTACGTCAGGACGACCATCGCCATCCAAGTCCAAATAAATGTAAACGCCAGCCAAGCCTGGTTCGCTCGAATCGCGAACACCATCACCGTTGAGATCGAGCCACTTGTACCCGGTAGCGGCAGCCGAGGGTGCTACGACTCCAAAGTTTGCCGTCGCGGTTCCGTTCAATGTCACGACGACCGATTTGGCATCTTCACCTGACGCAGAAGAAATCCAGCCAGCAGGTTTGACCAATCGAACGGTGTACGATCCTGCGGCAGCCTTGAGCGCATAGCGTCCAGACGCATCGGTGGTCGCCTGAGCTTCGCCCGAATCGAGCGATCCGTTCAAATTACCATCGACGTAGACTTGCCAACCCGCCAGTCCGAGTTCACCACCGTCCTGACGTGCGTTGCGGTTGATGTCGTTAAAGACGATGCCTGTGACCGATCCACCTACCGTGCCGGTGGACATGCCGTAAGCCAAAACATCGGGGGAGTTACAAACACCACCACCAAACGGGATACCCGCGGTCGGAGCGAACTCGTCATCCAAATACTTGAGGGTAACATCGTCACGAGTGCCAAAAATCCCATCCAACCCGGCACCGACCGAAACCAATGGCAGATAGAACTGATCCATAATGGTGTCGATGGTATTATTCGAATCCTGGTGGACTCCACCCAACGTGTGCCCTGCTTCGTGGGCAATCGTGTCGGCTACCAATTCGGCGAATGCAGCAACTCGCGTCACATTTGGTGATATCGGAATAACGGTCGGATCCGAGGCATCGGTCGCCATGATATCCAACATAACGAGGGTCGTTTCTTCATGCGTGAAATTCCCTAAGTCGACGCTCTGGGCGATACCCAACAAGCCCGTATCAGCAGGAATTCCAAGGTCCACTTGTGTTCCTCCGACGAGTACACGAGAGACGTTGGCCTGGCCCCACATATCGGAGCTATCGTAGCTGCTTACCAGCTTGACTCCAAAGTCCCCTGGAATCCCTGTGGATGCAAAATTTCCGTTCGTCGAAAACTGGGCGAGCAGAGGCTGCATCTTGCGAGCAACCCGGTTCATGATGTCTTGGGCGACGGCAGGCGCGTCGGCCGCTGTCAAACCAATCAAGGGCATGCTTCGAGCGAATGATGGAATGCGCAACGGGCCGGCAGGCACTCCCAAGGCTGTTAAATTCAAAGTCTCCGCTCGGGTGACCGCGCCGTCGAAATCAACGTAAATAGTCTGCTGCGTTCCGACAGGTTCGGCTTCAAACGTCGAGCGGAATAGCCGCGTATTCAAAGAGTATCCGGACAATCCATCTGCAGCTCGCAGATAATACCGTCCGGTGGTATCGATGACGTACGGCAAGGTTGTGTTACCGTCTTTGAAGAGCGGCGACTGGCTCGAGTAAGCACTTCCGCCGAGGAAACGACCTCGGGCAAATTGGAGTTCAGTTCCCCGAGAGTCGTAGAGAGCCAAAGTTGGATTGGTCCCGGTGGCAGCTACCAACCGAGTGTCCAAGATATCTCCCTTCTTAAGATCCAAGGCATACCAATCTTCGTCGGTGACCGTTCGGAACGTGCCCGCAACGTTGACGATATTATTGCCGGTGTAACTCAAGGGAAGCACTTGAGCCGTGGCGCTCGTATTATTCGGTTCGACTTCCGATGTATTCAAAGGATTGCTGGCTTCGCCGGCACTGCCCCCACCTCCACCGGTGTTGCTGCTTCCGCCACCCAGCCTCGACGCGATCAAGGCTCCAGCAGAGGCATAGGCGTCCGCTCCGTCCAGACGCATCCGGGCAAGGATTCCCTCCACGGCTGGCGAAAAGTCATTCGCCATGAGCTCGCGACGTTCCAACGTTTCGAAGACTCTGCCTCGCTTTTGTTGCTTGTTCAACGACCGCTTTTGAAGGAGGCTTTTCACGTTACGAGATGGCTTGTTCGACTTCACCATGGAATCCCCGGTTTGAGGAACGATTAGGAATTGCAAATTGCCCTGCAGGCCTCGAAACCCTAGGAAAGACTTAGGGTTTACATCCAAAAAGCTGCCGATGAGCAATTTCCATCGTAGTTGGAGGGTAGGGTCTGTCAACAAAACAGACCGGGACTTACGATGCACTTCCCAAAGGGAAAGTTCCAAGATCGCGTAGAATTGCGCCTAATCGTCACAAAGCCTACGACCCTGCTCGGCATTTCTTCTCAAGCCCCCTGGCTGACGAAAATCAGGTGCCAAGCGATCAAGAAAATCGACGCATCCACGACTCCGTGACTGATCCACGAAGGGATTAATCGCTTCGACCGCCACAGAATTACAGCCCAAATCGCCCCCCCGACGGCGACCGAAGCCGCAAACAAATAAGTTTGGACTGAATTCCAGCCAAAAAATTTTCCTAGGACCAAAACGTGGTGGCTCATGAAGCCCAAACTGGAAATCCAAATGCTGGCGGTGGTTCCCAGACGGGTCCGCAATCCGGAAAATACAAATCCTCGCCAGTAAAATTCCTCGAAACCGGAATGAAAAATCGCGTAAAAAGCGCCCACACCGAGCAGTGCTACCGGTGATGCGAATCCCATCGATCGCATTTTCTCTTCGCCAGCGATTCGAGCGTTCTCGGCTCCACCCAGCGGCAACAACAGCCCTCGGTAAACCAAAATCATCAATGCGGCGATGGCCAATCCCACGCAAGCCGCCCCAAACGGACCACTGATCCAATCGAGCCACCTAGCGACCTCGGCCGCACCACGGCTGGGCGATGGAATCGCATCCTCTACATCGCCCTCGAGCGC
>Ga0194055_10002603_pt1 | contig 14211 bp, 11 predicted proteins | sample SepL449m_MetaG_FD_155482 | JGI IMG/M metagenome (GOLD analysis project Ga0194055, IMG submission 155482) | Anoxic zone freshwater microbial communities from boreal shield lake in IISD Experimental Lakes Area, Ontario, Canada - Sep2016-L442-9m | ecosystem: Environmental > Aquatic > Freshwater >... | reverse complement strand
CTACATGGATGATGCTGGATTTATCGACATCGAGACTCCAATCCTAACTAAATCCTCTCCAGAGGGTGCGCGCGACTTTTTAGTTCCCTCGAGGCTGAGTGCCGGTAAATTCTACGCTCTGCCTCAGGCCCCCCAGCAATTCAAGCAACTATTAATGATCGCGGGATTCGAGAAATATTATCAAATAGCTCGGTGCTTTAGGGATGAAGACCAAAGAGGGGACAGGCAGCCAGAATTTACCCAGCTAGATATGGAAATGAGCTTCGTGACAGATACTGAAATAATGGATTTTAGTGAAAAAATGTTCAAAACAATCATTGCTGATATTATGCCTGACAAGAAAATGCCAGATAAATTTGAGGTCATTAGCTATGCCGAATCGATGGAAAAATACGGCACTGATAAGCCCGATTTGCGTGCCGATAAAAATGACCCAAGCGAATTAGCTTTTGTATGGGTGGTTGATTTCCCGGTATTTGAAAAGACGCCTGAAGGCCACATCACATTTGCGCACAATCCTTTTGCCAAGCCAAGAGATGAAGATATGCATCTGCTAGATTCCCAAAAAGAAGAAGACTTACTGAAGATGCGAGCATATTGCTTTGACCTTGTGCTCAATGGCGTAGAAATTAGCAGTGGTGGGTTGCGTATCCATGACCCCAAGGTGCAAAAAGCAGTTTTTCATAGATTCGGACTAAGCGATGAGGAAATAAAGCAGAGATTCGGTGAATTCTTAGATGCTTTCAAGTATGGAACTCCTCCGCATGGCGGTATGGCACCGGGCTTGGATAGGCTAATTACGGTATTGCTAGATGAAACCTCAATCCGTGAAGTAATTGCTTTCCCAAAGACTGGAGATGCTAGAGATTTAATGTTCTTGAGCCCTTCAGGAGCAAGGCCCGAACAGCTCAGAGAGCTTGGGCTATCGATCGATGAAAAAAAGGACTAGATGACGTCCTTCGTATTAGATTTAGACAATTTTCAAGGCCCTTTTAATTTATTGCTTAAGCTACTAGATCAAGAAAAACTTGAAATAACTGATATATCTCTCGCTAAAATTACTGACGATTTTTTAGACTACATAGCACAGATGGATCTTGATATTTATCAGATGAATTCTTTTTTGTATGTCGCAGCCAAACTAAGTCTTGATAAGAGTAGGGCGGTTGTAAATATCAAACCTAGCGAAGACGATACGGATATCGACTTAGCTTTAACCCTAAAGCAATATCAAGTCATAAAAAATCGCGCCAAGATACTCTATACGCTCTCACGTACCCCAATGAGAGCACGCGATATAAAGCTTGATCTATTTCCTGCTAAGATAAAAATTAATGCCCCAAAATTAGTCTCATTGTATATGGATACAAAAAAAGCTAACCAGCAAAAACCAAAGACACATAGGATTATGAGCAAAAAGGGCTATGTTCATTTAACAAAAGATAAATTCAATTGGCATGTCGCTAAATTAAAATCATTTTCAATTGACGAAATTATGTCAAAACCAAATAACAAAAGTGATGCGATAATATTCTTCTTAACTATTCTAGAGATGATTAAATCCGAGGGAATCTTCGAAAAAGATGGGATCTTCGTGGCGGCTTCCAGATGAGCGACATTGGCAAATTAGTAGCTGTTTTATTTTGCTCAAGTGAGCCCATTTCACTTAATGCACTGCGTAAAAACCTAGCATCAGATAAAACTAAGCTCAATAAAACAATCGAACAGGCAAATATTAAACTAGATGTAATTGGCCTCATGATAATAATTAATGATAAAAAAGCTCAATTAGTTACCAAGCCAGAGTATAGCAACATGGTAGAGGAATTTTATGATTCAACCCCGCAATCCCTTAGCCAGCCGGCACTTGAGACTCTGGGTGTGATTGCCTATAAGCAACCGATTAGTAAAGAGGAGATTGATGAAATAAGAGGTATTAGTAGTGAGCAGTCATTAAAGAATCTGCTAAACAGGAATTTGGTAGAAAAGGTTACAAAAAGCGAACAGACAAAGTACGCTACAACTTTAGAATTTTTAAAATTGATGGGCATTAGCTCTGTAAAAGAATTGGAGGGTTATGGAAACGAGAATAAATAAATACCTTGTTACGGCAGGGTTAGCTGACTCAAGACGTAAGGCAGATGCAATTATAGTATCCGGCAGAGTGACAGTTAATGAAGAAACTGTAAGGGATTTAGCCTATAAAGTTAGTGATAGTGATATTGTTAAGGTCGACGGAATAGAAGGTGAAATTAAAAAAGATATCTATATTGCATACAATAAGCCAAAGGGCGAAATTTGTTCACATCGTCGCTTCGGTAATGATAAGACAATATTTGATTCATTGCCAAGTTCTTTTTCTAAATTAAAAATAGCTGGTCGCCTAGACAGAGATAGTGAAGGTCTTGTAATACTTAGTTCCGACGGAGATTTTATCAATAATATATCCCACCCGAGCAAAGCTAAGTCTAAGGCTTACATGATAAATTTGAAGAATTCTTTTAGCCTGGCTGATGCCGAAAAGATAAATGCAGGGATAGAATTAGAGGACGGAATTAGCCTCATGAAGGTAACAAAGCTTGGGGATAAAGCAATAAAAATAGTCATGAGTGAAGGTAAAAACAGACAAATAAGACGCACCATAGACGAGGTAGACAATACTGTAGTCAAGCTAGTTCGAGTAAGGATTGGTAAGTACAGTAGTAGGTCGATTGAACCTAGCAATTTTGTTTTTATAGGTCCCGAGGATGTGCTGTGAACCTTTTGGTGATTGTCGGCTTGGTTTTTAGCCTGATTGGTAATGCGGGCATAGCGGTAGCAAAACCAATTTCGGGTATTTTTAATGGTGGTGAATCGAAGAGCAATAATCAGCCAATTACTGAATCATCTTACGTACCTCAGCCAAAAGCAAAGCCTGACTTCAAAAAGTTCAACACAATGGCCTCGCAAGCATTAATATATGACACTGATTCTGGCGTAAAGCTTTTAGAAAAAGACATCGATTCTCCAAAGCCCATTGCTTCTTTAACAAAGCTTATGACTGCACTTATAATTATGGAGGATCATAAGCCAAGCGAGATAGTTACTGTGGGTAAGTTGCCCACACTTGGCCTAGAAGATCAGAAGATGGGACTGGTAGAAGGTGAAGAAATTGAAGTAGGTGAACTGCTTAAAGCTTTGCTAATATACTCTGCTAATGATGCGGCCAATGCGCTTGCAATTTATGATAGTGGATCTTTGGAGAATTTTAGTATTAAGATGAACGATAAAGCTACGCAGTGGGGTCTAACTAAAACTAAATTCGAAGATCCATCTGGCCTAAGCCCTAATAACACAAGCAGTGCTAATGACCTGCTAAAGATTGCAAGTATCCTCTCGGTCAACGATACATTCAAAAATATTACTTCAACGGCCTACACAAAGGTAAGTAATCTGTCTGGCAAGCAATACGATATAACTACCACCAATAAGATACTAGGGCTAGGTGGGGTGGTTGGAATGAAGACTGGATTTACCTTAGAGGCAGGCCAATGCCTTATTACGGCCGCCCAGCGCAATGGCCGACGCATCATAACAATCGTACTAAATAGCCCTGACCGTTTCCAAGAAAGCAAAAATATGGTAGAATGGTCCTTCAAGAACTATATTTGGCAATAAAATGAAGAATTTATCAAGAGTAATAATAGTTGGTCAGCCCAATGTCGGCAAGAGTGTTTTATTCAATCGTCTGACACATTCAAATCAGGCGATTACTTCGCATATCGCTCATACCACCAGAGATCAAAACAGAGGAGTCGTAAAACACAATTCTGTTCAATTTGAATTGGTCGATAGTGCAGGCTTCGCAAAGCCAACCGATGAGCTAAATAAAATGGCTATATTGCAAATAGAGAGCGCTGTAAAATCTAGCGATTTGGTTATATTTGTCGCCGATGGAACCAGCCAACTAAACAAAGATGACCTAAAGCTTGCAAAGCTTATCTTAAAATCAAAGCTAAATACTATCTTGCTAATTAATAAGCTAGATAAAAAAGAATTTAACGGCGAATTCAGCTACTACCGAAAACTAGGCTTTGAAAATATTATGCAGGCATCAGCCCAAAATGGCCAGGGCATCCTTGATCTTCTCGATGAAGTTGTAAAACAAATACCCCGAAAGAAGACTGTAAAAATAAAAGAATCAATCAAGGTTGCCATTCTGGGAAGACCTAATGTCGGCAAAAGTGCACTTATCAATTCACTGGCCAATGAAGATGTGGCTTTAGTTAGCGATATCGCAGGCACCACGCGCGATGTCAATTCGGCCGAAGTAAAATACAAAGATATTTTATTGGATTTCTTTGACACGGCAGGTTTACGCAGGCGCGGTAAAATATCAAAAGGAATAGAATTCTTTTCAGCCACGAGAACTAAATCGGCTATTGAGAAGGCTGATATTTGTCTGGTTCTAATCGATGGCACAGAAGGACTTACGAACCAAGATGAACACATCGTAGGCATGGTTAAGGATTCAATGAAATCACTCATAGTAGTTGTTACGAAGTGGGATGCAATTGAAGACAAAGAAGAAAATACAATGCACGACATGAGCAGTGCTATAAGCCATAATCTGCAATATGTTTGGTGGGCACCGCTGATTTTTACATCTAGCGTGGAGAATCAAAACCTCGAGAAGTTAAAGCAAATTATCGTTGAGGTTAATAGCCGAAGAGATACTAAATTACCCACAACTGAGCTAAATGAAATGCTTAAAATGGCTGTCTTGAAGCAACCCCCAGTAACCACCAGAGGTTTTCATGCCAAAATGAACTATATAACTCAAACCAACACTAGCCCGATTGAGCTAAGTATATTTGGAACACACCCGGACTTAATTCATTTTAGCTATCAGAGATACATCGAAAACCAGATTCGCAAAAACTTTGAATTAACAGGTATGCCAATTAAACTGGTATTCAAGAGCAAGTACAAAGAGAAGTAAGCTATAATATAGATTATGAAACTTATCGTAGGTATTGGTAATCCCGAAACAGAATACGCTGGCACACGCCATAATATCGGCTTCCAGGTGATAGACGAGATTTGTAAAACAATTAAAGTCACCATGAAATTCGAAAAAAAACTCAAGGCTGATATCTATGTCACTATGCGAGGAGGGGAAACCATAATACTAGCAAAGCCTCAGACCTTCGTTAATTTAAGCGGCGATAGTGTGGCCAAGATTGCAAACTTTTATAAAATCCAAACCGCGGACATCTGGGTTATTTCGGATGATTTAGCACTGGATTTTGGAACCATCAGAGTAAGAGTTGGCGGAAGCAGCGGGGGACATAACGGACTCAAAGATATTATAGGCAAAGTCGGGCCAGACTTTACTCGCTTTAGGGTAGGGATAAAAAATAGCCTGCTGGAGAAAGTTCCAACTGAAAAATTTGTCTTACAAAAGTTCAACAAAGAAGAGCTTACAAGTCTTGAAGGTATATACCTAAAAGCCAGCGAATTAGTACTCGAATCGCTCGACAATGGCATTGAACACACCTCAATAAAATAATTTATAAAGTTTATTCCGCTCCATGCTAGCAATTAAATTTTTGGCTTGCTAAGCTAGGTTTAACAAATACAAAAAATAGAAATAAAAACAGACCAGCCGTATAAACTCGAACTGATCTGTTTATTATTCCCTTTAAAGCCCCCTTAGCGGGATTTGTGCGACCATCAATAGTAATAATAAGGCCGTGGCATTAAAGGGAGTAATCTGCTCGCGAGATCTAAAAGGAGGGTGAGTCTTAGATTAAGCCTCGCGGAGCAGATTACTCCCTTGAAAAAAACATGTAAATATGTGCTTATTTAAAGAACGGTTAGTATGTTATCACATAAGCGGTATATTGTCAATACTAAATACTTCTTATGTTTTATAAACATTTTTAACTCCCAGATGAAGCAAGAATATGAATATACAATATATTTCACATAATGACAATAGTTTTCCGCATATTTTGCGAGACATAGCTAGCCCACCCAAAGGTCTCTATCTTTCTGGAGCTATTCCGAATCTACCAATGGTTTCGATTGTTGGCACTCGCAAGCCCACCAAATACGGGGAAGAGGTAACCTATAGACTCGCCTACGAGCTTGCCAGCTCAGGCTTTTGCATAGTTAGCGGTATGGCTCTAGGAATTGATACTATCGCCCACAAGGCCGTATTAGATGCCAAGGGTGCAACATTAGCTGTTTTAGGTTGTGGGCTAGACAGACCTTATCCTAGAAGCAATCATGGACTATTTAATAGTATTATCGATTCTGGCGGTGGAGTTATCAGCGAATACGCCAATGGAACTGAAGCTTACAGGTCTAATTTTCCAGCACGCAATAGAATTATTGCCGGAATTAGCCTTGCCACAATAGTAACTGAGGCCGATGCTAAATCAGGAAGCCTGATTACTGCTAATTTTGCCATTCAGGCTAATCGATCAGTCATGGCAGTGCCCGGTAATATTACTAGCTTAAGATCGGCAGGGCCAAATAATTTGATTAAAAATGGTGCACAACTAATAACTGGTGCTAGCGATGTATTAGCTTACTTGGGTATGCAAAGCCCCAAGCTCGTTAAGGTTAAGCCTAAGGCCGATAGCAAAGAAGAAGCCTTAGTAATGGGCTTATTGTCTGAAAAATCACTTACAACCCAGCAAATTATAGACGAGACTAAGATCGATGCAGTTAGTATTGCAAGCATAATAAGCCTTATGGAAATTACTGGCAAAATTCGCAATCTCGGCGCAGGAAGTTGGATATTGAATTAAACGAAAAACCGCTCCAAGCAGAGCGATTAATCGCCGCTAAGAGCGGGAACAAACTATTACTCGGCCCTAAGGGACCGTCCGTGCTTCTTAAGTGTTCCGACTACCTCATTAATGGCCACATTGCCAATACGAGGAAGTCTGCGAAGCTCAGTGGCCGAAATCTCTGTCAGCTGCTTGACCTTGGTGATTCCAGCATTAGTAAGAGCGTTTTGTGTCTTACTTGATAGCCCGAGGGCTTTTACAGACACGAGGCGGGTTTTCCGCCGCCTTGGTACAATCGGACCCTCGATGATTTCAAACTCGTCAGCCCCCATGATGGGATCGGGACTTGAGGGAGTCATCAGATCGAGATGAGCCTCGAGTTCTTTTCGCACCTCATCGAAGGCAGCCTTATAGCCAATTTCATGACCCTTGTTGAAGCCATCGATGTAGCGCTGCTCAAGAGCTTCCTCGATGTTATCCTTAATTCTATCTGTTATTGCCAATGATAGAGGCATTTCATCTCTTTTCTCGCCGAGGCGAATAGTGGTACTAAAAGGATATTTTATACTATTTAATAACTTTGTCAATTACTTATTCCATTATGTATTGTAATTTAAAGATTAATATATTATAATATTGCCCGTAAGTTCCTTATTTAATTAGGTGCAGGCTATGGTTTACTCCTTACCTTAAGGGGTACCAGCCGAACGCGGTTAAATGTGCTACTAACTATTAGTGACATATGGTATCCCGCCAGCATTCTAATTTACGCGTCAATGCAGACCCCTGAGCACCTATTTAGTCTCCCGATGAGACAAGCAAATAGTGGGAAGACGGTTGTGGCTTGGATGGTGTTCGTCCTTTCCGTGTCGCTTGATTCGTAGGGCTGGCCGCCTTAAAGCTACTATCGTTGGCGACGATAGCTCTCACATAAGGAACTTGGGCTCCGGTGATGCACATAGTGCAATCGCCGGGGCCCGAACTCTTTTAGCGGCATATTTGACAAAGCTTACATTAGTAAGATATAGTTTTTTCCCTATGCCTATTTGCAAAAATCACAATTAAACATTAGCATAATCAAGTAGACAAAATTTATATGCCTAAAAATTTAGTAATAGTAGAATCACCTGCCAAAGCCAAAACTATCGAGAAATATCTCGGTAGTGATTTTCAGGTACTTAGTAGTATGGGTCATATTCGCGACTTACCCCAGAAAGGCGGCGGACTTGGAATTGATACGAAAAATAAATTTGCGCCAACCTATGAAATTTCTCCAGACAAAACAAAGATTGTAAATGCACTCAAAAAAGCCGCTAAAGGCAAAGATGTGTGGCTTGCTACCGATGAAGACCGCGAAGGTGAGGCAATAAGCTGGCATCTTTGTAGTGTCTTAAAGCTAGACCCCAAAACAACCAAAAGAATTACATTCCACGAAATAACTAAGCCGGCTATCGAAGAGGCTATTAAGAATCCTAGGCTTATTAACTTAGCTACGGTAAATGCCCAACAAGCCCGTCGTATACTTGACAGGCTTGTGGGATACGAACTTAGTCCTGTGCTTTGGAAAAAAATCCAAACAGGTCTAAGTGCTGGCCGGGTTCAGTCGGTCGCAGTAAGGCTAATTGCCGACAAAGAACGTGAGATTGAAAAGTTTGAGCAAAAATCTGACTATAAGGTAGTTGCTCTATTTAAAACGAATAAAAATGATCAAATAAAAGCTGAATTGTCAGAAAGAATCAAAACCGCCAAAGAAGCAGAGGAATTTTTAAATAGTATTAAGTCGAAGCAATTTAATGTTGATGCAATCGCACAAAAGCCCGCCAAAAAAAGTCCGGCACCGCCATTTACTACCTCTACCTTGCAACAAGCAGCATCGAGCCGTCTGGGCTACTCAGTAAAGCAAACTATGGTTTTGGCTCAAAGACTGTATGAAGACGGGCACATAAGCTATATGCGTACTGACTCACTTAATCTATCTAAAACCGCACTCGACCAGATTAAGAAAGAGGTTATTTCAAGCTTTGGTAGCAAGTATTATAATGAGAGATTTTTCAAATCAAGGTCGGCTAATGCCCAGGAAGCCCATGAAGCCATCAGGCCAACTGACTTTAAGAACAGAGAGGCTGGTAGCGACCCTAAGCAATCCAAACTATACAAATTGATTTGGTCTAGAGCAATGGCATCTCAGATGTCAGAGGCTTTAATAGAAAAAACTGAAATATCCATTAAAGCGACTGGTATAAGTAGAGAGTTCTTAGCTAAAGGGGAAATAGTAGTATTTGAGGGCTACCTAAAGGCCTATCAATCAGCCAAACAGGCCGACCCCAATATTCTTCCTGATCTCAAAAAAGGCGATAGTCTAGCAACCCAAACTATAACTGCGACCGAAACTTTTTCGCGTCCACCGGCCAGGTATTCAGAAGCTTCACTGGTTAAAAAGCTCGAAGCCGAAGGTATTGGCAGGCCAAGTACTTATGCTCCAACTATCTCTGTAATACAGGCTAGAGGCTATGTAGAAAAATCACAGGGAGACGGTAAAATGCGCAATATCACTGTACTTGAGCTAAATAGCGGGTCAGTGACAAAAACCGAACAGGAGGAGCGCTATGACACCGATCGAAGCAGATTAGTGCCAACTGATACAGGTGCAATTGTTACAGATTTCCTAGTAAAATACTTTAAGGATATTCTTGACTACCAATTTACTGCAAAAGTAGAGAAGCAATTTGATGAAATCGCTAAGGGCAAAGAGGAATGGGAAAAGATGATTGGTGATTTTTACAAACCATTCCACAAACTTGTCGAAGAATCTGAAGGAATAAGCAGGGGAGAAGCAAACCAGAGTCGAGTACTCGGAAAAGATCCAAAAAGCAAAAAACCAGTCATAGCTAGGCTAGGTCGCTTCGGCGCTATGATACAAATAGGTGAGGTAGAAGATGAAGAAAAGCCTAAATTTGCCCCAATGCCAGAAGGCAAGAAAATATCCGACGTCACACTCGATGAAGCCTTAAAGATGTTCGAACTACCCAGAATTGTCGGTAAAACACCTGCAGGCGTTGAAATAATTGCTCAAATTGGCAGATTCGGACCGTATATGAAAGTTGGCAGCATAAATGTAGCTCTAAAAGGAGAGGATCCCTTTACTGTTACCGATAAGAGGGCTAATGAACTAGTCGCAGAACACCAGAAAATGCTCGACGAGCGGGTAATATCTAATTTCGAGAAAGAAGGTATTCAGGTTCTAAATGGTAGATTTGGACCATATATCACCGATGGCTCAGTAAATGCCAAAATACCTAAGGATGCTGAACCTAAGGAATTAACCCTGAAAGACTGCAAAAAAATACTAGCCGAGAAGAGCAAAAAGGGCAAGAAAACAAAAAAATAAGTTGACCGTAAGAGGCATAAATGATATAATAATAAAGATTTAAGTGGCCTTTGATAGGCCATTTATAGATTATTATAACTATATGAAGCAACTCACCACATTACAACTCAATAATTTAGTTGACTCAGCCCTAGATACACTCAAAAAGGACCGGGATAAGGAAGTACTTCGCAGGCGTGGAGGCATAAATGTCGAACCCCAAACTCTTGAACAAATAGGCCAAGACCTGAATATCACCCGCGAGCGAGTGAGGCAGATTGAAAAAGCGGCTCTTTCTAGACTTCGAGAAAACTCCAATAATAAGCATGAGTTTTCCACGGCAACATCTGAATTTATAGTTAAAAAGGGTGGCCTAATTGGCCTTTCTAGCCTAAGTGATGAAATAAGCATCGACAAGAAACTTGAACCACATGCAGTTTTCTTGATTAAGATTAACCCTGATTTTGATTATATCGATAGGAATGACCACTATTCTAGTATGGTAGCTGATGCTAGCATGTTTAACTCAGACAAAGTAAAGCTTCTCCACGATAATCTATTAGAGATCATAAAAGGAACAGCAAAGCCATCTAAATTTGATAATATCTATAAACTAATTGATGGACCTCATAGTATTGAAACACTGCGGGAGCTAGCTAAATCATCTAATCTTATTAGTGAACTTGACGGACTATGGGGATTAGCTACGTGGCCAGAAGTAAACCCCCGAAGTATCCGCGATAAGATATATTTAGTGCTCAAAAGAACTGGCCGGCCATTGCATTTTTCCGATATCGCAAGCAAGATTTCTACACTTGCAGCTAACCCCAAGAGAGTTACAACGCAAGCAGTGCACAATGAATTAATAAAGGATAAAAGATTTGTTCTAATAGGCAGGGGTATTTATGCATTAGCGGAATGGGGCTACCGCTCAGGAACTGTTGCTGATATCATAGAGGAAGTCTTGAAAGAAGAAGCGGCACCGCTTACGAAGGACGAAATTGTAAAAAGAGTACTCGCCAGAAGGCAAGTTAAAACAACTACGATAGTTCTTAATCTGCAAGAAAAACCCCAATTCAAGCGCGTCAATAAAGGCGTTTACACGCTAGAAAAAAAATAATCATATAAGGCATTAAAAGTACATTAGTACTAAAATAAAATGGACATAATAATCACTATTTTTTCAACTCTAATACAAATCGTTAGCACTGTCCTCTTTAAATTCTGGGGCTGGGTTTTTATCGCTGGCTGGCTTTTTTACTTAATCAAAAAGAATAATCAAAAAGTATCCTATATTGAACGGTCCGAGCACACAATGCTACAGATAATAGTTCCTAAGGATAATGAAAAGAAAGAATTATCAGCCGAACAGCTATTTGCTAGCTTACATGGAATTCTACAGCCCGCATCAGACAATGAAGGGATTCAAGAGCATATTAGCTTTGAGATTGTTTCTCATGACCATCTGATTTATTTCTACGTGTGGTGTCCTAGGCACCTTAAAGATTATGTAGAAAGCCAAGTTTATGCTCAATATCCATCGATACAAATTACAGAAATGGATTCTGACTACAGTAGAAAAGAACTCGACAACCGCAATGCTTACTCAACTGAAGTAGTTCTGAGCAAAAATGAGATATTTCCGATAAAAACCTTTGCAACCTTCGAAGTGGATCCACTAGCCGGGCTTACAACCGTACTCGCTAGCCTCGGTAATAATGAAGAGATGTGGATTCAGATTTTAGCAGAACCCGTCAGTGACAGTTGGCATTCTAAATCATTGAGCTACGTTGATGAGGTAAGAAATGGCAAGAAAAAGGGAGTGCTAGATGGCTGGATATCAGCCCCTGGTAGCATTATTAAAGATATTTTTACAGCCTTCTTTACACCAGATGTTTATTACAGTCAGTCGGCCAAGTCGGCAGCAGGCCCAGGTAAGAAAGAGTTGTCACCTGGCCAGACTACGTCGCTCTCAGCGATTGAGGCAAAAGCTGAAAAGCTAGGCTACGCCGTTAAAATACGAATTTGCTATATAGGCGATAATGAGCAGGCTGCTAAGCAACGAATCCAAGCCCTGATTGGCGGTTTTAAGCAATTCAACACGGTGAATCTAAATGGCTTTGAAGGCACGCCAATGGTAATCGGGGATGAAGGCCTAAAAGCATTCCAGAACCGAACCTTTGAGGACTCTGGCTTTATATTAAATATTGAGGAGCTTGCAAGTGTATTTCACCTACCTCATACTAGCGTTGAAACGCCAAATATTGCATATACATCGACTAAAGTAGGGGAGCCCCCAGCTCTATTGCCAACACTTGCTAATACTAAGCCAGAGGACATTAGTCTATTTGGGGCTACTACATTTAGGCAGGGCGAGATTAAGTTTGGAATAAAGCGCAAAGACCGAGAACGTCATTTATACATTATCGGTAAAAGCGGAGTAGGTAAATCATTCCTATTAAACCTGCTAACACTCTCTGATATCTATCAAAATGAAGGCTTTGCTGTTGTTGATCCACACGGCGATTATGCGCAAGATATTATGAAGTACATACCTGAGAATAGGATAAATGACGTAATATACATTAATCCTGATGATGCGGATTTCCCGGTAGCTTTTAATCCTATGGAATACGCCGATGAAAGCCGACGAAATAATATCGCCTCCGAGATAGTTGGAGTACTAAAAAAGATGTTCGGAGACAGCTGGGGTCCACGACTCGAACATATTCTACGTTTTACATTGCTCGCCTTGCTTGAAACACCAGGTACGACAATGCTTGGTATTACAAGGATGTTAACAGACAAAAACTATCGCAAATCGATTGTAGACAATATTAAGGATCCAGTCGTTAAGGCATTCTGGATAACTGAATTTGCCTCCTGGAATGATAAGTTCGCAGCAGAAGCCGTCCAGCCTGTACTCAATAAAGTAGGAGCATTCACGGCCGTGCCTCTAGTAAGAAATATTATTGGCCAGCCCAAGAGTTCATTTAATATCCGTAATGCTATGGATGAAGGCAAAATTATAATTGTTAACCTCAGCCGCGGGAAAATTGGCGAAGATAATGCAGCCATCCTAGGCTCATTAATCATTACAAAGATTCAGCTCGATGCGATGAGCAGAGCAGATGTATCTAATATTGAAGAGCGCCGACCGTTCTATCTATACGTAGATGAATTTCAGAATTTTGCAACCGAATCTTTTGCGGTAATTCTATCTGAAGCACGAAAATATGGACTTCGACTGACTGTTGCAAACCAATACGTATCGCAGATGCCAGAAGAGGTGAGGGATGCAGTGTTTGGTAATGTTGGGTCTATGGTTACCTTCAGGGTAGGGGCGGACGATGCCGATTATCTATCAAAATATTTCACACCGGTATTTGAGCCGATTGACTTAGTAAATCTTGATAAACAGAATATTTACGTAAGTATGAGCATCGACGGACAGACATCGAGTCCATTTAGTGGCAAAAGCCTCTTGATGCCATCTCCCTCCCATGATTACACCGAACGGATTATTGAGAATTCCAGAAGTAAATACTCTATGTCTAGATCTGATGTCGAGGATTTGATAAATGATTGGGCTGGAGCCAGTAGTGATTCTAACAAAACAAATGAGAGCGCGCAGGGGGCCCGCTCAAACACTGGATATAATAACCATGCAAACACCCATAAAGACAACAAGCAAGACGCTAGGCCGCCTCAGAATCGTCCTGAAATAGCAGGCGTTGAGCCCAAGCGATATAGTGACTTAATTAAAAATAAGAATAATAAATCGAACCATTACAATAAGCCGAGACGTAACAACTAATTGTACTTCATCGTAGCCCATTTGCAAGACTGGCATACCGAATATTATCCTTTATATAAAGCTAAATAGACGTACATTACAACAACTATTATATCTAAATCACGTGTCGCACAATATATCTTTTGCGACATTAATCAATAATCTATTTATTAATGCAGATTATTTAAGAGATTAATTTATTATTATTTGTACTCGCCTTTTTTAATTTTTATTATTTTTTCTGTGAAGCTGCTACCTGCTCTACT
>Ga0194055_10002602_pt1 | contig 14211 bp, 12 predicted proteins | sample SepL449m_MetaG_FD_155482 | JGI IMG/M metagenome (GOLD analysis project Ga0194055, IMG submission 155482) | Anoxic zone freshwater microbial communities from boreal shield lake in IISD Experimental Lakes Area, Ontario, Canada - Sep2016-L442-9m | ecosystem: Environmental > Aquatic > Freshwater >... | reverse complement strand
ATTCACAGCGACAGGAAAGGGCTCGTTCTGGTTGTCGCCGTGTCCGAACTCGCCCTCCGAGTTCCTTCCCCAGCACACAGCGGTCCCACCGGCAAGAAGAGCACAGGAAGTCTCTGTCGTAGCGGATATGGCGGTCGCATTCGCCAAACCAGTGACATCTACCGGGGTGGCTGAGAATTGGAACGTACTATTGCCGAGCCCTCCAAATGTGTTGTCACCCCAGCACTTGACAGTCCCGCCTTTGATAAGAGCACAGGCGCTTGGTCCCGACGAAGAGATCGCGGTCACATTCGCCAAACCCGCGACGACCACCGGAGTTAGGTCGTAGACAGTCCAGGGATACCTCGTCACTACCCCCCAGCACTTAACGGTCCCTCCTTGGATAAGCGCACACGAATTCACGTCAGCAAGAGAGAGGGCGGTTACCTTCACCAGACCAGTGACGGCCACAGGGGTGGAAGAATTGTTCGTCGTACCGTCGCCGAGATCGCCACCATTGTTACTGCCCCAGCACCTCACGGAACCGCCAGCAATGAGCGCACAAGTGTGCTGCCAGCCCACAGAAATGGCAATCACACGGGGTGGCAGACCAGTTACGTCCACTGGGCTGGAAGAATTGTTCCTCGTACCGTCGCCAAGTTGTCCGAAGTTATTTGAGCCCCAGCACTTAACCGTCCCGCCTAGGATAAGCGCACAGGAGTTTTCCGCTACAGTAGAAATCGCGGTCACATTAGCCAAACCCGTAACTGCCACCGGCGTGGAGGAGTTGTTCGTCGTACCGTCGCCGAGGTTACCGAACATATTTGAGCCCCAGCACTTAACGGTCCCGCCTTTGATAAGAGCACAGAAAAAGTCGCCACTGCCTCCAGAGATGGCGGTCACATTAGCCAGGCCAGTGACCGGCACCGTCGGTTCGCGGGTGTTGGGATGTGAACCGATACCGAGCTGTCCCCAATTATTTGCGCCCCAGCAAGAAACCGTTTTGTTGGCGAGAAGAGCGCAGGTTGAGTACGCGCCGGTAGAGATCTGCTTCAGTTTTAATGTGGCCTGCTGCTTGACTACTAGGTACTTCGTAATGCTCTTGTTGCCCTTCGTGGCAGTCAGCTTGAAGGTGAACGACCTCGCTGCTCCAGAGTTGACTGGGATGGATACTTGCGCGTTCGCAATTCCACTCTGGCACCCCACGGTTGCCGGAAGACCAACTGGAATGATGCTGGAAGTGGAGAAAGTGCAGGTGTCGGCGGCCTGCACTGTGGCACTCAGACTCAACGTTCCTCCCGTGTTAGGGATTGGTACTGGAGTTTCCGTGAACGAATTAATTTTCATCACTGGCCCTGCAGAAGCGGGATTCAGACTGATACCACCGGCGACAGTAACTGCTATAGCAAGTGGAAATGTGAACAGAATACGCGCAAACTTCATAGTGATCTCCTAAGTACAATTTCCTTGAGTCCTTTTCAGAAGGATAGCGCACAGGGCCAAATCTCGTCCTTATTTTAGACAAGACACGCGCCACGACACTGACTCTCTGAAGTATTTCTGGCTAAAGTCAAATCAGATTTGGACAGCAACGTTGACAGCATCCGCCTTTGAGATGACACCCCGAAAGAGAAATCACTTCACAACTATTTTCATGAAATACCCGGCAAATACAGGGAAATTGTTTCTCTTGTGAAATGTATCTGCACCCACAAAACTAATCCGTGGGTCGTGGGTTCGAGCCCCACCCTCCCCACTTAAGTCCTATGAATAAAGGGTTTTTGATTTGCTATTTTCTCTACTGCACTAATTACTGCACTAACCGTGCACTAACCGTTTTATGCCACTGATACTTGAACTCTATAAGCATCATTCTGCGCTGCATGCAGTTCGATGAGTGCGGGGATGCCGACGAATTCTGAGTGGGTGTTGCTAGTCACTGATACCAAAGAAGTCATAAACTCTGGCAATAGTTTTAGGGTCGCGCAAACGACATGCCGAATTTTCGTTGGCAAATAGTCTCGCCTCTTTCAAGGCGGCTTCGCGGTCCACAAGTTTCATCCACTCGACCGGAACGACATATTCTGGTTGACCGTTGGCATACACATAAGTGCAGTCCTACGACGGTTTGTTAGAGGTGACATAACTGCTTCTCCTGAACGAGCCTTATCGGTTATTCACAGCGTGACACAGGGCCATAGTCCCCGCGAGCCCTAGTCGGTGAAGTTAAAGCAACGCCAGGATTAGCCGCGGTGAACGGGGACGAACAGAGCGAGGATCAACAACGCCACATCAAGCGCGGTCAATGAAAGTGCTACACATCATTTCCTAAATCAATCGACTCTCATCAGTCTGACGGTCTTAGCGGAGACTAGTAGCAAGCATTCGCAGCAGATGAGTAACTTCGCTGTGCACTTTGCAATGTGCTGGACTTAGAGGAAAGCGTTGAGTTTGCCCTGTTCAAACTACTCACTGCTGAATCGCTGCTACGTTGTGCAGAATCTAGTTGGCGCTGCAAACCACTGAGGTCATACTGAGCACTACTTAGCTTGGACTTAGCTGTCATCAGGTAACCTTCGTATCCGGTCCTGCCCGAGTACTTGGAGATGTCATTTTGAGCACTGGAAATTCGAGAGTTCACAGCTGACATCTTGGTCTGAACTGAGATCACATCTTGCTGTGCCTTTGTAGCCTTAGTTTGAGCTGAGTTGAAATCAGACTGAGCTCGGTTGAAATCATTTTGAGCACTGGAAACTCGGCCGAGATAATAGCTAATGGTCGAAGACTGAGAACTTGTACATTTCGATTTAGCTTGGCTCGGGGCCGCAGTAAAGACCAGTGCAGCTACGGAGGCAATCGTTGCAATAGCAACCACTGTGGGGCGAAAATTCATTCCATGTTCTTTGCTAAGCATGCGCTAGCCTCTCGTATTGTCTAGATGATATGCAAGTCTCGTCAGAGACGAACCTGCTACCTGTTAACACTACTCATTCAACGGGTCAATGTCTGGATATCAGCCAAAGTTGTGTTGTCTTTTTGGACATGTGACGCGCAACTGAACTGAGGGCTTTTGGTGGCTCGCATTCCTAAAGTCTCATCAGATGACGTTTCGCCAGTTTTATCCATGTATTGACTCTATCTTTAGCCTTATTACAAAACAGTTACTAATACCTGTAGCAAGTTCACTAGGCCGAGTAAATAATCACAACGCTTCGGACATACCGCGATTTTAAGGCGATGGTTACTGCACTAATTACTGCACTAAATGGTTTAAAACGAGTTAGGTCGCAAAACAGTTTCCACAATATTGAATTGCTGAAATTCCTATTAATACAGAGGAAATTCTACTTCGCCCAAACTTCTTTACGACCTCTTGGTCGATTCCGTGGGTCGTGGGTTCGAGCCCCACCCGCCCCACCGTTAAAGGCTTTTCGGACACTACGAGCAAGTTGGACAGCAACGCTGACAGCAACCGCATTTATTGCGCAGATAACGAGAACCATCGATTCATAGGTTGCTTTACCTAAAGCTAGATGCACTTCTCGCTCTTGTAACCCAACCACACCATTTGATGATTAGAAATTCAAATAAGCAGCTTGAGACGAGACTGACTCCTGAGATGTATGTGAAAGCGACCTACGGAAACATCCTCAGTAGTCGCCTAAGACTTGCCGCAGGGAGTCGGCTTGATGCCCATAGGCGTTAACTCACCTCTGGAGTCAGAATGGTCACGCTCGTGAGAGTCAAGGCGGCCAGTGACAGAATTCGTCCAACAAAGTTTGAGCCCGCGCCAGGATTACCAGCGCCATTAGCAATCACGTTGCCCACCAGGGCAGATCCGGCTCCTCCCCCAAAGGCTCCAGTCGACACCCAGTAGACGTTGTTGGCTTGCGCCCCATTAATAAGGTTTACGACCGAGCCGGCACCGATGCCTATCGAACCGACGACCTGGAATACGAATATTGCACTGGGGTCTCCCTCGCCATCCAAAGTGAGAACCCCACTGGCGGCCATGTTGAGAGCACCACCGTCAAAGTACACACCGGGGGTTAGCGTGCGTAAATTAATGTCGCCCGAAATCAATTCGCTACTTGGGAGGGCCATCAATTTGGTGTACGAGGTGCGCAATTCAGCAAGCAGAGTTGCCGCACTTGTTGCATCTGCTCCCGAAGGGTTACTCAATGCGCCGACTCCATTTAGACCATCCATAGTTGATGAAGTCTGGGTAATTGCCGGAGCCAATGTTGAGTAACTGGCAACCGTACCCAGAATGGCCTTTGTGGTTAATGCGTCAACTGCCCGAGTGATAGAAAAATCGTAACCTACGAGGGTCTTTCCGGTGCCAACCCCCGTAGTGATGACGTATGCGAATGCCGTTCCGGTCGTGAGGCTCAGGGCTAGCGCTATCCACACCGCGAAGAACCCTGAATTAGATCTATTGAACTTCATGGCGACGCTCGTAGGGGCGAGGAACAATACTCACCGGCGGCAAGTAGCCCCCTGCTTCGATGACCGAGGCAGGGGGCTACTGATGACGACGCGAGGTGAGGCATGTTCACATGAAAACAGCGTGACGCCGTTTTAGATCCGAAATCTTCTTTTGAACCGCTCCGCTAGTTCGATGCAAACTTCAAATCAACGGCTGCGTCTTTGCAGGCATCCTGAATCACGCCTTCGGACTTCAACGAAACCGAGAGCGTACTGCTCGCTTCCGGAGAGCCATTGGCATTGTTGCCAATAACGGCGTATCCGTGACCAGCCACAACGATGTCGCCCGAAACGGGACTCCAACTCGTAACTTGAAACCATGAAGCGAGGCAACCCGCTACGGGGATGCCACTACTGGTGACATCACTCGTCGTGGCCTGTACGTCCGGCGCAACATGGACTGCGTTATAGGTATTCACAGCGCTCACAGTCGCCATGGCCGGACTGACCGTGACACCATGAATTCCCTGATCACCTTTTGATGGGTTGTAGATGGAGATGGCCAGGACTTCTGAAGGCCCTCCCGGCAGCAACGCCACTGGAAGGTATGAAGAGTCACCGGTCGTGCTCCCATCCGCAATTTGCGTGATGACGAATGGCGAGTTGGTTCCGACGTCTGCATTGCCTGAGCCTGAGCCCGTCGTACTTAAGTACGCATACGCAATTCCTCCACCCATAATCAGCAATGCGATAGTTGAGCTAGCAAAAATTCGCTTTCTTCCCTGAAATTTAGACATGTAGTTCTCTTTCTAGTGAGTTATGAATTGAGAGTTCAACAAATAATGAAATTTGCATAACAGCCGTCGTTTTACGGTTTTGCTCAAACTGATAATATTTTCCAATGATCAAAACATTCGATTGAATGTTCTTTCTAAAAACGACACTAGGCCTGTGAAGGCGTGCAAAATGTGTTAAGTCCTGTCATGTACGGATAGGGATTACTGTTCTTCCACAACGTGGTGTCGGAAAATGGCTATTTTTGTGACACAGATAGGCGTATGGTCGAGGTAGACAAGATTTAGATTTATGCGCCAACAAAATTCAACGACAATAATCCGTGCGGAGGTCAGGATGCAATCAGACAAAATTCTTGCATTTTCCAATTTTCTTGCTCGACCACCAAAGTCTTATAACGAAATTGCCCAATATCTTGTGATGAATACTTTCAGTGAAGAAGGGTTCTTAACGGTATACATCGGAGAACTTACTGAAACTGGGGTCGTTTGTGTTCTAGGTGGATTTGGTTGGAATGCGGTTGAATACTCAAGTTTTACCGATTTGCCAATCCAGGCTAAGTTCCCGTTGACTGATGCAATACGAACAAATGAAGTCATAGTTTTAAAGCACGACACCGCATTTAAAGAGGAATATCCCCTGATGACCGAGCTAAAAACATCAGTTGAATGGATTTCGGGTGTAGCAATTCCGGTCTATCCAATTGGCGGTATGGCACTTTACTCCTCGAAAGAAATTGAACTTACTCCGTCTATGAAAGTATTCTTCGTCGCTATCGGTTCTCTTTTAGGACTATACGCAAGTCGACTTCCGACTTCACTCATAGAAGTAGCGCTAAATGCTAAGCAGAAAATTGATCTTCCTCAAATTCCATTAAGTGATCGTCAACTTGTAATTGCTGGACTCCTTGAGCAGGGTTATAACAACGCTAAAATTGCGGAAGAAATTGGTTACAGCGAATCTCTTATCCGACAAGAGACGGTAACTATTTATCGAAAATTACAGGTCACAGGGCGAAAAGCAATGCAGGCGATCGCAACCTTAAATCTTGAAGCTGCAGCTAATTTGGAACATGATTCCGCATGATGCCAAACCAAATAGGTGCTGCAACGACTTGTACCTGAAGTGAAGGTTCAATGGCGAAACAGTTGTGTTAGAGACATCAAATAACACGGGCACCCAAGAAACTACATCGAAGCCTTGCTGCAACTACATAGACCGGAATCAAACGGTACAGGCGGCTACGCCTAGGCAGTCCTCACAGTTCGCGACTTCCATCCCTACTGCGCCCGTTACGTAACTAAAGGCTTCTTCTGAAGTTATGAAATCGCCGTGTCGCTAACAACTGACTAACGGGGTTTTCGCGCTAAAGCCAGTCACATTACCAAGTCCAAGACCTGGCTCAAAATTATATGGCGTTCCCACGGGATTACCGTGGATACTCCAGGAAGTGACTGCGCTAATTCTCACTGTCTTGGCTAGCAAAGTGTTGATTGAAGGCGCACCAGTCATGTAAGTGATGCCGCTATTCATTGCAACTACATATTCGGAATCCATTTGAGTATGCATACCCGGATCCCAGTACAAAGAAATGGCATCTTTTGTTCCAAAGATTTTTGTATACCAACCAGTTGATTCCTCTAAAACTGAAAGTGCCGGCTCACATGGAGCAGGGGGCTCCATCATCTGACTGGCACGCACACTCTTGTTCAGATTAACAAAGGTGCCCGCGAGCTTCTTACTTGAATCAACAGTAGAAAAATCCCAACGCACCCAATCTGAAGTATTAATTCCCTCGACAGGAGCAAAATTATTAACCGAGCCTATGTACTGGGAGTTACTAAAGGGCTTGACCATCGTGCTGGTCGGTATGTACAGGACTGGATGCAGCCCAATGATTTTCCCGCTGCGTAAGGACGCCTTGAAAACATATTGAGCTGCAGATTTGACGCCTCGAATGGACTTGGGAACGAATCCTTTAGGAAGTTTCCTGGTTTGATTCTTGCGATCATAAAACGTTGCAGATAAATCCGACTGAGCCATGTTACAGACCACGACACCATAAATCGCCGTAGGCGAATCTGCGGGCAAATGGATCGCACTTGAATGTGTGTAAAAATTGGCACAAGATGGGACCGAGAAGTTATCCAGTTTGATTCGTAGCCCCATAAATTTGCAGGGAGCCGTCACGGCATCTGACGACGTTACTGAAGATAGGGATAGAGCAAGACTAAGCACTACTACAACAATCTTGGAATAACGGCGCATATTCTGGAGCCTATAACGAAGCTAGAAAAAATCCTGACAATCTTGAACATTAGTTTGCACTCGACAAACAATTACCTGCCTAAAAACGAATCCGTGGGTCGTGGGTATTTACCAAAATACCCTTGATTCCATTGGGTTGTAAGTGAGATGGACAGCAACCGCTTCTACAACTAAATGCAGATAGCCCCCGTTAGCTCAGTTGGCCAGCGCATCGGACTCATAATCCGCGGGCCGTCAGTTCAAGTCTGACACGGGGGACAAAATTAGGACCGCTCATGAATCGTTTCCCTCTAAAGCGTCCCGGCGAGAATCTGTTCTAGTCCACCCAGCGAATTGATTGCACTTCGTAGCTTCTGTTGTGTTGTGACAAAAAACTCGACAGCGCTCAGCCACTGCTCTTCATCCCCTATTGATCCAGGCGTGTACATGGCTATGCGGCAAGCCTTTTTCCCATCCAACGGTTCGAAACTCAATTCACTTCCCACTAAATCCTCCAGATTGGTCCTCAAAGATTCAAAAATTTCAAACCTTTCAGAGTTCAATAAGGCATCGTGACTGCCGATGTAGATCTCGCTACGTAGTGCTTTCTGGCCGGCACACTGGGTGCGAGCCCCAAAAGCACCCGCGAAGGAAAGTGAGTAGATGATTCCCTTAACCTCGGTACGAAACGAATTCCAGTTCGAATAATTCGTTGATTTGCGAATCTCTGAATTCCAGTCCACATTCACATTGGTCAATTTCTCGCCAAACAAAGTCCAAAACTCTGCATAACGTTCACCCAGGGCAGACCTAGAAGTACTTCTAGAAGTTGAGGTGCGAACCGATTTCTCCCATTTATTTGGGCGAACTACCAAGTTAAATAGTGCTGCGGGGCGACTGTCATCAATCTTCACAGCACTAACCTCTACGCCATAGAAGTTAATTTCTTCATCCGTATTTTCATTGAGCCACTGCAAGGCCGCAGCATGCTCTTCACGAAAACTCTTAGCAATCCAAACTATTACCTTTGGGTCTGTCCCACCGGCATAAGTCATAATCTGCCCGAGATGTGTGTGATCGGTTACTTCGAGCTGATTTTCAATTATTACTCGTTGACCAGACTCCAAATCTCTGCCGATGAGATCTAGTGAAAAATTACCAACAGGATGTTCAGCGGCCTCAATTTCCAGATCTAACCCAAGCGCTTCTGAGAGCCGGTCCGAATTCTCTAAAACCCAAGGAGTAAAACTTGAAGCCTCGTGATCCCAGACTTTTCTAATGTCAACAGGAATTAACTTCCCAACTTTTGGGAGACTTGAATTTGATTCGGTCATGCTGATTCCCTACTGTTCTTGATTCCAGACATCAACTACACATCCGCCTCTACAACAGTGTCGTACAAGCCATAGTGTGTTAAACCTTCATGACTGTCAATGCCCGTATACGACAGTGAAGCGTCCTCGTAACGCCTAAATGCGAACACAGCCTGATTTTTGGTTGTGTATTAGCAATCTGCGCCATATTAAAAGACTAGCATGCTTGAGTTATGATTGTTAAAATCTCACATAAGATTTCAATAAATATGTCGTCGGATACACCCTAATTGGATCTATCAGATTTCTGTTTTTCCCATTCTTGAGGGTTAACTTGTGGGCATAAAAGCTCACCGGTGTTCGCATCGAAGAAATATAACAAATGAGGGTTAATCGAGATTGAAATCTCACTGCCGACGTGTGGGAAAAAATGCGGGTTGATATCCACGATCATCCTATTTTGTCGATCTTCTTTTGAATTAAGTGAGTCTGATATTTCTTCTGTGAAGTCGTTTAGTAATTCGGGATTAGGGGATTTTGAATCAATAGTGAAATGGATTCTATTTGTATGACCAAGGTTTTCAAGGTAATTCACATGAACTTTCAGTCTCCAATTATTAGAACTTGTAGACATTCGTCCATCTTCTGTGTCCGTTGATCTGAATCCTAAAATGACTTCAGACTTGTTTTTCAAATTTGTTAAGTCTCTATTTCTGGGGAGTGGGAATGAGTTCCCTCCAAATTCAAGCATGGCACCGTTTAATTTGGCCACAACAAGATTCATTGGAGGTGCTCCAACAAATCTTGCAACAAAGATATTTTTCGGGTTATAGAAAATTTCAAGCGGTGTATCGAACTGCTCAATTTCTCCACTTCGCATTATTGCAATCTTGTCAGAGAGTGTCATAGCCTCATCTTGATCGTGGGTAACAAAAATTGTTGTTTGTTTACGTTTTTGGTGGAGATCAATTAATTCATTTCTAAGTTGAATGCGCAAATTTGCATCGAGGCTCGCAAATGGCTCATCAAGAAGTAGCACGTTTGAGTGACGTAATACCCCGCGCGCCAAAGCGACGCGTTGTTTTTGGCCCCCGGACAACGTAATCGGCTTTCGTTCTAGTAGGTTCTCAATCTGAAGCGACTTCGTGACTTCAAATATTTGTCTCTCCACACTCTTTGCTGATGTCGCAAACCTTTTTAGGCCAAAAGCAAGATTTTCGCGGACTGACAGGTGAGGATACAACGCCGAATCCTGAAAAACCATCGAGACGTTTCGTCTCTTGGGTGAAGCGTAACTAACATCAACATCGCCTATGCGTACGTTGCCGGATCTGATGTTTTCAAGTCCTGCAATAATTCGAAGTAAAGTCGATTTCCCGCATCCGGATGGTCCCACGATGGATACAAAACACTCATCTGGTATCTGCATTGAAAGATTAGGAATAGTTATAAAGTCATTGCTGTACGAGTGAACAATATTGCGCAACTCTACATCAGCCATAATCCCTCAACTTTAGACCAGATTGTTTTGAATTTTGGCTAAATTTCGAATTCTTTAGCAATGTCCTTGCCTTTGAGAGGACTTGATGCTACGTTGCGATTCAGAGTCTTTGATTTATCAAAAATGGGAAAAGGTTTATGAAAAGAAAGTCTATTGCGGTCATTGCAGCTATTTCGATGGTTGTTTTATCAGCGTGCGGATCTCATTCAAGCAGTCAATCAAATGAGAAAGCAAACATATCGATTTGGTATGTTTGGTCGGGTCCTAGTGCAAAATTTATCAAAGATGCGATATCAAGATTTGAACAGGTAAATCCTGGCATTCAAGTCACGGAATCAGAAAATACAACTGTTGACAAATTTCTAGCAGCCATTAACTCGGGTAAAGGGCCAGATATCTCTGTCGATATGGGTTTGGATAACGTGGCAAGATTTTGTAACAGTGGCATGTGGTTAGATCTCCGACAATATTTAGGCTCCAATGATGGAATTGATCTGAGTAAGGTATTTCCAGCGTCCGTTCTCAAAGGAACCTCTTACAAAGGGATCCCATGCTCACTCCCACTTCTAACCGATACTTCTGGCCTGTTTTACAACAAAACCTTGCTGACAAATGCAGGCTTTAGTTCGCCGCCAAAAACTACTGATGATTTGATTACCTATTCGAAGAAAATTACAAAATTTAATTCTGACGGGAGCATCAGAGTCGCAGGATATGTACCTTGGACTGGCTATTACAGCGTTTATTGGAGTAGCCCTTACGCATCATACATGTTTGGTGCACCTTGGTATTCTTCCGATGGAAAATCCATGTTGGGAACAGACACAAGATGGGAACAGGCTCTTACATGGCAAAAAGATTTTATCGCCACTGTTTACGGGCATGGAGATTACACCAAGGGTTCTAAAGCTTTGGCGAAATTTGTAGCAGGTGCTGGTGACGAATGGGGATGTGCGCAGGATTTGCAGGCTGGAAGGACTGCGATGATTCTGGATGGGGAGTGGCGTATTGGATCCGTTTGTCCCGAAAATAAAGCGACAAAAGTGTCAGCACTAAATTATGGTATTGCTCCAATGCCAGTTGCACCAGCAATGTCATCAGATTATGGCTTTGGACCAGTGGGTGGACCAGTAATGGGTATTACTAAGTCATCAAAAGCTCCTGCTGCAGCGTGGAAGTTACTTAAATTCTTAGCGACCGATAAAACATTAATGGAGTCAGGGTTCAAATCGCTTTCACAATTCCCGTCAACAACGGCGAGTTTGGATGATATTTCGAATGGGACAAGTGGTTCAAATTGGAAAGAAATGATTTCTATTATTGATAATAAGAATTCTGGGTGGAGAAGTACATCAATTATCGGTAATAAAGATCAATCAATTGCTGATGGAGTTTTTTCAGAAGTACAGATGAATCAATTGCCAAATGTAACAACCATGGGATTTAATGCTGCATTGCACGCTGAATTATTGAAATTGGCACATCAAATAGATCAATATACGCTTCAAGATAAGCATTAGTATGAGAGTCCGCTTTGAAGAGTAATTCATATCTGGGTTTTGATTAGATGCTTGAACGGTTCCAGTTCTCGAATCCATTTTGGACTTCGAAAAAATGGATCAGATTGAAAAGATTCTTATTTCTGTTTTTACTTTTGTCTCCATGGGTACTCGGATGGCTATTATTGTTTGGCTACCCAACTCTAAATAGTTTATACATTTCATTTACGAAATTTGACATCACGACAAAGCCAGTCTGGGTTGGTTTTGCAAATTACAAATTTATGTTTACTCAAGATCCGCTTTTTTGGATTGCAGTCAAAAATACTTTATGGATAGTTATTATCGGAGTCCCCGTGCAGATTGTGACGGCATTGTTAATTACATTCTTGGTTTCAAAGTCTGGACGATTGCGTCATGTGCTTCAGACGGTAGTGTTAATCCCATCTTTTGTTCCGGTGGTCGCGGGAGCCATGGTGTTCACTTATATTCTTAATCCGATTTATGGTCCCGTAAATGCCTTTTTGAGGCTGATTGGTTTCAGCAATCCGCCGATGTGGTTTTATGATCCTCAGTCATCTAAATGGGGTTTAGTGTTTTTCGGTGCCTGGGGAGTGGGAACATCAATCGTCATTTATTCAGCAGCACTAATGCGCATTCCCAGGCAAATTGATTGGCTGGCACAAATTGATGGTCTAACAGAATGGCGTAAGGCAGTTCGCATCACTTTTCCACTTATTTCACCAGTCATTTTTTACACTTTAGTGGTTGAAACCATTCAACAATTTCAAATTTTTGCTAAAAGTTATGTTGTGACAGCTCAGGTGCCTGATCCCGAGAATTCTATGTACTTCCTTGCTACAGATGTATACAATTCTGGTTTTAAAGATTTTCATTTTGGTTATGCCGCTGCGCTAGGTTGGGCACTCACAATACTGACTGGAATTTTTGTTGCCCTAATTTTTAGTACTCAAAGGATGTGGGTGTTTTCAAATGCGAAACAGGATTAAGTTACTCAATTCGAGAAGTCTCTTTACTTGGGTGAATAAATATTCTCTAATAATTTTTGTAGGAATAACTTTCGTCTTTCCAATCTATTTTATTTGTTCGACTGCTTTGATGTCCCGCGATCAATCGTTATTGCATGCACTATTGCCGGTGGAAACATCACTCGGTAATTTTCAGTTAATTTTCAATAACTTTCCTATTGCACATTGGATTTTTATGTCGTTTGCTGTCTCAATTTTATGTGTAATAGGTGGAGTTTTAACTTCTTTTTTCCCAGCCTATGCCTTATCACGATTTCAGTGGCGTGGACGTGGTTTTGTATTAGCAATGATTGTTATTTCAATCATGGTACCGAGCCAGGTTGTATTGATACCTTTGTATTCTAAATTTGTTCAACTTGGCTGGGTACCTTCTTTAAAGCCCCTCATTGTTCCATATTTTCTTTCCGATGCACTTACTATTTTTGTTCTACGTCAGTTTTTATTAAACATTCCAGAAAACATTAGTAATGCTGCTCGCATTGATGGTGCGACGGAAATTGGAGTTATGTTTAAAATTATCATGCCGATTTGTGCTCCTGCAATCTATGCTGTGAGCTTTTTAATTTTTCTGGAATCATGGAGTGATCTCTATGGACCATTGTTGTACACAGTGACAGATGAAAATCTTTGGACGCTACCACTTGGAATTGTCTCAATTGCTGGCCTCCACAATGTGAATCCGAATCTTACAATGGCTGCGTCCGCATTATTTATGCTGCCAGTGATTATTTTGTTTTTCCTAACGCAAAAATATGTGATTTCGATAATTACGCCGCATGATTTGTGATTACCTCAACGACGTTCACTAATGCGTTACTAACTAGCCGAATTTGTTCAAGTTAGAATTTTCTTATTGTGTTTCGAATTGGGACAAGCATTGAAACCACGCATTTCCAAGCACTTTCGACCATGTGCCATCCTTTCTGAAGCGCGACATCCTTTAACACCTGTCCAGTGAGGCAGGAAAGGAGATTAGTACGATGACGCACACCCAAGGCCGGGTCGTTTTAGACTCTGCCGATATTTCTCGGGCATTGACCCGATTAGCCCATGAAATTATTGAACGCACTCAAGGTGCGCAAAATGTGACGCTGATGGGCATTCCAACTCGTGGCGTGGCTCTGGCTAATCGCTTAGCCGGGCGCATCGGTGAAATCCAAGGGCACCCCATACATCTTCAAAAAATGAATTTTGCCGTGCGAAGTGGTGTCGGATTTGGACAGCAACCGCTTCTATAACTAAATAAAGACGACCCCCGTTAGCTCAGTTGGTTAGAGCACCGAACTCATAATCCGATGTTCCAGAATCAGCTTGATTTCCTGTTTTAAGAAAAAGCACAGGTCAGATCAGTTAATTGGCATTACTATAAATCCAAGTCGCGGCAGCTAAATAATAGACTA
>Ga0194055_10002601_pt1 | contig 14212 bp, 8 predicted proteins | sample SepL449m_MetaG_FD_155482 | JGI IMG/M metagenome (GOLD analysis project Ga0194055, IMG submission 155482) | Anoxic zone freshwater microbial communities from boreal shield lake in IISD Experimental Lakes Area, Ontario, Canada - Sep2016-L442-9m | ecosystem: Environmental > Aquatic > Freshwater >... | reverse complement strand
GACGGCGGCAGCCTCCACCCCCGACGTGCCATCAGCCGGCGTCGGGGATTCAACGGCGGCCGCGTCCCACGCGCGGTCGAGCGTGGTGGCGATCCGGGCGGGGCGCCGCCCGGCCTCCAGTCGGTGCCAGGCCTCCCGGGCGGCGGCGCGATCGCCGCGCTGGAAGGGAACGAGCCCGCGGATGAACAGCCGCCAGTCGGCGTAGGGGCTTTTCCGCGCGATCGCCGTGAGACGATCGAGTGCAGCGCTCGGCTCGCCTCGCGCGCAGAGGTCGAACGCCTCTTGAACGAGGGCCAACTCGGCCTGAAGATCAGCGGGCAGGGCGGTGCGAGCCGCTGGATCGAACACCGCCCTGTCTTCCGCCGGCTCATCCGGTGACGCGATGGGCGCAAGACCCAAAACCTCAGCCTCCGCCGGCGGACATGGCTGCCAGCCGTCGGGATTGCGGAGCCTGTTTTTCCGCCGGCGGACAAGTTCTGCCTGGCGACGTTTCTGATCGGATTGCTTCCTCGAGCACATGCAGGCAGCCTCCATGGGCACTCAGTATAATAACCTTGCCCGAAGAGGTTGGGGCGCCGTCTGGCACGATGTCGTTGCCCGGCAGCGTCACCGTTCACGGGGCGGGGAGCCGTGCCGGCGGTTTTTGGGCCGGGACTCACCCAAAGCCGCAAGGACCGAATCCGATGCTTGTCCGAAACGTGCTCCTTTTTGCCGCTTGCCTTGGCTTCGGTCGTGCCGTTCACAGCGCCGAGCCGTTTGAAGCGTTTTTGGAGAAGCACTGCGTCCGCTGTCATGGCCCGCAGAAGGAAGAGGGAGATATCCGGATCGACCGGCTGTCGCGCGATTTCAAGGCGGGCTTAGACAGCCACACCTGGGCAGAAGCCCTCGAGAGGGTCAACAGCGGAGAAATGCCTCCGGAGACGGAACCCCGTCCAACACAGGCGGAGATCGAGGCGTTCGTCACGAATCTCGATTCGCTCATCAAAGAGGGTCGGGCAGCGCGCATGGCAACGCGGCCGGCGGTGGTGCACTATCGGCTCAGTCGTAAGGAATATCAGAACACGGTCTATGACCTGCTCGGTGTGCGCTACGATCCGGCCAAACCAGGCGAGCTGAACGAAGACACGCTGTGGCACGGCTTCGAGAGGATTGGGTCGGAGCTATCGCTTTCGGCGTCCCATGTCGATCGCTACTACCGCGCGGCGGGGCTCGTGCTGGATCGTGCCTTTCCTGTTTCATCGGGCGAGGCTCGCAAGGTTCGCAAGACCGCCGCCGAGCTTCGTTACAACGGTGGGAAGGCTCAGCAGGTCATACTCGACCGGTTCGGTATCAAGCGACCTCTGCGGCATCTGCTCTATCCGGGCAACGTGCATGAAGCGCTCTCGCCGAACTGGTTTAGCGCGGTCGGTCCGGAGCACAGCGGACTTTACAAAGTCCGCATTCAGGCCAGCGGCATTCGTCCGATCGACGGCCAAACAGCGCACCTCAGCATCGGCAAGCGGACCGGAGAAGAGACGGTCGACGGACTCATCGAGTTCGACATCACGGCTCCCGAGGACAGCCCGCAAGTGCATGAGTTTGAAGTGTTTCTGGAAATGCCAATGTCGCTCGACGTCTGTGTTGTGGCGACCGATGTCGTTGATCGTCGAGCTGGGGCTGCCTTCCGCAACGCACTCAACGGCGGCGGCTACCTCTTCACGCATAGTAGTGAATCACGACTGCTCGAGCCGAACGCTCCGCAGATGTTCGACGATCGGGGAAATGGACTCTTTTCTACGGTGCTGTTGGATTGGATCGAGTGGGAGGGACCGCTGGAAACCGAGGCGGAAAGATCGCGACGCAGCGGTCTGCTGCCAACCGACGACGCGACGATCGAAGTCGTCTCCGAGCACTTGCAGCGGTTTGCCGAACGAGCATGGCGCAGAGCGGTTAAGGAGGACGACCTATCGGATTACTTGCAAGCCTATCGATCGGAACGTGATGCCGGTGAGAAGCCTGCCGACGCGTATCGAGTCGCACTGCAGGGAGTGCTCACCTCACGGCACTTTCTCTATCTCGTGGAAGGTGACCCGGTCGCCCGCGAACGGCTCAACGATTCAGAACTCGCGTCGCGACTGTCGTACTTTCTCTGGAGTTCGATGCCCGACGCTGAGCTGCTCGCCGCAGCGCGAAACGGTGCTCTGCAAGGCGACGGGCTGAGGAAAGAAGTCGACCGGTTGCTCGCTGACGGCAAGACGAATCGCTTCATCAACGACTTCGTGCGGCAATGGCTGCAACTGCATCGGTTGGGCATGTTCCCGCCGGATAAGAAACTGTATCCGACGTATGACGCATGGCTCGAAACGAGCCTGCGTGCCGAGCCCGCCGAGTTCTTTCGCGAGATGTTCGCGAACAACATGCCGGTCGACAGTTTTATTGATTCCGATTGGACGATGGCCAATGCGCGGCTGTGCGACTTCTACGGTCTGCCCGAACCGATTCCGGGCGGCTTTCAGCGAGTCGCTCTCAAGCCGGAAGATCATCGAGGCGGACTGCTGACGATGGGCGCGGTGCTCGGGCTGACCTCGGATGGAACTCGACATCGACCGGTGCATCGCGGTGTGTGGGTCAGCGAAGCGATCTTCAACAAGACCCCGCCTCCTCCACCGGCCAACGTCGATCCGATCGAACCGATTCCTCCGACAGGAAACAAGATCACGATCCGCCAGCGAATCGAAGCTCACGCCAAGAATGCCAGTTGTGCCGCGTGCCATCGCAACATCGACCCGCTGGGATTGGCGTTCGACGAATACGACGCCGTTGGCCAATGGCGCACTCGGGAGCTCGTGCCAACGGGCATCGGCGAAGATCCTCTGGTGGACGCCTCCGGGGAGTTGCCTGATGGCCGCTCGTTCAATCACTCGAGTGAATTCAAAAAGCTGCTCATCGAAGACCGCAGCCACATCGCCAGAGCCTTTATCGAGCACCTCTGCACCTATGCCCTCCGCCGAGTGCTTACGGTCGATGATCAAGACGACATAAAGCAGATCGAAGCCGAAGCGAAGAAGAACGAGTACCGAGTCAAAGATATCATCCGCGCCGTTGCAATGTCCGATTTGATCCGCAAACGCTGATAAACTCTGATAAGGAGAACCTCGGTGAGCAATTTCCTTTCGCAATCCTGGTTGATTGATCGGCGACACGCACTGCGGACGTTGGGTACTTGCATCTCGCTGCCGTTCCTCGAGTGCATGATTCCGTTGCGGGCGGCTGAGGCGAAGACAGAGAGCCCGAAGCGCAGTGCGTTCGTCTATCTCGCCAACGGTGTGCACTCGTTGAACTACCAGATCACCACACCGGGGCGCGATTACCAATTCGCGCGATCGCTGAAGCCTTTGGAAAAGCATCGGGAAGTGATGACCCCGATCAGCGGGCTGTATCATCCCGGCGCCCTGAGCCATCACCACAACTGCATTTCGGTGTGGCTGACCGGTGGTAAACTCGGGCCCTCGGACAAGAACACGATCTCCGTGGACCAGAAAATGGCCGAGATCACTGCTCAGCACACGCGCTATTCGTCAATGGAGATTGCCCTCACGGGAGATTCACTTGGCTGGACGGCTGACGGCGTGCGGCTGCCTTCGATGCGTCGTTGCAGCGAGATCTTCGCCTCGCTGTTTGAAGAACCCAAAGGCGGTAAGGCAGCCCAGCGGCGCGCCCTGCGTCACAAAGGGAGCGTGCTCGACGCCAACCTCGCGGAAGTGCGGCGGCTCGAACAGGCTCTAGGAGCGGCGGATAAAGGACGGCTCGATCAATACCTGACCTCGGTTCGCGAAGCGGAAGTTCGTACGCGACGGGCCGATGCGTGGCTCGATACTCCCCCGCCGAGCATCGCTGACGACGATCGCAAGCGAACCAATCGCGACATCCCTCACACGCAAGCAGGCGACTACTTCCGCACCGTCTATGACTTAATTGTGCTCGCCTTTCAGACCGATGCGACGCGAGTAGCGACCTTCAGCTTGGGCGGCGAAGGCGATGCGTTCGCGATCCCAGAGATCGGCATCACCGAATCGCGGCATCAACTGAGCCATCACGGCGGCGACGCGGGCTACATGGAGAAACTCACGAACTACGACACCTTCGCCATCGAGCAATTCAGCTATTTCCTTACCCGTCTCGCGGAGACGAAAGACCTCAACGGCAGGCCGCTGTTGAGCTCGACGATGTCGCTCTTCGGCAGCGGTATGTCCTACGGCCACAGCCACGGCAACGCGAACCTGCCTCTTTTGCTCGCCGGTGGCTCGGACCTCGGCCTCAAGCACGGCAGCCATCTCGATTTTAATCAAGGTCACTTTGAGGGTTACAACCTCGATAATCCCAGTGAGCACTATTCACTCTGCAGCCGCCCTGCCAATCCTAATGCGCACATGAGCAACCTGCTGCTGTTGATGGCGCAGCGAATGGGCGTCGAGACCGACACGTTCGGCGATAGCAATACGATGATCGAGCTGTGATCGTGTGTGTAATTCTGCCTTCAGGAGTGTTGCTGCGATCTGGTTCCGTGCACCGCCAAAAGATGTGAGAAAATATGAATCTTAAACCAAGTCACTGCGATCCATAAGTTCGGCACGAAAAAACCAATGCACAAAGTACTCTGGCTCGCGGCGCTCCACCTCGGGCTTTCCTACTTCAGTAGTCTTGTTGCAGCCGACGAGCCGTTCCGTCCCGAGACGGGGCAGTTTCCGGCGCTGGAAAAAGCACACACCTATCGGGGCGTACTGGCGTTTGCAGACCATGCCAATCGGCGCGGCAGTCTTCGCGTGGAAACGCCCGGTGAATTCTTCCGAAATGCTCCGCATCCATTCGCCATGCTTCCTTACGGTATCGTGAGGTATCACGGAGCGCCGGCGGATCTACGAGACGTCCCACTCAGCACCGTCATGCATGTGCGAGCGTTCCTTCCCCCCGACCCGGAGACCTCCTCCGTGCCGGTAATCCAGAGTGGTAACCCCGAGCGGCCGGCTGAGAATCACGTCATTCTCCTCGAAGATGACCCAAGTTTCTGCCTGCGGGAAGGCATGGTGTGGAAGCTGAAGGAGGTTGAGGTCCAAGCGAATCAAGCGCTGATCACGGCCACCCGTGAGCCCCGAGCCGTCGGTGACGGCAGAGCCAACGTTGAAATGCTGACGGTCAACGCCGCTACGCGATTGTGGCGCGGCCGCGAATGTCTCAATTCCGAGGACCTCATCGCAGAAGGCCTTTGGCCTGCGAGCGGAAAGAAGGCCCTCGGCGACGAGGTGGTTCTGCTCGGGTTGACGTGGGAGCCAACGCCCAACGGGGTGTTTCTGCGGTATCATATTTCGGACATCTGGCTCGACGAGGCCGCCATTCAGCGAGCCACCAGGAATCAAACCGAGACACACAAAGCTCTGATTCGCAGCCGCTGGATGCCGGCCTGGGTGGATGCCGTCGAGTACGGTAAGTTCGGCCGAGCGAAGGTGACCGCGACCTTGTTCGGCGGCATGGAAGCCTCGCTCTACGCCGACTTTAAAGCTGGCGGGCTAGCCCAGATGAACTCGGTTGAGAACACCTTGAAGCACACCCACGGCGATTACAGCCCCGCTCACATGGCCTCCGGCGGTGTGATGCTGGAAGTCAGCCGGCTTTCGGGCGACGCCCCGCTGGGCAGCAGCGGCATTCAGATCCGTTTCGAGACGGACCAGATCATCGAAGGCATCCGCCCAGGGCGCGTCGTCCGCGTCCGACCCACGAGCTGGCCTCTGGTCAATTTATCTCGTGAAGAATACCTCAGAGACAGCATCGAGGAGCGTTTTCCCAGCCCCAACATCTTCCCGAAGTATTAACCTCCTCGAGATTCCATGGGGAAGGGGAAGTCATCGAACTGGATCTGGAGCCGATCAGATGATTTGCGCGCGAACTGCAAATGGAGAGTTGCGAGTACGACGGCTCGGGAAATCCCTTTCCGCTTTGTCGCTCCTCGCGTGTCTCATGCTCCTTGCGGCCTCGGCCCACGGTGCGGACGGCCTCGCGCAATCGTTTGCCAAGCAGATCCAGCCGTTGCTCGTGAAGACCTGTGGGAACTGTCATGGGAAGGTTCCCACGAATAACGAGCTCGATCTCACGAGCTTCGGCTCCGCCGAGGTGATCCTCGCCAAGCCCAAGCTGCTGGGCGATGTCGCCGAGCGGTTGCGATTGGGCGACATGCCGCCGAAGGACGCGCCGCAGCCAAGCGAGGCCGAGCGCGAACAACTGCTGGGTTGGATCTCGGCGGTGCTCGATGCCGAGGCGGCGGCGAGGGCCGGTGATCCCGGGCAGGTCACGCTGCGTCGGCTGAGCAACACGGAGTACGACAACGCCGTCCGCGATCTGACCGGCGTGGACATGCGGCCCACCGAGGCCCGCGAGTTTCCCGTCGACAGCGTCGGCGGAGAGGGGTTTGCGAATGTCGGAGAGGCGATGCCTGTCACTCCCGAGCTTGTCGAACGCTATCACCAAACTGCTCGAGACGTTGCCGCGCGGGTCGTGCTCCTGCCCAGCGGGTTTCGCTTTTCCCCTTCCACCGATCGCCCGGATTGGACGGAGGAGACTCTCGAGCCGCTCCGCACTTTCCACGCTCGCCATGCCGGACCCAATGGGGAGCCGCCGCTGGCAGCGCATCTCGCCGCGACCTTGAAGCACCGCGACAGGTTCACCCGTGGTGGGAGCGCCAACATCGCTGGAGTGGCCGCCGAGGAAAAACTGAATGCCACGTACCTGACCGCGCTTTGGGCTGGGCTCTGCGGCTCGACATCCTCGTCGTTACCCTCAGCGGCAGTCGATGCTCGGATGAAGAGGTGGCGGGAGAAGGCAGCCGAGTGGCAAGCCGAGCAGCAAAGACGGCAGGCCTCTTTGCAAAAAGTTGAGTCCCTTTGGTCATCATCAAAACGCGTTTTCGCGGAGGCCCAGGTTGCAGAAGGGAGCTCTGTTCCCTTCGAGCACAAGGTCTCGGTCGAGCGCGGCGAACTTCTCCTCCTGACCGTGCTTCCGAACGAAAATCACGGGGCCGACAGCACGCTCGTTGAATGGACGATCTGCGAAACCAGCGGCGATCAGCGAACCTGGAGCGTCGCCGATCTGGTGCCCAATCTGCTGAAGGGGAACCCGTGGTTGGACAAGCACGGGGCCCGTTGGAGCTTTCTGGAAACCACATCCGCTCCGGTGTTCCTCATCGAGCGACGCGACAGCAGCGCGGGACGGGCCGAGGTGAAATCGTGGAGCCTGGGTTCCGAACCCTCGGTCTTCGTGAATTCTGCCGCAGAGGATTTGCAGGTCTGGACGAAGTTGCCCGCTCGATCGGTTTTTGTGCATCCGGGACCGAAACGCCCCGTGGCTGTCGCCTGGACGAGTCCGATCGATGGTGAGTTATCGGTCTCAGGCCGCGTCGCCGACGCTCACCCCGGCGGTGGTGATGGGGTCTCGTTCGAGCTGTCGCATGTCGCGGCTCCGGACTTGGGGCAGGCGCTGTCTGATCTGGGCAGTGCGTCCAAGGATATGGCGGATCCCGGTCTGGCGCCGGCCATACTCGACATCATTCGAGATACGTGGCGGGTGGCAACCACCGATCCGGCACCGGTCCTGGAAGCGATCAAGGCCGCGCAGGACCAGTTGTTTCAAGGCAACTACAAAAAGAATGCGGCCCTCGCGGTCGGTAACGGCTTCCCTGCTTGGGAGGAGCTGCGCCGCGTGGTCGCGCGCGAGCGGGTCCAAGGTGCCGCGCGTGAACCGCTCTTCCGCATGGTCGCGTTGCCAGCTCAATCCGACACCTTCGTGATCTGGGACCGGCTGCGATTGGAGGGTGGTGACGGTCCACCGCTGGTGTTTGCGGAGCATCCAGAGTTGACGCGAGTCGTTGAGCAAGCTTCGGGATTGAAGTTCGGCCAGCATCCGCAGGGTCGACCGGTGCCGAAGTCTGCCTTGGTCACGGCCGCCGGTACCGAGGTCATCATCGATCTGACGAAGCTCCCTGCAGATCTGCTGAAGGCGCTCACGCTGCCTCGGTTTCTCCGCGCCGATGTCAGCCTCGACGAAGCGAGTCCAGAAACCGCCTCGGTTCAGGCTTTCCTGATTGCTGCGACAGGTGGTGGCGGCAATCTGGCCGAACCAATCGCCATCGCTGAAGTGGGTGACCCGCATGCCGCGCAGATCGTGCATCCGCGCGTCGCCACCGAACAAGCCCGGCAGACCGCGGAGTTTCGCGCCCTCTTCCCGCCGGCCGTCCTCTTTCAACCGATCATCCCGCGAGACGCCCAGGGGAGCGTGTTCTTGTACCGCCGAGAGGACGATCCGTTGCGTCGGCTGCTGCTCGATGAAGTGGGCCGGGCCGAGCTCGACCGGCTGTGGAGCGAGCTGGAGTTTGTCAGCGAGCAAGCGCTCGCCACCCCGATCGCGTATGAGGGACTCGTGCAGTATTACCGCAAGCCGAACGACGGCGCGCGGGTCATGTTCTTCTACATCCAACTGTTCGAGGAACAGATCGAACGAGAGGCGAGAGACTTTCTCGCGGCTCAGGTCGTCGCGGAATCGAGGCACCTTGACGCGCTGCTTGCCTTCGCCGCGCGCGCCTGGCGACGGCCGCTTGCCGCCGATGAAAGCGAGGCGATTCTCGCTTCCTACCGTGCCGACCGCACTGAGGGTGTCAAGCATGATCCGGCGTTCCGTGCCGCTCTGGCCCGGGTCCTGTCGTCGCCCTGGTTTCTCTATCGAGTGGAAGAACCCGCGTCGGGGCCTCGCTGGCAGCCGGTATCGGGTGACGAATTGGCGACGCGGCTGAGCTTCCTGCTGTGGGATTCGATTCCCGACGACGAGTTGCGGGCGAATGCCGCGCGGCTCCACGAGCCTCCGGTTATGGAAGAACAGCTGCGACGTATGTTGAAGGACGCCCGGATGCGGGGCATGGGCGCGGAGTTCGGTGCCCGTTGGCTCGGCGTGCGGGACTTCGTCACCAACCACGGTCGGAACCTGAAGCAATTCCCCGAGTTCACGCCGGCCGTGCGCGACGCGTTGGCCGAAGAGCCGGTGCGGTTCTTCGCCGATATGCTCGTGAATGACCGTCCGGTCGCCGACGTCATTGCCGCCGATGCAGTCGTTGCGAACGATGTCCTCGCCCAGCACTACGGAATCCCCGGCGTGACTGGTCCCCAGTGGCGTCGCATCGAGAAGGTGGCAGCCTACGGACGCGGCGGGTTGCTCGGCTTTGGTGCGATGCTCGCCAAGCAGTCAGCTTCGTCCCGTACGAGCCCGGTCAAACGTGGTGCGTGGGTGGTTCAATTGGTTGGCGAGCGGCTGCCGAAGGTTCCGCCCGGCGTGCCACCGCTGCCGGAGACTCCACCCGACGGATTGAGCGTGCGCGAGATCACCGAGCGGCATCGACAGGATGCAGCCTGTGCCGGTTGCCACGTCCGCATCGATCCTTACGGCATGACGCTTGAACAATTCGACGCTCTTGGCCGACTGCGGCCCGGCAAAGATCTGAAGCCTGGCGATGCCAGGGCAACCACGCGTGACGGGGTCGAGATCGATGGCTTCGCCGGCCTGCGAGACTACATCGCTGGCCCGCGGCGCGAGGACTTGTTGCGGGAGCTCGCTCACAAACTGACCGGCTACGCGCTGGGCCGCGCTGTGCAGCTTTCCGATCGGAAGCTGGTCGACGAGCTGACGAGAACCATGGTCGACGGCGGCCACTGGTCCGAAGTCTTGCTCATCATGGTTCGGAGCGAACAGTTTCGCTGCATTCGCCCAGCGGCCACTGCGGCTGCCACATCCCCTTGACCCTCACGAACGGACGTTTCTATGCGCACCGAACCGGCTCCCAACGTTTCGCGACGTACCCTGCTGCATGGGCTCGGCGTTTCGATGGCCCTGCCTTGGCTGGAATCGCTGTCCTTCGCTGCGGCCGGGGGAACCGACACAGCCTCCCAACCGCCGACCCGCACGCTCATCACTTTCACTGGCATGGGCTTTCACTCGCAGCATTGGTGGGCCAAGGGCGAGGGAGCGGGCATGGAACTCGGGCCGTGTCTGAAGCCGCTCGAGCCGTGGAAGGAGCGGATGGTGTTCCTCCGCGGCTTGTGGAACGAGCAGGCCAACAAAGGCGCCATCCACTGCATGCAGACAGGAAACATGCTCAGCGGCGCGCCGTTGTCGGGGGCCGAAGTCCGCACGGGCGTGAGTTTTGATCAGTTGATGGCTCAACGGATTGGCGACCGCACGCGGATCCCCTCGCTGGTGCTAGGCTGCGAAGGACCGATTCCTGGACTCCAGGACGGGCTTCCCTTGCTCTATAGCTCGCACATTTCGTGGAGCACGGCGGTGTCGCCGACCTGGACGGAAACGCGCCCGGCGCTGGCCTTCGACCAGCTGTTCCGCACCGAGCCCAACCGGGGCGACCGCCGAGTCGTTGATGCCGTGCTTGAAGACGCTCGGTCGCTTCGTCAGCGGCTCTCCGTCTCGGACCGACAGCGGTTCGAGGAGTACCTGGGCAGCGTTCACGAGATTGAGGGACGCGTCAAGCGGGCCGGCCAGGAGCGCGAGGCCGACGGCTGGACCCCGAGCCTTGCCGCCCCCGATCGTCCGCGACCCGCTGATGGCATTCCCGCTGAGATCCCGGACTACTGGAAACTCATGAACGACATCGTGCTTCTGGCCTTCCGCACCGACACCACCCGGATCGCGACCCTCAAGTATTGCAACGATGGCTCTGCCGAAACGCACACTCACTGCGGCGCCAAGGATCAGCATCACCAGATGAGCCACACGCAGCCGCCGGAACTCATCCCACTCAACCAGTTCTTCATGGCCCAGCTGGCTTACCTCTGCGAGCGAATGTCAGAGGTCAAGGAAGGGGACCGCACATTACTCGACAATACGACTATCGCGCACTGCTCGAGCATGCTGCACGGCAGTCACGACGCCAATCAATTGCCGATCGTCTTGCTCGGTGGGGCCGGTGGCAAGCTCCGCGGCGGCCGCGTGCTCGACTACCTCGATGCTTCCAACCGGCGGATGTGCAGCCTGTTTCTCAGCCTGATGGAGTGGGGTGGTTTGGAACTCGACCGCTTCGGTGATTCGACCGAGCGGTTGACAGGCATTTGAACCGGCTGCGGGGCAGCCGGGAGAGCCAGTCCGTTGGAGATTCTCACCTTGTCGATGAGGCCGTCGAAGGTCGGACGGTTTTCGTTCGGGCAGTTGCCGATCGTGACCGTCATGCCCGGTCCGGCAAGAGAGCCACCGGGGCGGACGGAGGTCGTGATGGGAGGCGACCGAGACGCCGTCGACCCAGAAGCTCATCGCACCGGGCTGCGGACGCTTTGCCGCCGAGCGCCGCCAGGGCTGGCGGAACGCTCGGGCTTGGGCGAAGATGGTGGGCTTGGCGACGGCGTCATCCGGATGCTGCCGCGGTCCCCGGGGGTTTTCAGCATGGCTTGCTTCTCTTTTCTGCCCCGTCGTCGTCTTGTGGCCAGCCTCGGTATCGGCGTGGCAGCGCTGCTGTTGGTGCCCGCGGGCTGTTCGAAGTCGGCCGCACCGGCCCGGCCGCAGCGGCCGCAGCGCCCCGAGGCTGATACGTCGTCAGGCGGGCCACCCGTTGGAGCCACCGGCGGGATGTCGGCCGGCACGATCGGCGTCTCGCTGCTGACGCTCGACAATCCGTTCTTCAAGCTCATCGGCGAAACGATCGCCGCCAAGGCACGCGAAAAGACGCTCTACGCCCAGGTCGTCAGCGCCGACAAGGATGTCGCCAAGCAGGGAAACCAGGTCAAGGACTTCATCGTCCGCAAGGTCGCGGCGATCGTCCTTTCCCCCTGCGACTCCAAGGCGATCGGGCCGATCATCGCCGAGGCCAATGCCGCCGGCATCCCCGTCTTCACCGTCGATATCCCCTACCGCGGCAGCGACGCCAAGGTCGTCACGCAGATCGCCACCGACAACTTCGGCGGCGGCAAGGAAGCAGCCACCGCGATGATCGAGGCCCTCGGGGCAGGCGGGGGGAAAGTGGCCATCCTCCACTTCAAGCAGGCCGAGAGCTGTCTGCTCCGCGTAGGCGGCTTCCGCGAGTCGATCGACGCCCACAATGCGGAGCTCCCCGCCGGGCATGCGGCGATTGAGATCATCGCCGAGCTCGAGGCCGGCGGCGCCCGCGACTCCGGCTACAAGGCCGCCGAGGATGCCCTCCAGGCCCATGGCGATCTGCGCGGCATCTTCGCTATTAATGATCCCTCGGCGCTCGGCGCCGTCGGTGCCCTCGAGAAGGCAGGGAAGACGGCGCAGGTCGTCGTCGTCGGGTTTGACGGCCAGCCCGAAGGGAAGGAAGCGATCCGCGACGGCAAGATCTACGCCGACCCGATCCAGTTCCCGGTGAAGATGGGCGAACAGATCGTCGATGCGATCGTGCGCCACTCCAAGGGGGAGGAACTACCCCCGGAAATGTTCATCCCCACGAGCCTCTACCGGAAGGCCGACGCCGTGAACGACCCCGACCTCCGCCCCGCCGGCGAGCCGGCGCCTGCCAACTGAAAAACGCGAGCACGATTCCGATGGGCACTCCCGACACCAACAACTTCTGCCCTGCGCTTGTCGGCTCGATGTCGCAGGGGGCGGCCGGCAACCCGACGGTCGCCATGGTTGAGGCCGCCTTCCGCCACCACGATCTCCCTTGGCGCTACGTCAACATGGAGGTCGCTCCGGCGGATCTCGCTGCCGCGGTCGCCGGGCTTAAGGCGATGGGATTTCAGGGCTTCAACCTCTCGATGCCCCACAAGGTGACGGTGATCCCGCTCCTCGACGGGCTGGGGGAATCGGCCCGGGTCATCGGCGCCGTGAATTGCGTCGTTCGCCGGGGAGACTGCCTCATCGGCGAAAACACCGACGGCAAGGGTTTTTTAGAGAGCCTGACCGAAGTCCTGCCCCCTTCCGGCAAGGAGATCATTCTCTTCGGCGCCGGCGGCGCGGCCCGCGCCGTGGCCGTGGAGCTCGCTCTCGCCGGTGCCAAAAAAATCACAATCGTCAACCGCTCGCGGGCCCGGGGCGAGGAGCTTGTCGGCGTCCTCCGCGAGCAGACCTCTGCCGCTGCCGAGTTTGTCGAGTGGACGGCCGACTACGTCGTCCCAGCCACGGCCGACGTTGTCATCAATGGCACCTCGATCGGGCTCTATGACGGCGCCGCTCGGGTGCCGGTGGCGCTTGAGTCCCTGCGCCCCGGCCTCGTCGCCGCCGACGTTGTCTTCAGCCCCCCCGACACGGCTTTCCTCCGCGAAGCGAAGGCCCGCGGCTGCACCTGCATCGACGGCCTCGGCATGCTCGTCAATCAGGGGGTGATCGGCGTCCGGCACTGGACCGGCGTTTCCCCCGATGTGCCGGCGATGCGCCGGGCCCTCGCCGCGGCGCTGGGTGTCTCGATCGCCTGAGAATCTCCGTCCGTTTTCCTGCAGGAGTCTCCTCGATGTCACTTCGTGCGTTGGCCTCGATCCTCTCGATCCTCTGCCTCGCGGCCACGATCCCTGCCACCGCCGCCGAGCCGGCAAAGCTGGAAACGATCGACTCGCAGCCGTCGTGGATTCTCGAGAGCCCGCAGGTGCGCCTGGCGGTGACAAAGGTCGGCGGGCAGATGGCGCCGGTGACGTTCCTGCGGGATTCGGGGAAGCCGGTTCAGCCGTACCACATCAGCCCGTGGCAGAACGAAGGCTTGCAGGATCTGCCGGCGCCGGTGCTCACGGCACTGCGCGGGGATTGGTTCTGCCTCCCCTTCGGTGGCAACGGGGATGAGTTCCGCCATGAAAAGCATCCGCCCCATGGCGAGGTGGCGGGAGCGGAGTGGACCTATGTCGACACCAAGCACGACGGCAGCCGGCACACGCTCGTCCTCGCCTTCGAGCCGCAGGCCCGCCAGGGGAAAATCGTCAAGGAGCTGTCGCTCGTCGAGGGGCACAACGCCGTCTATTCGCGGCACATCGTCACCGGCTTCGCCGGCCCGGCCCCCTGCGGCCATCATGCCACGCTCGCCATGCCTGATGAGCCGGGGGTGTTTCGGGTGTCGACGAGCCCGATTGATTTCGGGATGACCAATCCCGCGCGCTTCAGCGACCCGACGAAGCGGGAATACCAATCGCTCGCGATCGCGGCCCCGTTCGCCGATCTGGCCCATGTGCCGCTCCTGGAGAAAGGGGCGGGCGATGCT
>Ga0194055_10002600_pt1 | contig 14217 bp, 16 predicted proteins | sample SepL449m_MetaG_FD_155482 | JGI IMG/M metagenome (GOLD analysis project Ga0194055, IMG submission 155482) | Anoxic zone freshwater microbial communities from boreal shield lake in IISD Experimental Lakes Area, Ontario, Canada - Sep2016-L442-9m | ecosystem: Environmental > Aquatic > Freshwater >... | reverse complement strand
ACAATGAATATTACCAGGTGATACAGCCCTTAAGAGACGTGTATGACAATATTGATTATACCTTAGAATCCTACCTTGAATTTAATAGTGAAGCGATCAATAATGGGGTTGAAAAAATAGCTCCAATTTCATTTTTACAAGACAGTGTCCACAAAATATACCAGGACAAGGAACTGATTGGTGGTTTTATGGTAAAAGAAAATAGTGTAGAAAAAAATAAATACTTCTACCCCGACAAAGTTTACAATGGCTATGATTCAACCAAGGTATTCCCTTTGGGTACTTATTATGCCAAACAACCCATTGTGCATGCCAGGGTCATTGAAGGAAAAATATTGGACCATCCATTTTCAATTAAAATTAACTACGTAAATAATTTAAAAACAATAAGCTTAGACGAAAAAATCATTATGGTTTTGGAAGGAAAGAAAAAACCTGCACAAATGGTATTGCTGGATAAAAATATTTCAAATCAACTGGTCAACCTATTATTATTAATAGCCTATAGTGAAATATTCCAAAGCCCTACTTAAATCAAAAAATTAAAATGCGTATTGTAAGTTATAATTTAAACGGAATCAGGGCTGCTATTAAAAAAGGATTGATAGATTGGCTAAAAGAAAACCCCATTGATGTTTTTTGTGTTCAAGAAACCAAAGCTGCAGCAACAGATATCGACATCCAATTATTTACTTCTTTAGGTTATCACGTGGCTTGGTATGCTGCACAAAAAAAAGGGTACAGTGGAGTGGCTATTTTTAGCAAAAAAAAACCTGACTTCATCACCTACGGCAATGGTTATACAATGAGTGATGCAGAAGGACGCGTAGTGCGTATAGACCTAGGCGATATAACGATTGTAAATGCCTATTTCCCTTCCGGGACCAGTGGAGATGAAAGACAAACTTATAAATACCAATGGTTGAAAGAATTTGATACCTTTCTACAAGCACTAAAAAAAACACGTCCCAATATTATAGTAGCAGGAGATTACAATATTGCCCATCAAGCCATCGACATTCACGATCCAAAAGGCAATAAAAAATCTTCTGGATTTTTACCTGAAGAAAGAGCTTGGATGGACCAATTTTTAAGTCAAGGTTGGGTAGATAGCTTTAGACATTTGAATCCAACGACTACGGGGGCTTATTCCTGGTGGAGTCAACGTTTCCCATCCGTAAGATTGCAAAATAAAGGTTGGAGAATAGATTATTTATGTGCTACCGAAACTTTATTGCCAGCCATTAAAACGGCTACCATACTACCTTTGGTAAAACACAGCGACCACTGCCCCATCTTACTAGAATTAAAAAAATAAAGCATGCAGGTATACAATATCAGTTTTCAAGTAAATGAATCCGTTGAAAGTGCCTGGAAAGCATGGATGAAAGAAACTTTTATTCCCATGATTCAAGCAACCGCTTGTTTTGAAGAAATTAAATGGTATCAATTATCCGTAAATTCCGATCAAGAACCCACTTATACCATGCAACTTTTTACCCCCCAACAAGACCAATTGCAAGCCTACCATGAATTACATGCAACCGCTCATTTAAAGGAGGTTCAACAGGCATGGGGCGAAAAATGCTTCTATTTTTGCACCCAAATGCAAATTGTGAATTGATTGTGGATAGTTTAAAATCGGGAAAACCGCCACAGGCCTATATTTCAGCCCTTTATTAATAAAACTCAATGGCAGTAAGACTCTCAAGCGTTTTTACACCACTGCATTAAACTAACAATTTTACCTTTTTTTAATGAAATCCTTACTATTTAAGGGTTTCAAGGGAAAAATAAAAATGAATTTTTAAAAAAAATATTTTTTCAATTGATAAAAGCTAATAAATTTGTTACATCGTTTTAAACTTATAAAAAACACATCTATGAACAAAGCAGAATTGATCGCTCACATTGCTGACAATGCAGAGATCGCAAAAACACAAGCAAATGCAGCAGTTGATGCATTTATCGAAGCAGTTACAAAAGCCTTGAAAAAAGGGGATAAAGTAACTTTAGTAGGATTTGGTACATTCTCAGTTTCTAAGCGTGCAGCTCGTATGGGCCGCAACCCACAAACTGGTGCTGCTATCAAAATCAAAGCTAAAAAAGTTGCTAAATTTAAAGCTGGTAAGGAATTAAGCGGCAAATTGTAATTTTTGCTCTAAAAACAGCTTAATACTAAGATTTTGAAATAAAACCCTCGTATGTGCGAGGGTTTTTTTATTTTTGCAGTTCAATCACCAATCAACAAAAAATAAGATCATGGGAAGAGGAGATAAAAAAACAGCTAAAGGAAAAAGATTTTTAGGTTCTTTTGGCAAAAGCAGACCACACAAAGTTAAAAGCACTACAACAGCTAGTACTAAAAAAACAACTGCCGTTAAACCAGTAGCTGCGCCTAAAGAGCCAGCGGCACCAAAAGCGCCTAAAGCAGAAAAAGCACCCAAAGCGAAAGCTTAATTCTTTGTAATAAAGACCCCAGATCATCGGGGTTTTTTTATTACCCCCTTTCGCATAAAGATGGTTACCAGTATATTATTTAACACCTAGTATCCTATGAAACGAATTTCGTTTTTTCTACTGTCTCAATTCATAGTCATTACGTCCATGGCGCAATGTTCTATTTGCACCAAGACAGCCGCCCAAATCGGACAAGAAGCTGGCAAAGGATTCAATGCAGGCATTCTCTATCTAGCCGCTATGCCTTTTGCCATCATAGGGTATGTGGCCATAAAATGGTGGAAACAGGAAAAACAATAATTCCTCCTTCATGAAAATACTTACATCCATTGCGCTTTGGCACAGAGTTTACAAATACAGTAAAAGCGATCAGGGTGAGTTTGCCTATATTAAAAAATCCATCCACCAAGGCGATCTTGTTTTTGATATTGGTGCACACAAAGCAGGCTATTTGTATTATATGCTACAACAAGCTGGCAAAGAAGGAAAAGTGGTTGGATTCGAGCCCCAAACAATCCTTCATACTTATTTACAAAAAATAAAAAAACTTTTCCATTGGGACAATGTAACCATTGAACATCTTGCTTTATCCAATACAACAGGGCAAACCCACTTATACTTGCCCACGGACGTACCTGGAAAATTAACTTCCCCAGGCGCTACCATCGTAGGGCATGAACAGGATGAAAATTTTAAAACTGCTGAAAAAGTAACCTTGTCTACCTTAGATGAATATTGTACACAATACCAACTTGTTCCTCAATTTCTTAAAGTGGATGTAGAAGGAAATGAATTGAATGTTTTCATAGGGGGAGCAGCCCTACTAAAAAAATTTAAGCCAAAAATTTTAGTTGAAATTGAAGCTAGGCATATTGGTAAAAAACAAGTAATGGAAACCATTCACTATTTAGAGTCACTGGGATATCAAGGAAAAATAATTGATGGGCTTACTTTAGTCCCTGTCGCTGAATTTACCTTTGAGAGATATCAAGATTTTAACAACAAAGCTACTTATTGCAATAATTTTATTTTCGAATAAGTATTAATAAAATTGTTGTGCAAATTTAAAAATATTAAAATTTGCTTTTTGGCATTCCAATGCTAATTTATTTTTAACCTGTGCTACATCCACTAAATTCATTTTGTGCGCTACTACCAATTGCATCACTTTATTCAATAACATTTCTTTTTTATTCAGACCCATGTTCAAGCTGTCATGATGCCGCTCAATGGCCAAAAGCAATGCAGGTATTCCTTCTTTCTCAGTAGCAACGGTACGAATTACTTCTGGCGAAGTTGAACTTGCATTTTCTGTAATCATTTGTTTTAAGTGGTTCGCAAATGCTTCTGCATTGGGGCGGTCACTTTTATTTACAACAAACACATTCGCAATCTCCATCAAACCTGACTTCATCATTTGCACGTCATCACCAGCTTCAGGAACCAACACGACCACTGTGGTATCTGCCAAAGCAGCCACTTCGACTTCCGATTGACCTACCCCCACCGTTTCTAGTAGGATATAATCAAAGCCAACGGATTGCATTAAAGTACATAAGGAAAGCATCGCGCTGTTGACACCGCCAAGATGTCCTCTGGCAGCCAAAGACCTAATGTAAACATTGGGATGCAAATACCAATCCTTCATACGAATACGATCGCCCAAAATGGCACCCTGATGAAAAGGAGAAGAAGGATCCACCGATAGCACTGCCACTTTTTTATTTGCTGCTACCCAATGAGCAATGAGTGCGTTAATGAGGGTGCTTTTCCCAGCCCCTGGAGGACCTGTTATTCCAATAATGGGTATGGGATGAGGCAATAAGCTTGCTAAAAAATGATCCGAGTCGTTTGTTTTATTTTCTAAGACCGAAACCGCTTTCGCCAATGATAGAAAATTTCCACTTGCCACCCCCAATGCAATGTCTGAAATGGTTTTCATGATGGATAAAATTAAGGTCTAATAATTTTATAATTTTTAAAATCAAATGGACGAATCCCAGTCAATTTTTCAAAATAATACAACACTTTATTTTTGAATGAAAATTTCTTTTTGGAAACATCTAAATCAATTGCCCAATTTTTTCTTACGATTCTATCTAACATCACTTTAGGATGCGTGCCTGTAAATTTTTCTAATGAATCAAATCCCGAAAAATCATAATAATCTGGGCTGGATTTAATTTTTTCCATCTGATCATCATCGTTCCAAAACACGCTACTCTCTTTTTGTTTTTTGCGCATTTGTTCAGGACTTTTCACCCAACCATAATGATACACTGTAGCATCTACACGTGCCACTGGTAATTTAGACTTGCCAATTCGAAAGCCTTGTGCATCTCTATAGGCAGAAATGATTTTATTGTTCCTAATGATTCTAATTTCATGTGCATACCATTTTCTGCTATCCCCTACATAATCATAGGTTCCATAAAAATGTTTGTATGTAAACAAAAGGCCTTGAACTTCGCTATCAAATGCATATTGTTCACAAGCGGCCCTAATGGAAGGATGATACTTTTCATGTATCACTTCATCTCCTTGAATGTAAAAAGCCCAAGTATATTGATCGCTTATTAATTGAAATGCTTTATTGGTTTCATCTGCTAAAACAGCACCTCCTTTTCTTAAATTTTTATCCCAAATGGAATGATGTATTTTAATTTTAGGATCGCCAATGGATTCAATTAATGCAATGGTCTCATCGGTAGAATCTCCAATTAAAACAATCATTTCATCCACCACTGGTAAGATAGACTTGATGGCCTCCACAATTGGAAAGTCGTTTACGACTGCATTTTTAATGATGGTAAACCCTGCAATTTTCATATCCACTTATTTTCTACATCAAATAACCGAAAACTTTTGCAACTTGCCTATTGTTTTAAGCAAACTTTGCTGCAAAGGGATTATTTTTGACCTACAAGCAAGGATATGTCTACTACCATTTGTTTTGATTTTGGAAACACCAGATTAAAGGCTGCTATTTTTATAAAAAAAGAGCTGACTGAAATACGTGTGCTTGAAAATGGTGCGCTTCAAGAAGTGGAAAGTTTATTACAAGAATTTCACCCAGAAAAAACAATACTTTCCTCTGTCATACATCATGACAAAGCCATCGAATCTTTGTTGGCGAAGCATTCAAAATTTCACTTATTGGGACCTGGCACTCTGTTGAATTTTACCACACCTGTGGGCAAACCTGAAACCATTGGAGCAGACAGATTGGCCATGGTAGCAGCAGCAGTGGATCAATTCCCAAAACAGCACAATTTAATTGTCTCCATGGGCACTTGTATCACTTATAATTTTGTGAACCATGAAGCTGCTTTTTTAGGAGGAAGCATCTCCCCTGGCATGTCCATGCGCTTTAAAGCCATGCATGAGCAAACCGCCTTACTTCCCTTAATTGACCCTTCTAACGACTTTACATTGGTGGGCTATGACACCAAAACCAACCTCTTAAGTGGCGTCATTCTGGGCATAGCAGCCGAAATAGATGGTATAATTAGTGCATATGAGGAGAAATATGCCAAATTTAACGTGCTATTAACCGGGGGGGACATTTGTTATTTTGTACCTCACTTAAAAAAGAGGATATTTGCCGACCAAAATTTAATATTTAAAGGACTCTATGCTATTTGCGAAAAAAATAATTAGGTTAATCCCCTTCCTTGGTTTTGTTTGTTTTTTAACCCCAACTCAGGCTCAGATCAATTCCCCATTTTCTAGGTACGGCTTGGGCAATGAAGTCTTAAACAATCAGAATGTAAATAGCCAGGCCATGGGTGGTTTTTCATCCGCCTATACGCCTAGTATGAACAGCAGTTTTGGCCAAAGTATCAATATCAACAACCCCGCTTCTTATGGTTATATTTATATGACCACTTTTGATTTGGGCATCAGCTTAACCAACAATACTTTAAAAAGTGCTACTCCAGTAGCTAGCTATACTTCTACCTATCTTGTTCCAAATTATATCGCCATAGGAATACCCATCAACAAAGCCAAAAAAATTGGTTTCGCTTTTGGATTAAGGCCGCTTACTCAAATCAATTACTCTTTAAATGAATTTAAAGTAATTTCTTCCGGAGATACCGTAGTCAATAATTACATTGGACAAGGCGGACTCAATCAAGCCTTCTTTGGTGTAGGTAAAGCATGGAAATATGTAAGCCTGGGTTTTAATACTGGGTATAATTTTGGAAGGAAAAAAATTGAAAATATTAAAACATTTCAATTCAATACAGACTCCACTTATTTTTACCAATCTTTATCAAGTACAAATACTTTATTCGGAGGTGCTTTTTTACATCTTGGATTGCTAAGTGAATTTCCCATATACACGATCAAGCGACCTAAACTAAACGAAAGAACCGAATATTCCATTAGCATTGGCGCGACTGCTACACTAGATCAAACCATGACCGGCCAACAAGACATTCTTCGCAATACAGGAAGTTATACGAGTACTGCAGAATCACCATTAGATACGGTCATAAGCAGTATTAATAATGCAGGAAAAATTATCCTACCAGCGCTTTACACCGGAGGTATTGCTTTGCATAAAAAGGAAGTGGGTGCAAGAGGTGGATATGATCAGTGGGTATTGGGTATAGAATATTCAAGTAGGTCCTGGAAAGACAAATATCTTTTTTATGGCCAGCAGGATGCTTTGTCAAATTCCTGGATGGTGAGAGTAGGTGCTCAATATTGTCCCAATGCTTATGAATATGAAAACTACTGGTCTACAGTTGTTTACAGACTTGGTTTTTATACGGGCAAAGACTATATTAATATAGATCACAATGGCCTCCTAGTTTCTGCCTTTACCACCGGGATGTCTTTACCGATTAGAAAATATCGTTCTTACGATTATCAATTTAGTTTGTTAAATTTAGCTTTACAATTTGGTCAAAGAGGCACAGGTGTAAATAATTATAAAGAGGGCTTTTTCCAATTCTCCGTGGGCTATAGCCTAAGCGATGTGTGGTTTAATAAACGCAAATATGATTAACAATTCATTGTATACTACATTTAAATTAGCAGTTGCTTGTATGGGTAGCTGCTTTTTTATGTTATCATGTGAAAACAATGTAAATGATGTAAAGGCTTTAAGTACCAATGAGGGTGGTGTTGATATCGGAAAAGAGGTGGCTATTTATATCAGCACCGATGGAAAAGTAAGTGCGAAGCTTACTGCCCCTTTCATGAAAAAATATTTACAAGACAAGGGCAGGATGATAGAATTCCCAAATACCATCAAAGCAGATTTCTATAAAGACAACTTAAATGTGGAAAGTAAATTAACTGCCAACTACGCAAATTATATTGAAAATGAAAACAAGGTTTTCTTAAGAGATGACGTGGTTGTATACAATATATTGGGGGATACCCTTTGGAGTAAAGAAATGTATTGGGATCAAAATACCAGTAAATTTACTACCGATAAAGATGTAATTGTAAAACAACACAATCCAATTGCAAAAATATATGGCAAGGGATTAGAGGCGAATCAAAATTTAACAGACATACATATTTTTAAACCGCAGTCAAATAGCTATGCAATTATTTCTGACACCAGTGGTTTAAATCCAAAAAAATAATCAATATGGAATACAGACAAATGGGAAAGACTGGCTTACAACTTAGTACTTTAAGTTTTGGTAGCTGGGTTACCTTTCACAAACAAATTAACGACAACGTTGCGGATGAATTGATGGGCATTGCTTATGATGCAGGAGTAAACTTTTTTGACAACGCCGAAGTATATGCGTTAGGGGAAAGTGAAAAAATGATGGGTCGTGTAATAAGTAAAAAAAACTGGGATAGGACTTCTTATGTTTTATCTTCCAAAGCTTTTTTTGGTTGGAGAGGCAAAGAAAACAAACCCAATCAAACGGGATTAAGCAGAAAACATTTGACAGAAGCCTGTCATGAAGCATTGCAAAGATTACAAACCGATTACCTTGATCTTTTTTACTGTCATCGTCCTGACAAATCAACACCCATTGAAGAAGTTGTTCGCACTATGAATACCTTAATTCAACAAGGTAAAATTTTATATTGGGGAACCAGCGAATGGAGCGGTGTTGAAATTATGGAGGCACACCATGTAGCGTCTGCCTTACATTTAATTGGACCTTCGGTGGAACAGCCTCAGTACAATTTGTTTGAACGTGAAAAAATGGAAAAAGATTACTTGGAGATTTTCAAAAATATAGGCATGGGCACGACCATTTGGAGTCCTTTGGCAGCAGGCTTATTAACAGGCAAATACAACGATGGGGTTCCAGAAGGTTCTAGGTTTCATATCGAAGGATTTGAGTGGTTGAGAGATCGTTGGTTGATGCAGGATAAAATTAATCGCGTTCAACAATTAGGCGCCATTGCAAAAGCATTAAAAGTGAGTACCGCTTCTTTGAGTATTGCCTGGTGTATTAAAAATGTAAATGTTACTACTGCTATTTTAGGAGCTACCAGCAAAGCACAATTGACGGACAACTTAACAGCCCTAGATACCGCCGCATTGCTTACTCCTGAAATTATGGAACAAATTGAAGGAATTGTAGAAACAAAACCAAAACTACCAGAATGGTAAATTACCATTTTGAATCCATTTAAAAAAGGATCATGCTATTGACACTTATTGCTTCTCTAATTTTGATAGGCTTTTTTTCGGGTTATGAAATTGGTTTTGTAAGTGCCAACCGATTAAGCTTAGAATTAAAAAAGAAACAAGGAAATAGAGCGGGAAAAATCATTGCTGGTTTTTTACTATCCCCTACTCAATTTATTGGCACTTGCTTAATAGGATTGAATATCTCTTTAGTGGTATTTGGTATTTTATTTGAACAGCTACTGGATCAAGTGTTATGGGAAAAATTACATTTAGGTGCTTATTCCGTATTACTTGGCAATACCCTTTTATCTACTTTGGTAATTTTACTTATTGGTGAATTGGTACCCAAAGCTATTTTTAAAGCGAGGGCCGTTGCCATGATTTCTACTTTTGCCCCCCTTGCACGATTTTTTCATTTGCTTTTTAGACCCATCACTATTTTGTTAGTGAATTTAGCTCAATGGGTTTTGCGTACCATTTTTAATGTACAAGTAAGCAATAAAAAAGAAGCTTTTACCAAAATAGATTTGGCTCATTTTGTACAACAAACAAAGCAGCAACAAGAACAACAGGATTTAAATACCGATTTATTTGAAAATGCATTAAGCTTGCCTGATATTAAAATAAGAGAGTGCTTGGTGCCAAGAACAGAAATTATTGGAGTAGAATTAAGTACTTCTATCGCCTCCTTAAGTGAAATGTTTATAGAAACAAAATTAAGCAAGCTTATTGTGTATGATGAAAGTTTAGATACTATTGTTGGGTATGTACATCAACTCGATTTGTTTAAAAAGCCAACCAGTATCTCCACCATATTGCATTCCATTCCTTTGGTAACCGAAAGTATGAATGCTGCCGATTTAATAAGCTTGTTTTCAAAAAAGAGAAAAAGCATTGCCTGGGTAGTAGATGAATTTGGAGGCACTGCTGGTATTGTGACAATGGAAGATGTATTGGAAGAAATTTTCGGAGAAATTGAGGACGAGTATGATGAGCAAGAATTGCTGGAAAAAAAGATGAGCGAAAGCGAGTATTTGTTTAGTGGACGTTTAGAATTAGATTACTTATATGAAAAATATGGCATAGATTTTTCAGCAGATGCTGCTGAAACCTTAAGCGGCTATTTGATACATCAACATGGGTCGATTCCCATGCCCAGGAGCATTATCCATTTGAGCCATTTTGATGCCGAAATATTGGCTGTAAGTACTACCCGCATTGAAAAGGTTAAAATAACCATTCGCTAATAATTTTCTAATTTTGGACCCCTCTTTTGACCCAGAACCCTTAACTTTAGCCCTCATTGAAATTAATTCATGGCACTATTTGACCGATTTAAAAAAAGTGATGATTCAGAGATGTCTTTCATCGATCATCTTGAAGTATTAAGAGGAACCATTGTACGTTCTTTATCTTCTGTATTAATTACCTCCATCGTAATATTTATCTATCGCGATTGGATTATGGACAAAGTAATTACCGGTCCACTGAATTCAGACTTTATCACCTACAAGGCATTTTGTAGCTTAAGCCATTGGTTGCATTTAGGTGATTCCCTTTGCATGCCTCCTGTAAAAGTATCCTTGCAAAGTACCACTTTTGGAGGTCAATTTTTAAGTAGTATTAGTATGGCATTTGTAGGAGGCTTAATTGTCGCCTTCCCTTATATATTTTACCAAATATGGTCATTTGTAAAGCCTGCATTAAAAGAAAAAGAAGTAAAAAATACCAGGTTTATGATTTTTTGGGTGTCTTTCTTTTTTTTCATGGGTGCTGCATTTGGCTTTTTTGTGTTAGGACCATTTACTTTTAATTTCTTAGCGGGTTTCCAACTGGGTACCAAGGGGGCCATTACCACCATTCCTACCTTTGCAGATTATTTAGACAATTTAACCAACCTAATTTTAGGTTGTGGCATTGCCTTTGAATTACCTGTCATCGTTTTTCTATTAACCAAAATTGGACTCATCACGCCTAAATTTTTAACCACTACGCGTAAATATGCAGTGGTGATTATTTTGTTTGTGGCGGCCTTTATTACACCAAGTCCAGACTGGTATAGCCAAACCATTGTATTTATTCCTTTATATACCTTGTTTGAATTTAGCATCTTTGTTTCAAGATGGGCCCATAAGTCTGTTAAGAAATCAGAAGAAGAATGGGATTAATAAAGATCCTTTAAATAAGGAGACAAAGTAATAATCGATATTTTATACCAATAAAATAAAAAATATGTCTTTTGTATTTGATAGTAGCAAACCCATTGCCTTAGGAGCTGACCATGCTGGTGTTGATTATAAAAATGCCATCAAAACTTGGTTAGAAGAAAAAGGCTACACAGTCAAAGATTTTGGAACCTATACTTCCGACGCTGTGGATTACCCCGACTTTGCACATCCTACCGCTAGTAGTGTAGAAAACAAAGAGGCTTCTTTCGGAATTTTATTTTGTGGCAGTGCCAATGGCGTTGCCATGACAGCAAACAAACATGCAGGGGTTAGAGCAGGTATATGCTGGTTAACCGAACTGGCCGAACTTACCCGTTTACACAACGATTCAAATATTATTTGTATCCCTGCAAGATATGTAGCATTAGATTTGGCCAAAGAAATGATAGAAAAATTCATGACTACTCCATTTGAAGGAGGAAGACATCAAAATAGAGTCAATAAAATCACTTGCTAGCAAAAGCAGCAAATTAAAAACCAATTTTTATCATTAAACAAATAACCATGCGTAAATTATTATTTTTACCAGTTTTACTTATTTGTGCTTTAACTCAAGCGCAAACCATTGATGCAAGTACTGCAGCAAAAGCAATTACAGCAGCGGGATTAAAAGACCACTTAAGTATCATTGCTGGTGCAGAAATGCAAGGAAGAGAAACTGGAACAGAGGGAGAAAGAAGAGCAGCCGCCTATTTAATAAGTCAATATAAAAAATTTAAGTTAAAGCCAGGAAACAATGGCGCTTATACTTTGCCTTTTAAATTGTACCAAGACAAAGTAGTAAGCTCTGAGTTAAAAGTAAATGGAGAACCGTATACCCTAGACAAAGACTATTGGGTAAATGCCTCCAATGTGCCTCAAAAATCTTTAAAAACCAACGCAGTTATTTTCGTAGGCAACGACTTTAATGACAAATCTACGGTGGATGTAAAAGGAAAATTATTAGTCGCTACTGAAAATAAAGAAAGAAGCATGATGAAAATTATGGCTGCTCAAAAATTAGGAGCACTAGGAATTATTATTATTGCCAATAACAATCCTACCATGGCAAGCAATTTGACAGGTAGATTAAGTTTAACAGCACCAACTGCTAATTTTGTAAGTATGACTGTCACTAAAAGTGTAGGGAGTCGTTTATTGGGAGGTAGTAAAGATTTTTCAGATCAAGAATTAGCGGATGTGCCTAAGGGTGTTTACAGTACCACTATTGATTGGGCTACGGAGCGCAACACTAGCGAAGTGCCAAGTGCCGATGTTATTACCATTTTGCCAAGCAAGGAAAAAACAGACGAATACTTATTTATTACAAGTCATTATGATCACTTAGGCATGAAAGATGGTGTGATTAATTATGGTGCGGATGATGATGGTTCGGGCACTACCAGTGTGGTAGCCATTGCCAATGCATTTGCAGAAGCCACCAAAAAAGGATTTAGCCCTAAGCGCAATATTGTATTTATGAATGTGTCTGGCGAAGAAAAAGGATTATTGGGTTCTAGATATTACAGCGAACATCCTGTATATCCTTTGGAAAAGACAACAGCCGATTTGAATATTGACATGGTAGGAAGAATTGATCCTACTTACAAAGGAGATTCAATGAACTATGTATATGTGATTGGTGAAGACAAATTAAGCAGCGATTTACAACCTATTACCGATAAGATCAATGAACATTATCATATGGAATTAGACAGAAGGTTCAATGACCCAAAAGACATTAACCGTTTTTATTACCGCAGCGACCATTTTAATTTTGCTGCCAAAGGCGTTCCAGTAATTTTCTATTTTAATGGCACCCATAGAGATTACCACAAACCAACTGACACAGTTGATAAAATCAATTTTGACTTGATGGAGAAGAGAGTAAGAATGATTTTTGAAACTGCCTGGGAAATGGCCATGAGAGAAGACATGTTAAAAAGAGACATGCCTTTGAATATGCCTGCAGGGAGATAAAATAGTAGGCCCTTCATTTTTAATTAAATATTGATTCCTATTTAAATAAATCGACGCCCTCATGAACGAGGGCGTCGATTTATTATAGTTTTCTACTGGCCTAATATATAAGCAAATATCAATGGCACCACAATGGTGGCATCGCTTTCCACTATAAATTTAGGTGTGTGTATGTCTAATTTACCCCAGGTAATTTTTTCATTGGGTACCGCTCCCGAATAAGAACCATAAGAAGTAGTGCTATCACTTACTTGACAAAAATAACTCCAAAAAGGAACGTCATGCCATTCTAAATCTTGATACATCATAGGTACGACACAAATTGGAAAGTCACCTGCGATACCGCCACCCACTTGAAAAAATCCTACACCCTTGCCACCACTATTTGCACGGTACCACTCAGTTAGTTCCACCATGTATTCAATACCATTTTTAACCGTAGAAGCTTTTAATTCTTTCTTGATCACATAGCTCGCAAATATATTTCCAGTGGTGCTGTCTTCCCAACCTGGCACTACGATAGGAATATTCTTTTTTGCTGCAGCCACAATCCAGCTGTCTTTAGGATCAATCTCATAATATTGCTCTAACTCACCACTCAATACCACTTGGTATATAAACTCATGTGGAAAATAGCGCTCTCCTTTTGCTTCCGCTTGCTTCCAATATTTCACTATGTGTTTTTGCAATCTTCTAAAGGCTTCTTCTTCTGGGATACAAGTATCTGTTACCCGGTTGTAGTGATTTTCTAATAAGTCCCACTCATCTTGCGGAGTGAGGTCTCGATAATTGGGTACTCTCTTGTAATGGCTATGGGCTACCAAATTCATTACATCTTCCTCCAGGTTTGCACCAGTGCAACTAATAATAGCAATTTTATCCTGACGAATCATTTCAGCCAAGCTAATGCCCAATTCGGCAGTACTCATTGCTCCAGCTAAACTTACC
>Ga0194055_10002599_pt1 | contig 14222 bp, 15 predicted proteins | sample SepL449m_MetaG_FD_155482 | JGI IMG/M metagenome (GOLD analysis project Ga0194055, IMG submission 155482) | Anoxic zone freshwater microbial communities from boreal shield lake in IISD Experimental Lakes Area, Ontario, Canada - Sep2016-L442-9m | ecosystem: Environmental > Aquatic > Freshwater >... | reverse complement strand
GTGCGGGAGCCTGTGGGGCGGGCTTGCTCTGCTTCGCCGGACGCCGATCCGCCGGCGAGCGTGCGACCGAGGAGATACTGAAGGAGCCGCGCGCGGACGGGTTTCTCGAGCACATGCGCGGCGCCGAGGAGATACGCCTCCTCTTCCCACGGGCCGGAGCCGGGGCCGGAGAAGGCGATGAGCGGACAGTCCGGATCGAGCGAGCGGATCTCGGCAATAGCCCGCGTCGCGACGCCGTCCGAATGTTCCAGATCGAGGATGATCGCATCCACCGCGCCACGCCCGAGAAGGGAGGCTGCTGCTGCGGGATCATCCTTCGCGATGACGCGGAACGCACCGGGATTGATCGCCGCTTCGATGGAGGCGGCGAAGGAAGCCTGCGCGGTGATGACGAGGAGGGTTTGCATGAGATCAGGCTTCGCTATCAGTAAGAACCGGAGCGTGCGGCACTTTTAATATCTTATGGCGGTTGGGGAGGTCGAGGCTGACGACGGTTCCTTTTCCGACCTCGCTGGAGACACCGAGACTGCCGCCGTGCAGCGAGGCGATCTTGCGGCAGATCGCAAGGCCGAGGCCGAAGCCGCGATCCTCGTCGCCGGTTTTTTTGGTCGTGAAGTACGGCTGGAAAATGCGGTGGAGATTTTCCGAAGGGATGCCGCTGCCGTGGTCGGTCACGCGGACGCGGAACCAGTCGCGCTCGGCGTCGGTCTTCAGGAGGCGGCTGATCTCGACGTCAATGCGCCCGCCGGGCTGCGAGGCGTCCACGGCGTTTGCGATGAGATTGCTGATCAGGCGGCGGATGAGGACGCGGTCCATTTCGACGAGGACATCCCCGGCGAGGCGGAGCGAATACTCGATCTCCTTGCCCTTGCGCGGATTGTGCCGCGCGAATTCGACAACTTCCTGCACGAGCATGTCGAGTCGGCCGGTCTGCAAATCGGGGCGGAGGTTTTCCGAGAAAAAGAGGGCCTCGCGGATGTAGTCGCGCATCGTCTGGATATTGCGGATGGCCACGGGAGCGAGATCGGTGCGCAGCATTTCCGGCGACACGCCCTCGGTGAGGAGCTGGAGCAGCGTCCAGACCGGCGTGGTGAGGTTGTTCAGGTCGTGCGCCATTCCTTGCGACATGCGGCCGAGGAGTTCGAGTTCCTTGGCTTGGAGGAGCTGGTCCTTGAGGGAGACCTGGTTGATGACGAGGGCGACGTTCGTCGTGAGTTCGGACAGGAGCTCGGTGTCGGTCCGCGTGAAGGTGCTGCCGTTTCGCTTCTCATCCACGACGAGGATACCGAGGGGCTGGCGGCCCACGATGAATGGAAACGCCAGCACGCCCGGCACCCCTTTGGTCTGCTCCCTGGCAGCAACTTCAAATGGATGATCACCATGGTCGTAACCACTGCGGAGGCTGAGGAAGTCCCTGCCGGTCGTGAAAAAAAACTGGAACAGCGCCGAATCGTTCGTGAGCTCCGGGATCCGCGCGGTATCGGATCCCGGATAACTGCGGGCGAGGGAAAATGCGCGGCTGTTTTCATCCCGTAGGATGAGCGCGTAGCCGCGCAGATCGAGGGTTTTCACCAGCAAGGCGTGGAGATCGGCGAGCAGTTCGGCGAGTTCCGTGTGCCACCTGCTTTCTTCGATGAACGCCCGGACCTTGTCCTGGTACTCGAAATGATCGCCCATCAGCCGGCGTTCCAGCGATTCAGGACCAGCGCCCAGCAGCTTCGGCATAAAACGAGAGGCAGTGAATCCGCTGGCCAGCAACACCGCAAGGGATGCCCAAAATGCTGTCGGCGACGGTTCAAAACTGGATTTCTTGCCGGAGCAAAACTAGCCAGTGATTACAGAGTAAAATGGGCGAGAATGGGGGGCCAGAGGTCCTTTGGAGGATGTTCGAGAACCCAAAAGCGGAGATTGGGATGGTGGAGGAGGGTGACGGACTTGCGGAGGGTCGCAGAGATTTCGTAGTTTTGGCCTTCGAAGTCGATGGTGTGGTCGTTGTTCACGCGGCGGGTGGAACGAAGCGAGAAGTGGAGATCGAGCAGTGCGGCTGGAGGCGTGGGGCGCATACGGCTTTCGCGGGAGAGGGACTGGGCTTGCCATATCTCGATGGGGATCGCGGCGAAGGATCGGTTCACGGTGCGGTTCTGGCGGGCGATTTCCATTTGAAGGATGTCATCGGCCTGGCGCCAGGTTTGGGCGCGGGCATGGGCGAGCAGGGTGACGAGGCGTTTTTGGAAGGTGCCGAAGCGGCGCTCGATTTTGCCTTTGGCCTGGGGAGTTGGGGCGACGAGATGTGCGACGCCCAAGGCGCGCAGGGCGCGTTGGAATTCGCTCTTGGGATCGCGGTGGTCGGCGCTGGAGCTTGGTCCGAAGAGGCTGAGGGCATCGGTATAGACGGCCTCGGGCAGACCCCAGGTTTCGAAGGTCAGGCGGAAGTGCTCGAAGTGGTTCCAAGTGGTGTCGGAGTCCACGAAGCGGCCGGCGAGGTTGAGGCCGGAGTGGTCGTCGACGGTGAGCAGCAGGGTCTGCTTGGAGGCGGCGGGCCACCATTGGTGGATGGAACTGTCGTGCTGCCAGAGTTCGCCGATGCGCGCGCGGCGGAAGCGCCGGTAGACACGAGGCTTGCGCTGTGGGGTGGGCACGAGGTGGGCGTAGTGTGCCTTGACGTGGGCCTCAACCGATGAGCGGGCGCGGACCACGCCACAGAGCCGATCGAGTTCGTCGGCGACCAACTGGTAGTTGGGCGGGTTCTGGAGCGGCAGGAACTCCTCCAGAAAGGTTTTGCTCTCCGGTGGCCAGTCGCCGCGCCGGTCGCCACCACTGGCCATCGGCTCGTAGCCGTCGCGCAGCCTCAGGAAAGCGCTCCGGAGCTGATAGAGCCGGGCACGGCTCACGCCCAGATGCCAGGCGGCGGTTGCGGCGTCGAGCGACCCCGAGTTGAAGTCACTCAGGACACGACGGACAAACTCGGCGGGCTGGCGGTGGACAAGCTGCTTTTTTTCATAGCGGGCACCATCGCCGCGCCCGCCGATCCGCGGCAACGCCCGATGACCGCCCGCAGGGCTGCCTGGCCGCAGCCTCTCCGTCGGCCTCCGCTACGCTCCGGCCTCCTGCGAGGCTGCGGCCAGGCAGCCCTCAAAAATGCCCCTTCAGCCCCTTCAGATTCCAGTTTTGTTCCGTCTCCGTCCAGTTTTGAACCGTCTCTGTCTAGTTTTGTTCCGGCCCCGACAGGGATGCCCAAAATGCAAACGGCGTAATCGCACCTTGCGGCGCGACGAGCGAAACGACGATCATCAGGACAAACCCGATCAGAATGAGAAACGCGAGGCGCATTCCATGCGCTGCGAATCTCGACAGGCCCACATGAACATCCAGCAACTGATGCTGCAGCACGCTGAAACCGACAAGGATGCCGTAACAGATGGCAGACAGGCTGCCGATCGGAAAAATCGGCGTGTCGAGGACGGGGTAACGATACACACCGAGAATTGGGAGAATATCGTTCGTGCCTCCGGCGATAAGGATGCCGGTTGCCCAGAGCAATGAGCGGATCTGTCCCTGACGGAACCGCGTCGCGCTGCCCTTGGCTCGCCATAAGAAAACGAGCGTCAGGATCGCTGATACGGCATAGAAGCCAGTGTAAACAAAAAATGCGGGGCCGCCCACGCCGTACCAAGCATAGCCAGCGTTGCGAACATCCGAAATAAACAGGGGCGTAAACAAGGTCCCGGTCAGACACACACCCGCACCGTAGGCGAAACGCACGAGCGCCGTTCGCTGGAGATTGCAAACATGTACACAAAGGTGCAGGCAGGCTGATAGGCAGAAAAATGACACCGACCTGAAGAAAGCGTGCCCAGTCCAACGCTGCTTCCGGACTTGCAACGCGGAACATGACGAACGTGCCGAGATTCCAGATCGTAATCGAGCCCCCCCATACCATGTACGCGAACTTCAACGAACCCTGGACTCCAGCGCGCAGGACGGTGAACGACAGCAGCGCATTAAGCACCGCCGCCGCCAATGGTACATACGCGGCGATGGTCATGCCCTTGGCCGGTAACGACGCAAAGTCAGACAGGCGTTCTTCCCTCCGAAGCCTGCGCTGAGATTCAGCGCGACATCAATGGGATAGGGGCGCGACTCGAACGGCACGAGATCCACGTCCCATCCGTCGTCCGGCACAGTCAGATTGGTCGTCTTTGGAATCACCTGGTGGTAGATCGCCAATACGCTGGCAATGGTTTCGATCGCGCCGGCCGCAGCCAGCAGATGGCCGGTGACACCTTTGGTCGAACTCATCGCCAGCCGCTTGGAATGCACGCCGAAATGCGCCTTGATCGCCTTGATCTCCGCCTTGTCGTTCGCCGTCGTCGCCGTGCCGTGGGCATTGATGTAACTCACCTCCGAGAGATTCACTCCGGCATTGCGCAGGGAATTCTCGATCGCCTTCCGGATCCCGATGCCTTCCGGGTGCGGAGCCACGCTGTGAAAGGATTCGCACGCGCGACCGTGGCCGGCGACCTCCGCATAAATGCGGGCACCACGCGACAACGCATGGGTGAGTTCCTCCATGACAACAAAACCTGCGCCTTCGCCGAGCACAAATCCATCGCGCGTCACGTCAAACGGCCGCATCGCAGTCTCGGGTTTCTCATTGTGTGTGGTCATCACTTTCGTCTGACAAAACGCGCCCCACAGCGGCGCAAGGATCGGCGCCTCGGAACCGCCGGCGACCATCACATCCACTTCGTCGTCCTGGATCAGGCGGAGCGCATAGCCCATGACGTCGTTACCGGACGCGCTGCCAGAACTGTACGTGCATGCGTGGCCGCGGATGTCCAAGTCGAGCGCGATTTCGCCCGCACCGGCACCCATGTAGCCGTTGATCAATGTGAAAGGGCTGATGCCCCGGTACCCGCGCTCCTCGAACGAGGGCATTCCATTCAGCCACGATTCAATCCCGCTCACCGAGGTGCCCTCGATGACACCCACCCGTTCCGGGTCGCCAATATCTGCGACCCGCGTGGTCTGCGTCGCATCCAGCAGCGCCTGCTTGGCCGCGGCAATCGCGTATTGGATCGCCATGGCGAAGCGGCGCCCTTTTTTGGGATCGGTATATTTTCCGACATCAAAATCGCGCACCTCCGCGGCAATGCGGCTTGGGAACGGCTTCGCGTCGAACCGCGTCAGCGGCCCCGCACTACTGCGTCCATCGCGAATGCTTTCCCAAAATGTCACCAGATCCTTTCCGTTGGGCGCGATGACCCCCATTCCGGTCACCACCACACGCCGTTTGCAATCAGCGCCGCTCACTCTGTCCCCCTTCCAGATGGCAGGATCGCCGGTGTGTCCCGCATGTATTTTCCGTAAGCATCGCCGAACTGCGCGAGCAAGGCACGTTCCTCGATGCGCACCCTCGCAATCAGCGTCGGCGTGAATATCACGAAAACCACGGCGAGCGTGAACCACGCGTTCAGGATGAGCCCGATGCCGAGCAGCTCGAGAATCATCGAAAAATACACCGGATGCCGCGCGTAGGCAAAAGGCCCGCTCGTCACAAATTCATGCCCCTCACGCATCTCCACATGCAGGCTCCAAAATTTCCCGAGCGCCCGGATTGCCGCACGGCGGATTGTAAATGACGCAAGCGAACACACGCACCCCACGGCCATCGTCGGCCACCAGAGCATCGAGCCCCGCAGAAAAAATTCCGCCAGTCCGCCACCGATGATCAGGATGCCGCAAAGCATGAACAGCATGAACGTCACGCCCTCGCGACGCTTCCCGGCGACGACATCCCTCTTCGTGGACACCTCCGCCATTCGCGCGAGAAAAAACCCTGAGGCGACGACTGGCGGGACGATATGGGCGATATCAATGGTCATGGGCTGGGGGGAAATCTGCGCCTGCTAAAAAAAACACGCAAGCGACGAACCAAAACATCGCAAAAAATCGGGGTCCGCACGGCCCGCGTGCGGAACGAAACCCGTCGGGTTTGGCCGCGCTCCATCATCCCGGAGGCCATGCGAGCGCCCTGCCGGCAAGCAGGTGGATGTGGAGGTGCGGCACGCTCTCACCGGCATCGCGGCCGTTATTGATCACCACGCGGTAGCCGCTCTCCAGCACGCCGAGCTTTGCCGCGATCCCGCGCGTCGCGAGCAGCATCCGCCCGAGCAGATCCGCGTGCGAGGCATCCGCCTCGGCAAGGCGCACGACGCACTTGCGCGGCACGATGAGGACGTGCACGGGCGCCTGCGCATGGGTGTCGTGAAACGCAACGAAGTCCTCCGCCTCGTGGATGATCTTCGCGGGAATCTGGCCGGCTGCAATTTTTTCAAAGATGGTCATACTGGTCACGTCACGTGGAGGAAAAGATCCCGCGCACGGCCCGTCCCGGCATCCCCGAGCATGTGTGCCGTGTGCCTGCGGGCAAAGGCAACGATCTCAGCGCGCAGATCATCGCACCCGCTGCTCCAGTGCCTGCGCTGCCGCAGCAGCTTCACGCACTGCCCGAGGCTATGCAGTTCGCAATAGCTGCCGCCCGTGCGGAGCACCTCGCGCAGCCGCGAATCCAGCGCCGCGAAGAACGCCAGCTCGAATCCGTTCCCCGCCTGCTGCGCGATCTCCACGAGCGAGATCCGAGCAAAGGGCGACGCCTCCTCGAAGCACACGCCGATCTCCGGAAAGCCGATCGCCTTCAGCGCCTCGCGCACCGCGCGCGTGAATGTGTCCGCCGACATCGCCGGCCGATCCGTGAGCGTGCGCAGCCACTCATGCACGCTCTCCGCGACATGCGGCGCGAGCGGCCAGTCCGTATGCCCCGCCCGTTTCGCCGCAAGCGAGAGCACCCGCGCCAGCCACCCGCGGTCGAACGCAATCGCGCGCCGGTCGCGCAGCACGATCACCGGCAGCGCATCGCGGAACCCGATCATTTGAAAAGCTCCGGCTGGCCGCTCCCCTTCTTCGGCCTCTTCTCCAGCTTCTGGATCTCGTGGATGAATTCCCCGATGTCCTGAAAGTGCCGGTACACACTCGCATACCGCACATACGCGACCTCGTCCGTCTCGTGCAGCGCCATCATCACCTTCGCGCCGATCACATGGCTCGGCACCTCGCGCCGAAACTCCATCTGCAGCTCATGCATGATGTCCTCCGCCACCTTCTCCAGCGCCTCCGTGCCGACCGGGCGCTTCTCGCACGCCTTCAGCATTCCCGCGAGCAGCTTCTCCTTGTCGAAAGGCTCGCTCCGCCCGTCCCGTTTCGCCACGCGCAATTCCGACCGCTCGATCTCCTCGTAGGTCGTGAACCGCTGCGCACACTCCAAGCACTCGCGGCGACGACGGATGCTGCGCCCGTCTTTGGAAAGGCGCGAATCAATGACCTTGTCCTCCAAGCTACCGCATTTGGGGCAATACATCAGATTGTGGAAAGTTGCATCGGTTCAGCCTCCTTACCACAAGCGATGGATCGGTCAACGGCAAACGCGCACGCATCATCTCACGGAAGGAACGCTTCGGCACCCGACGCAGCCGGAACCTCTCCGACTTCCCCGAACCCTCGGATTCGATGCACGGCGAAAGAATCCTCCACCGCCCATCGGAATCGGCACGCGAAATGCTTTTTCTCACAATTATAAGACCGTGACACGCTCCCCTTCCATCCAGCCAGATTCAGGCGCAGCAAGCAACCCGCCATCTGCTAATCGCCTCGGCATGCTCAGACGCCTGCGAAGCTGCGCCGGGATCCTGCTCATCGAGGCGGTCGTCGCGGCCGCCGCCCTCGCCCTGGTCATCGTCGGTGCCTCACAAGCCCTCTTGATCGCAAACCGGATGGCGGCCACGTCAAGGATCCTCACGGCTGCCCGCTCGGTCGTGCAGCGGAACATTGACACCGCCCTCACCACCACCTTCACGCAGGCCTCCACCCCGGCCATCCTCGCGACCACCGGGGCCAACGGAAGTGTGTGGGACGACGACGGAGGTGCAGATAACATAGTCCAGATCTCCGTCCAGGATAACAACACGGCAGTCGTCGCATCGGGCGTGCTCACCCGCACCGTCGTCGCGCTCGCCAACGCCGACAACGCCGTCGTCCTCCAGGTCACATTCAGCCTGACCTATACCTACCGCGGGCGGACGGACACCGTCAGCATGACCACCATCAGGGCCAGAGATGACTAAAATGAAGACCCTCCACCACTATCGCAGCCAATCGGGCACCACTCTCGCAGAAACGATGGTCTATGCCCTCATAGGCATCATCATCTCCTGCATTGCGTACACCTTCCTCACAAGCACCACCCAGCTTTACGCAAAAAACCTTTCCCTCGTCCACTCGCATTCCGATATGCGGTCCGTGCTGGATCGGACCTTGAACAACATGCAGCGGGGCAATAGCCTTCCCGTGCTCATTGATACCAGCGGTGCCGTGGTCGCCACGCCTCCCTCCGCGGGACTCTACTACGATTCCTACCGGGGTGATCCCTACGTAATCACAAACCCTTCCGGCAACGGCCTGGCAGCAGGAACCACCACCGCCATCCTTACCTCCTCGATGTCGGCGCTTGCATCGCCACCTGCTCCGGCAGTCGGTGATGCGATCATCATCAGCAATCCGGGCGGCGATGTAAGGGTGCGGCTCACTGCTTGCGTCGCGGGCACATTCGATTCAACGAATAATCGACAGCCATACACAGTGACATTTGCAACCGCCCTTGCGTCAGCGATCAGTTGGACCTCCGCTGAAACCCGCACAGCAACTCTGGTTCACCGCGAAGCATTTCTAGTCGTGCCAGTCAGCGGATATTCCGAACTCCGCTACTTCAAGGACTTCGAGCCCATCCCAAACGCCGCAGGGCTTGCAAACTCCGCGAACTATACGGTCATAACAAAACAATTGAGCGTCCTCACCGGTGAAATGACCCCGTTTTCAATCGCAACCGTGGGCACGGATAAGATCGTAAAAGCCAGCTTCTTCGCCCGTTGCACTGACTACAGCACGTACCTGAACAACCGTCAGGCAAACGAGTTTAACACCTTCGTCCGAGTCAATACCTCCCTGTCCTCGCGGTTGCGCCCACAGCAGTAATCCCAATCCAGCGCCATGAAAACCTGCGTCACCACTCCTGAAAATACCATTCGCGACTGCCACTCACTTCGCGCAAAACCACTGCGAGGCAAATCTCAGGGCGGAAGCACCATCCTTCTGGTGATGCTGATCATCACCATTGTCACCGCCGCCGTCGGGATCGCATTTGTCGTCACAAACGCCGGGCAACGCATGGGAGCGCGGGCGAGCGCCTACATCACAGCGGAACGGGTCGCAGACGGAGCCGTCGAATACGGCTTCGGGATCTGGAAGCAAAGAGTGTTCATGAATAACGGCGCGATTACCACCGCAGCCGCCAACAATGCCGTCACCGCCCCCCTCCCGACCGGCTTCCAATACGACACGGTTGCCAACAACGGCCCGCTCGCCTTCACAGCCACGGATGCATACGGAGCGCCATCCTCCTTCCCGGTTCCCACCGTCGTCAGCATGCTGAACTACCCCGGCTGGAAAGGATACTCGTTCAACTACCTCGTAAGCGCGAAAGTGAAGTCCACAAACCAGTTGGGAGGCCAAGTCACCGCAGGCGTCCGCCGTCGTTTCCAATACGTTGAAGTTCCCATCTTCCAGATGATGTTCTTCTTCAATGATGATCTCGTGATATACAAACCCGCCACGATGACGGTCGGTGGGCTGGTGCATACGAATGCAAACCTCTACCTGAGCCAGCAGAACGGACTTACATTTAACAACAATGTCTCCTACGCCGGAAGTTATTCGGCGACCACGATTCCGCCTTATGGCGCTACCTACTCAGCATGGAGTTCCTCCGACCAGCCGCCGACCCTGAATGGCGCGCTGACGCAGGTTCCTGTGGCCGCACCGCTGGGCGTCTCGATGATGTCGCTCTTCAACACTGCCGACACCAACCCGAATAACGACGGGTTCCAGGAGATCATCCAAATGCCCAATGCGTCATATACCGACCCGCCGGAGATCTCACAGCGCCGTATGTCCAACAAGGCGGGCATCGTCATAAACATCAGCGGGACTACCGCCACGCTCACCCTGCAAAACGGCACAGTGGCGACCGCCGCGCAGCAGACGGCGATCAAGGCCGCCTTCACTGGAAAGACCACTCTGTATGACCAGCGCGAAGGTAAGACGGTGGATGTCGCTAATATTGACGTCTCTCTTCTCACACCCGCATTGAATGCGCTTGGTGCTGCAAACTTCAATTCTGTGCTCTATATCGTGGACACGACCACCGTCTCCGGCACCTCTCCAAACCCGAAGACGGTCCGGCTCAAAAATGGCGGCGTCCTGCCAGATGCCGGGCTGACTATTGCCAGTCAAAATCCAGTTTATATCCAAGGTGACTATAACACCGGGACCAGCGCCACGGTGCTGCCGACCGCTGTTCCTGCGAACTCAACCGGAAATCCCTCGGGCACCGACAGTCCGACGGCGCCGGGATATACCCGCAAGGCATCTTCCGTGCTTGGGGATGCCGTGATGTTTCTGTCCAATTCGTGGAACGATGCCAACTCCTCACTGAGCCTTAGCAGCCGGACTGCGAGCAACACGACGTACAACACGGCGGTCCTGTCCGGCTTCCTCCCGTCGGGATATACGAACCCCTCCGGCACGCAATACGGCTACTCGGGCGGGGCCAACAACTTTCCCCGCTTCCTTGAAACGTGGTCCAGCAAGACATGCACTTACACCGGGTCAATGGTTGAGCTCTTCCAAAGCCAGACCTTCACCGGCGCATGGGGTCTGGGAAACATCTACGCCCCGCCGACCCGCCGATGGAATTTCGACAACAACTTCCTGAACAATGCGCCCCCCGGAAGCCTTATCTGCGTGGTCTATTCCCGCGGCACCTGGTCCAAATTCTAACCTCCTCCATAATGAAAACAGCTATCGTAACACTCATTGCCTTGGGCACGTTTTCCGCATCCGCCCTCGACCTGACTCCAAACTTCGCAGCAATTGATTCGGACGGCGTGGTGCTGATCAATCCATATTTTAAGGACGGCTCCAAAAAGTACGGGGTTCTCGTGAACACGGACACCGAACTGACCGCATATGGTGATGGGGCACGGTTCAAGTTTACCAAGCTCGATCACGCTGAGATGATCCTTCGTCACTCGCCTCTTGGAGTGAATGTAAAGTTCGGTCCCGAGACCGTGGATGCCTATGAGCAGGCCGCGCGCAAGATGCTGCCTCAGCTCGCCGAAGGGGTGACCCTTGAAAAGCAAGCCAAGAACCCCCTGCCGATGAACGCTTGGGAGAGCCATCGCTTCATCTTCAAATATTCGACTCCTGCCGGAGTGTCCCGCGAGAGCATCACTTTCCTGAACATCCTGCCGGGTACGCAGGTCGTCATGCAGGTTTACGCGAAGGATGCGCAGTTTGAAAACGCTGCGGCGCGCGCGGATGATGTCATCCGGCGCTGGTACGAATTGGACGAGAAGTCGGTGCTCCGCGGGAACTGATTTCGCCGAAGCTTCCAGAATCTTCATCCACATCGCTCCGCCCGTGCGGCCGGGCGCCGGGCAGTGGCTGCCCATGTGCAGGATGCCATTGACGAAGTGTCGGCTCTCCTCACCCAGACGCACCGCGGCGTGGAGGATTTCACTTTCGACACACGCCAGGAACTCGCCGAGAGCATCGAGAAGACCGCGCGCAGGACGCGGCTCACCGGTGGCCGCATCGCCGGCATCATCCTCGTCGGCATCCTCGGCCTCGCCGCCGCGCTCGGCATGACGCACCTCATCAAGTTCACCACAGACGGCGCGAGCCTGCCGCTGATCCAGACCGCGAGCGTCATCCTCAGCTTCGCCTTCGCCGTGCTCATCGGCGTGCGCAGCGGCATCTATCCCGCGTGGACCGCCAGCCGCATCGAGGCGCTGCGCTACGGGTAGCCACTTTGGAAAAATTCGGGCAATCACGCAGCCGCGCAGTCGAGCCCTGCAAGGAGTCGGGGTGCCCTCGCCCCGAGGCTCAAATGAGGAACGCCAGGACTCCGATCACCGAGCCGGCCAGGCCAAGCACGATCGAGATGATCCAGAAGGCGCGCATCCGCGAGAGGATGGCGACGCTGGCAATGACGATGGCGATCTGCAACGCGAGTGAGGCCTGATCGCAGCGGTCGTTGATTTTCGATCCGCGCTCCGCGTCCTTCTGTGCCTCCTCGGCGTGCGTCTTGATTTCCTTCTGTTCGTCCTTGTATCGCTCAACGCTGGCCTTGAGTGCCTCGATTTTTTTTGCGATGTCGGCGGACGCATTCTGCGAAGGCGCTAGCATCGTCAGCAGTTCGCTCTCCGAGTCGGCGATGCTTCCCTTGATGCCCTTGGCCTGGAAGTAACCCCACTGGTTGCTCGCCTCGTTCGTCTTGATGATGGCGTCGGTCTTTGCGTTGTCGCCCTTGTTGCCGATGACGGCTAGAACGACGGCGAGACAGGCGATGGTGACAGCGACCTGCTTCTCAAACGGGTCGTTTGCTTCGGGGATTTCGGGTGCTTCGGCCATGCGCGCTATTTCGCCGGAAACCAGCGGTAGAGAAAGAAATAAACGAGCACGCCGGTGACGCTGACGTAGAACCAAATCGGGAACGTGATTTTCGATAGGCGGCGGTGCGCCTCGTATCGGCCCGCGAGCGCGTGGCGCATGGTGACGATGGCGAGCGGCGGCACGCAGATCGCGAGGATGATGTGCGAGATGAGCATCACAAAGTAGATCGTGCGCCAGGCCCCTGTACCGCCGAACGGCGTATGGACGCCGCGGACGAGGATCTTGTGCGTGACGTAGCAGATGAGAAAAACGCACGACACGGCGAATGCCGCACCCATGAGCAGCCCGTGCGCTTTCTTCGCCTCGCGCTTGATGGCGACGATGCCGGCGCACAAGAGCAAGCCGGCGGTGGCGTTGAGGGCGGCGTTGATGGGCGGGAGATCGGCGGCGTTCATAGGTGTGATTGCATGGCGGATGGAGTCGAAGGTGAAAATTATCGCAAACGCAGATTCGTTGCGGCGCTGCGCGCGGCCAAACGCTTAACGTCAAACGTCAAACGCTTAACGTCAAACGTCAAACGCTTAACGCCAAACGAAGAGCACTGCGAGCACACGGGTGCTCTGAACTTAGAAGTTGAGCGTTGGACGTTAAACGTTGGACGTTGAGCCGCCCGCGGGGCCGCCACGTAGCACGAGCCGCATCATCTTTCACAAAGGCCGTGCTCATCTCTCCTCGATCAGCCGTTTGATGTCCGCTACTAGGCGATCCTTTTCGGCGCTGCCTTCGCTCACGCCGTCGTAGTAGCCGCGGATCCAGCCCTTGCGATCCACGAGGACGAGCTTCGTGCTGTGGATGAATTTTTCCTTTTCATACACGCTGTCCGCTTCGACGAGCGCGAGCTTGAAGCCCTTGATGCTGAGATCGAAAACTGCATCGCGCGGGCCGGTGACAAATGCCCATCGTGAATCCGCGCCGAGGCTCTCAGCGTACTTCGTCATCACCTCGGGCGTGTCGTTCGCTGGGTCGGTGCTGATCGAGACGAATCGGACGTTCTCATCCTTCGCGAGCGCTCCGTGAATTTCCTTCATGCGCTTGCTGAGCATGAGGCAGGTGCCGGGGCACGAGGTGAAAAAGAAATCCGCGACCCACACCTTGCCGCGCAGCGATGTCGAATCGAAGGGCTGGCCGCTGCGCTCGGTGAGCGTGAACTGCGGAAGCTCGAACATTTTTCCCATCGGCGCGGCGGGACGTTCGCAACCGGCGAGCAGAAGCAGGAGGAACGCCCAACACCCAACGCCCAACGCCCAACGCCCAATGGCGGACACTGCCTGGCGGCAGACACCTTGGGCGTTGGGCGTTGGACGTTGGGTGTTGGACGTTTTCATCACGCCTTTGTCAAAATCATGAGGCCGAGGATGAGCGGGAGGTAGATGATGCTCGCGAAGAACAGACGGCGCGCGACAGGACGCGAACGGTCTGCAAAAAAGTTCAGCGCGGCGAGAAAGAAGACAGAGTTGATCACCAGCGCGCCGCCGAGGTAGGTGCCGCCGGCCTCGCCGGTGTTGAACGGCACGAGCGTGGCGGCGGTGAGCAGCAGTGTGAAGATGAGGCTCGTCGCGGCGGTCGCCACGCCGGTTTGATCATTGCGTTTCAAC